>SXGS01005870.1_pt1 | contig 12099 bp, 13 predicted proteins | sample 3174681 | NCBI WGS metagenome assembly SXGS01 (sample SAMN11356861, study PRJNA531348) | freshwater metagenome | isolation source: freshwater sample F1-80 | place: China: Fuxian Lake, Yuxi | collected 2017-12-25
TCCTTTTCTTTAAAATATTCGGACTTGTCTACTTTAGGTCTTGACAATTCTATCTAATCTTAGTACAATATGGGTTAGGAGGTTGTTACTATGAATATATTTGAATACTTTAAAAAGTTTGAACAAAACCAAGATGCGGTTAAGTTTCTCGAGCAAGTGCGTTGGAAAGATGGTGTTATTTGTACTAAATGCGGTTCTAAAAAAACTTGTAAACATCATGTGGGAACTAGAAAACGTTGGCAATGTTGGAATTGTCATCACGTTTTTAGTGTAACAACTGGTACAATATTTCACCACACGCACGTTGATTTAAACAAATGGTTTTTACTTATCGCTCTTATGATTAATGCTAAAAAAGGATTATCTGCGTGTCAAGCAGCGAGAGACTTGGGAATGAATAGACCTACAGTATGGTCAATGATGCATCGTATACGTAAAGCAATGGCGACTGACCAATTAGAACTATTGAAAGGTATTGTTGAAATGGATGAGTGCTATGTTGGTGGCAAACCAAGAAAAAGTAATCATGATAACGATGATACTCCTAATAAAAGAGGACGTGGAACAAAGAAAGAAGCGGTACTCGGAGCAGTAGAACGTCAAGGTAATATAAAGATTAGTGCGGTTAGTAAGTCTATGTTAAGCGGTAAAAACTTGATGGATTTTGTGCGTAAGAACATAGATATATTAGAAACTATCCTAGTAACAGACGAGTATACAGGCTATAATAAGATGAAAGATATTGTAGCTCATGAAACTATCAACCATAGTTACGAGTACGCCAGAGGCGACATACATACAAATACCATAGAAAGTTTTTGGGCTATCTTAAAACGTGGTATAATAGGTCAGTTCCATAAGGTAAGTAAGAAATATCTACAAAACTACTTGGATGAGTTTGAGTATAGGTATAATAGAAGAAATCAAAACGGAAATGATGTTTTTAATAATTTGTTAAGGAGAGTGTTGAATGTCAAATAAATCAAGATTTCCAGCAACTAGAATGTCTGATTATGAAAGAAATGCTAGACTTTATTTGCATTTAACATCACTGGGACTTGTTACAGTCCCAGTTTTTACTAAAGAATCTACAGATAGTGATGGTTCTATAGAAGATATAGATTATATTATTGTTAGCTGTAATAGAAGATCAACATCTATTATTAAGTCTAGCACTAAGCATCCCTCCAAGGATAGCGTTGGGTTTCCAATGACTAACTCTAAGATTGCGAGGGATAGTTCTACCACCCAAAGCCACTGGGATAATGTGATCTATTTCCCAACCAAACTCTGACTCTCTATCACCAAAACAATTCCAATGAACTTCATTATTTCTATAGTCTAGTGCATATAAGTTATGAAGATATACACCATTAGAAGCGATAATAGGTTTTGTTGTATTATCCCAAATTTGTCTTTTTTGTGACTCGTTGTATTGCATAATTTATTTTACCCTTAATTGCTGAAACCATTTGAAATATGATTAGCAAAAAGGTATATTCGAATTACAGGGCTGTTTAACAGCTATTGCAAACCTATCTAAATATGTGTATAGTTATCCATTATGGATAAGTTATATAGTATAGGAGAAGCTGCTAAATATTTAGGGGTTTCGGTTAGCACATTACGTAGATGGGAAAATGACGGCAAATTAGTTCCTGAAAGAACTCAGGGACAACAAAGACGTTACCCTATTTCTTTACTAGCTCCTAATTTAACCAAGGTATCCTCTCAAAATCGTTTAACGATAGCTTATGCTAGAGTTTCAAGCTATGACCAAAAATCAGATTTAGAGAGGCAAAAACAATTATTAGAAATGTATTGCGCTTCTAAGGGGTGGTCATTTGAAATAGTTTCAGACCTGGGTAGCGGAATGAATTATAACAAGAAAGGTTTAAAACGTTTAATTAATTCTATTTTAATGGGTGAAATCGGTAGATTAGTTATTACTCACAAAGACAGATTATTGAGGTTTGGGGCAGAGTTAATTTTTTCTATATGTGAAATGAAAAATGTAGAAGTGATTATTGTAAATCAAGGTGACGAACCGACTTTTGAAGAAGAATTAGCAAAAGACGTATTAGAAATTATCACTGTATTTTCAGCAAGACTTTATGGTTCACGTAGCAATAAGAACAAAAAGATAATTGAAAATTTAAAAAACGTTGTAGATGTTGTTAGCGCATAAGATAGAGTTAAAACCAAATAACAAACAGGTTGGTTACTTTTCCAAAGGGTGTGGAGTAGCTCGTTTTGCTTATAATTGGGCTTTATCAGAATGGCAAAGACAATATCAGCAAGAACAAAAACCTAATGAAGCTAATTTAAGGAAAAAATTAAATTCCATAAAAACAGTAGAATTCCCCTGGATGTTGGAAGTTACTAAGTCAGCACCACAGCAAGCAATAAAAGATTTAGGACAAGCGTTTACAAGGTTTTTTAAAAAGAAATCTCAATATCCTAAGTTTAAAAAGAAAGGGAAGCATGATAGTTTTAGAGTTGATAATGGTCCGAGTACTATTGGAACTGATGCTGTTCAGACAAAAGATAACAAAATAAAAATACCGAAGTTAGGCTGGGTTAGAATGACTGAAACGCTAAGATTTAAAGGACAAATTAAATCGTTAGTAGTATCAAGAAAAGCTAATCGTTGGTTTGCTTCGATATCTGTAGAAACTGATGATATACCGCAATCACGCAAAAACCAAGGTGTTGTAGGTGTTGATTTAGGAGTAAAAAGTTTAGCTGTATTATCAAAAGGCGAAGCCTTTACAGGAGCTAAACCACATACTCAAAAACTTGCGAGATTAAAAAGACTTTCTCGTCAATTATCTCGTAAGAAAAAACGTAGTAATAATTTTAAGAAAGCATCTATGAGATTAGCTAACTTACATCTCGATATTGCTAATATTAGGAAAGATTACTTAAATAAAACTACAACGAATATAGTTCTTAATTACGATAAAATAGGTATTGAAAACTTGAATGTAAAAGGAATGTCTTCTAATCGAAAGTTAGCTAGACATATATTAGACCAGTCTTTTTATGAATTCAAAAGACAGCTTGAATATAAAGCTCAAATGTATGGTTCTGAAATAATCATTGCCGATAGATTTTTTCCATCAAGTAAGCTTTGTCATGTATGTAATTGGAAAAATGAGAAACTGGAATTAAAAACTAGAAACTGGGTCTGTGAAGAGTGTAATACCTTTCATGATAGAGACTACAATGCAGCTAAAAATTTAGAATTATTATGTACGGTCAGCTCGACCGAAACTAACGCTTGTGGAATGGAAAGCTCTGGCTTATCGGTATAGATAAGTGAAACTATGCCATGTTGAAACAAGAATACAATGTTGTGCTTAACTTTAGATATATATAGTTAGGTATAAGTAAGTTTGTAAGAGCGGTTTATTAATGTTACTCAACGAAGGAGATAGAATTATTTTTGGCTAACTAATCAACCGCCATGTATACCATAGAATTTTTATTCAAGCAAGACCTAAAGTAGACAAGTCCGTTAAATAAAGAACCGACTTGATAAAAGATAAAAAATGAAATATAATTTGATTATAGATTTTTCCGTCTATATCTACGTCAGTTCTCACACATCTGTAGATTTAAAAGCCAAGTTTAAACTTGGCTTTTAATCATATTTATTATATTATGTGTTTATTAATTAATAAATATAAATCATGTCAAAAACTAGAATACCTTTCAAATCCTCAAATAATAAAAAATCACCTGTAAACGTAAATAACAACGAAAATGAGATTGATGTTAATGTCTTACTAAATGATCCTAAATCATTACATAAAATGTTGAATAAAAAATCAGATGATAATGATTATGTCCCAACAAATGTAAATCCTAATAAGCTTAGTAATAGACCTAAAGAAAAAGATAATAGATCTCCCATTACTTTTTTTAAAGAAGAAGGATCTAAAATGTTGAACAAACGTTTCCCTAAGAAAGAAAAAGATGATATTCCTGAATTTGCACCTTATGTGAAAAAGAAATATAATGATAAAAGAGAATATAATAGAGCAGGTGAAATTTTAAATAAAGGAGTTAGTACTCTACAAGATACTACTGTCAAAGGATATGATAAAGGAAAAGAACTTATAAATGACTTTATAAAAGATAGTAAAAAAGATGGAGTAGGGGAAACTCTAAATAATAGAAAAAATAAAATGGAAGATCTTATTGTTGATTTTATGAAGAATAATAAAACTTTACAAAAATTAGATGGGGGAGCAAAAAAACTTAATAGATTTTTGGAAAAATATGATTCTGATTTTAGTGAAGATGCAATCTCAAAACGCCATAAGAAAAAAAACTAATAGTTTTTGTAGATCGTCACTTAAATCTTCAAAACCAGCTTTAAATATTAATTTGTTTAAATAATAAAAAATGATAAAGTAAATAAGATTTTGAAAGTTGATTCTACCACGAATCAACTTTTCTTTTACTAGATATAATAGTACAAAAAAATTATATTAAGATTAAACATCATATTTCTCAATTGTATCTTCAAACTTAGGAAATTGTAACATAACAAGCCCAACTGCACCTTCAATTACTTTAAGTACTAAAATTGGTTCATTGTAAAGTAATCGTCCAAATGCAACTAATATAATTACATTTTTTATAAAAGATTTATTCTTATTAAACCACTTAGTTATTTTTTTCATCATCTTTCTTAAATAGTAGTTTAATTATTTCAGTTTTTAGAACTGGGTTTGAATTTAGTTCTTTTGTTAAGCGTTGTTTTTCACTTTTAGGTATTCTACTTAATTTTATTAATTCATCAACAAATTGTTTATTTGTCATAGCATCAAATACTCTTTTGGAATGCCAATTTTTTACAACACCACCAGTAGTTGCTCCTATAAGACCTCCTATATAACTACCATAAGTAGCTCCTATTGCACCGCCTGCTAGTGTTGGCCAATTATGAATATGTTTTGTTATATCATATTTATTATGATGATAATCTTTATGCTCATTTGAAGAATTTAAATTTGATTTATTTCTTAAATCTTGTTCAACAATACTTTTATATTTATTCCCTCTTGTACGAATATTTTTATCTAAAAAAGTTACCATTTTAGGATTATACAACCCACTTGAATGGATATTGTCAATTTCATTTAACATTTTTGTAAGATCATATTCTTTTTCATTACCATTTAAAAGTCTTTTTTGAGATACTAATCTTTGTATTGTTTTAAAATCCTCTTTAGGTGAACGTGTACTTTCAGCCCTATTAAAGTCATTAGTTCTTCTAGTATAATTAGAAAGCCCATAATCGTTAAACGCATTCTTTTCACCAAGTTTTGTTGAAGTTATGAACTCCTCTTCATTTAGAGAACGAGGAGTCTCCATATCAAATAGTTTTCGTAAATCCGAAACTTTATTACGATCAGTTACTGCATTTTCTAATGTTTTTTCAACATTCAAATCATTAACTAATTTTTTAAATATTTTATTTTGTTGATAAGGTTTGTAAAACTTACTGTAATAATTATTAGCATCAATATGTCGGTTCATAAATTGTGAATGTCGCATTGAAGAATTTTTGTCTAAATCAAAATCTATTGCTTCGTCAATCTTGCGTAATAACATTAACTCTCTGCTTTTTAACCCACCTATTTCAGCAGGGGCACTATTAATAACTTGCCCAATTGCACGTTTTTGATTTAATATATCTTGGAGACCTAATTTACTTTGTTGACCTATAGTATTATTCAAATAAGTAACATAATCATTCAATTTACCTATGCCAGATCCTTTACCTACAGGAACACGTGTTAGAGTAAGTAATTTTTTTATTGCTTGGGCTGTCGCAACAGGTTTAACATAGTCATTTTGATCTACATATTCATTACGTATCCAATATTTATGATCTTTAATTTTTTTAACATCGTGGTAATTATTTAATAATTTATCTCTAAGTAAATTGCCCAAATGACTAATGTTAGAACTTGGGTCATAACCATCGTATTTTCCAAAGTTTTGCTCTAACATTTGGTAAACATCGTCTCCTATTTCCTTTTTCATTTTGGGAAGTAGTTTTTGATATTCTTCCGTTGGATTATTTCTTGCAATTTTAAATGGTACTTTATTGTCTTTATAAATATTGAATGGGTTTAATCCCTCTTCACCTAGGTTTATAAATTTTTCATCCAATTCATTATTGCCTTTATTTATTCTTTTTGCTAACCAATTTTCAGTTAACGAAAGACCATTTGGATTCTTAGTTGTAACACCTTTAAATCCACTACGTACTCCTTTCGCTGCACCTTTAATTCCACCATAAACACCTTGGCCAATACCTGCACCTATTGTCATTGATGGTAAATCTGTCGCTATATCATATAACACACCTTGAGATGGTTTTTTATCTCCCCATTCATCAGTATTAATATAACTATGACCAGCTCCTGAACCTGCAAACGCAGCAAGATTTCTACCTGTCATTGGCGTATCTAATAAATTAGCTACTTTTGGTAATTTGGGTTCTTTCCACCAGTGAACAACTTTATTTTTTAAACCTTTTACAACAGGACTTGCTGCTTTCTTTGCACCTGCTGCTAATCTAACTCCTTTTCCAAGTAAATTTGCAGGAATCAAATCAGTTGCAAATTCACCTGCACCTCTAAGTATTGCTGCCCTATCATCTTTATTTTTTGTTTTTAATAAATTTGAATTTTTAATTTCATGACTAAGGTTTTGATTCCAATATTTATCAGATAAGTTTTGTAAATCTTCACCTATTTTATTAGAATATTTTGCTGCTGATTTTGCACCGATAAAATTTAATAATTTACCTTGAGCTTTAGCAGACTTTGAACCTAAAAATGTAACTGGAGCAGCAACATAATTACTAGCAATATCAGGCATAGTTGCTAAACCACTTCCAACACCTTGTAAAAGTTCTTTGCCTCTATCGCTCCAAGTTGACAGATGCGGGAGATAACGAGATCCCTTAAGACCTGTGTCAATATCAGTATATTCTCCTTTGTCCATAAGAGCTAATCGCTCCTCAGGATTTTTACCTCTTTTTTTCCATTTTTTTTTAAATTCTTCTAGAGGTACAGTAGGATTATACTTAGGGCTCATCCATTCGCCCTCACCAAGTCCAGTATAGTATAAATCTGGAGCAGTTGTTGGTTTAGACTCAACTATATATTTTTCATAAGCCCTAGGTTTAGTACCCGAGCTATTAGACTCAACTATATATTTTTCATAAGCTCTAGTCATTGTTTATTATATACCCATCTTCTTCTGCATCTGAAAGTGCCTGAGAATCGTTTTTAGGAATAGTTATTATTCTCCCATTACTATTTTTCAGTATGTAAGTATCATTCGACGTATTAGCTTTTATATGAGCTTCAAACGTCTCAACCTCATCAGGATTTATTTTTACCCCATACTCACTACTTAGTTTTGCTGCTTTAGTATATAAATCTATTTCTTCATTTAGATACTTCATCTTTTCTTCTATAGTTTCAAGCGAATCTCTATCTACATCAGGGAAGTTTTCTTTAAGTCGGTCATACATTCCTTGAGTTAAAGATTTACCTGTCTTAGCAACTTCTAACATCACAGTTACGTTGCCTAATTCAGCTTTAAATCTATTTCTTAAAGCTGCCTCATCTTTTAAACTTTGATTGCCTATAGCTAGTCCAACACTTTCTTTGACAGGATTTGCGAATCTAGTCATAAAACCACCTACAGGTCTAATAAAATTATTAGCACTATTCGCAAGAAAAGCTTCTTTAGACTTTTTTGCATTATCATATGCTAATTTAGTGTTACCAGTAGTCGTTCTTAATTTTTCAGCAGTTCTACGTTCAACTGCATCCATCTTATGATAAGGTTGTCCATAAATGTCTTTTATAGGATTCTTTTCTTCCTTTTCAAGATCTTTTAAATAAGCTTTATAATTAGCATCCTCTCTTTTTGCTGCCGCTTTTGCAAAGTTAGCCATTATTGATTCTTTATGATGCTCTCTTTGTTCAGCTAATTGTTGCTGTTGAAAAGCCATTTGTTTATCCGCCATTTCTCTTGAATAAGCGTTAGCTTCTAATGCAGCTGCTTTAGCTTCTTCTGCTGCTCTTAATTGTTGAGCGTACGCAATCATCTGCTTATTCTTTTCTTTTGCTTGATCCTCATATTCATCATGAGTTTTGATAGCATGAGCTAATGCTCTACCAGCTTGTGCAAAGTTAGCCATAAAACCTTTAACTTTAGGCATAGGAGCTATATTATCAGCAAAAGTAGCCATAGACTCACGCATAGCCCTATCAGACTGCTCATCATCCATGTCCAATGACTGTTTAGCACTCTTAACAGCTCTCATTATGCCCTGATCAAATGGATCTTTCTTAGGTATGTTCTGCTGCATGTGCATTTGTCTAGCTAAAATGTCATCCATGTGCATCTTTTGATAATTCATGTTATAGGTGTCTCAACAAAAGTTGTATAATCAATAGTGCAATCAAAATTCTGATTAACACCATTCGAATAGCAAATTAATTCAGTAGTATATGTTACTCCATTTGTAATCATAATAGGTAAAAATAAACTAAGTCCAAATAACGATACTAAATTAATTGTACTTTTAGTATCAGTTTTACCTGTAACAGGAGCTTGAACTTCAACATTATTTATAACAAAACCTTCTTTAACATTAGGTCCATTACCAATAATCTTTTTTATCAGATTAATTCTAATGTCATTAGTACTTCTATTACAAATAGTTATAGAATTAACATATAAAGTATGAATAGTAGATTGTAAAATTATCTGCTGCTTATCATAATTTAAATTAGGAAGTATATCAGTAGAATAATTTACAAAATTCACAGTTTCTTTATTTCTTCTTCAATTAACAATAAGTTTTTACGAATATACTCGATATCTTTTTCAATTAAAGTTTTTCTTTCTTCAATTGCTATCAGGTTTTCATTAGAAAAATAAAAAGTAGCATCATTATATAACGCTTGTACTTGTTTAGGTAAAAGTTGCAAAACGGTAGTTATATTTTCCATAATAAAATTTAATTAGTTGTTAGACCCTATTATATCACTTGATAACTAAAAGTCTATATTTTTGGATTCCACCGCTTGTATGAATTGCAAGGGGGGTGACAATTTGTCCCCACCCTTTGGATAACTCTTCATCACGCTTACGCATTTATTAAATTGCTTGATGAACTAACATATTTCATCGTACCTAAAAAATAAGAACAAACAATTCTGTGCAGTAATAATACTGAATCCTTTTGGCTATCTAAAATCACAATAGGTGTATTTGTTAAATTGTTTAGCTCAGATGAATTAATATTTGTAATGTTTAATCCAAAATTCACTGCATCCATTACGCTCTCCTCAATCTATTTTCAAAAGTCTCTACTCTTTTTATAATGTTTTGTAACACTACCAATGCAAGCTCAAATACTTTTTGTTTGCTGACAGTTGGGCAGGTTGAGTAAGTGCCGTATATAAAAATATCTCTTGGCAACTTTTCGCAGCAAATAACAGACAACGAATCAACCGTTATTTCTGTAATCATAACTTCTACATTTTTTTCACCTTCTTTATCTCGAAAAATTAACTTTAACCTACTACCTTCTATATTTTCTAATTTTTCATCAAAATAAAGTTTATAGGAATTATCTAATCCTTTTTCTGCTATGCAATTTTTATAGATATTAGGAATCCACCCCTCATCTTGCATGTTTACGAAAGCAGGGATAACTTCTGCCAATTCTTCTGCTATCACACCATAATGGTCAGCATCACCTTCTTTAATAGTGTCCTTATATTTGTATTTAAATAACGGAATTTTCTTAAAAAGCTCAATTGCCGTATGTTCGATTTCCTCGCCTCTTCCTAAAATAGTTTTTATCTTTTTAGAAGAAACCGCATTAAATTCAGAAGCCTTTACCCGATTAGTACAATTAATTGAATAAGAATTTTGACCAGATGCTTGACCAGTACTACCGCTAGAATTTAAGTAACCGTAACTACCGCTATAAGGCTTATAAGTACCAGCATCATTAACATTAAGCGAATGGGTATAATTAATAACTGGTGCGTTATTGGCTATGGAATAAATTGTTTGTAAAGGCGAACCAACTACTCCTGAATTGTATCCAAACGTAAAGGTGTCCACTCCACTAATAGGAGCGTAAAATTGAAACTCATACCCAGCTCCATTAAGGATTTCTCTGTTTAACCTTAGTTTCAAAGTCTGATTAGCGCTATTTGGAATAGTTAAATCGTAATTAAAACTAGCGGAAGATCCTGTGAAATTAAAAACTTGGTTTGTGGTTAAACCAATTAAGCTACTTAAAATTGTATTTACTACAGTTCCGGTTTGACCTGAACCTGATATAGCTCCTGACAAACTGACTAAACTTGACGAAGAACTAATTGCCGAATCCACGTACCCTTTAGTTGCCCCATCCTGTGGGCTTAGTGGATCTAAAACATTATTTAACAAAAAATTTGCAATATTGATATTACCTGCATTTGTAATTTCATTTAATGTTTTAGTAAGAGTGGTAATAACAGGAACATTTAAAGGTCCTGAACCAGTAACATCACCTTGCAACGTTAAACTTGCTAAAGGAACATTGCCGATAGCAGTATCAACGTACTCTTTTGTCGCTCCATCTGTTGCAACTATTGGCGTTCCTAAATTAATTAATTTAAAGCCTTGAAAAGATACATCTCCAGTACACGGCAGAGCGTTCAAGCCAGTACTCAAGAGAGTGTTAAGGTAATTTTGAGATTCAGTTGCACTCGAACTGGCGTTATCTGCTGAGCCACTAGCGTCAGATGCTGATGAAGACGCACTACTAGCTGAACCACCTGCAGCTAAAGCAGAAGCAGCAGCCGCAAGAGCAGATACTCCAGCTCCTGTAGCAGATAAACTCGCCTCTGCTGCTGCAGCTGTAGCCTCTGTAGCAGCTGCCGTAGCTTCTCCTGCTGCAGCTGTAGCCTCTGTAGCAGCTGCCGTAGCTTCTTCTGCAGATGCTGCCGCTTCGGCGGCAAGTTCTTCTAGTGTAGCGACTGTCGCATAATCAACATCTGGTGTAGCGATGCTGATAACTCCAGTAAGAGGTGCGCTTTTTAATATCCCGCCTAGTAATTCACTAAGAGCTTGAGCATTTGCTAAATTCTCGTTAGGTGTTTGTAATATAAAAGAACTATTATTTTGCGATGCAACATATGGTGTAGGTACCGCCACATTGTTTATATTACCCACCCAAATATTGTTATATGGTAAACTAGATAAAGGTAAATTATTAGTTGTACTAATTGTACCAGCTGTATTGAACATAAACCCGTTGTCAAGAGAACTTAAGTCTTGGCTAAAAGGTAGTTTTGGGTTTGGTGCACCTAAAATAAATGCAGTTGTAGATAAATCCCCTAAAACATGGTTTATATTAATAAGCTCTAATTCAATGTCAATAAGTTTAGGTGACATAATAGAAAAATTATTAGCACCGCCAATTAAGATATAATCTTTAATTAAAGGTACTCTGCCTGTAACAGGTGATATAAAATTATGTAAAACGTCATAGTTCATGCTGATAAATGAGCAATAAAATTAGTTATATTTGCAATATCATTATTAAAATAATCAGTAACTGAACTTTTATAGTATGCTAAAATAGCTGGTGTAGAATTATCAAGTTCTGTATCTAACACTGGATCTAGATAATATTGCATCCTGTAATTAAATAAATTATCTAATGTATATTTAGCTTCTATATTTAATTCTTGTGCTACTATTTCTTGAGGTCCAGTAGTCATTGCACCAATTAAATACATAATTAAATTAGCACCTTCAAGAATTCCTAAATTATTCATAGTGCTTTGTAAGCTACTAACCTGTTTGCTAGACAAGTTCCATTTTTCACCATAAATCTTAGGGTTATTATTTAACTCTAATAATTCTTTTTTAGCTTTATTTAAAGTAGTTGTTGCAGGAAATCCAACATCACCAAGTCCTGTACCTATTGATAAAACACAGAATCTATTAGCAGTAGGTTTAAGTGCTTTACCTATTGCAAGTCCA
>SXGS01140609.1_pt1 | contig 12094 bp, 7 predicted proteins | sample 3174681 | NCBI WGS metagenome assembly SXGS01 (sample SAMN11356861, study PRJNA531348) | freshwater metagenome | isolation source: freshwater sample F1-80 | place: China: Fuxian Lake, Yuxi | collected 2017-12-25
ACACCCTCGAGCGCTGTTACGAGGTCACGCGCCGCACGCTCACGCTCGTGTTCGCCGAGCTCGATGCCCAGCGCGTCGCCCTCGACGGCATCCTCCTCAAACCGAACATGGTCATCCCCGGCAAGAAGTGCGCGACGCAGGCGAGCGTCGAGGCCGTGGCCGACGCCACCGTCCGCGTCTTCAAAGACACCGTGCCTGCCGCCGTTCCGGGGATCGTGTTTCTCTCGGGCGGCCAGAGCGAGGTCGAGGCCACGGCTCACCTCGGCGCGATGAATGCGCGCCACCCCAACCTGCCGTGGACGCTCTCGTTCTCGTACGGCCGCGCCCTGCAGCAGTCGGCCCTCAAGGCGTGGGCCGGCAAAGAGGCGAACGTCGCCGCGGGACAGCACGCGTATCTGCATCGCTGCCGCATGAACAGCGCGGCGTGCGCCGGCACGTACGCGATCGCGATGGATCAGTGACGGATATGTCCGTCCCGTGACACTCCTCACAGCGCGCGATCGGTAAGGTGCCGCCCTCGCAAGGGGCAAAGAAGCGTGTACTACGTCGCCTGCTGTGTGGTGTTCCTCGTCGCGTACCTCGTGAACGTGACGCTCATCTCGGTCTTCTATCACCGTGGCCTCGCGCACGGCGCCGTGAAGCTCTCGCCGGGCGGACGCAAGTTCGTCGCGCTGATGGGCAACTGGCTCACGGGCCTCGATCCGAAGGGCTGGGTCTGCATGCACCGCATGCATCACGAGCACTCGGACACCGAGCTCGATCCGCACAGCCCGCGCAACGCTGGCCTCGTCGGCGTCCTCTTCGAGCAGCTCCGCTCCTACGAGCGCATCCTCATCGGCCTCGCGCGCCGAGAGACCGCCTACGTCCAGATCGTTCGCGATCTCGACTTTCCCATCAGCTGGCTCAACCGCAACCGCGTCTGGTACCTGCCCTACGTCATCCACGCGCTCGTCGCCGTCGTCCTGGGGATCGCGTTCGGCTGGTGGCTGCTCGGCGGCGCGTACTTCCTGGGCATCATGAGCCACCCCTTCGAGGGCTGGGCCGTGAACTCGCTCGGACACGGAGTCGGCGGCCGCAACTTCGCTACGCCCGACGACTCGCGCAACAACACGTTCGCGGGCCTCCTCATCGCGGGCGAGGGCTACCAGAACAACCACCACGCCTTCCCGCGGTCGGCGAAGTTCTCCTACCGCGCGTCCGAGATCGACCTCGGCTATGCGATCTGCCACGTGCTGCAGCTCTTCGGCGTGCTCACGATCGACCGCGAGGAGCTCATCACCCGAGCCGTGCCGCGCATGTCCGCGCCCGACGCCGGCCCCGCGCCCGCGCTCGCGGCGCCGCTCACTTCACGGTGAGCTCGCTCACTTCACGATGAGCTCGCTCACTTCACGATGAGCTCGAAGGTCGCGTCGGCGTCGAGCAAGTCGACCTCGGCGGTCAGCACCGCGCTTCCGAGCGTCTCGGTCGCTAGAAACACGGTCCCGAACGGCTCGCGCGCGTGGTCCGTGGCGAGCGGCACGACCGAGTCCCCGTCGATGCGCCATCGCACATCGTGCCGCGACAGGACGACGGACGGCCCTTCCGCGAGCAGCGCGCTGACGCGAACGCAGAAGGCCTTCCCGCGCGAGACGTCGCCCGGCAAGGTGACGGTCTCGGCGACCTCGTCGTCCTCGAGCGGAATCGTGGTCAGCTCGGCGGCGAGCCCGGTGAAGCCAGCGGCGCTCACCACCTCGAGCTCGTGCGCGACGAGCTGCGCGTTCACGGCGGGCTCACGTGCCTCGAGCGTCACCTTCTGAGCCTCGCCAGCGCGAAACCTCGCCGTGCCGCCCTCGTCCGCGAGCAGCACGAGCCCCGCGCTCGGCTCGCCCTTCCAGCTCAAGAAGCTGTGGCCGAAGAGCGGGCAGTCGCTCGTCTTGCAGCTGCCGAACACCTCGCCGACGACGACCTCGAGCGTCCCGCCGGCGAGCACGCGCGCCGCGGCTTGAAAGCTCACCGCAGCGGCGGGCTCCGCGGAGAACGTCAGCGCGTCGAAGAGACCGAGCGAGGTCGTGAGCTCCACGCGGCTCTCGCCGGCCGCGTGCGCCTGCAACAGCACCTTGTCGGGGCCGACCGCGCTCGCCGTGATCACGCTCGGCTTCGTTGCGGACACGTCGAGCTCTGCCGGAAGCTCCTCGGTGTCCACCGGCTCGAGCGTCAAGATCTCGCGCGAGCCCACCGCCATCGCCGTCGTGCCCGAGCAACCGCCGCCGACGAACCGCACGCGCCCGTTCTCGCCGAGCCGCGTGTCGACGGGCTGCGTCGCGCACGCCGTCACCAGGAAGAGGGCCGCCGTCGTCAAGAAGGGACGCCTCACTCGATGGGTCTGCCGCATTTGGTTCATACCGACCGCGTTTCGCAGGGACCGTGCCAGCGGCAAGCTGCGCGAGGCTCGCCGGTTTGTGCCGCGATCCCATGTCGTGGCACGGGTCCGCGCCGTGCCGCAGGCTCACAGTGTAGCCGAGCCGCACGCGGGCCCGCATGCGCGTTTCAGTGACGTTGCGCCCCGTGCACCCGCGCTTCATCGCCAAAAAAAGTCGCGCAAGACGCGGAACCGACTTGGCGCACGGGCTGTCGTAGGGACCAATCGACCGGTTGCGGTTGTTGCGACGAAGCCGACTCCTCGCGAGTCACGTCGCAGCTCCAAGACCCAAAACGCCAGCGCCACCCGCGCGCCTGGAACGGGGCCATCATGCACGCTCTCAACGAAGCAGCTCTCTCGCGATCTCCACTCCTCGAGCTCGGCATTGCGCCACGGGCGGGCGAACGCTCGGTACGCGCCATCGCCCCCGCGCGCGCTCCTCATGAGCGCACCGAACATCGCCTCCTCGGCGGCGGCGCGACGGTGAAAGACGAAGACGTCGACGGGGCCGGCGAGGCGCTCGAGCTTCGCATCGTGTGGGACGCAACGCTGCTCGGCGTGCACCGCGTGGAGCGCAACGCGAGCTTCTTCGCCGGCGATCCGGAGCTCACGAAAGAGCCCGTGGATCTCGCGCTCAGCGCGGCAGTCTTGGGCGCGGCCCGCGTGCCCATCGTCCTCGGCGGGCGCGTCGTCGTGAGCCCGAGCGCGAGCGTGTGCGTCATCGAGGGCGACGCCTCCGTTTCACTCGACGAGCTACGCACCCGGGGCGACATGAGCGCGAGCGACGGCAGCGCGGGCGAGGCGCTCGCAGTTCCCCGCGGCAGAGAGGTCGCGCTCACGTTCGGCAGCATTACCGTCGAGGTGACCCGCGTGCGGAACGCGCGACGGCTGCGTGCCCCGCTCTTCGCGTTCACCAAGAGCGCGGCGCTCGCCTACGTACTCGGCTCGGCCGTGGCGCACGGCGGCGTGCTCGCCTCGCTCGCGTTCTTCACGCCCGACCTCGGAGGCACCACCGACGACGCCATCACCGACGAGCAGCGCTACCTCGTCATGCGCTACCTCGACGACGCCGCGATGCGCGAGGAGGACGCCTCGAAGGCGAGCGCGCCGCTCGACGAAGCGAAGAGCCCCGCGAGCGAAGGCGGCACCGGACAGCGCAGCAAGGGCAGCGAGGGCGCGATGGGCGGCACCGCGAACAAGGGCACCGGTCGATGGGCCGCCGCGGGCGACGCGAAGGAGACGGTGCTCGGCCGCGACGCGATGCTGCGCGAGGCCGCGAACTTCGGCGCCATCGGCCTCATCAACGGCGGCGGCAGCTCCGACCCGAATGCACCGACGGTGCCGTGGGGCGGGCTCGTCACCGAGGGCATGGACGCGATCAGCGCCAACGGCACCATGTGGGGCGAGGGGCTCGGCGCGGGACGCGGCATGGGCGGCCTCGGGCTCACGGGGATCGGCGAAGGCGGCGGCGGCTTCGGCGAAGGGCTGGGGCTCGGCCCGATCGGGACTTACGGCCACGGCTCGGGGATCGGCATCGGCCAGGGGATTGGCAATTGCCGGACCTGCGGGCCAAGCGGCAAGGGACATCGGGTCGCGTCTCCGATCGTCCGCCTCGGGCCGACGACCGCGAGCGGCCGCATTCCGCCCGAGGTGATTCAGCGCGCGGTGCGGATGTCGCATGGCCGCTTCCGCGCCTGCTACGAGAGCGCGCTCCGCAACAACCCGAGCCTGCAAGGCTCGGTGACGGTGCGCTTCGTCATCGCCCGCGACGGCTCGGTGCAACAGGCCGGCGGCGGCGGCAGCATGCCGGACGCGGGCGTCACGAGCTGTGTCGCGCGCGCCTTCTACGGGCTCTCCTTCCCGAGCGGCGACGGCGTCGTGACCGTCGGCTACACGATCACCTTCACGCCGGCGTCGTGAAGTAGCCCGCAGGGAATTGGGCCGTTCACGCCCGAGCTTGCCAATCCGGGGCCGGCGGTTCTGGCCCCGCTCGATTCGGACTCAGACCATCAGTCCGGGATGGCCGGAACGACGACCTCATTGATGATCTGCACGCTCGCGCCGCCCGGATAGGCGTACGAGACGTCGTGCGTGCTCGGGGTGAGGCCGAGCGTGCCCCAGCCCCAGACCGTGACCCCGAAGGGCGACTTGCTCTTCATCTCGTGGCGACCGTTCGAACAATTGCCGACGCTCTCGAAGTCGCCAGTCACGAGATCGATCCTCGTGAACTCGAGATCGTCGGCCAGCGATTGCCAGTTAGCGAGCGGTCCCGCGCAGTCGAGCTCCACGTCGTCGAACGTCATCGTCGCCTTGTTTTTGCTGCGAATGACGACGAGGTTCGTCTCCGAATAGGTGGGGTCGGTGAAGAAGACATACGAGCTGAGGTATTGGTCGACCGGCACGATATTGACCCACTCGGGATCCCCCTCGTTGCCGCCGAACACCTCGGACCCGGTCATGTATTGGCCAAAGTAGAAGGGGTGGCTCGCGTCCTGGCTCGCGACGGTGAAGCCGCCGCTCGAATCGAACTGGGCGACCTCGCCGAGCGCCAGGGTCAAGGGCGCGCCCTGCGGCGTGAATGGCTTGTAGGCGAGCTGGGTGCCATCCACCGCGCCGACCAGTCGCCACGGCGGCGCCTCTTCTTGGCCATTCGACGACTTGCGGTTGCGATAGCGCACGGCGGCATAGCGGCTACCGAGCGCGCGCACGGGTGGGATCTGCTGGTGCGCCGAGTCGCAGAAGTTCTTGTCGGCCGGCACGCTGAGGCAGCTCGCGGCGCCCCACACGCCGACGGGTTTATTCGATTGAATGGGGCTGCCGGTCAGCTCTTCGACCTGCGCGATCTGGAGAAATTGCCCGGCGTTGAGCGAATAAATGAGCGGCTGATTCGCAGGCGTGCTCGCGACGCCGCCGCCGCCGACGACGGCGACCCCGGGAAGGAGCGCGATCTGGGTCCCGTCCTCGTGCGCGAGGATGTCGAGCGAGGGGACGCCCGGCCCGAACGTCTGCGTCTTGGCAAAGGCGCTGACGGCGACGTAGTTGTCGTCCCACGCGCTGACCGGAAAGAGCAGGCTCGCCGACGTCGCTTGCGCGGAGCCGCCGCCGTACGGAAACATCGAATACGCGACGACCGGGCGATCGGCCTTGATGTGGAATGCGTGACCGAAGCCGGTGCCGTTGACGCCGGCCGGGCCGTCGATGGCGGGCGCGTTCGGGCAGTCGATGCCGAGAGCTTGCGTGTCGTGCGCGAGGAAGAGCGTCGCGACCTGCCCCGGTGCGAGGCCCGCGACCGGATCGTACGGGGCGTAGGTGAGGTTCTTTCCCTGTCCCTGGGGGAGGAAGATGAAGCTCGGCGGGAGCGCCTGGCCTTTGTAGGTCACGTCGATGTGGGCCGGGACGCTCCACGTGTTGGCGACGAAGGCGGCGAAGCACGCGCCGCGCACCGGCTGGATGACGTCGGGCTTGAGCGCCCAGAAGTCGCAGCCGAAGGAGCCCTTCGCCGCGGCGGCGGCCGCGCACGGATCGCTCGAGCAGCCGCCATTGAGGCAGGCGAGATCCCCCGGGCACTCCTCCATCAACATGCCGTCACAGAGCACCTGCTTCAGATCGGAGCTGCAGGTCGACACGCAGCTCGGGCCCGCGGCGATCGTCGAGAGGCCGCCCCCCGTTCCGGCCGGGCCCGCCCCGCCGCTCATGGTGCTCGTCGCTGGCGCGCCGCCTACGGAGGAAGCGCTCGGCCCCGAGCTGCCATCGTCCCCGGAGACGCGCGAGCTCGAACAGCTCGCCGCGAGCGCCGCCCCGGCCACCGCGATGCCGAGAAGGCGGAAGAGTCGTCGTGAGAGCCCATTCGAAGAGAGCGTGGTCACGCGGCGATGCTAACACGCTCGGCGGCGTGCCCGCGCGGGCCCGCGCGATGCGCGGACAGGTCGGTCTCGGCGAGCAATTGTGTCTTTCCGGCGCCGGGGTGGCGTGATGTACTCCGCGGCATGCGCTTCTTCGCCGGTCTCACGATGGTAGCCCTCGGCGTCGCTTGCAGTGCGACGGCACGCAGTCCCTTCGGCGGCGGGGATGACGGGGGCACCTCGACGGTGGCGAGCGGCACGGGCGACGCGGGCGGCCTCGGCGGCACGGGCGGCATCGGCGGCGCGGGCGGCGAGAGCGCGGCGGAGTCCTCGACATCGAGCAGCGCTTCGTCCGCGAGCTCTTCGGCGGCGAGCACCGGCGCGGGCGGGGACGGCTCGGGCGGCGGCGGCTTCGTGTGCCCGAAAGGCACCGTGATCTGCGAGGGCAACGTCGCCAAGGTCTGCGATGGCAAGGGCGGCTACTCGACCGCGCAGGACTGCGGCTCGCAGGTGTGCGCCCCGAACGTCGGCTGCGCCACCTGCATCCCGGGCTCGGCCAAGTGCGCGGTCCACAAGTCGATCGTGTGCAACAACGACGGCACGACGACGACCGAGACCTTCTGCGATCCGCTGCAGGGAATGGCGTGCAGCCCGGACACCGGGACCTGCACCGGCGCGTGCACCAAAGAGAACCTCGGGCAGAGCTATTACGGCTGCGACTACTACCCGGTCTCGACCGCGAACATCGTGTCGAAGAGCTTCGACTTCGCGGTGGCCGTGGCGAACACGACCGCGCAGGCGGCGAACATGACGGTGACCCGCGGCGCGACCACCGTGACGCCGGCGACCGTGCCCGCCAACAGCGTGAAGATCGTGACGCTGCCATGGGTCAACGAGCTCGCCGGCGTGACGGCGCAGACGCTGCTCGTGGCCGACGGCGCCTATCGGCTCAGGACCGACCGGCCGGTGACGGTGTACCAATACAACCCGCTCCAGTACGCCAAGCCGAGCGCGGGCAGCAGCTACACGAACGACGCCTCGCTGCTGTTGCCAGTGAATGCGTGGGGCACGAGCTACCGCGTCATCGCCCGCAACACGTGGACCTACTTCGGCTCGCCTTACGCGGGGCTTTACGCCGTCGTCGCGAGTCAGGACAACACGAAGGTCACGGTCACGCCCTCAGCGACCGGCGGGTTCGTCTACGCGGGCGGCGGCATCGCCGCGAACGGCACCGGCACCGTGACCCTGAACGAGGGCGACGTCATTCAGGTGCTGAGCTCGGGTAGCACGGCGTCCGATGTCACCGGCACGCTCATCTCGGCGGACAAGCCGGTCGAGCTCATCGGCGGGCACGTGTGCACGTTCGTGCCGCACAATGTTAGCTATTGCGACCACCTCGAGGAGTCGATTCCGCCGATTGACACGCTCGCGACGGACTACCTGGTCACGGCCCCGTTCATCACGGCGAACGTCGTCAAGGTGCGGATGGTGCGCATCGTCGCGACCAAGGACACGACGAACCTCGTCTACGATCCGCCGCAGCCCGGTGCTCCGACGTCGCTCGCGCTCGCAGGCAACTACGTCGAGGTCGCGCTCACGAGCGCGGACTTCTCCATAAAGGCCGACAAGCCCGTGCTCGTGGCCGAGTACATGACAGGCCAGGACCAGGGAGGCGGACAGGGCGACCCGGCCATGGCCATCGCCGTGCCGACCGCGCAGTTTCGCACGTCGTATCTGATCCATGCGCCGACGAACTACTCCACCAACTTCGTGAACATCGTGGCGCCGACCGCGGCCAGCGTGACGCTCGACGGGCAGCCGGTCGCGACGTTCCAGACCATCGGCAACTCGGGCTATCGCGTCGCGCGCATCGCGCTCAGCAACGCCGGCGACGGCAACCACACCGTCAATTCGAGCCTGCCGTGCGGCGTCACCGTGTACGGCTATGGCCAGTACACGAGCTATTGGTATCCGGGCGGCCTCGACCTCACGCCGCTCGGGTTCTAGGCCGGGCTCGCGAATCCGCCGCCGCCCTCATCGGCGACGCGTCGTGCGCGCGGCTTCCCGCGTCCGCGCGGCATCGAGCTCGCGAACGGCCCCCCCGAAGCCCCGAGTCGTCACCGCGCCACCCTTTCGGCGAAGAGAGGCGCGAGCGGCTCGAGGAAGAGATCGCACATCGCGACGACGAGGCTCGAGAGCTCGTGGTGCCCGAGAGCGGCGACGCTTTGGCGTGCGCGTTCGCGGCGGGAGAGCATCTCGTCGAGCGCGAAGCGAAGCGAGCCTGCGCTGCGGACGAGCTCGATCGCGCGGGCGATCTCGAGCTCCGTCGTCGCCTTGCGGTCCTTGTCGAGCACGCCGCGGAGCCAGGTGGCGTCGGCATCGCTCGCGTGCTCGAGCGCGTGGACGACGAGCGCGCTGCGTTTGCCCTCTCCGATGTCGCTGCCGATGGCTCCGCGACCCTTGTCGCCGAAGAGATCGAGCGTGTCGTCCTGGATCTGAAAGAGGACGCCCATGTGACGCGCGGCCGCTGCAAGCCCGGCCGCGACGGCGTCGCTCGCTTCGCAGAGGATCGCGGCCCCCGCCATCGGCAGCGCGAAGAGGCCGCTCGTCTTGCCCTCGACCATGGCGAAGTAGTCCTCGAGCGTGACCGCTGGCAGGAGCTTGAGCGCGAACTCGCGCTCCTGCCCGTCGATGACGCGCAAGGTCTCGGTGAGGAGCAGCTTCGAGGCTTGCTCGCGACGCGCGGCCGGCACCGCGAGCTCCTGGCACAGCAAGACCGAGAAGTAGAACATCGCATCGCCGAGGTTGATGGCCTGCGGGATCCCGAAGCGGTTCCACACGGTCATACGGCCGCGGCGGAACATGTCGCCGTCCTGCAAGTCGTCGTGGACGAGCGTCGCGTTGTGCAACATTTCGCACGCCGCGCCGAACGGCACGAGCTTCTGCGCGTCGACGCCGAGCGCCTCGGCCACGAGCAGCGGCAAGAGCGCGCGCAGGCGCTTGCCTCCCGTCTCCATGTGATAGCGAGTCATCCCCTCGAGCGACGAGCCCGCGGGCGTCGAGGTGTGCACGACGCGGTCGAAGAGCGCCGTCATTTCGGGGTAATACCGATCGCGCAGCGCACGGAAGCGCCCGAGAAGATCCCGGTTCTTTTCGACCCCGGCATACGCCGGCGGGATCGAGTTGGCGGCGCGGCGCGCGGACTCGAGCTCGGCGAGCGCCGCCTTGGCCGCGGACAGGCTCACGTCGCCGCGCTCGGCGATCGTCTCGGCGATGAACTCGACCTGCTCGGGCGCGGCCCCTGCCTCGGCCGCGACGTTGCGCGCGTGGAGCCGCATGTGACCGTGCTGGATCCCCTCGGCCGCGAGCGCACGCAGCGCGCTGAGGTTCTGCGCGAGGCCCACGGCGGCGGCGATGGCGCTGAGCTCGCTCGCCGCATTCACATGCGCGAGGCGACGCGCGACCTGCACCGTGGGGTGAACGCGGGCGACTCCGCCGACCGTGCCCACGGCCATCGGGACCTCGAGCTCGCCGACGAGCGACTCGCCCTCGATGCGCCATTTCGCGAGCGCCGTGTAGCGCCCGCCGCGTGCCGCGAACGCGTGCGCGCCGGCCTCGACCGCACGAAAATCCTGGCCGAACGCGATGAGCACCGCGTCGATGCCGTTCATGATCCCCTTGTTGTGCGTGGCCGCACGGTACGGGTCGCGCTCGGCGAACACGGAGGCCTCGACGATGGCGCGCGCGAGCTCCCGCGGAGAGTCCTTGCCGCGGCCCTCGAGCGCAGAGAACGGCACGCGCCCGCGCGCGACGACGCGACGGCGGTCCGTGAGGTTCGAGAGGATGCGCAGGCCCGCGCGCCCGCCCGACAGGCGGCTCAGCTCCGGCGCGATGCGCTCGCACATCGAGTTGATGGCGTTCGCGCCCATCGCGTCGCGCACGTCGACGACGAGGTGCGCGATCAACATCGGGCCGCACGGATCTTCCGGACCGAGCGGGTGCAGCTCGCGCACCTCGAGGTCGATGGCCCCGCCCCCCGCGCGCACGAGGTGGGGGTGCCCGCTGTTGGCGAGCTCGAGCAACACGGACTTGCCCGCATGCAACTCGCGCCGCGCGCGCTCCCGATCGGGGACGTCGAGCAGCTGGATCTGGCCGAGCATGTGCGGCGCCGACACCGTGGTCGTGACGCCGCCGCCCGCGCGCAACAGCTTCGAGGCGAAGCTCGCGGCCGCGACCACACTCGGCTCCTCGACCGCCATCGGGACGAGGCACTCGCGCCCGTCCACGACCAGGTTCGCGCAGAGGCCGAGCGGCATGCCCATGACGCCGAGCGCGTTCTCCACCATGCGGTCGGCCTGCGCGTCGGTGAGCCCGAACTCGGCCGACAGGACGTCGAGCTCTCGCTCGGAGAGGCCCGTCAGCTCGGCGAGGCGCGAGCGGCGATCCTTCAGGTCGAGCCGATGAAAGCCGCTGAGCTCGCTCGAATAAGCGGCGCCGCTCGGAGGCCGCGATTCTCGATCGGGGGTCGTGGTCATCGTGGGCGCGTGGGTTCGTGAGCTCGAAGCTCGCGCGGAGTGCGCGCTCCGGTGCAGAAGCAGATGACGCGCAGCTCGCAGATCAACGCCTCGAGGGCGGCGACCGCGGCATCCTCGCCGGCTTCTGCCGCCTCGAGCATCGGGCGCGCGATGGCGCACGCATCCGCGCCGAGCGCGAGCGCCACGGCGACATCCATGCCGGTGCGGATCCCACCGGACGCGATGACCACGCGCTCCGCGCCGAGCGCCTGGCGACACGCCACGATCGACTGCGCCGTCGGGACGCCGAACCCCGCGAGGCTCCTGCCCGCCTTGGCCTGCGCGCTCGCGGCCGGCGCTCGCAAGCTCTCGACCTTGGCCCACGAGGTCCCGCCCGTCCCCGAGGCCTCGACGCCGGCGATCGGCAGCGCCGCGAGCTTGTTCGCGGTGCGAGCCGAGATCCCCGCGCCGACCTCCTTCACGAGCACGGGCAGCGAGAGCTCTCGCGCCGCGTGCCCGAGCATGGAAGCGAGCCCGGAGAAGCGCGTGTCGCCCTCGGGCTGAATCGCCTCTTGCAGCGGGTTCAGGTGAAAGTTGACCGCGTCGCAACGGGTGGCCGCGAGCGCGCGGGCAATCGCCTCGAGCGTCATGCCGTAGTTGAGCTGAACGGCGCCGAAGTTGCCGAACAAGAGGCGCAGCTCCGGGGCGACGTCCTTCACCGCGAACGACGCGGTGAGCTCGGGCGCCGCGACCATGGCGCGCTGCGAGCCGAGCGCCATCCCAACGCCGACCTTGGCCGCCGCGCGGGCGAGCGTGTGGTTGATCCGCTGTGCGTGCTCACTGCCGCCGGTCATGGCGCCCACGATGATCGGCGCGGCGAGCGTCTTGCCGAACAGCGACGTCTCGAGCGCGACGTCGTCGAAGTCGAGCTCCGGAAGCGCGTCGTACTCGAGCGTATAGCCGCCGAGGCCGGTCGCGGGCCCGTCCGAGCCCACGTCCTCCCTGAGGCAGAGCTCGAGGTGCGCGTCTTTGCGGCGCCCGACTATGCATCGGCGGGCAGTCTCGCAGCCGAAGCCGAGGGCTGCTTTGGTGTGTCGGCGACGCGGCTCGTCGCGGGCTCAGGCCAGGTGGTTCTGGGCTGCCCCGAGCACAACGGCGCCGACGAGCGTCGCTCCGGTCGCCTGCAGGTGTTCGACCGTGTTCCGGCGGCTCCAGGCTCGGTGGCTTACGCCGCGCGAGAATCGATCGAGCTGCCGCGCAATCCGGCGATCCACGCTGACGGCTTCGAGTAGCGGTGATTCGCGCCCCGGGCGCGAGTCCCCGCCGCTGGAAGCGCGCGT
>SXGS01148407.1_pt1 | contig 12093 bp, 9 predicted proteins | sample 3174681 | NCBI WGS metagenome assembly SXGS01 (sample SAMN11356861, study PRJNA531348) | freshwater metagenome | isolation source: freshwater sample F1-80 | place: China: Fuxian Lake, Yuxi | collected 2017-12-25
CTAGGTCCAGCATCCGGCGGCGTCATGCGATGGTCGGCTGCCAGCGAGGCAGGTGGTCATCAATGTCGTCCTGAGGCTCGTAACCGAGATCCAGACGAGCGGCTTCGAGGTCCCACGGCATTCCGGTGTTTCGCGACATCCCGTTGACCAGCACGAACCGGCGCGGCAGCCTGGATCTGAGGCATCCCTCCATGAGCCGGAAGAAGTCTCTGTCCGAGAGCCAGAGTTGGCGGAACCATTCTCCGCGGTCGGGCGGCAGAAGCGACGGGTCGTTCTCCGCCCCTCTCCAGACCCATCCGAACCGAATAGCAATCGTTTCCATCGCGTGGGTCTCGGAGAGACACTTCCCCAGTCGTTCTCCAAAGAGCTTTGCCGCGCCGTACGGGGTGCTGTCACAGGGCCGCCCGTCGATCCGATACTTGAGGCCGGGGATCGGCGGCGTGTCGGAGTTCAACTCCTGTCGCGGCAGGGCGTTGTAGCCACCCATCACGTGGTTCGAGCTGGCGAAGACAAAGCGAGCCACGCCGGCTTCCGCGGCGGCGAGGTACGTATGGATCAGCGCGTCGATGTTCGGTTCGACCAGCTCCGCCCAGCTCTTGTAGGCCTCTGGATCGGCGGCGAAATGGAATACGGTCTGTACCCCATGAAACAGCCGGCGCCACTCACCGGGCCGGCTCAGATCCGCCGGAACGATCCCCACATCGCCCCGAGGGTCTCGATCGAGCTGGACCAACTCCGCGCGACCGTCCAGATGGGCCGACAGCTTCCGACCCAGCGTACCTGCGGCGCCCGTGATCAGTACCCTGCCGTGCTCCATCACGGTCACCTCCCGAACCCGACCTGGTACGCCCGTGCCAGGGAGCCTCGCGCAATGAAGCCGGGGAAGAACCGCGGAGGGGGCTCTTCCCCGACAGAGATGGAATCAGGCAGCCGACGGATCGGACTGCATCATTCCAAAGATGTTCCCTTCGGTGTCCTTGACGTAGGCCAGCCACCCGACTCCCGGCACCGGCATCTTGGGCAGCGCGAGCACGCCGCCGCTGCTCAGAGCTTTCTCCAGCGTGGCGTCCAGATCCTTGACGTCGACCGTGCAAACGTAGGCGATGACCGCAGTACCGTCGATCTCGCCGTGGCGCTTGATCATGCCGCCATTGATCCCCGGCTCATCCGCCGGACCGGTCTCGATGAGCCGGTAATCCATGGGCCCACCCCACGTGGTGAACTTCCAGCCCAACACCGCAGAGTAAAACTCGGCGGCCCGGTCCGGGTTTTCCGCGTGAATCTCAAAGTGAACAACCCTCGACATCTCGCATCCCCCTCGACGACTCCGCGTTCCCGCAGTCGCCGGACTCAGCCCCGGCCCATCCGGATTGTCGGACGTCCAGCGAGGAATCCGCGCCTCCAACCCTCTGACATGTGCCGAACAGACCGGATGCAGTTACCGGGTCGGCGTTGTCGGGCGCGACAGCGGGGGTCCAGACTACCTCGTGGATCACCTGCAGCGGAGGCCGATCGAGGGGTGTCGCGCCGCCACGCGCGCTCGGGCCCGCCCGGTCTATCCCCCGGGAGCCGGTCTCTTCAACATTCCGTGTCGCTCCAGCCAGGAAGCGCAGGACTTGATCCACGACTGACAGGGGTTGCCGTCTTGCCGAACCCCGAAGCCGTGCCCGCCCCGATCGAACAGATGGAGCTCCGGCAAGGCGCCGACTTCCCGCAGCGCCAGATAGAACTGCAGGCTGTTTTGAACCTCCGCTCCCCGAACCGGATCATCGGAGGCATGCACAAAGAACAGTGGCGGCGCGTCTTTGAGGACGCGGACCGTCGGCGTCAACTGCTTCTTGTCGAGCTGCCAGAAGTAGCCGGAGTAGGCCATGATGCCGAAATCCGGCCGGCAGCTCACCTCGTCGACGGCGTCGACTCGGTCGTAGCTGCGATGGCCGAAGTTCGTGGCGGTGGATCCCACCAGGTGGGCCCCCGCCGAAAAGCCGATCATACCGATCCGGTTCGGGTCCAGCTTCCACTCAGCCGCCCGGCTGCGCACCAGACTCACGGCCCGCTGGGCGTCCTTCAGCGGCCCCGGCGCGGGCACGCCCAGCGGATCGCCGGGACGTCGGGGGCAGCGATACTTGAGGATGATTCCCGTAACGCCGATGGAGTTCAGCCAGGCTGCGACTTCCTCCCCTTCCAACTCCCACATCAAGTCGTGGTAGCCGCCTCCGGGGCAGATGATCGCCGCGGCGCCCGTCGCTGTTGCGGCCGGCGCGGGATACACCGTCAGCGTCGGCACCGTGACATTGGTGACCCACTTCTGCCACTTGTCGCCCGGCCGTGGATCTCTCCAGCGCTCCGGCCCGATGGCCTCAGGCAAATCGCCGGCAGCGACCCCCGGCCAGACGCGAACGACTGTCGGCTCGGGCAGCGGAGCTTCGGGGGGCGCCGCAACGGATGCCACGCAGAGCGCCACGGCAAAGAGCGTGGCCCAGGCCATCAGGTTCATCGCAAGTCCTCCGGGGCAGGGCCCGGCGCGTCGAGTGCCATCCTCAGTTCATTGTCCCACGGGCGCCGCCGCGCCTCTTCCCGTGGCGGGGCTGCCCGGCTGAAGCCGAAAATCTCCGCCGGTCGGGTTCACGAAGCGCGGGTCCTGTCCCACCACTGCTCCCGTCTCCGGGGTGGGCAACTTCGGCTGACTGCGGTCCGGACGGTCGATGCAGTACCAGGCATTCTTGCTGAATCGGAACGTCTCCGGCGCCGTGCCGGGGCCGATGTTCATGCCGCCCTCGCGCCAGGTGTCCGATCGAAAGACGATGATATTCGCCTCGATCACGCCGTTTCGGCTGGGAACAAACTCCGGCAGGCGGGTCTCCTGGAGGATCCGGAACGCCCAGCGCTCCGGCTGCCAGAGGGTGTTGTTCCGCACCACGGCTCCGTCGACCCCCACAAAGGCGACAGCGCAGGCGCCGCCCCTGAACACGTTGTTCTCGACCCGAATCGCTCGGGCCTCGAAACCCTGGGGTTTAGGTCGAAAGTACGGCAGGCCCGTGCTGCCGCCCGCGTTTACTGCTCGCTCACCGCACGACTCGAACAGGTTGCCGGAGATCTCGATCGCCTCGCTGCCGCCCTTGGCCTGCACGCCGTTGCTGCCACCCTGTTTGAAGGTGCAGCGGGTGATGCGCCCGCGGCGGCAACCCACCATGTCGACGGCCGACCCGCCGCTCCCCCATCGCTCCACGGTGCAGCGATCCACCGTGAAGTCGTCGAGTCCGGAGAGCTTGATTCCGTCGCGGTTTCCCTGGGGCCCCGTGTCCCGCACGACGAGGCCCGAAATCAACACGTGATGGGACGGCGAGTCGGGTCGCCCACCATCGTCGACGTTCAGTCCATTCGTGGATGAGCCGACGATGTGAAGGTCGCGAACTTCCAGGTGCGCGACGCGGGAGAGCTGAATCCCGCCGCGCACAAAGGTTGCGGGACGCTTTGGATCGCTTGACCTGAGAACCACTGGGCGTCCGGAATCGCCGGCGATCCCCAGGAGCGACAGACCGCCCGTGTACTCACCCGGCGCCAGGAGGATCTGAGTGCCCGGTCGTGCGCGGGCCGCCTCTCGACGGAGCGAGTCGAGATTGTCCACGACCCGTCGGTCCGCCTGAGCTTCGGCCGGGACAGAACTGAATCGCACTACCAGCGCCATACCGAGAACGAGCCATCCGCTCAGGTGCATCTTTCGACCCTCCCATCACGCCTGGACGCCCGCGTCCTGAGATTGGCGGCGGCGCTTCCTCATCATTCTCGCAACTGCGGCGCTTCGTCACGCTCGGAACCGATGCGCTGACCGGGGAGCCTGTGCAGACGGGCTCAGACGCCGTTCGTCGCCGGACGAAGAGCGGAGAGGATGCCGAAATGACGCCGGATGAGATGGAAACGACGGGGCTGAATCGCAGGTCCTTGCTGCAGACGGCCGGAGCGTCGGCGGCCGCGGCGGCGTTCCTGGCGGACGCTGTGCCGGCGGCGCAGAATCCAGCGGCTCTCGTGCAGGATCGGAGCTCCAGCATCCGCCTCACCGGCATGCGGACCTACTGGATCGGGCCGACCGTCTACGTGAAGCTCGAAACGAATCACGGCGTGGTGGGTTGGGGTGAGATCAAAGGCGTGGATCCCCGCGTCAGCGTTCCGCTGGCTCGCTCGCTCTACGAGTTGATCGACGGTGAAAACCCCACCCGCATCGAGTATCTCTGGCAAAAACTCTATCGGGCCCACCGCGACATCCGCGGCGGACCCTTCATGATTCACACGCTGGCGGGACTCGATATTGGGCTGTGGGACCTCGCCGGCAAGCTGTGGGGAACTCCCATTTACCGGCTGTTGGGAGGACCCTGTCGCGACAAGATCCGGGTCTATCACACCGCCAAGGCGAAGAAGGTCCCGCCCCCGGGCATCTTCGGGCACTCCAGCAACCCCTCCGACATCTCGAGGATCGTGGCCAGCATCCGGAAAGCGCGCGAAGACGTGGGGCCGGACGGCACCGTGATGTTCGACGCCCACTGCGCGCTGCCGCCCGCCACGCTGATCCAACTCGCAGCCGAGTTGAAACCTTCCGAGCTCCTCTTCATCGAGGAGCCTGCGGTCCCGGGGAACATTGAGGTGTTCAAGCGCTTGAAGGCGGCCATCAACATTCCGCTCGCCTCCGGGGAACGGGATCGCACCATCTTTGAGATGCTGCCTTACCTCGAGCACCGGTGCCTCGACATCCTCCAGCCGGACTGCTGCCACACGGGCGGCATCACCCAGATGAAGAAGATCGCGACGTTGGCCGAGGTGTACCAGGTTCCGTTGGCGCCCCACTGCACCGCAAGCTGGCCGGGCATCGCGGCCAGCCTGCATGCCACCGCCGCCACGCCCCTCTTCCTGATCCACGAGTTCTATCCGGACAACTTCGGGTTCATTCCCAGGGGCATGGCGAGTATGCCGTTCACCATGGATAAGGACGGCTACATCGGCCTCCCGCCCGGCCCCGGACTCGGCGTGGAAGTGAATGAGACCCTCATCGCCGAAGCGGCCGCCAAACCTCAGACCTACAAGTGGCCCGGCAGAACGCTCCCCGACGGCTCCATTGCCGACTACTGATCTTTGCCCCCGACCCATCCTTGATGGAGGCTTACCGATGCCGATGAAGGAACCGACCGCTCCACGCCCGCCGGAGACCGCGGATTTGATTGTGGCCCACGCGTATCTGGTGACGATGGACCCCGAACGCCGCGTTTTCTCCGACGGCGCTGTTGCAATCCGGGGACGTCGAATCGTCGGGGTCGGCGCCTCGGCGGAGATTCTGAGCGAATTCACCGCGCCGCGGGTGCTGGATGCACGGGGCGGGGTGGTGCACCCCGGCTTCGTGGAGTGTCACACGCACGTCACCTACCACCTCGCTCGGGGCGCGTTCGGCGACACGATCTCCTACGCCGAACTTGGGCCCACGACCGAGCTGGACTTCGTCAATGCCCTGACCGACGAGGATGAGTACGCTTCCACGCTTCTCGCCTGCTGGGAGATGATCTCCAACGGCGCCACCTGCTTCGTCGAAGCGGGCACCGCTTACTCGCCGGACGCCGTCGCCGAGGCGGCGCAAACACTCGGCATGCGTGGCCTGGTTGGAGACCCGTTCCTCTGGGACGCGGAGGACACCCCCGGCGGCTTCAACGCCTACCGGCTGGAGCGAGCGCCCGCCGACACCGACCGCTGCATGCGGCTCCTCGGCGGGCAACTCCACCGGAACTCCGATCCCGATGCGTTGGTCCGCGGTCACATCGCCATCGCGGGGATGGGCACCGCCACCGACGAGCTGGAACGCGCCGCGAAGGCCGCCGCCGACTCGGCGGGCGTGATCCTGAACCAGCACCAGTCCTACTATGCCGTGGATGCCGGCACCGACGATCGCCGGCACGGTCAGCTCGCGCTGTTGCATCTGGACGAGATCGGGCTGCTGGATCGCAACTGCCTCTTCGCTCACGTGAACGTCATTCGAGATCCGGAAGTCGATCCGCTGCTGAGTTCCGGTCTCTCCATCGCATGGTGCCCGGCGGGATCCATGCTCTGGGGTGTCGGCGGCACGTTTCGCGGTCGCCACGCCGAGCTCTACCGGCGCGGAATGAACATCGCGCTCGGCTCCGACTCGGCGAACTGGGCGAACCGCTTCGACCTGGGGCTTCAGGCCTATCTCGCCGTGCTGTCGGCGCGGGAAACCAGCGGGACCCGCACCATTTTGACCGCCGAGGACGCGCTGACCATGGCCACCCTCAACGGCGCCCGGGCGGCGGGCCTGGAGCACGAGATCGGCTCCCTGGAGATCGGGAAGCGGGCGGATCTGGTCATCCGTCGAAATGACGTGCCGGAAGCCTTCCCCCTCACCGATCCGGTGCTGCAACTGGTGTACAGCACCGGCTCCAAGACGGTGAACACGGTCCTCATCGACGGCCGCATCGTGCTGGAGGACCGCGTCCCCACGGGGATGGATCCCGACCGCATTCTCGAGACCACCCAATCCGCGACCGGCCGGGTCTTCCGGCAAATGGGCTTCACCTACGAGCCGCGCTGGAAACCCCTGAACTGACCCGGCGAGCGGGGCTCACATCCAGACGCCCGGAAACTACGGTTTACAGCGGCAAAATCGAGGGTCAGAAAAAGTTGTGGAGTCCCCCGATAGCGGAACCTGGGTTGAGGCTTCAGATCAATTTGACCTGCAGCGCCGAGGAAGCGCGACCGACGTCGGCCCGCTGCCGGCGCCTTAGCTATCGCCGGACTGCTCTTAGAGCGCAGCCCCTACACGCCCATCTCCACATCTCCGCGGGCAACCTCTCGGCAACCGGGTACGATCTAAGTGAGATCGGTCAGAGGGCCGGGATGAAGGCAGACGCTCTTGACAGTTATGCCGTTGCCTTGCTGGCTCGGTTTCATCGGGCACGAGGGCGGTGGCTTGGTCTACCTACTGTTCGTGGCGGATGCCGCCATTCCAGTCTTCAACCGGCTCACCGGGTATCGTGCCCACTGAAGACCGGGAAGAGGCGTGCTGCAAATCGAGCCTGCTTCACCATGAGTAAAAACGTCTGTTAACAAGGAGAACTTCGATGACGAATAAGGATCAGATGACGGGTAAGGGCAAAGAGATTCAAGGTCGCATGCAGGCAGCAGTTGGCGTCCTGACAGGCGACAAAGAAGCGGAAGTGGAAGGCAGGGCCAAAGAGGTCGAAGGTAAGACGCAGCAGGTGGTCGGTGATGTGAAGGAAGCGCTGCACAAAGCGATCGACTGAGCGCCCACAACTCGGTGAGGCCCCGTCGCGTCTTGTGATGCTGTGGATAAATGCGCGACGGCGAGCCTACCACCACGCGGCAGCAGCGCCGATCAGCCGGCGCCTGCCGCCCTTCCAGAGCCTGAACAAAGCTGCCAGGCCGGGAGCGCAGCGGAGCGGCGGAGGGTCTGACGACTGGTTCGGACTCGCGGACATTCGCGCTGCGCAGCAACTGGAGCAGTGTGTTCCCAGAGCGCTGGAGTGGAGCTCGGAAGAAGCTCTTACGATTCCCGGCTCAGCCCCCCGTTACTGATTCGCATTCCTGAACGGGTGCGTCAGGCCAGACTGGTGTGAACTTCTTGCATTCGGGTCGGGGTTTTTTCCGGATACTCTGGCCGGCTGGCGGTGCCCTGTATGCTGCTCTACATCGCTTTCTCCCCTCCCGTGGTTGTCGTCTGATCGTCGATGCTCTCAGCCAAACCGCGCTGCTGGCTGAAGTCGGCATTGGAGCACCGGATCATAGAGTTGGTGACGTTCGTTCGAGGGCTGATGCGAAGCCGTGTAGCGGTGAAAGCCGCGTTCACACAGCCGTGGAGAAATGGGGTGGTTGAGAGAAAAGTCAACCGCCTGAAGATGATCAAGCGAGCCATGCATCGCCGGGGAGGCATCGCCTTGCTGCGGACGAGAGTGCTCCCGCTGGCTTAACTGGTGTAGCGGTAATTTCGTCTAACCCGCGCTTTTGCAAAGGAAAGCGGGCCGGTCTCCGGGGCTCAAGACCCGAAAAAAGCCCAAACCATCACTCTTGTGGAAAAACCCCGATCAAATGCCCAGCTTGGCCGGGAGTCAGATGCGGCTAAGCGTGAAAGAGGAAAACCCGCCAGGCTCGGCCCAGCCGTCAGCGAGGGCGATTGGGCGTTAAAGAAACGTTCTGATTCTAGTGAGATCCGGTTCGAGGATGATCGCCCGATGGATGGAACGGAACCGAATCGTGGGGGCCTGCCCACGAAGCTACAGAGAATTGAGTCAAGATCGGAGACCTTTTCTCCACGGGGAGCAACTCCTTACGCAGTTGCGGCGACGGGCACTACGTCATGGCGAGGCGAGGAGGGCGCTCAATGGAGCAAGACCCCCGGGCAAACGGGTCGCTTGCCCGGAGGATGTTGGCGCTGCCGAAGACCGGTCTTTCGAGTCAGTCTTGGAAGATGGTGTACCGGCTGGCCACCACCCCACGAGGCGAAGGCTTCCGCTCGAAGGCGGCGCTGGGAGCCATCCACTTGGCATGCCCGTCACAGAAGAGCAGGTTTACCCCCTCGGCCGAACGAGCGATTCTCGTGCCCGTCGCCGGGTCAGGAGCGTTCATCCAACTGCTGTCGACAGGGAGGTACGGTCCGCCGATCGGAGGAGCGTTCGATGCCCAGACTATCTGGTACGGCGAGCCATTGTGTTCAGACACGATGATGGTGTTCGACACGTCCTCAATCGCAGCATCCGTCTTTCCCACCGGATGCCAACTGACCGTCGGATCCGAAGAGTGCATATGATAATTGAGGTTGATGCCGTACCCGATGTATCGACCGTCACGAGGGTACTGCGCAGTCGTCTGGTATGAACCGAAGTCAATGCCGTTGAACCGTGCGATGCCGTTCAATTGGGGAGCATTCGGGCACACGAACACACCCCAGTTCTTGAGGTAGGGAGAAAGCGCGTGCGGCCACTGGTAGCTGCCCGGACGACCTCGACCCGTGTCCCCGTAGGCATGGAGCACCATCATTCCATCGTACTCATCGGCATACATTCGAAGTGCCGCTCCCATCTGCTTCAAGTTTGAGAGACCCTGAGTTTGCCGCGCCTTTTCACGAGCCCTGGCAAAGACGGGGAACAGAATTGAAGCAAGTATAGTGATGATGGCGATAACCATCAAGAGCTCGATCAAGGTGAAGCCGCGATCCACGCGGGCACATCCATGCACACGCTTGGCGGCATCGCGCCGGTAGTGCGTTTCAAATCCGTTCATTGAGGACTTACCTCGCGAGACGATTCCGGTTCTCTCGCAATGATGTTGCATTAACGACCCCGAGCCGAATCGTTTGAACGATCCAACCCCTCTTCTCTCGCCGCGACGAGCGGCGCAACCGGCCCTAGCGGCCGGAAGTCTGTCGAGCTCCGGCGGTTCTCACGCAGAACAGATCTGTTCCAATGCGCACAAAGAACGCGCCGTCCACGACGGCGACGCCGTAAACGCAAGGGTCCAGCGGCCCATACGAGGCAGCACCGCCTCGCGGTCCGTCGGCGGCGCCCCGGTCTTCGGCATTCCCTGCCGCGGCCGTAGGACGCCCGGAAGCCCCGTTCGCTCCACCTGATCGGACCGGAGGGGTGTAGTCCACCTCCGGGAGCGGCCCCTCACCCTCTGACCATAGAGATGAAGAAGCCAACTTCTCGAACCGTGGCCCGGACTTGACCACGGTCGTCGCACCTCTCTTGGTGAAGAAGTAGATGCGGTCCCCGACGGCGATGGGAGAAACCCAACACGGGCCGCCGATCCGCTCCGACCACCTCTCCTCCCCCGTTTCCGCGTCGACGCAAAACGCAACACCGGCAGGGTTGACACTGTAGACCAGACCCCGGTGCGCAGTTGGACTTCCGTACTCGCAGAGAGCTCGTCGGCCTTCCCAGAGCAGTTCCACGCCGGGCTTGCCGTCCCGCATGATGAGATTCAGAGCACAATTCGACTGGGCAGGCGTGCGGGCGCCAGAGGTGGTGCGGCCTCCCCGAGGGGTGGCGGCGCCCAGATACAGCCGGTCCCCGTCCACGGTGGGCGAAGGAATGTGATTGCCGGAGAGGCCGTCGAACTTCCAGAGTTCCTGACCACTGGCAGCATCGTAACCGCGGACGTCCCCCGTTGAACTGACGATTACGACGTCTCGTCCTCCCTGTCGAGCCACCACGGGAGACGTCCAGGACATTCGCGACGGACGCTCGGTCTTCCAGAGAGTGCGCCCAGACCTCTTCTCAATCGCCACGAGGTACGACGGCCCCTGATGGTCGACTTGTACGAAGATCGAATGTCGATTGTGGGCAGGTGAAGAGCCATATCCGTGGCCGTTCTCGTAAGAGCCGTACTCCCGAAACAACGCTCGCTTCCACAGCACCTTTCCATCACTGATGGAGAGACGAGCCATGTCACCGCTCTCAAACATGACGTACAGGCCGTCCCTGTCCACAATCGGCGTGGGGGCGGCACGGCTGACCATGTCATGGAGATCGCCCTGGACGGAGGCCACGAGCTCTGTTTGCCAGACCCTGCGACCGTCAGAGGCACCGAGACAGACAACTACGGCCTTTTGTCGCTTCGTTCCTGGTACGCTCGTGACAAAGACGCGTCCGCCGAACACAGCGGGCGCAGACTGTCCGTAGCCAGTCAACCGAACTCTCCATGCGACGCCCCCCACAGCCCTCCAGCTCAGGGGCAGGTGTTCAGCCCGCAGCGGTGCATTCGCACCATTACGGAATCCGCTCCATGTGGAGCCTCCATCGGTGGCGCCAAGCGCCGATGCGAGCAACAAGGGTAAGGCAGACACTTCACTCGTTCCTTCTCAAGTCCAGGCCGACCCGTTACTGCAACCTAGTTGCATTAACGCAATTGTAGTCGAAGTGCACCAGGCCGACTAGTGAAACAATGCTTCAATTACGGGGTCTTTACTGGAATATTATTGCAATAAATTCGGAGTGGCCCGCCACATTGTGCATGTGTCTTGATAGGATCGTCTCGACTTCTGTCCAAGAAGTGAAGCGGGCTCGCTTCCCGTTCCCAGAACAGAACTCGATCAGGAGCCGATGCCACCCGTGGCAGTTGACTCCCCTCGATCGACGGCGGCGGGGTGTGATGTCCGGAAACTAACGCCGGGGCGAGCCCGGAAACTCTGGACGGGCAAGAGGCGGCGCAAGGGGACGGGGGCTTCCGAAAACAGGGGAGTCAAAGGGCCGTGACCTGGCGAATCTCGCAGCAGGGAGGACGAGTCGATGCTTTCCGTCCCAGCCCGGCATCAAGATCAGCTCGCGCATCAGCTTGGCCTTTCGCGTTCGGAAACCCAGGAGCAGCTCAGGGTTCAGCTCGCAGCCAGCAACGGATCTTGCAAGAGGCCATCGACGTTCAAATGACGAACTCACAGCTTCGAAGACAACGAGGGGTCGGCCAGGCGGCTTGAGTATCGCGATGCCGGGTTGCACCTCGCGGGGCAGAAATGGCCACGACATCTGCTTGTTCTACCGGCAGTCGTTGGCGCCGCCGCATGAGGCAGCGTGCGCCTGGTGAGCCGCTGGATACGGCCGCGTCGTCACGTGAGTGGATTGAAGGCGTCATCGGTTTGATGATAGCCGGCGCCCTCATTAGCCTTCCTGGCATCACGACCCCCAAGCGGGCCAGGACACCCGTCAACCCTCTGAAGCGCGAAAGCGCCGCACCGTTGACAGGTTCGGGAGTCTACTCGCGGACCCACAACCCGATGTATCTGGGTTATCTCCTGGTTACGGGTGGGTGGGCCATACTCGTGTCGCAGCATCGATGCCCCGGTTCGAATACAGCCGGGAGTTTGAGTGTGGAACAACGCCACAGAGACGAGGAAAAATGGAGTACCTGATTGGCGTGCTGCTTGGGATGGTGGTCTCAGGAGGCGCGGCCCTAGTGGTCTGTCAGGGCGGAGTTGATTCTTCACCGGAGCCTCGGACGAAGATGTGATTCACTTGGTGTGGAGGTAATCCCTGTGCCCAAGAAATACCGCGTGACGCTCACACCAGACGAACGCGAGCAGTTGTCCGC
>SXGS01772541.1_pt1 | contig 12092 bp, 10 predicted proteins | sample 3174681 | NCBI WGS metagenome assembly SXGS01 (sample SAMN11356861, study PRJNA531348) | freshwater metagenome | isolation source: freshwater sample F1-80 | place: China: Fuxian Lake, Yuxi | collected 2017-12-25
AAACTTAATCTGCGCACACATCGCTGGGACTCCATTCCCAAAGGGCCTTTCCAAAACACACCCAATGAGAACGTCCCAGCGATCTTTTCCTCTACTTCTGCTTTGTTCAGAACCGTTGCGTTTGAGATGAGCGAGCGCCTTCTTTCCAAAACTGACTACTCCATAGCCTCGCTGCCATTCCAGGACTTTGGAACCTTGCTTCTGATTGGTCTCGAAAGAGCTGCCACCTTTCAGTTCTTTGACCAACTCACTGATGCAAACTTGCGGCTCGATATTGATGGCGAGGTGAATGTGAGTTTCCGTTCCATTGATTCCGTGCAACCAGACTCCGTTGGTTCGATGAATTCGGTCGGTGATGATTTGGTGGACGATCGGTTCCAATTTCGAGTTCAGCACTGGCTGGTCATCCTTCACATGCCAATTGAGATGCAGGTAGATCTCGTGATAGACATGGCTGGACATGAAGAGCCTTTGGCTGGACTGGTTTCACTGGGTTGTTGAAGTCTGAAGACCTGCCTCCAAGCTGGCTGAAGCCAGCTACTTTGTTTTGTTGGGCCTGCTCACCACCAGCTAAAGCTGGTGGCAAATGGGGAGTCGGCTGAAGCCGACTGATTCGGAAATGCCTTCAGTTCTTGCGCTCGATGCAATTTGTAATTTTCATTTGGAATACTCGCCTGTCACTCGCAGTTGATAGGCCGTGTCAGTCACTCGACGTTCAAACGGCTCAAGTTTGAAAAACCAATCCGGTACTTTGGATCTGCCGCCGGATTCCTCATGAGGTGGCGTCCAGTGCGGGTGAAGATTGAAGAGTTGCGGAGCTTCACGACTCAATTTCGATAAGTCGTCTTGAGTAAACCCAACTTCAAGGAACCGTTTGGCCTGATCCATCGCATCTCGATAAGCCGGCACTGCGTCAGAGAACCGATCACTCTGCTCCAATTCGACCAATAAGTTCTCCGTCGCTTTGATGAAATCCTCCAGATGTTGTCTGCGTTCAGACACTGTGTAGAAATGCGGCGTCATGTCGTGTTGCTCACACCTCGAACCCGCCCGCCTTGGCCGCGAGCGCCGCGTCTTCGACGCGCCACATTTCATCGCGGTCGAACGGGGTCGGACCCGTTGGCTGAGTTCGCAGGCCGAACTCGGTGCCGTTGAGCGTGCCGGTGGCTTGGATTTTGTTTTGCAGGTCCATGATCGCCTGAATGAGTTGCTCCGGCCGAGGCGGGCAGCCGGGGACGTACATGTCCACCGGCATGAAGCGATCGACTCCTTGCACGACGGCGTAGGTGTCGAACACGCCGCCGGAGCAGGCACAGGCTCCCATCGAAATGCACCATTTCGGTTCGGGCATTTGCAGCCAGATGCGTTGCAGCACGGGCATCATTTTCATGACGACTCGGCCAGCCACGATCATCAGGTCGCACTGCCGAGGACTAAACCGCATGACCTCGGCCCCGAACCGGGCGAGGTCGTACCGCGACGAGGCCGTCGCCATCAGTTCGATGCCGCAGCAGGCGGTTGCGAACGGCATCGGCCAGAGACTGTTCTTGCGACACCAACTCGCCGCCGCGTTGACGGTGGTCATGAACACGTTTTCGGGAAGTCCTACCGCCATTTGAAAACACCTTTCCGCCACGCATAAACGTAAGCAATCGCCAGCGTGGCGATGAACACCAGCATCACGCCAAACACCGTCCCGCGCAACTCCGTCGGAATGCCAGGGCTCGCATGGCCGAGATGCGACGCGACGATCTTCGCACCCTCTGCGTTGTGCTGTCCCTCGACGTACGCGCTGACCGCCCACGGGTAGAGGAACAGCAACTCGACGTCGAAGACGAGAAACAGAATCGCGACCAAATAGAACTTCACGTCAAACGGTTGACGAGCATCGCCGACCGGGTCCATGCCGGATTCATACGGCATCTCTTTGACGGGGGTTTTCTTCCTCGGCCCGACCGTGTGGGCGAGCACCAGGTTTGTGACGACGAACCCAACCAGAATCGCGACGAAAATCAGGATCGGCAGAAATGACGCAAGTTGGCCGGACAACGGAGATTCCTTTCGAGTTCGCGAGCTTCAATCGACCTCAAGCAACAGGCCCGGAACGTGTTTTGAGGGACGGCCGGAAAGAAGTCAAGCGGCGGTCAGAATGGGAGGAATAGAGATTGATGATTGGTCATTGGCTATTGGCCATTGATGATTTGGGGCGGGAATCATCAATAGCCAATGACCAATCATCAATCACCAATTCCCACCTTCACGGCTTCTTTTTCCCCGGCAACAACCGATTCAGTCCCTTCTGGAGTTCGTTCTCCAGCAGGTTCTCGACGGGAGCGGTGATCGCCTCGCGGGCGAGACTCTCGAAGACTCGCAGGTCGAGCTGCGGAGCGGTCAGCGAGCCGCGCACCGGGATGCTCAGCGACTTGCCGCGCAGGCTCGCGAGCTGTTTGTTCTGGGCGATCCATTCGTCGCGAACGGGGACCTCGACGACCAGCTCTAGCGACTCGTCCAGACCAACCGAGCCGCGAGTTTTCAGTGTCGCCTCTTTCGTCACGAGCGTCAGTCCTTCGTGATGCACGCGGCCGTTGACCAAGCGGAACGGAACTTCTTGTTCCGGCAGAGTCACCAAGACTCGCTCGCGGCCGCCAGCCGATGCGGATTGCTCGGCCAGCGACAGCAGATCGGCGGGCTTGAGTGACTTTGATTTCGTCAGCGCTTTGATCCGATCGACGACCGTGAGGACTTGGTTGCCGAGTGGGCCGGGAGCGACCTGTGCCTGATGGACCGCGAGCTGGCCGGCAACGTCACCGGCCGACGGATCACTGACCGGCAACGCTCCGTTGGCGAGCACTACCGAGAATCGACCATCGACGCGTGTCGCATCGGCCATCAGCGGAGCGACAAACTTCAGCCAGCCGGCACACAGTTCGGGAGAGAGCCGCACCTTGTCGATGACCCGCTCCGATTGCAGCACGATCATCGCCGGAGTCCGATCCAGCCGCAGTTGCGAGTTCAGCCGCACCGTCCCTTCGTTGACCAAAATGTCGCGCAGCGCGAACACGCCGATCCCGTCCGTCAGCTTGCACGACACGTCACCCGCTCCGGCCGACAGTCCATAGACGTTCGCCGACTGCCAGCCAAGACCCGCCTCGCCAGTCAGTGTTGCCAGCGATGAATCGGACGGCGACGACGTTCGCGAGACGTTCGACAGGCGAGCGGAGGGTGTTAACCCTCCGAGTGGATCGGTTTGCTCGCGAGTGTTGTTTCTCGCAGAAAGACTCGGAGGGTTGACACCCTCCGCTCGCCCTGCAAGTCGGCCACGCAGCGAGAACTTGCGGCGTTCCTGTCCGGTCAGTTGCACGTTCTTCTGTAGCGACTCGCCGAGCCGTTGAGTCAGCCGATCCCAGTCGTAGGCGACTTCGCCGGTGACGTCGATTTGCGGCGTTGCTACCAGATCAGCGACTTGTCCGCCGAGGTCCAATTGCAACCCGTCGGCAGTCAGCTTCGTATCGCTCAGCCGGAGCGACTGCTTGGCCGAATCGAATACGGCCTGAGTCGCCAGCTTGATCTCCGGTTCTTGCCACGCGGTTTCCCAGCCGGACTGAGTGCGATCCGTCGGAGTTCCGAGCACGAATTTCTCGACGCGTGAATCGAGCGTCGCCTGAGTCATCGTCTCCCGTTGTTGCAAACAGAGCGTGCCGGTCGCCTCGCCTGTAACGAAGTAACTCGGCTGCTGCTGAGCCTGCACCTTCCAGCGTGAGACGTTGCCAAGATGCACTCGGAATCGCGCATCGCCGCTCGCTCCAACTTGCGACCAATCGAGGTCGCTGACGGTTGCGGCCGTGCTCGTGCCGGTGAGCACCGTTTGTGGAGCCACCCAGCGGCTGGTCGCCGTCTCCCAACGTCCTGCGGTTTCAAGCGACAGCTTCAGCTCTTGAATCAACCACTCTGGCCCGCGCGCTTGCAGGTTGTCGATTCCGATGGACAGCTTCGAGACGTCAATGACCCGCGAATCGGAATCGACTTCGGCATGAGCAGTGAGTTGCCCAGCGACTTGCCAGCCTTCGACCGTCAGGACTGGTCGCAGCCGAGCTTGCCACGATTCCAGTCCTCCGACGACATCCGCCACCGCTCGCCAGCGAGCATTCGGCGCTGACCAGTCGAGCGGCTTGACCAACTTCAGATCGAGCCGATCGTCACCGCTGACGAGCCGCACGGATGCGGATTCGACCGTTCGCATTTGCTGTTGCTCCGACAGCCGAGCCGACGACGATGTGACGATCTCCAATCGTTCCTCTCGCCACGGGGATTCGTTGCGGCGTTGCAACTCAAAGTTGGTCAACTCCGTTTTGGTTCGTAGCTCAACTTGGCCGCCGTCACGCCGTTGAATTTGTCCATTTGCAGCGACCTGTCCGCTCAGCCGCACGATGCCCCAATCGAAAAAGCGGCTCAAGTTGTGGTGCAGCCGGTCCAAGTCACCTTTCAATTGGAACGTCGCATCGGTCAGCGTTCCCTTCGCATCGGCCTGCAAGAAGTCCGATCGGCAAGTCACTCGATCGAAGATGAATTCGTCGCCGTCTCGATGAGTCACCACGACTGCTTGCAGCGGGACGTCCCATTCCAAGCGTCTTCCGTCCGCAACGGCTGACAACCGAGCGATCTCAACCTTCCCTTGCAATGTCTCGTGTCCATCTTGCGGCTGACTGGCCAACGCGACACTCACCGAACCACCGTCGATCCGTGTTCCCTCTCGCACCGCCAATGTCTGCGGCAACAATGCCGCGAGCTTCGCGAGATCGACTTCGCCATCGACGCGGAACGTCTCGCGGCCGATCATTTTCAACGCTTCGTCGGTCGTTTTGAACGACCACCCCGACACCGGCACATTGCCGGTCACCGTCAGCGAGCCGACCTCGGTTCGCAGTTCCGCCTCTTCAACGATCAGCCGATCGGCCTGTGTCTCGACGTTGCCACGCAGGCAGGCTTCCGCCAATTGAAGCCGATCCGTCCCCATGCCGCTGAGTCCAGCGACGCTCAAGTCTTGCACGCTGACGGTGCCTTTCCCGGTGACCGCACTACCGAGCGACACGCGGCAATTCGCCGACAACAGGCCCGACAATTCTCCCGTCGGCTGCCACCTCGCAAGGATCGGTGCGAGCCAATCGAGCCGCCAGTCTTTCGCACGCATCAACAACTGCTGCGAGTCGTCCGATTTCGTAGTCGCTTCGCCAGCGGAGTTAGAATCCGCGACGGGCTTGCCAAAGTACATGGCGAACCGACCAGCATCGGAGGACGCCGCTGCCGACTTCGACGGCATCTCTGCAACGAGTAATTCGATGCCCTTCGCGCCGCTCGCCAACTTCAAGTCGAGCGATTCGATCGCCGACTTCCGCTTCGACGCAGGATCCTCGAACTCAACGCGGGCATTCACGATTTCGAGTCGAAGCTCCGGAGCAGGCTCTGTCGCCGGCCCACTCAACAACGCGGCCAAAACATCCTCGACATTCGAACCATCCGCATGCAGTACGACATGCCCGGACGGTTCGACCAACGTGAACGTGCCGAGCTTCGACCGTTGAGTCGCGAGCTGCCACAACGTCCGCTCGCTCCGCAATTCTTTGACCGCCAGAAGCGACCGTCCGTCGGCATCAAGGACATGCAGATCGCGCAGCAGGACCGGCTTCGCCCAGCCGAGCGACGTTGGGCCGAGTTCCACTCGTAACGGCAGCCCGCTCGTCGCCCAACTTGCGACACGATGCCGCAGGCTCGTTTGCGAAACGATCTCCGGGGCAAACCAAGCTCCGCTCGCGAGCGTTCCGAGAAGCAGCAGGGCCACCCATCGCCATCGACGACGACGCGGACGAACAGTTTGAGCGGATTCGGACATCATCAACACCACCAGGCTTGAGATGCGGAAAACGAAAATCGGCCAACGGCGTTCGGCCGGAGACTCTTCGGAAACATCGGCCATCGCCGTCGCCACAACCGCGAAATCCGTCGCGGCCGATTCGAGCTTCCGCAAGCCCGCCTCGACCACGACCGTCCTGTCGATCCGGCAACCGCGCGAAACTCTGCCGATTGAGACGGTTGCTCGGTACGACTGGTGTCGGCGAGACGCGCGCACCACAATGCGTGATGGAGTGATTCTCATGCCGCTGCGCATCGCGACGTTCAATGCCAACAACCTGTTTCGTCGGCCGAAGGTGTTTCAGTTGGACGGGCTGTCGGCGGACGCGGCCAAGGTGCTCGACGATCTGCAAAAGCTGGAGGCTCTGCTGGCCAAGGCGAGCTATTCCGGCGCGACCGGCACTGCGATCGTCGGGTTGCTCAAGAAATACGAGTTCGACAAATCGAAGCTCTTCCCCGAACAGCGCTGGTTCCAGATCAACGAAGTCCGGGGCAAATTGTTCCGAGTGAAGAGAGCCAGCCCCGGAGCCAACGCAAAACCCGAAATCGAACTCGTTGCGAAGGGTCGATCGAATTGGCTCGGTTGGATCGAGTTGACTCGCGAGAACGTGAACGCCGTCAGCACCGACAACACAGCGCGCGTCATCCAGGCGGTCAATGCCGACGTGCTCTGCATGGTCGAGATCGAGGACCGGCACACGCTGGACCGATTCAGCCGGTTGACCCTGAAAAAGTTCAAGACGTCGTTCGACCACAACCTGCTGATCGACGGCAACGACCCGCGCGGGATCGACATCGGATTGCTCAGCCGCTTCCCGATCCGTTCGGTGCGCAGCCACATCGACGATCTGACCAAGACGCGGCGCACGCCGATCTTCAGTCGCGATTGTCCGGAGTTTGAAATCGAACTCCCCGATGGCCGGACGCTGTGGCTGCTCGGCAACCATTTCAAAAGTCAGGGTTACGGAGCACAGACGGCAAACGATGCCAAACGTAAGCTGCAAGCCGAGCGAGTGCGTGAAATTCTGCGGCGATTCGACCTAACCCGTGACTTGATCGTCGTGGCCGGAGACTTCAACGGCTCGCCGACGAGTACTCCGCTCAAGCCGTTGCTGACGACGCCCGGACTGTTCGACGTGCTGAAATCCCCATTGCATCGCGGGCCGAGTTGGACGTATCACGACGGTCGGCAGCAGATCGACTACCTATTGGTTTCGCAGCCGCTGTTCGCGCAACTGCGAGCCGTTGGAGTCGAGCGTCGCGGGCTGTTCCACAAAACAGATTTCAAAGGCAAGTTTCCGCACTTCCCTGAAGTCACGGATGAGGTGACTCAAGCCTCCGATCACGCGGCGGTCTGGGCGGAGTTTGAGATTTGAAAGTTGGCGGCGAGAGACAGTTTCAAAACCAGCACGACGCGCCAGCGAGTGGTTGCTTTTCCAGTGGTTGTTTTTCGACGATTCGACCACTCGCTGGCGCGTCGTGCTAGGTTCAGCAACCGCTTCTAGGGACGAGGAGTGATTGATGGCGAAAAAGATTTCAGCAGTGGCGCTCGTGATCCTGTTGGCAGTCGTCGCATGCCAGCTCGGGGCGGATCAGCCGAAGAGTGTGGCACCGAAGACCACGAAGACGGCGGCCAAGAGCGACTCGCCAGTGTTGGTCCGGGTCAACGGGCAACCGATCACGGAGGCGGACCTCGACTTCTTCGCCAAAAAGATTCTCAAGCTGACGGCTGCCGAAGTGGCACAAAAACGCGAGCAACTCATCGAGCAGTTGATCGAACGCCAGTTGCTGCGCGCGTTTCTGGCCCAGAAGAAAGTCGCCGCCGAGCCGGCGCGGTTGGACCTGCATTTCACGCAGGTCAAGACACGGCTGAAGGATCGCGGCGAGGACTTCGACAAGTTGCTCGCGAAATCGGGGTTCACCGAGGAATCATGGAGGAGCGAACTCAAGTTGCCGTTGGATTGGGACGAGTACGTTCGCCGTCAGACAACCGACGACAAACTGCGCGATGTCTGGAAGACGCGGAAACACGAATTCGACGGCAGTGAAGTGCGAGCCGCTCAGATCGCGTTGAAAGGCGATGATCCGGCTGCGGACGAAAAGAGACTGGCCGAGCTTCGCCAACAAATCGTCGCCGGCAAACTGACGTTCGCGGACGCCGCCAAGATGCACTCACAAGCTCCCGCCGCCGCCAAGGGAGGCGACCTCGGCCGCTTCGGCTTCCGAGGCAAACAGCCGCCCCCCTACCCTCAAATCACGTTCGGACTGAAAGTTGGCGAAGTCAGCGAACCCGTTCGCTCACCGTTCGGCGTGCTACTGCTGACCGTCACGGAACGGATCGACGGGCAACTCAGTCTGGAAGACGCTCGGCCGGAAATCTTGCAGCAACTCTCGATCGAGATGCAGCGCGACGTCCTGAAACAAGAGCGTGCGAAGGCGAAGATCGAGCGGCCGTAACTATCCTTTGACACTCGCGACGATCGCAGTTAACACCACGACTAAATTTCATCCGCGATGATCGCGGAGAATTACACGTTCGCTGGCTTGGTACTTCGTCATGAGCATGATCACCTGTTACGCTCGACTGACCCCGTCCCAGCTTCAAGCGTTGCCCCGATCGCCTGAAACTTTTGCGCGACTACACCAGAACGTACCGCCGGGGGGCGACTTCATAGATCTCGACAAGGCGGCTGGCGTAATCGCATGGTTACTTTCGCCATGCAAGCGAGCCGAGCAAATCGAGTTCGCTGCATCGATAAACGAAGCTCTTGGCGAGGAAATGCACTCATTGCCTGATCCGCAACCGATTCCGCCGTTGGATGAACTTGCGATCTGCATTGAGGGTCGTGGTCCCAAGAAGCTCAACGGTCTGGATGTTGGCTACGGCCCAGCATGCGAGTTTCAACCGGAAGAGGCCAGAAAGTTTTCGGACGATTTGGAAAAAGTGAACGAGAGCATTCTGCGACGTGAACTTAATTTTGAGTTGATGGATACGCTGCATTTACCCGTTGAGTATTGGCAAGAGGAAGGCGAGGAGACCTTCACTGAATACATCGTCCCGCAGTTTGAGAAGTTGAAACGCTTCTACAAAGCCGCAGCGGACGCAGGCCAGTCGGTGCTTGTCTGGTACAATTGAGGCGCTCGTCAGCGGGCAGGTAGCACGACCCTGAGTCATCGAAGGGCGTGCCACCAAACCTCGATTCGTCGCGTCACACCAGAGACCGCAGATCGCGCAGCCCGATCTCTTCGCGGCTGGCGAACGGCTCGGCGAAGGGAACGCTGATCGTCCAACCCCAGTAGCGGGCGCGGTCATGGATGTCGTCGAGGATCGTCGGCGGGGTCGGGAGGCCCGCGCCGAGCGTGGCGGGGGGCTGAGTCGTGTCGAACTGCGATTCGTAACAGCGGATCGCCGACATCTTCGCGTCGATGTGCGGCGTGATGTCGAAAACGAACGCCGGCTTGGGATGAATCCGCAAGTGGATGCTGAAGAAGTACAGCATCTTTGGCGGCCAGTACGGTTCGCCGGGCATGTCGGACTTCGAGAGTTTGCTCCAGAAGCGGGCGTCGTCGGCCAAGCGGCTGGCGACGACGTGATCGGGATGCGCGTCCTCCCAATACGGCGCGACGATGATCTTCGGTCGCGTCAGCCGGAAGACCGACGCGAGCGCTCGGCGCGATTCGAGGTCGGCTTGCAAGCTGCGATTCGGCAGGCCGAGGTTCGCTCGCCAATCGAGGCCGAGGATTTTCGTGGCGGCCTCCGTCTCGGCCGCTCGACGTTCGAGCGATCCGCGCGGCGTCGGTTCACCGCTGGTCAGGTCGATCACACCGACTCGCAGCCCTTGCTGGCGGCAAGCCAGGATCGTCCCGCCGACACCGATCTCCGCGTCGTCCGGATGCGGAGCGACGACGAGCAGGTCGAGTGGTGAGGAAGGTGATTGCACGGTGGAACGGCTCCACCGATTGGTCATTGGTCATTGGTCATTGGCTATTGGCTATTGGCTATCGGGCAGAACCAATCACCAATGACCAATAGCCAATCACCAATCACCAATTCGGTTCTAGTTCGAGTTGGTGGATATGGCTGAATGCGGCTCCGCCGCTCGATCGTGAAACTCAGCAAACCGGCTCCAAGCGTATTGCCATTCCATCCACATCCGCAGGAACGACCAGAGCAGCCGCATCTTCGAAAGATGCTCCGGCGACATCTTGTTGAGCTGTTGTTGCGAAGCCTGCGCGGCGGTCGTCAGTCCCCAGCGGTTGCCGAGTTCGCGGCTCAACCCCTCCGGCGAGAGGTCCGGTTCAGAACCGTCGCGCATCAAACCGCTGGCGTCGGCAATGACGAACAGTTCGAAGAGCTGGCTGCGATACGGTTCGAGTTCCAGCGGTTTCGTTTGCTGTTCGGCATCTCGGATCGTCGCGTCGAGGCGATTCAGCAGATCGGCGGCCAGGGATTGTGTCGGCGTGGCAGGCATGTTCAGTGGCTCTCGAGATTCAATTCGGAGCGGATAAAAGAACAGACTCTGCACGAACCAGCAAGCGTGCGGAGCATTCGAACTGCGGCCGCAGGCAAGAAAAAGCCCGGCGTCTCGGAAACGCCGGGCCATTCGTCGTGATCGTCGAGCGTGCGGGCAGTCGCCTACGGGAAGAGGAAGAACAATCCTGTCCAGACCGCGGCCTCATTGACCGCGGCGTGAGTGTTCCACGGAATGCGGTAGTACTTCTTCGGAGCACATTCGCCGACTCGGTAATAGCCGAGGTTGTACATCCTCTTGCAGACCGGATCGATCGTCATTTGATACGGCAAGCCGGCCAATTGAACTCCAAAGCGAGCGACCGAAACGAACGGCTGCGCGCATCCGTGATGCACATGTCCGTAGCGTTCGAGGGCCGGATCTTCAAAGTACAGCGGGTTGTGCCACTGATTCGTCGCCTGCCACTGATAGAGACAGTCGGAGAACATGCGATTGGCATACGCAGCATCGCTCAGTTTGAACTCAGCGGGGCATTCGGGCATGTTGCCATTCTCATCCGGCTTGCAGGGCATGCCATCCGGCCGCGGGCAGAGATCCCAACAGACCTCTCCTTTGATCGCACTCACCGGCTGGTAGTCGAAGTAGGGCTGAATGTCCGAAATGCGCTTCAATTGAGTCGGGCTCGTGACCGGCTCTGGGACGGCGTCATTGGATGGCTGCCCTTGAGTATTCGGCAGTGCGGCGATGCGCTCCTCCGTCGGTAGAATCGGTGCCGGTTCGGAGAGCGCCTGCGGTTCATCACGTTGATCGACGTTCGCCTTCACGGGAGCGTTCGGGGGAATCGCAGAGGTCTTGGTCGAGACGTCCTCAAACAGATCATCGTTGACAACGTCGCGGAAACGCTGTTCGGCATCACGCTGTTTGAGGCGATCGAGCGGGCTGTCCGCCTGTGCGAGAAGTTGCCCCGGACGGCGTTGCGACGCCAGTCGGCTGACCGCCGCACTGCGCGCACTCACATTCGAAACTGCTGACTTCCCAGAGTTTGTCAGTGTCGAGTTGGACTTGGACTTGGAGAACAAATCGCGGACACCCGCTTCGCTGACGGCAGTTCCGCCGGCGACGATCGCGAGGCTCAACACGCCGCTCGCGGCTATTCCGGCCGAGCGGCTCTGCAGCCAATCAGAAAGCCTCCGGAGCGTGCTCCGCCGTGTAGTTGGGTGACTCTTGCGTGATTGCGATGTCATGTGGATGGTTCTCCCTAACCGTCGCCGCTGAGATTTGAATGAACCGAGTTTTCGTCCTGAGCTCGGTGATGTTCTGCGTTCCGAGATAACCCATGCCGGCTCGCAGGCCGCCGACCAATTGATAGATGAAACTGTGAAGCTGGCCTTTGTAGGCGACTCGCCCCTCGACCCCTTCGGGCACGAGTTTCTTCGTCGCCGTTTTGTCGTCCTCACCTTTGTTCGTTGTCTGTCGGTAACGATCGGCCGAACCCTTCATCATCGCGCCGAGCGATCCCATTCCTCGATACCGCTTAAAGCTGCGGCCTTGGTACAGGATCATCTCGCCGGGTGATTCGTCGAGCCCCGCCAGCAATCCACCCAGCATCACGACGTGAGCTCCTGCTGCCAGAGCCTTCGTCACATCGCCGCTGTAGCGGATGCCGCCGGCGGCACTGATCGAAACATCGGTGCCGGCGACCCCTCTCGCCGC
>SXGS01629930.1_pt1 | contig 12091 bp, 5 predicted proteins | sample 3174681 | NCBI WGS metagenome assembly SXGS01 (sample SAMN11356861, study PRJNA531348) | freshwater metagenome | isolation source: freshwater sample F1-80 | place: China: Fuxian Lake, Yuxi | collected 2017-12-25
CCCCCTCGCGCCCGACGCCGATCCCAGCGCCGCCCAACACGCCGGCCCCTCGGCAGGCGCCCTCGCCGCCTGCGCGCCCCTCGCGCGATATCCCGGTCGGCCGCCCCGCGCCCCCCGAGGCGCAGATCGCCGCCCGGCGCAGGCACCACCAGATGGCCGAGGTGATCTCGGACGGTGAGGCAGCGCGGCCAGCGGCGCCTGCCCCCAGAGGGGCGCGGGCGGCCTCGAAGCCCCTCGTCCTGCCGCACGGGCTGGCGCCGCCGGCCTCCGGGCTGGCCCCGGAGCCGCTCAGGCAGCCCGATCTGATGGACAAGCTCGACGTCGCCGCCCGCCGCCAGAAGATCCGCGCCACCGACACCGACAGTCTGAAGCAGGAGGAGGGCGCGCCGCAGCGCGGCGGCGCGACCTTGCTGCTGTCGACCCTGCTGGCGGCGCTGCTGCTGATCAGCCTGGTGGTGGGGCTGCTCTTCGTCTACCCCGCCTTGCATTACAGGGCGCTGGTCGCCGCGATCGACGCCGACATGGCCAGCGCGCGCCAGCAGGAGAGCCTGGACACCTTCACGGGCTACAAGGACGCCGCCGCGCACCTCCAGTCCGCCGTGGCGGCGCAGGGGCCCGTCTCCGGGGTGGTCACCGACGCCGCAGACGGCTACCTGGAGCTGATCGGCGTCGAGGGCCACGCGAGGCGGCGCCTGGCGGCCCGCGCCCGGCTCGCCCGCGCCCACGCCATCCTTGAGACCCGCTACGGCCTGGAGACCACCCCGAGCGCCGCCCTGATGCTCGCCGAGCTGGAAGGCAGCCAGGGCGCCGACGACCTGGACGCGATCTCGGCCCGCTCGCGGCTGCTGCTCCAGGGGGGCAAGTTCGACGAGGCCGCCGAGCTGCTCAACCGGCACCGCCCCCATCACCCCGGCTCCATCGAGGTGACCTACCTGCTCGGCGAGGCGATGCTGGGGCAGGGCAAGGATGAGGAGGCGCGGGAGCGCTTCGAGGAGGCCCGTGGGCTGGACACGCAGCACATCGAGTCGCGGCTGGCGCTGGCCCGTTGGTATGCGACGCGCAAGGACGACAAGGCCAGGCTGCGCTACGACGAGATCACCTCGCGGCTGTCGAGCGAGCACGCCGAGGCGATCGTCGAGCGGGCGCTCTTCGAGATCGAGCGCGGCGACGATCTGGAGAAGGCCAAGGTCGACCTGAGCCGGCTGATCAGCCACATGACCCAGACGATGAGCCCGCGCGAGAAGGCCCGCGCGCACCACGCCATGGCCCGCTACCACCAGCGTGTCGGGGCGCTGGACGTGGCGCTGGCCTCTCTGGATGAGGCCCGCAGGCTCGATCCGGCCTTCGCCGACGCGGCGCTCTCGCGCGTGGCGGTGCTGCTCGAGGCCGACAGGCTCGAAGAGGCCCAGGCGGCGCTCGGCGAGGCGCAGGGGCGCTTCGGCGAGCGGCCGAGGTCCCGGGGGCTCAGGGCGGGGGCGGCCATGCTGGGCGGTCGCCCGGACAAGGCCCTTGAGCCGCTCGCCGAGGTGATCGAGCGAGACGGTGAGGCGATGCTGCTCAAGGGCCAGGTCCTGCTGGAGCTCGGCCGCTGGGTCGAGGCCGAGCGCGTGCTGGACAAGGCCATGAGCGCGGACCCGCGCGGGGCCGCGGCCTCGGACCTGGCGCTGGCGCGGGCGATCCAGGGTCGCGACGACGCGATGCGGACGCTGCGCCAGGAGGCCAGCGGGGCGCAGGCCGCCTCAAGCTGGCGCTACGGCGTGGCCTTGCTGGGCCGTGGCAAGGCCGCCGACTCGGTGCCGCACCTGGAGCGCGCCGAGCGGCTGGACCCGGAGGGGCGCTTCCGCTTCCGCTTGCCGCCGAGCTACGACCTGTGCCGGGCGCACGCGGCGCTCGGCGCGCTGGACAAGGCCCGGGAGAAGTGCCAGCGGGCCCTGGCCTCTCGCCCGGCCTACCTGCCGCCCCACCTGCTGCTGGCCGACATCGAGACGCGGGAGTCCAGGCCCGCCGCGGCGCTGGAGGCGCTCGGCAGGGCGCTGCTTCAGAGCCCCGATGATCGCAAGATACGCCGCGCGGTGACCCGCGCCCAGATCGCGCTGGGGCGCTTCGACGAGGCCGACGCCTCGCTCAAGGTGCTGCTGAACGACGACCCGCAGGACAAGTCGCTGCTGGCCCTTCAGGGCTTCCATGAGTTCCGCCGCCACCGCCACGAGCGGGCCATCGGCTACTTCAAGAAGGCGCTGGAGATCGAGCCGAACGACGCCGAGATCCACCTGAGCATGGCCTGGAGCCTGATGGCCCTCGATCGGAGAGCCGAGGCCAGGCCCCACATCGATCTCGCGCTCAAGGAGGCGACCTGGGGGCCGCGCGCGGCGATCGCGCTGGCCGAGTACCATCGCCTCTCGGGCGATCCTGGCCGCGCCATCGCCACGGCCAGCGCCGGGCTGCGCCTGCTGCGCCAGCGAGGCGCCGCCGAGGAGCCGCTGGCCGAGGCCCACACCATCCTCGCCCTGTCCTACGAGGCGCAGCACAACATCACCCACAGCACCGTCCAGCAGGAGCTGACGGCCGCGGCCCTCAGCTACGCCCCGGCCTGGTACCACCGGGCCAGAGTGGCCCGCGCGCGCCGAGACACGCGGGTCTACCACGCCCGCCTCCAGAAGGCCGTGGACCTCGACCCCTACTTCTGCCCTGCGGTCGAGCGGCTGCGCGAGGAGGTCGGGCGAGACGCGCGCCTGGGCCTGCGCGTCCCGGACACCTGCCGCCCCTGAGCGACCTCAGGGGGTGCCGAAGATCTGCGCCCAGACCGAGAGGGGATCTCTGGCCGGCTCGGCCTCCGCGGCCTCTTTGGCCAGGGAGGGGAACTGGCCGGCGCTGCGCACGGGCCGGCTGAGCGAGTCGCCGGGCACCTCGGAGAAGAGTATCATCCGACTCTGGTAAAGGGCCCAGACGAGCCCCAGCGCGGCGGTGACGTCGAGGGTGCGCAGCTGCAAGAGCTCCGAGAGCGTGCGGCGGCCGTCCATCGAGGCCATGAAGAGGCGCTCCTTGTCGTTGGCCGGGAAGGTCGAGAAGGAGCTGGTGTAGTACGAGGTGGGGGTGGCGTAGCGGTGGACGTCGCCCTGCATCAGCTCGGCGAGCTGGTTGGCCGAGGTGGTGCGCGCGATCCCGTCCCGGATGAACTGCAAGGGGTTGAAGTCGATCTGGCGGACCTTGGGGTCGGCGGCGACCTCCTTGAAGGAGAAGGCGCCGCGGGTCAGCGCGAAGCAGACCAGGATGATCTGGCGCGACTGCTCGATGAGCGCCACGTCGAGCTCCTCCTCGGTGATCAGGCCCCGTCGGACCAGCTCGGAGCCGAGGTTGCCGGAGAACTCCCCGTCCAGGACGACGTCATTGACGGCGTCGAGGTCGAGCAGGCCGCGCTTGGCCAGGATCGTCCCCAGCGTGTCGTCGTTGGAGTTGCTCTCGGCCCGCACCGGGCAACCCTCCACGAAGTCGATGGCTCGACGGACCTCGTCGCGGCGCACCGTCAGGCGGCCAGTGCGCCGACCAGCGCGCAGGCGAAAGAGCAGCGCGCAGAAGTCGACCTTCGACAGGTCGCCCTCCTCGGGCAGAGAGGAGTCCAGGTGAAGCCGGTGGGCCTCCCTGGTCTCCAGGGCCACCGTGGGGATCGGCGCCGACGAGGTCGAGACGTGATCCTCCTGCTCGGGCAGGTAGTTGATCAGCATCTCGTGGAGGGCGTCCATGGAGAAGGGCTTGTGGATGAAGTCGTCGGCGCCGTAGCGCTGAAGATCGCGCTCCAGGTGGCTGACATTGCGGTAGACGGCGCTCATGACGACCACAGGGACGCGGCGGCTGCCCGCGTGGGACTTGATCCTGCGGCAGACCTCGAATCCGTTGATGCCCGGCAGCAGGAGATCGACCAGACACATATCGGGGTCGTTGCCCTTGAAGAGGGCCAGCGCCTCGTCGCCGTCAAAGGCCCCGATGGCCTCCAGGCCCAGCGCGCTGACGAAGCCGCGGTAGATGTAGTTCAGATCCTCCTGATCCTCGACGATAAGGACCTTCGCCCCCTTTCGGACCTTGCGGGAATCCATATCCCGCGCGGTCGAGAGGCCCACATCTCCCGGGAACGAGCCCGGGTCGTCAGAGTCTGGCCCAGGATCGCTGAGCGGGTTGCTGGCGCCGTCGCCCAGCCGACCCACCAGCTCCGGCAGCAGCGCCACCAGGAGCCGGGCCAGCGTGCGCGGGTCAGCGGGGCGAGCGAGGAACTCGTCCGCGCCGCTCTCGCTCATGTCCTGCTCGACCATCTCCCTGTCGGCGAAGATGTCGCTGGTCATCACCACCGGGATCGCCGACCCCTCGGCGCTCTTCTTGATCGCCTTGCAGACCTCGAAGCCGTCCAGACCCGGCAGCAGCGCGTCGAGGAAGCAGATCCTGAACCCCCCCGTCTCAAAGGCACGCAGCGCGCTGCGACCGTCCGTCGCCCGAACCACCTGCGCCCCAAGCTCCCCGCAGAGGCTCACCAGCGCCGGCGCCAGATCATCCTGTTCCTCCGCGATCAAGACCTTCCACATGACGCCCGTCCCCGCTCCTGTGGCCCCTCGCCCACGCCCAAAGGCCTACCCTTCCACCCGCGCGTGTCTGTGCTAGACTGCGGCGACGCCGCGCGAAGCGCCCAGACACCGACCAAAGACACAAACCATGGACCCCGATCAACGGCTCAACGTCAAGAAACCTTCCCACCGCGCGACGCGATCCCTGGCCGCTCTGTACCTCATTGTTGCGCTTTTGTCCTGCCTTGATCCTGTCGAACCGACGCGCATCATCACGGGCGTCATCACCGACACGAACGACCGCCCCATCCAGGGGGCCGTGGTGATCGTCGGGGACCGCCACGCCTCCACCAGCGCCCAGGGCGCCTTTCGCCTCAGCGACCTCCCCTCAGACGAGATCCACCCTATCACGGCCGTCGCCGCCGGTCATACGGCCTGGACCCTCGACGCGGGCACCCTGACCCAGTTCACGGCGCGCCTTCGAAGCCGGGCGCCAAGGCAGACGCCCGCCGAGGCGCCCCTCGCGCTGCTGCTGACCCTGCCCCAGATCGATCCCGTCGATCGCGTGGTGTTCTTGAGCGTCGACACCGGCGTCGTCATCCCGGTGCGCGTCTTCGGCGGCAGCCAGCAGATCCCCATCACGCTGAACCTGCCCGTCGGACCCCGCACCCTGTCCGCCATCAGCCCCCCGCCCGCGCCCGGATCGCCCGCGCTCCACGCCCCGCCCTTCAGCCTCTCGCTGGGCGCCGAGGGCGCCTCCTCCCAGCGGCCCCTGCTGATCGCCCCCGAGCGCCGGATAGCCGTTCGCCTCGACGGCGGCCCCACCCCCATCGATCGCCCGCTCTCTGGCCTGGAGGCCTCGCTGACCTGCGCCGGGGCCAGCGGCCCCATGACCCTCGTCGGGCGCGCCGGGCTTGAGTCCTTCGACGGCCAGACGCTCTCCATGACTCTGCTGCCTCAGGTCGACCCGCTCGGCGCGCGCTGCGATCTGGTCGCCACCTGGGATCTGAGCAGCCCGATGGGGCCGGTCCGCCACGCGGCCTTCGCCACCGACATGCCCCTGCCCGAGGCGGCCTCGGAGATCGGCCTCAAGGCCCCCACCCCGAGCCTCCTGTTGCCCGAGGTTCGCCCCGGCGAGGGGATCATCGCCTGGGAGGCCGCCGACGGGGCAACGCTCTACGATCTCTTCATCGCCCCCGACGAGGGCGATCAGGTCGGCGAGCCGATCTGGAGCGCCACCACCGAGGCCACCGAGGCCGCCCTGCCCCGCCTCCCCGCCGAGGCCGCCGCCCTCATGGGCGAGCACGCCGGGCGACCCATGCTCGTGCGCGTCGTCGCGCGCCACGTGCCGGGCTTCGACATCGAGGCCCGGTGGGACTGGTCCAACTACCACGGCTTCGTCGCCTCCCCCTGGCTAACCTTGCCCGAGGGGACCCTTGCGCCTTTCGGGCTCGCCGATCCATAGTGCGCCGCCCATCAGGGCGCGCCTTGAAAAATGGACCGCGGCGGTCTACTTTAACAGGCGCTCGGCCCTGCAAGGCTCAGCGCGAGGCGGGGAAGATCAGGCGAGGCGAGGATGAACACAGCTGACAAGGTCGCGGAAAGGAAGGACAAGGTCGTGGATGGCGTCGACATCGCGATCATCACCCATGGCGTCGTGGGCGCGACCGACAAGCTCGACGCCGGGTCCGAGGCGGCGGCCGGTGGCCTCTCCAAGGAGATCATCGAGGCTGGCATCGTCGACATCATCAGGACGATCTACGACCCCGAGATCCCGGTCAACATCTATGAGCTGGGGCTGGTCTACGAGGTGACGCTGGACGACGCGGGCGCGGCGCTCGTGCGCATGACGCTGACCTCCCCGGCCTGCCCGGTGGCCGGCTCGCTGCCCGGCGAGGTCGAGGAGAAGGTCCGCTCGGTGGCGGGGGTCCGCGGCGCCTCGGTGGAGCTGGTCTGGGATCCGCCCTGGAGCCCGGAGTTGATGAGCGAGGCCGCCCGGCTGGAGCTGGGCTTCTTCTGATCCGCGAGGCTCAAGGATTGGGGGGCGCGTCGACGAGCGCCCCGATCCAGATCGGGTTGGTGAAGGCCAGCGCGCTGGCATGGCTGCCCGCGACGGGCTTCAGCGGTCGCGCGCCGGTCGCCCGGACGACGAACCAGCCGGGCTCTCCGATGGGCACCTCCAGCGCGGCGTCGAGCCTGATCGGCGCCTGATCCCCCGACAGCCCCTCCCAGCGCTTGATGACGCCCTTGTCGGAGATGACCTCGACGGCCTCCACGTCGATCCAGCGGGCCGCCTGGACCTTGACCTTCAGGACGCCGCGCCGCCCCGGCGCTGGCGCGACGAAGCCGCCGATCGGCGCGCCGTCGAGGGAGGCGTCGATCATCGGCCCGTTGGTGACCACGGCCTTGCGGTGGAGCAGGGCGTCGACGATGGCGGCGGGCGACAGGGCCTCGGGCGAGTCGACGCCGACGTGGATCATGGTGCGGGCGTAGCCGGGCTCGTCGCCGGCGACAAGGTGGGTGTCGCTGTTGCCCGTCGCGACGAAGAGGCCGCCCTTGTTGAGCATCAAGAACCAGTCCTCCATCACGATCATGGCGTCGTCGACGCGGCCGCCGCTGAAGACCTCGATGGCGTCAAAGCCCCAGCTCATCCGCGGGTCGCTGGCCTCGACGCCGCCTCTGGCCAGGCCCATCGCGTTGAAGTAGCCGCTGTCGCGCGTGCGAGGGTGGTTGATCTGGATGATCTTCTGCTCGGGTTCAAGCGCGCGCAGCGCCTCGAAGATCGCCGCCGGGGTCTTGTCGCCGGGCGCCAGCGCGCCCCCGGCGGTCAGCTCCGGGCGGTGGACGAGCGGGAAGGCGTTGAAGTGCCCGAGAGACGCGGTCGTCACCTCGTCGCCCACGAGGGTCGCCAGCCACCGCCCGGCGCCGAGGGCGGCGATGGTCGGGCCGTAATCGGTCACGACGTTGTGATCGGAGCTGCCGAGGATCTCGACGCCCTCGACGATGTTGCTGATCACGCGCTCGTCGAGGGGGACCGGGGAGTCGGTCGAGCGGGCCGAGTGCTGGTGCAGATCGGCGGCCAGCCAGCCGCGCGTGTCGATCGAGCGGCGCAGCGCGAAGCGGGCGCGGGTCTCCTGGCCGGCCTCGACGACGATCTCCTGTCGATCCAGATCGTACTCAGGCCCGCGCGCCGCGGTCGCCGCGTAGCGGCCGGGCGCCAGGGCCGCATGGCCCAGGCCCGTGATCGTCGACAGGCGGTTGCCGCCCGCGCGGGCGTGGTGCGCAGGCCCGAGGTCTGGATCCGGGGTCCCGTCGAGGCCCTCCAGGATGACCTTGCCCGGCAGCGCCGCGCCCTCCCCGTCGACGATGGCGAAGGTGAGGCGCCCGGCCTGGGTCACCTCAAGGGTCAGCCTCTCGCCGCCGGGCTTCAGCGGGGCGGGATCGCCGATGGCCCCCCGGCCTCTGGCGAGGGCGAGCGCCTTGAAGTCCTCCCCGGCGGGCAGGACGCCCGAGACGACGCCCCGGGCGTCGGCCGCGAAGCGCGCGAAGGGGCGCCCGTCCTCGCTCTGGATCTCGACCCACGCGCCCTCGACCGGCCCGCCGCCGCGCTCGACGACGACGACCTCGAAGGGCGCCACGGCCCGGCCGAGCTGCTCCATGACGGGGCCGACGAGATCGCCGACCGAGCCCGCGCCGACGATCAACCGCCGGGTGTAGGTCACCTTGGATTTCGGGTGTAATTGCGCGACCTTGACGTCCAGATCGCTCCAGCCGCCGCCGTGAATCGAGGACATCACCCCCCCCTCCCCGACGTAGGCGTAGCTGACGCCCTCGGCTTCGGCCGCGATCCACTCCAGCGAGGGCCGCTCGCCCTTGAGCTTCGAGCCCAGGCCCGGCGCGAAGGGCCTCGACGCCCCCCACTGGAGGGCGTCGCCGAGTTCGTAGTCCGGCCAGTCGCGCGCCCCGCGGTTCTCGATCGTCGTCTCGATCGTCAGCGCCGCGCCCGTGGCCGGCAGCGCGTAGCGCGTCGTCACCGCCACGTCAGGATCGCCGGTGTCCTGCCCGACGACCTCGATCACCGCCCCGAGGCCCGGCCCGCCCGCCTCGACGATCTTGACCTCGCCGTAGCTGGCCTGCCGGGGCCAGGTGCGATCCAGGAAGAGGAGCACCTGCTGGAGACCGTCCACGCCGCGCCCGGCCAGCCCCGCGTCGAGGATCGTCCCGCCCGAGGCGCCAAAGCCGCTCTGGTGCCCCGCGGCCCCCACGATCACGATCACCTCGCCGTTGGACAGGCGCAGATCCCCCACCCTGCCCTCGGCGGCGGCGCCGCGCAGGAGCTGATCGGCGCGCTCGATGACGAAGGCCCTGGCCCCGGGCAGCGCGCCGCGCGCGTGGACGGTCTGCTCGCCCCGGCCGTGCTGGGTCCCCGAGCGCGAGGGGCAGCCCACGAGGAACAGGGCGAGGGCACACAGGGCCCAGGAGACAGGGCGTCGCGGCCAACAGACGGCTTGACATGCGTTCAAGTGTTTCATACACTCCGGGGCGTCGAAGAGGGGTCATGGGCCCACCACGCGGGGAAGAGTTCTACCACCGATGAGATTCATCCACACTGCAGACTGGCACCTCGGGCGCATCTTCCACGGCGTGCACCTGACGGACGATCAGGATCATGTGCTGCGGCAGTTCCTGGATCTGGTCAGGGACGTGCGGCCCGACGCGGTGTTGATCGCGGGGGACATCTACGACAGGGCGGTGCCGCCGCCGGACGCGGTGGTCCTGCTCGACGAGGTCTTGAGCAAGCTGACGGAGCTGAGGGTGCCCGTGGCGATGATCGCGGGCAACCACGACAGCCCCGACCGCCTCGGCTTCGGGGCCAGGCTCTTTGAGAGCCACGGGCTGCACGTCTCCTGCAACCTGTCGAGCCAGCGGCGCCCGCTGGTGCTGGACGACGCCTACGGGCGGGTCCACATCCACATGCTGCCCTTCGCCGATCCGCCGCAGGTGCGCGAGCACCTCGGCGACGACACCGTCCACAACCACGCCCGGGCGATGGAGGCGCTCATCGAGCAGGCCAGGGCGCGCCAGCCGCGCGGGGAGCGGTCGGTGCTCATGGCGCACGCCACGGTGGTCGGCGCGCGGACCTCGGACTCGGAGCGGCCGCTGGGGGCCTTCCCGGGCACGAGCGCGATCGAGTCTTCGAAGCTGGCGGGCTTCGATTACGTCGCGCTCGGGCACCTGCACACGCCCCAGGTGATCGACGGGCGGATTCACTACCCCGGATCGCCGCTGAAGTACTCCTTCGGCGAGGCCGAGGAGATCAAGGCGGTCAGCGTCGTGGAGATGGACGCGCTCGGGCGGGTGACGATCGACGCGGTGCCGCTCTCGCCCCGGCGCGAGGTGCGCAAGGTGCGCGGGCACCTGTCGGATCTGCTGGCGAACGACGACGGCAAGAGGAGAGAGGACTTCGTCGCGGCGGTGCTCTACGACGACGGGGCGGTGCTCGACCCCATCGGCCGCCTGCGCGAGATCTACCCGAACATCCTCCATATCGAGCGGCTTGCGCTGGATCTGCCCGGGGCGATCAACCCTCCGACCGATCACCGAAAGCGGACCCACCTGGATCTCTTCAAGGACTTCTTCAACGAAGTCACCGGCGCTCCGCTCACCGAGGATCAGGAGCTGGCGATGGCCGCGCTGGTCGAGGGCCTCGATCGCGAGGACCGGGAGGTGAGCCCTTGAGGCCCGAGCGGCTCGTGATGAGGGCCTTTGGTCCTTACGCCGCCGAGGAGATCATCGACTTCTCGGCGCTCGGCGCCCACCCGCGCTTCCTCATCCACGGCCCCACGGGGGCGGGCAAGTCCACCATCCTCGACGGGATCTGCTTCGCGCTCTACGGCGAGGCCTCGGGGGACGACCGCCCGCCGACGATGATGCGCAGCGACCACGCCGATCCCGAGGCGCTCACCGAGGTCACGCTGGACTTCTCCATCGGGGCCGAGCGCTACCGGGTCGCGCGCGTGCCCGAGCAGGAGCGCCCGAAGCGGCGAGGCGAGGGCACGACGGTGCTGCGGTCCACGGCCACGATGTGGCGGCGCACGCAGGCCGAGGGGGTCGAGGATGAGGGCTCGGTGGTGGCCCACCAGTGGAACAAGGTGACCCAGGCCGTCGAGGAGCTGCTCGGCTTCCGGGCCGATCAGTTCAGGCAGGTGGTCATCCTGCCCCAGGGTCAGTTCAGGCGCTTGTTGACGGCCCGCTCGGCGGATCGGCAGGCCATCATGGAGACCCTCTTCCAGACCGAGATCTACCGTCGGATCGAGGAGCAGCTCAAGGGCAACTCGCGCAAGATCACCCGCAGGCTGGAGACGCTGCGCGACCAGCGCCATATCATCCTTGAGTCGGCCGGCGTCAGCGCGGGCCGGGATCTGGAGCACCTGCTCATCGACGCGCGGCGCGACATCGTCGCGCTGGAGGCCCGCCGCCTGGATCTCGACGCCGCCGCCGCCGCCGCGCGCCGGGCGCTGGCGGAGGGCCGCGCCATCCAGGAGGCGCTGCGCCAGCGCGACGAGCGCGAGGCCGACCTCCTGAATCTCCAGCAACGGCGCCCGGTTATCGAAGCGCACCGGATCGAGTTGAGCCGGGCTCGGGCTGCCGCCGCCGCCCACCCCGCCGAGGAGCAGGCCGCGCTGACGGCCCTGCGCCAGGCTCAGGCGGAGACGCAGCTCGACGCCCTCTCGGCGGCCGCACGGCGCGCCGAGGCCCTCTGCAAGGAGGCCGAGGGCGGGCTGGAGCGCCTGCGGCGCGCCGAGCCCGAGCGCCTCCAGCGGCAGGGGCGGCTCAACGAGCTGGTGCAGCTCCGGGAGCGGGTCCACGAGCTGGAGGAGGCCCTCGGCCTGCTTGGCGAGCTGGACGCGCGCCTCGGCGCGCTCGACGCCGAGCGGCAGGACACCGCCGCGCACCTCGACGCGCAGCGGCTCGCCGCCGGGGCCTTGGAGCGCGCGAGAGCGCAGGACGCGGCCTCGGCCGCTCTGGCGGCCGAGCTGTCCGAGGCGGTCGATCGGGCCGCCCAGGGCGTCGAGGCGCTGGACCGGCTCGACGCCGCCGCGGCGCGGCTGGCCGAGGCCGGGCGGGCGCTGGCCGAGGCCGAGGCGCGCTTCGCGGAGATCGAGGAGGAGTGCGCCCAGGAGATCCTTGAGCTGTCGCTGATCGAGTCGGCCTGGTTCGACGCGCAGGCCGCCATCCTGGCCGCTCGCCTCGTGGCCGGCGAGCCCTGCCCCGTGTGCGGCGCCGCGGAGCACCCCAGGCCGGCCACCCGCGAGGGGTCGCTGCCCAGCGAGGCCACCCTCAAGCGAAAGAGGCAGAAGATCGAGGCGCTGCGCGCCGCCAGGGAGAGCGCCCGCAAGCAGGCCGAGGGGCATCGGCTCGAAGAGGCCACGGAGCTGGCGGCCTGCGCCAGCCTGCGCGAGCGGCTCGGCGCGGCGCTGGACCGCGGCGCGCTGGCGGCGCAGCTGGAGCGCGACCGGGCGCTGCTCGACGCGGCGCGG
>SXGS01773536.1_pt1 | contig 12088 bp, 13 predicted proteins | sample 3174681 | NCBI WGS metagenome assembly SXGS01 (sample SAMN11356861, study PRJNA531348) | freshwater metagenome | isolation source: freshwater sample F1-80 | place: China: Fuxian Lake, Yuxi | collected 2017-12-25
CTTCTTCTTCCTCTTCTTCCGCGGGAAAAACAGGCGAGTCTGCTTACCGTCTTCCATCTAACGTTTGTCTCCAACATAGTTGTAAACTAGCTATTGTTCAAGATAAACCAGTTATGATGGATTACTGGACTGCCTCTCTTGATAAGTCTATTATCATCGGTGTTCGGGAATCCGGTGAAAAACTTCTAGTAAAGAGTGAGGATGAATATACAAGCCCTATTGCGAATATTTACAAAGTTGAGACAGAGTATATTATCGTAACAGAGAACTCAATCTACCTTATTTCAAATGAGACTCCTTCAAAGAAGATTAGCTGAAATAGTTGAATAGTTGAAAATACTTATGCTTATTGTAAATGTTTTTTGTTTCCTTTTGTTTTATTTTGTTTCCTTTTATTTTCCTTTGTTTTCCTTTGTTTTCCTTTCTTTTTTAAATAATATTTTATATATTTATTTAAAAAAGAAATTGAACCTTTTTTGTTATATAATCTAATATATAACAAAAAGTTAACAACTATGTATTCCTATAAAAAAACAAAAGAGAATACCGCATCACCTGTTCATGAAAAATTTGAAAATTATGGTCCTTCTGTTAATTCTGGATCTGGTTCTAGCTCAAGCGACTCATCCGACTCCGAATATTCATCATCACCCTTAGTTGCGCACGTGTATCGACAACGACACATCAGCAACAAAGATCATCGTTTCGCAAGTATTGCTTTGGATGAAGCGTCAAAATCTACACTTCTTATGCAGCACGGATGTATCGCCGTTTTAAACGGTAAAGTATTAGCAAAAGGGTGTAACAATATACGCTCCCACTCGAAAGATGGTCTGCTAAACTTTCGCAAATGTTGTAGCGCGCATGCCGAAATATCCGTGCTCCATAAATTATGTATCATGGAATTATCTCCCAAAATTGTCCAGAAATTGGTTCTTTATATTGTTCGGCGTTCGCGAAGTGGTGAAATGGTCGAATCCGCTCCATGTTTTCATTGTACTGTGCGAATGAAAAAATTAAATATTAAAGCAATCGTTTTCAGCAACAGCGACGGCGAACTCGAAAAAAGACGCATCAATGAATACGATACCGACAAACTTACATATGGAGCAAAACGCGTTATCGATCCATCATTCTATATACGATGAAGTGTGTGGTTATGGTTGTGGTTGTGGTTATTTACTTTTTAGGTGGTGATGCGTATCCTATTACAGAACACGCTATTCTTTTTCCTGCATGCCCTGTTATCAAACTATCAGGCTGTCCGCCTTGACCACAATCATCCTCGTCAGCATGAATAATTAATCCACGACCTATAATATTTGCCTTTGTTCCGCGAAGACTTATAACGTCATCATAAAAAGTATACTTTGCTTCTCCTTTTGCGTTTGTCTTCAGATTTCCAAGGTCACCCACATGTCGTTCTTTCATACCCGGACATCCATGTGTTTTATTATAAGGATTAAAATGGGCACACATACTGTCACAAGAATCGCTCATGTCTCCATATTCGTGAACATGAAAACCATGCAACCCTGATGACTTTAGACCTATCAAATTCACATCTATGCGCAGACGTGACTTCGATTTCTCCTCCGTAAAATAAACGGTTCCTTTTATCTTTTTGTCATTAAAAACGGCAATCGCTTGAATTACTCGCTCTGAAGATGACTTCGGCATTTTTGGAGATTTTGATGTCATTTAATTATATATATTACTATTTTCTATATTTTTATTGTTATAATTGTTATAATTGTTATAATTATTATAATTGTTATAATTGTTATAATTGTCATAATTATTATAATTATTATATTATTATATTATACTATTAAAAGCATATCATGACAAAAAATTACAAAATAAAAATAACAGAAGCAAATATTAATAACTCTAATACTGATATTTTTGGAGATTGGTTTAATAATTTTAGTAATAATGAAAAAATGGTTTTAAATACGACACCATTCCCTTATGTCATTATACCTGAATTTATTAACACTGACTATTATAATCAAATTAAATCATCGTTCCCGTCGACACCTAATGAAAAATGGTGGAAATATGAAAATCCTTTAGAGGTAAAATATGCCTTAGATAATCTTGAACTAATGGACCCTATCATCGGTAATGTTTTTTATTCTTTGTCCCACGAAAGCGTTATTGATAAGTTAAAAAAAATATTTAATATACCAGAACTAGAATATGACCCCTACTGTCACGGCGCTGGTCTACATATGCACCCTAGACATGGTCGATTAAATATGCATCTCGACTATGAAATACACCCCTTATCAAATAAACAAAGAAGGCTTAATATTATTTTATATTTAAACGATGACTGGGACCCTGAATGGAATGGCGATACACAGTTATGGAATAATAATGTTTCCGAATGTGTTGTTAAATCCTATCCGAAAGGAAATACTGCTATTGTTTTTGTAACAACAGAACAAAGCTGGCATGGTGTACCTGAGACTATACTATGCCCACACGATACATACAGAAAAACACTGGCATTTTATTATGTGTCTGATTTAAAAAATGATAAGAATGTCGATAAAAGGGGCGCAGATGAAAATGGGTTCAGAACAAAAGCTGTTTTTGTAAAGCGACCATCCGACCCTTATGACGAACGTATGGAAAAATTATACGCGATTCGTCCACATCGTCTTATTACCAGTGAAGACATGAAAGAAATTTGGAATGACTGGAATATAACTTTGTAAATATTTATCTATCGGTTGTAAATATTTTTTATAGTATTACTATATATTTATAGTAAATAATGGCTTCGAATATAGTAAATGGCCCGCCACCTTACATCTATGAACATCATTATCTTCCCAATAATATCGGAGTGGAGTCTTATTTACCTGTTTATTCTCGGCGCGTCCGCTCTCCCTATCAACCTATTTCTCTTCCTGAACAAAGAAGTAGAGATAGAATGATAAGTATTTATTATCCACAAGTAGCTCAAGATGCCGAAGAATTTAGAAGAAGAGGGTATGTACCTTTACCTGAAGTTACTTTTGACTGGGTAGACTTTATAGCACGACATCTATATGGAAAATCTAATAACTTTGTTCGCGCATTTATGAGGCGTTATATTATAGCCGATACTCTAATTACTAGGCAACACTAAGTGCGGCTGAGAAGATATGTATCCGATATACTTAGGAGAGTTCGCACAAGAGAAAGCCCTGAAGAAGCAAGACAATTTCTTAGAGATATGTGGGAAACTAATATATCATTAGACCCTAGTGATCCGGATACATATGAACTTCTCGTATTATTTCTAGATACCGAAGCATTACATAGAATGTTTGAAAATGAGATAGAATATAATCAAAGTGGTCGTGTTAGATCTAGATCTTCGCCTAGAGGGCGCGGTATTAGAAGTAGACGAAGTAGGCGAAGAAGACGAGAAAGAAGTTTAAGTCCTGCTATTTATGATGGCGGTAGACGCAAGAGAACAATTCGTAGAAAAAATAATGTATAAACTTACCGGCTAAGTGTATTAATATTACATGTTTGTTTGCTTACTTAGGTGTTAGTTGCGATACCCGTCGCGGTATTCAGGGAGTCCGATTTTCGCGAGTAGTTGGAGCTGACGCATCGTCATGGCCATACTACCACCGGAGTGTCCGACTTGCATATTGTATTGAACGCTTTCGACGACAATATCTCCGCGACTAAACATAAATCCTTGTCCTTGGGGAGGCTCGTAGGTTGACAGATAATTCCATACATCGATTTCTTTCGCTCTGATTTTGTGGTCTTGTTGTGCCAATACGACGGCATTCATGGCATCGCGAAGCATATCGGCTGCCCAGTCGTCGCCCAAAAATGAAAGATCAATCGCAGCAACTTCTTCGGCGGTCTGAGGAAACTTGGACGATTCTTCTTCGATATCGGTGCGAGGAGTAGGAGGGATATCGGCGTCAATATCTTCAGCAGCGATGATAGCAGCAGCAAGGAGAGATTCGATCGACATTTCGGGGTTTGATTGACTTTGTGTGTGTGTTTGGAAGACTTTTCTATATTCCATTTATTGGCTTTTATTTATTTCAATTTTATGGCGTTATGTATTAGTAATTGAAATGAATCATATATATAATATTTATAAATAAGCTTGATATTAATTTGTACTTATAGTTGCTTCCTTCACGCGTTTTACCCAAATAGTTACGAAGCGTTCTGTTGATTTGTCACTTAATAATTCGTAACATACATATCGACGGTATGCATATTCACCGACTTTCAAATCAGATAATTTCTTATCCATATTGCTACCTTCGTTAGAAGTTTTTGTAAATTTCATGATCTCTTCAAGAGAATGGACTTTAAGAGAAGTTGTAGAACACATTTTGAATCCATCATCATTCATCTCATAGCTTGATATACGTTTTGCTCCAAAATCCTTTGCGTATTTTTCATTTTCTGCTTGAGTATTAAATACTTTATATCCACGCTCAAATTCGCCACTGTTTAATTTAGGTAAGTCTACTGCTTCCAGATGTGTAATATTCTTTGGCGAAAGCATTGTAGGATCAGCATGTAATTTAGCTTTATCCTTCTTGAAACCGGCCGTTTGATAAGAATTTAAACCAAATGGGTCGAGATATATTTTTTCATATTCTTCTATCGCTTTGGTTGAAGTTCTATAAGGTCCAGTCTTGTGACCTCCTTCAATATCATCACGCCAGTATCCTGACAGGCGCCCAGGAAGCCCTTGAATTTGTACATTATTATCAACTACTTTTGTATATAATTCATGGATTGCTCCGATTCGAAGTTTCCAACGATTTGGTATAAGATTTGCTCTTCGAAAGAACCCTTTAACACCAAGAACAATGTGTTGGGTAAGTGGTTCTTTAAAGAACTCATTATTTTCGTCTTTTGAAAGACGATCTGTTGAAGTATGATTTCTAAAAGTTACACCTTTCGAAATACACGCATTCTGAACTACATTAATATTTTTTTCTTTTACACGAAGAATATGAACTCTAAAATCATTTTTTTCTGAGTTACATTTTTTACACATACATGATACATTATAATAATCAATAATATCCTCTTGTACCCATTTTTCAGCTGAATCTTTTGTATTAATGGCATAGAATTCTTTAACTATTCCCATATCTAAGAAGTCCTTGTGTCCAATGTATGATGCCGGGATAGTCATTTTATATAGTTCATGTAGATGACCCCATTTGTAAAGATCGTAAAGTTCTTTTATCATTGTAGCACTAATAAATACAAACCTGTTATTATGTTCCTCCATATGCTTGACATCTAACACGCCCGCTTCTTTTAGAGTATTGTGAAGAACTTGAAACTCTTTATCTCCTGTATCAATCTCGTCGATAATTAACAGAGCATTGCGAATATTCGCAAGTTCCGATTTTGATAGTTTTCCATGGTGAAATATTTTGTCCTTGAAACAGTTTGGTGCTTTATCAATCATATCCTTCTCCCATCCAGCATTACTCATACCTGTAAGAATTCTTACATTCGCTGGATTAACTACAAACTCGTCATCATTATGTGTAGTTAGAATTTTTGCTATTTCTATCATAAGACCATCGGCGCCAACTTTTGTCTTTTTTTGAATGCTAATAACGCGGCGTTTATTTTTATAGAACTTATCTACAATATTATTTGCATCTTCAATTTGATTTGGAAATATGTATTCTGTAGTTGCTCTGTCGTCACCTTCAAGAAACAATCTATGATTTGTTGCCCTTGCTGAGTTGTATGCTTGTAATACATCTTCACGTCTTGCTGATATTAATTTACTTGATTCAGTTGTATGAAACATTTTTGTTTATACTTTTTAATTTTTGACTTATAGGACTTTTCTATATTCCATTTATTGCCTTTTATTAATTTCAATTTTGTGACATGGTTTGAAATGAATATATGAATATATTAATAATCTCCACATATTATATAAGCATAGTTCAACCATGACTGTTAGCAACCAAACTTACAATGTCGCCCGCGGGCTTGTCCGCGCCAAATCTACTGCTGGTGGCGTGCGCCGTCTTTTATTTACAAATATAGCCAATGACAGCACAGTTAACCGTTTTATTCCCGGTTCAGGTGTAGGCGGATTAAATCGCTCCGTTCGCCGCTATCAATATCGTCAAGCTACTTCTTGTATTACTGCTACAGGTGATAAACGTTCTGGGCAATGTGTCGCGTATTAAACCAAAACACTGACAACTAAAACAACAATGACAATAACAACCATTATCACTTCAAAATATTGTATATATTGAATTTATACAACCCATATATCACAAATGAAACAATCGCAGTAAAACTCGTATAGTGACACCATATACTAGCACTTGAATCCGTCTTTAATCCGTAAAAGAATCCAAATAATGGTAATATACAAATAGCAAAAATTGCCTTAAAAGAAATATTCCATAACATGAGTATAGGGAAGAATATTAAAAATAACCATAAATAATAATTTATTTTATATCCACTAGATATATCTGATTTAAATGAAGAAAGCCACCAATGAAGATGTCCTTCTGGTGTAACTACCGTACAATATTTTTTAGCATCTTTGTAAAAATAAACCAACATTAAAATTGTGATTATTGTCGAATATCCTACAATAAATAACTTACGTTTATCATTACATGCCGACCAAGGTTTTACAAAGAATGACCCATATAAAGAACATAGTGGTTGTGAAAGTAATACCAAAGGAATAAGTGTCAGTGTTATTAGTTTATTCATCTGTGTACATGATTTACGCGGGTTCGTAAGCCATAACAACATCTCAGCAAATTGCATGCCACACCATCCAATCATTATTAAACCAATCCACTTAAAATGTGGCACATTTGACTGAAGCATTAAAACAATGGCGACTAAAGAAAATAGCGTGGTTTTAGCACTCGACTCAACACTATAGCACATTGAGGTGAAGTATATACGTTATATATATATTTAATTTTTATTTTGTCTATCAGGAAAATTGATATACAAAATGTTAAATAATATAAATATAGCAATAAACAGCAACGCAACATAATGAGCATCACCAAACGTATCCAAAAAGAACTTACCGAACTTATCAAAGACCCTCCCTCGAATTGTAGCGCCGGTCCCCAATCCGACGATATTATGAGATGGCGCGCAACTATTAGCGGACCTGAAGGCACACCATACCACGGCGGCATTTTCTTCCTCGATATCGAATTCCCGATCGACTACCCTTTCAAGCCTCCGCATGTCAAATTCATCACGCCGATTTTACACCCAAATGTCAGCGCATCCGGCGGCATCTGTATCGACATCCTCAAAGACAAATGGAGCCCGGCTCTTACTATTTCCAAACTGCTTCTCAGTCTTTCCTCGCTTATGCACGAACCCAACCCCGATGATCCTCTCGTCCCCGAATTAGCCCACCTTTATAAAACAAACCGCTCAGCATATATGGCTAAAGTGGCAGCATATACGCAACAACATGCTGGCTAGGTATTGGGTGTGTCGCAAACGATACACAAACGCGCACACCACCTATAATGTAGTCTCCAATATTTTTATTTGTTCTTCACTCAACTTATCCGGATATGTGACCCTAAATACTACATTCAAATTTCCGTGTTCATTGCCGCGCTGTAACCCCAAACGCGGTATTGTTTTTATTAAACCATCCCTTATTATATTCCCTGACGAACTATTGAATGAAAACTTCTTACCATTTATATGTTCTATATCAAATACAAATCCACATAATGCCTCTTTTAGTGTTATATTTTTTTCTACTAAAATATCTAACCCATTTCGCTTAAATAATTGATGCTCCTCTACCATAAACGTTACCTTCACATCTCCTCGTACTCCACCACCTGTCTCATTGCCGCGATTGCTTAATATTATTACCTCCCCATTTTCCGTTCCCACAGGAACTGATATATACTCTACATGATTATCCAGCTCATGTACACCCTCGCTATTTATATTCCAGCGCTCCATCTCTACAGGTATCGTCGATCCTTGACATACATGCTCTAATGTAACTGATGCATGTATACTTATGAGAGGAGGTTTAGGTTCGACTCTATTTTGAAACCTCGGTGTTCTTGGAATATCATATGGGTGTTGTGGATGTTGTGGATGTTGACGTTGATGTTGTGGATGCATCTCTTGGCGAGGAGGAGTAGAACGAGAATCATGAATTCCATGCATTGCCTCACTAAATAAACCAAAGGGGTCGCCACCACCTCCACCTCCCATTATATTTTCACTTATTGATTCACCACCTGGTCCAAATGTTCTGATTATAATTCGTGGTCCATGTCCTCCTAATCCTCCTAATCCTCCTAGACTCCCTAGCCCTCCCATATTTACAAAACCATTTAATGGGTTCATCATGTGTTGGTCTCCCATTCCACCCATACCACCCATACCACCCATACCACCCATAAACATATTGAATATATCCATTGGGTTTATTCTAACTCCACCACCCATTCCACCCATTCCACCAATATTCGCAAAAGGATTATTACGATTCATGTCATATTTTACCCTTTCCTCTGCGTCACTTAGTACACTAAACGCTTCTGAAATCTTTTGAAACTTTTCTGTCGATTCGGCACTATTTCCATTTTTATCTGGATGATGCATAAATGACAATTTGCGATATGCCTTCTTTATCTCATCCTGTGAACATTTCTCTTCTACCCCCAAAATGTCGTAAAAAGTTTCAGAATTACCAGAATTACCAGAATTACCAGATTTCATTTATTTATTATATTTATTATATTAAAGAAACATAAACTTAAATATTTATTAACGAATAATATTAATAGATTGTTATTGTTTATTCATTAATAACATTTTAAAACAACACACAATAAACAATACACAACACACAATAAACAATACACTACAAATGCAAACTCTACATGCCCATATTACGCCTACACAATCCCAGACAAATCTACCTTTCATTAATAAATATCAACCACAATTATTCGAACAGTTTGAACAACTAGAGTATAATGTCATCAAACTCTTACAAACTCTTATATCTATGAATAATCTTAATATACTTTTAATCGGCGACCCTGGTTCTGGAAAAACATCTCTTATTTATTCTATTATTCGCGAGTATTATAAAACCAATTATAATTCCGACAATATACTTATTCTAAATAGCCTTAAAGACCAGGGTATTTCTTACTATCGCAACGACTTGAAAATTTTCTGTCAAACTGCCTCTCTAGTACACGGCTTTAAAAAAATCGTCCTTCTCGATGATATTGATATTATTAATGAACAAAGCCAACAAGTATTCCGCAACTGTATGGACAAATATAGTCACAAGGTTCACTTCATTTCATCGTGTACAAATGTACAAAAAGTAATCGATAGCCTTCAGTCGCGCAATATTATTATCAAAATTAACCAAATCGAAGACGCTTGTCTGGAAAAAATATTAGCCAAAATTATCAAAAATGAGAAAATTATTATTACACCAGAAGCTCAAAAATTTGTACTCAATATTTCAAATGTTTCTATACGTATTTTGATTAACTATTTAGAAAAAATTAAAATTTTAAATACATCAGTTGACTTGTCTGTCGTTAAACTACTATGTACTAATATTAGTTTTCATATATTTGAATACTATACGCAGTCCCTAACTGAAAAAAAATTACAACATTGTATAAAAATATTATACGCTTTATATGACCAAGGTTACTCTGTCATGGATATATTAGACAACTATTTCCTTTTTATTAAAACAACTCCTCTAATAAATGAAACAAATAAATACAAAATTACGAAAATACTTTGTAAATATATGACTATATTTCACAATATTCATGAAGATGAAATAGAATTAGCACTTTTTACTAATAACTTAATTGAACTTTTTTGACTTTAAAATATTTTTATATACATTAAATATATACATATTTATAACTCTTTTCTATAATTATTGAAATGAGTGGAACGTGTGGAACGAGTGTAACGAACACCCAAAAAGGTGGTATGAAACTAGTTGTAAAAAATGATAGAGGAGAAGACATATCTATACGCGAAGTTAGAGATCTTCTAGAATTTATTAATATATTTTCCAATACAATTCATGTTCACAATGTATCTGTAAATTCGTTAACGGGGTTTATATTAAGAATTACTCTACCTCATGACGCAACCCCATTTAGAAGCGATATATTTAATGAAAGAGGTGAACTAATGAATGCCGACGAATATCAATTACCTAATACTGGACGCCTTGTCACGCAACATATTTTAAAATGTTGTATCATTCAACCTCATAAAGAACCAAGAATTGCTGATTTTACTGCTGGTCGCCATAAAGGAACATGTACTAGTAGACAATTTGTTAACGAGTATAATGACCAATCTGATATATATAACGCAACAATGGCTTACGGTGGTATGCCTGTATGTCCCGATGTGTACGCCGTTATGGAACTTAACTTGACACAATTCCGTGAGATTTTTTTTCCCGATACTCTTCCACCTGGACATGTAAGCAGTTTACCCGCAATGGGAACTAATGTTTTTAAAGAGAACCGCGTTTTTCGATATTTACTTGCGCAATTAGAAGCACCTCTCCCACCTTCTTTTGAAAGAAAAGTTGGAATTATGTTAATGGAATCCTTACCTCCATCATATGCGCCTTTAATGGATTTACACGCTACCTTTCCTACTGCTGCTAATCCGGCTGCAATATCAGCTAGTGCTATTTTTACTGAAAGAAAAAGATTATTTGATGATATGACATACCGCTCATTAGCTATATGTATAATTATATTTTATCGTATAGGGTATATACCTCTTGATGCTCATCTTGGTAACTGGATGTATGATACAACGCAATCCGTTAACCAGTTTAAGGTTCAAGCAATAGATTTTGGTCGTGTTATTTCACATACAGAATATGTTAGTGTAGAAGCTATACGAAATTATATTCGAAGTTATATTAGATTGTATAATAATCCCGCAGAAAAAGCTTTAGTAATCTCTGGATTAGCTCGCTTATTAGGTATTGACCGATCAACCGTAGGTAGTGCTGAAATGTGTGGCACAAAGGTAGGTGAAATTGTTGTAGCATTAAATAAATTAATAAGACGTAATCAAAATGGTTCTATACTATGGAATCCCACCGGTCGAAGATTTGCCGTTGTTACGCGTCCTGCTGCCCCTGGATATCCAGAACAAACACTGGAGGTAGACTCGTGTATGATTCTTATTCATAGGATTATTTTTCTTATTGCACTAATTGATGGCTGTTTTAACTCGTGTATGATAAGGAATCACCATTTTTGTCAGTTACGTGACCTATTTTCTTCGTTGTTTGGTATCAAGTGTAATAATCTTAATTCAATGATTGGCGATCGTGTGTATATTGATTTTGTATCTTACTTAAGAGCTATTCCTACCGATAGAGAAAGAATTCGCACTATATATGCATATAGAAGAATTCGAGACAATATAGGTGAATATCTACGCGTTACACCTCAACGTGGCTTATTTCATGACCCGTTTTATGAAGACCCCTCACCTGATACACCAGAAGATCCGGCAATTGTTGCCCTAAGAGAAGCAGCCATTCCTCCACCTCCTATACCACCTCCACCTCCACCGCTCCCACAGCGTCGTTCGCCTAGTAAATCGCCTAGTAAATCGCCTAGTAAATCGCCACGTCGCTCGCCTAGCAAATCGCCTAGAAAATCGCCTTCTAAAAAAGCTCAATTATCACCCCTTGAAGGTTCTCCAGACGCATATCAGTATGAACGTTTTTTGAGCGGATATAACAGTTCTCATCCTCCTCCTCCTAAACCCTTGCCTGGTGGCGGTGGTGGTGGTACCAAAAAAATAATAAAATCAATGAAACAAAGAAAACTAAAACAATCTAGAAAACCTATTAAAACAAATTTTTCAAAAACTACGAAAACTAAAAAGAATAAAAATCATAATAGATACAGAAGAAATAAGAGATATAGGTTGTAAAATGTAAAAGTTAATTTTTATAATGTAATGTATTTATAAATTATAAATTATAAATTATAAA
>SXGS01058897.1_pt1 | contig 12084 bp, 11 predicted proteins | sample 3174681 | NCBI WGS metagenome assembly SXGS01 (sample SAMN11356861, study PRJNA531348) | freshwater metagenome | isolation source: freshwater sample F1-80 | place: China: Fuxian Lake, Yuxi | collected 2017-12-25
CAAGAGGGCGGTAAGCTGCCATCCGGTCCGCCCCCGTAGCTCAGGGGATAGAGCACGGCTCTCCTAAAGCCGGTGTCGCATGTTCGAATCATGCCGGGGGCACGGACGCGTTGTGCACGACGCGATTGCACGACGCGATACGAGAGAGCCCCGAACCGTTCGGCTCGGGGCTCTCTCGCTTTCTTGCGTCAGCTATCGCGCTGGCCGTGCTCAGCTCGCGTCGGCGGCCGAACCGGCTGTCGCACGGGCGGCACTGGCCTTCGCCTGGCCGGCTGCACGAGCGGCCTTAGCGACCACCCGACCACTGACCGAGCGCTCGGCGCGAACGCTGTCGGCTTTCGCGATACCCGCGGCGCTGTTGTCGCCGGCCTCGGCGACATCTACCGCGGAGCGAGCTGCCGCTACCGACGGAATGCTCACCGCGGCGGCAGCGCCGGCCTTGACTGCGCTGGCCTTCAGTGCAGCGACGGGTGCCGGTGCCGCCGGAGTTCCGAGCTGGCTGGTGACATAGGAGACCAGGCCGGGGATCCCGGTGGGCGAACCGTTGTAACCGCTGAAGTAGGCGGTGGCCAGCAGTGAATTGCCGACCGCAACCGGGCCGAGGTTGAACTGCGGAATCCGGGAGGTCGCGCCCAGCACGAGGCCCTGCACCAGGTCGGCCGGCGGAACGCCGATCTGGCTGGTGACGTAGCTGACGACACCGTCCACGCCGGTAGCCGAGCCGTTGTAGCCGTCGTAGTAGGCGTTAGCCAGCAATGAGTTGCCGACCGCAACCGGGCCGAGGTTGAAGACCGGGATCATCGCGGTGACCGCGATGACCTCAGCCTGGTTGTTGGCGAGGAAATCGGTGACGAATGATCCGAAGCCGCCCCTGCCGTCGTGGTCATCGTCGTCATCGTCGTCATCGTCATCGTCATCGGAGTAGCTGTTTCCCTGGTACTCGTCGTCGTCGTGGTCATCGTCGTCGGAGTCGAAGGATCCGGCGCCGAAGTAGCCGATATAGACGTCGCCCTTGACCTTCCAACCGCCACCCTTGGAACTCGACAGAAGGTCGATATCGGCTGTCACCGGGGTCGCCTCGGGCGTCGGCACCGCGGCGTTGCCGATGGCGACAGGCGTCGTGGCGATCAGCGCGCCGGCGGTGGCAAGTGCCAGTGCGGTCGAAGCGAACGGGCGTGTGGAACTGCTCATGTCTCTGTTCCCCCTGAAGAGTTGGTCCACCGAACTTCGCGGACGTGTGACCTGTCTAATACATTCCTGAAAGTAACATAAGGGACCTTAGTCCTCGGGTTTGCCAGGCACACACCGACACGGGGCCGCGGGCCGCCGGGAGTAGCCTGACTCGGTGAGCTCGCACGTGTGGATCCTCGGTGGATACCAGAGCGATTTCGCCCGGAATCTGAGCCGGGAGGGCCGGGATTTCGCCGACCTGACCCGCGAGGTGGTCGATCAGACCCTGGCCGACGCGGTGATTGATGCCACCGACATTGGGGTGGTCCACGTCGCCAACGCCTTCGGCGAGATGTTCGCCGCCCAGGGGCACCTCGGCGCCATGCCGGCGACGGTGTGCGACGGCCTCTGGGACACTCCGGCCACGCGGCATGAGGCGGCCTGCGCGTCGGGCAGTGTCGCCGCACTGGCCGCGATCGCCGATCTGCGCGCCGGCAACTATCGGACCGCACTGGTCGTCGGAATGGAACTGGAGAAGACCGTGTCCGGCGACACCGCCGCCCGACATCTGGGCGCGGCCGCCTGGACCGGCCACGAGGGCGCCGACGCCAAGTTCCTGTGGCCGTCGATGTTCGCCGAGATCGCCGACGAATACGACCGCCGATTCGGCATCGACGACACTCACCTGCACGCGATCGCCGCCCTCAACCTCGCCAACGCCCGCCGCAATCCCAACGCCCAGACCCGCGACTGGCAGGTACCCGATCTGATCGCCGACGGTGGCGACGACTCGGTCAACCCACCCGTGGAGGGCCGGATCCGAAGATTCGACTGCAGTCAGATGACCGACGGCGGTGCCGGCGTGGTCCTCGTCGGCGATGATTTCCTTCGCGAGCACCCCGGCGTGCGGCCGATCGGGCTGATCCAGGGATGGGGGCACCGCACCGTCGGGCTGGGTCTGCGCCAGAAACTCGACCGCGACGCCGACAATCCCTATGTCCTTCCGCACGTGCGCGCCGCGGTGCACGATGCGTTTGGCCGTGCGCGAGTGGTTCTCGACGACCTGGACGGATTCGAAGTGCACGACTGCTTCACTCCGAGTGAGTATCTGGCCATCGATCACATCGGACTGACTGGGCCGGGCGAGTCCTGGAAGGCGATCGAGGGTGGGGACATCGAGATCGACGGGCGCCTGCCGATCAATCCGAGTGGCGGCCTCATCGGCGGCGGCCACCCGGTCGGCGCCTCCGGCATTCGGATGATGCTCGACGCCGCCAAACAGGTCAGCGGTCTGGCCGGCGACTACCAGGTGCGCGGCGCACGGCGGTTCGGCACCCTCAATTTCGGCGGAAGCACCGCGACCACAGTGAGTTTCGTGATCGCCGCCGGCGATGGCGAATTGAACGGTAGCCCGTAATGGACGTTGAGATCGTCGGCAAGTTCCTATCGACCCTGCCCGAGGACGACGACCACCCGTACCGAAGTGGACCGTGGCGGCCGCAGACCACCGAGTGGCACACCGATGATCTGATGATCGTCGAGGGCGAGATCCCCGCCGACCTCGACGGAATCTATCTTCGCAACACCGAGAATCCGCTGCATCCCGCGCTGAAGTCCTACCATCCCTTCGACGGCGATGGGATGCTACACATCGTCGGCTTCCGGGATGGAAAAGCGTTCTACCGCAACCGCTTTGTGCGAACCGAGGCGTTCGAGGCCGAAAACGATGCCGGCGGACCACTGTGGCCGGGCCTGGCCGAGCCGTTATCGCTCGCCAAGGTCGACCACGGCTGGGGCGCGCGTACACTGCTCAAGGACGCTTCGAGTACCGACGTTGTGGTGCACCGCGGTACCGCGCTCACCAGTTTCTATCAGTGCGGTGATCTCTACCGCATCGACCCCAACACCGGCAGCACCCTCGGTAGGGAGACATTCAACGGCCGATTCCCCGCCGACTGGGGAGTTTCAGCGCATCCGAAGGTCGATGACCGCACCGGCGAGATGCTGTTCTTCAACTACAGCAAGCGCTCGCCCTATCTGCATTACGGCACCGTCGACGCAAATAACGACCTGGTGCATTACGTCGATGTTCCACTTCCCGGACCACGTCTACCGCACGACATGGCATTCACCCGGAACTACGCCATCTTCAACGACTTCCCATTGTTCTGGGATCCGGAACTGCTGAAGCAAGACGTCCACGTCGCCCGCTTCCACCGGGATATGCCGTCTCGGTTCGCGGTGCTGCCGCGACGAGGCGACGCCGCCGACATCCGCTGGTTCGAAGCCGACCCCACCTTCGTGCTGCATTTCACCAACGCCTACGAGGACGGCGACGAGATCGTGCTTGACGGATTCTTCCAGGGCGACCCCGAGCCAGCCGACACCGGCGACGGATCCCGATGGCAGCGCGCCTTCCGGTTCCTCGCTCTCGACCGAATGCAATCCCGCCTACACCGCTGGCGACTGAATCTGCGGACCGGGGCCACCACCGAGGAACCGTTAAGCGACAGCATCTCCGAGTTCGGGACGATCAATGCCGGCCACGGCGGCGAACCGTACCGCTATGCCTACGCGGCCACCGCCAAACCCGGGTGGTTCCTGTTCGACGGCCTGATCCGCCATGACGTGCTCACCGGCGCCGAGCAGCACCACCGGTTCGCCGACGGCGTCTATGGCAGCGAAACCGCGATGGCACCGCGAACTGGGTCCCGCGCCGAAGATGACGGATATCTGATCACACTGACCACTGACATGAATGCCGACGCCTCCTACTGTCTGGTGTTCGACGCCGCGCGCCTGGCAGACGGTCCGGTGTGCAAACTACAACTGCCCGAACGGATCTCCAGCGGCACGCATGCGACCTGGGTCGCCGGCTCCGCCGTGCGTCGGTGGCACCAAACCGACTCGGCGGCCGAGGCAATCGGACTCGCCGGTGCCGGCCGGTGACCGGAAAGGAGCGATCCTGGCTCAGCCAGGCGGCAGTAGCTGGAATCCCTTGAGGATCATCGCCGAATCAGCGACGTAGGTCTTGTCGTCGGGCCTGATGGTCTGCACGGTCAACGTTGCGATGTAGTTGGCTTCGCTGCCCCGGTAGACCGCGCTCACCGCACTCGCCGTCCGAGGCGGTATCGGCGGGACCTTAGGTCCGAGTTTCACCTCGGGCGCGGTGTACGTGGCTGACAGGGCGGTCGCGCCACAGACTTTGCCTGGGCTGGTGCTCATATCGGTCAGCTTGAGCTTCGTGGCGAGCTGTTCGTTCTGCGCCTCGAGAACCTTCTCCGGTTTGGGGATCTCGGAGCCGACCTTCTGCAGCGTCACCACCGCGTTGGGTGTGAAGCCGTCCACGGTGAGGGAGGGGTTGCGGATCGCGAACCGGATGGACTCGTTGTCCATCTTGGTGCTGCGCTCCCAGCCGGGCGGCAGGGGAATCCGCATCTTCGGCTCCTGATCGGTGCGCGTCGGAACGTCGCTGAGCGCGGCCGAAACCTCCGCGCACTTCTCGGCGCTGGGCTTGGAACCCGAACAGCCGGTGATGGCGAGCGTCGCAACCACGGCCAGCCCGCAGGCAACGCGACACCCGCTTCCCATCGGAACGCCCATCTGCTTCCCTTCGGAACCGGCTTGTCCACGCAACGACGCGAGTCGCAATTGAGCCTACCGGCGCGCCGCGAGCAAAGCCCACACCGAACACGCCAGCGCTGCGAGCGCGCAGGCCGCCCCGAGGTAGAACCCGTATCCGGCGGCCACCGGCGATGCGACGTTGGCCCGGAAATACCACCAGGTCAGAAACGCGACCAGGGCTGAGATCACCACCGCTGCCGAGCCGGCCAATCGCGGTGAGAGATCGCGCGCCACCATCGCCCCGAGGACGATTAGGACCGACGACAGCACCACGATGAGTTGCCCGACGCCGAACCGTGGCGGCAACTCAATGCTGCCGAGGGTTCCGCCAATGGCACTGGCGCGGCCGCCGCCGCCGACCGGCGAGGTCAGCCAGGGCAGCCAGGCACTGACCGAGAGGCCCGCCGCAGCCAGGGCCACCAACCACCCCGGACGCAGGCGTGCCATCCTCGAACCCTAACCGTTTCCGAGGAGGGGAAGGCAACGCGATGACCGACGTTCCGGAGTGGATCCATCAGCTCGATCTGGCCCCGCACCCCGAGGGCGGCTGGTTCCGTGAAACCTGGCGCAGTGAGCTGACATTGGCCGACGCCGCGCTGCCGCCGCACTACGACGGCCCGCGCGCCGCCGGTACCGCGATCCTCTTCGCCCTGCTTCCCGGTCAGGAATCGGCATGGCACACCGTGCGCAGCGCGGAATTGTGGCTGCACCATCGGGGCAGTCCGGTGGCCCTGGAGTTCGGTCCCGAAAAACACGGTGCGACGACAGTGCTGCTCGGCTCGGATGTCGAAGCCGGCCAGCATCCTCAGGTGCTGGTGCCGGCCGGGCACTGGCAGCGGGCCCGTCCGCGCGGCATCGAGCCAACCCTGGTCAGTTGTGTCGTGGTGCCCGGCTTCGATTTCGCGGACTTCGCTCTGGAAGTGTGACCCGGCCACGGTTGGCCCAGGAACCACGGTTAGACCAGGAACCACGGTTAGACCAGTAGCGTTTGGGCCATGTCCGGCCACATCATCGTCTGCGGCGAGGATGCACTCGCGAGGCGGATCATCGACGAGTTGGGCGACGCCGACGTCCGGACGCTGCAGTCGCCAACCGGTCTGGCCGCCGCCGATGTCGCTACGGCGAATGCGGTGATCTGCGCCTCGACCGAGGACTCGCTGAACCTGGAGATGGCCCTGCTAGCTCGCCGAGCCAACCCCGGCGTCCGGGTGGTGGCCCGGATCGCCAACCCCGTCCTGCGCCAGGCGATGGACGACGACAACGGGCCGGGTTCGGTTCTCGACGTGGCCGATCTGGCTGCCCCCTCGGTCCTCGAAGCCCTGCTCGGGCGAACGGCACACACGATCCGGGTTGCGGCCCAGGACTTCGTCGTCTCCAACGCCGCGGCCGCGGTGGACGGCACACTGCGGGAGATCTACGGCCGGTTGGCGCCGGTGGCCGTTGTTCGCGGTGCGAACTCGCTGGCAGCCGGGGACGTCCTCGCCTGTCCCCCACTCGATACCCGCGTCTGCGTGGGTGACTGGATCACGATGATCGGCCGACCCGGCGAACTCGCCGACAGCGGCATGCCGGTCGCGGGCTCCGTCGACGCGATCGTGCCGCGGCGCTCACGCAGAGTCCGGTTCGGGGACTCGGTGCGCGCTTTTCATCACGATCTCAACCCGATGTTCTATCGGGCGCTGGCCGTGGCGCTGGCGCTTCTGATCGGCTCGACGCTGATCCTGCGGTTCGCTTTTCGGCAGCCCGACATGGGCTGGGTGGACGCGCTGTCATTTGCCACCGAAACCCTCACCACCGTCGGCTACGGCGATTTCAACTTCGCGCTACAGGCAACCTGGCTTCGACTCTGGGGGGTGGTGATGATGCTCAGTGGGATCGCCACCAACGCGATCCTGGTGGCATTCATCGCCGATGTTCTGCTGTCGCGGCGGATGCCGCAGGCGGCCAGTCGGGAAAAGGTCAGCCACTTGCGCGACCACATCGTGGTAGTGGGCCTGGGGTCGTTCGGAGTTCGGGTTGCCGGAATGCTCCGGGAGGCCGGCCACGATGTCGCGGTGATCGAACTCGACGAGGACAGCCGCTACCTGCCGGCGGCGGCCGAACTCGGTATCCCGGTGATCTTCGGCGACGCCACCCTGCGCCCAACATTGGCTGCGGCCCGGGTCTCCCAGGCCCGCGCGGTAGCCGTACTGACCGAGAACGACATGGTCAATATCGAAACCGGAATCATCCTGCAGGAGATGCTCGGCGCTGCCGCGGGCGCAGAGTGCGCGGCAGGACTGCCGCCGATCGTCTTAAGGATCTACGATCGCGAACTCGGCGCCGCAGTCGGCCATCGCCTCGGCTTCGAACACGTGCGCTCCACCGTGGACCTCGCCACGCCGTGGTTCATCGGGGCAGCCATGGGGCTGGAGGTCCTCGGCACGTTCTCGGTGGGCCAGCACTCGTTCATGATCGGTGGCGTGCAGGTGCAGGAGGGCAGCGAGATGGACGGGATGCCGATGCTCGGCGTGTCTACCCAGACGCGGATCATCGCCGTCGAACGCCGGGATGGCCGGGTCGAGTTTCATCCGCACCGGGACGCCCGTCTCAGCGCCGGGGACACCGCCTATTTGGTGGGGCCCTATCGGGAACTACTCGAGACACTGCGCCGGGGTGGATCGGGTTCAGGCGAACACGGTCACGAACCGGTTCAGTGATGCCTGGATATCGGAGCGCAACCCGGCGGCCACGAGCAACCCGATCGGGCCGAAGAGCGCCGGCCCGCCGAGGTGGACATCCATGGTGACCACCGAGGCGGCCGGATCGACGCGTGTCGGGGGGGTCCCAGACCCGGAACTCCCAGACCCGGAGCTCCCAGACCCGGAGCTACCAGACCCGGAGCGGTGACCGGACCGGACCCTGCCGATCATTTTCACTTTGACTCCACCGGTCCCGATGCCGTCCAGGGTTAACGATTCCGGAGGCCGGTAGTTCACGATCGTCCACCTGATGCGGTTGTACATGCCCTTGACCTCAACAATGGACTCCACCACGGTGCCCTTGTCGATCGTTTCGGGCAACACAGACCGCCAGACCCGGTGAATGGTCAGCCATTCGGAGTACCGGGACAGGTCGGAAGCGTGCTGCCAAGCCTCTTCGGGTGATAGCGGAACGTCTACGGAAACCGAGACTTTCGCCATCGAGACTTAGGTCGGGTCGACCTTGTCAGCGACGGCGTCGGCGGCACCGCTCACCTTGTCGGCAACGGTCTCGGCGGCGCCGGTGGCGGCGTCTTTGGCATTGGTGGCGGCATCGGAGACCTTGTCGACGGCGGTCTGGGCCGCGCCCTGCACTTTGTCGATGGTCTCGGAGAACTTGCCCGAGGTCTTCTCGTCGATCAGATCGCCGGCCTTATCGATCCCGTCCTGGATCTTGTCGACGTTCTCGCTGATGACTTCCTTGGCCTTGTCAAACAATGACATGGGTGCTCCCTTCATGGTTGGTGCGGGGTCGGTTACCTCCGGTTGCCCGGATGGTGTCCCCGGGCCAATCTACGCACCGTGGGCCGCTACCGCCACAAAATCCGCGGTTCGCCGAGCAGCCTGCCCTGAATCCACCAGGAGGCCTCGATCAACGCCGCCGCCACCAGTCCGATCAGCACCGCCGGCGTGGTAATCCCCGGATCCGACGGATCAAGCATGAACTTCTCCCGAGCCAGTGGCAGGGCGAAAATGACCAGGTAGCCCGTGGCGGAGAAAGCCACAAGTGCCAACCGCCACCACTGGTAGGGCCGGGCGACGACGGCCAACACCCACATCGCTCCGATCAGCAGGGTGATCAACGCCGCTGTCGAAGCCCGGGTCTGGGCGACGGCAGGAGCGTTGGTGCCGGGGTAGGCCAGCAGATACGAAGCAAAGGTCGAGATTCCGATGACCGTGCCGGCCGGGAGCGCCGAGGTCATCACCCGGCGGACGAAACCGGTCCGTGCTCGTTCGTTGTTGGGCGCCAGCGACAGCACGAATGCCGGGATGCCGATGGTGAACCAGGCCGCGATGGTGACGTGGATCGGCTGAAACGGGTACAGCAGCGGGTCGCTGCGGCCCCAGTGAGAGGCAAGTCCGCCCAGGCCAACCAGCAACGCCAACAGAACTGAATAGACGGTCTTGGTCAGGAACAGGTTGGAGACGCGTTCGATGTTTCCGATCACCCGCCGGCCCTCGCCGACCACGTACGGCAGGGTGGCGAACTTGTTGTCCAGCAACACGATCTGGGCCACCGCCCGCGACGCCGGACTGCCGGAACCCATCGCCACCCCGATATCGGCGTCCTTGAGAGCCAGTACGTCGTTGACGCCGTCACCGGTCATCGCCACGGTGTGATCCCGCGATTGCAATGCGTGCACCATGGCCCGCTTCTGGTCTGGCCGGACCCGGCCGAAGGTGGTGTATTCGTCCATGGTGTCAGCCAGCGCATCGGGCTCGCTGGGCAGCTGCCGGGCGTCCATCGTCTCGCCGTGCAGACCGAGCGATCCGGCGACCGCGCCGACCGACACGGCGTTGTCGCCGGAAATCACCTTGATCGAGACCTGTTGAGAGGCAAAGTAATCCAGGGTGTCACGGGCATCGGGGCGCACCCGTTGCTCGAGTACCACCAGCGCGACCGGCGTGACCCGGCCCGGTGCGTCGGGGGCGTCGACACCGGTATCCGAGGACCCCAGCAGCAGCACCCGCAGGCCCTGGGCACCGATCCGCTCGGCGTGCTCGGCCACTGGCGAGACCGGATCCAGCAGGACGTCGGGCGCGCCGATCACCCAGTTACCGTGCGAACCGAAGGAGGCGCCGCTCCACTTGGTGGCCGACTTGAACGGCGCCACCGCGGTCGAGGTCCAGTCGGGCGCCTGCGGGTACGCCTCCGCGATGGCGATCATGCTCGCGTTGGGCCGGGTGTCGTCGGCCGCGAGGGCCGCCAGTACTTCGCCGACCTGCTCCGCGCTCGCCTCGCCCAGAAGTGTCGTCTCGGAAAGCCGCATCCCGTTCTCTGTGAGCGTGCCGGTCTTGTCCGCGCACACCACGTCCACGCGGGCCAGGCCCTCAATGGCGGGCAGTTCCTGAACCAGGCACTGGCGTCGGCCCAGCCGTACCACCCCGACCGCGAAGGCGATCGAGGTCATGAGCACCAGGCCCTCGGGCACCATCGGAACCAGCGCGCCCACCATCCGCAGCACCGATTCGCGCCAACCCACATTGGTCAGGAACAACTGGGTGTAGATGATCAGCAGGCCGGCCGGCACCAGCAGGTAGGTGATGAATCGCAGGATCATGTCGATTCCGCTGCGAAGTTCGGACTTGACCAGGGTGAACTTGCTGGCCTCCTCAGCAAGTCTGGCGGCGTAGGCCTCGCGTCCCACCTTCGTCGCGCGGTAGGCGCCGGCGCCGGCCACCACGAAACTTCCCGACATCACCTCATCCCCGCTCATCTTGGCGATCGGATCGGCCTCGCCGGTCAGCAGCGACTCGTCGATCTCGCAGGAGGCCGCTTCCAGCAGTTCACCGTCGACGACGATCTGATCTCCCGGCCCGATTTCGATGACGTCGTCGAGCACCACGTCATTGGGCGGCAACTCACGGGTACCGGACTGGCGGCGCACCCGGGGTTTGGCCTGACTCACGATGGCCAGGTTGTCCAGGGTCTTCTTCGCCCGCAGTTCCTGAATGATGCCGATGGCACTGTTGGCGACGATCAGCAGACCGAACAGTCCGTTGATCAGAGAACCGGTGGCCAACACGATCGCAAACAGCACTCCGAGAATGGCGTTGATTCGGGTGAGCACGTTGGCGCGGATGATGTCGCCGACGCTGCGCGAGGCGCGATTTGGCACGTCGTTGGTCTTGCCCTCGGCGACGCGTGCGGCCACCTCGGCATCGGAGAGTCCCGCGTTGATGCCGACGGTCATCGGAGAGAACTCACAACCGCCACCAATGCTCGACCTTCGGCACCCGGCCGACAACCACCCGGCCACCCGGCTTGGGCACGGCGATCTCGACACCCTCGGTCGCGGCCGATTCGGTGAGTCGTTCGGCCGGCTCGGCCCACGGATGCGGGGCAAGCCGGAAGGTGGCCCAGTGAATGGGCATCAGCACTCCGGAGTTGTCGCCGTTCAGGTCCCGATGGGCGCGCAGCGCCTCCTCGGGGTTCATGTGGATGTCCGGCCAGGATTTGTTGTAGGCGCCGATGGGCAACAGGGTGAGATCGAAGGGCCCGTGTTCGGTCCCGATATCGCTGAAGCTGCCGGTGTAGCCGGTGTCACCGCCGAAGTAGACGCGGTGCTCGGGCCCCACCACGGCGAAGGACGCCCACAGGGTGTTGTTGCGGGACAGGAACCGTCCCGAGAGGTGCCGCGCGGGAGTGCAGGCCAGGTGTAGCTCACCGATCTGCACGCTGGCATTCCAATCCAGTTCCACCACGCGAGATGCGGGTATTCCCCACTCCCGCAGATGCGCCCCCACCCCCAACGGGGTGATGAACGGGGCGCGCTGCGTTCGGGCCAGCGCCCGGACGGTGTGCATGTCGAGGTGGTCGTAGTGGTCGTGGCTGATCACCACGGCGTCCAGGGCGGGCAGCGACTCGATGGGGAGCGGCGGCGGGTGCAACCGCTGGGGTCCCAGGGCGCGCGACGGGGAGCAGCGCTGGCTCCACACCGGATCGGTCAGCAGTCGGTGGCCGTCGATCTCCACCAGCGCGGTGGCGTGGCCGAGCCAGGTCACCGCGAGCGGTTCGGTGCCGGATCTCAATGGCGGAGCCGCCATCGGGATGGGTTGCTTCGGCTGGCTTGCCGACCTGGTGGACAACACTTCGAAGAGCAGCAGGCGGTTCTCCTCGGCGTCAAGGCGCAGGCCCGAACCCTGTTCGAGATTGCAGAACGCCCCGTCCCGGTAATTCGGCGACGTGGTGGCCACTGTGCGGATTGCCGCAGCGCTGGCGCCCAGCGCCGCGGGCGTCTCCCGCAGCGCACCGAGCACCCAGCCACCGGCGGCCAGCGACGCGGTGCCCGTGGCCAGACGCAGAGCCGCCTTACCGCCCGGCAACAACGCCTCGATTCCTGGGAGTCCGGGCATCGCTCAGGCTCCCGCGAACCTCGGAGCGCGCTTCTGCACGCGGGCCACCTGAGCCTCGATCACATCCTGGCTGCCCCACGCCTGGTCGAAGAGTTCCCGGTGGACCGCGTCCTGCTCCTGGTAGGCCCCGTCGTCGTTGAGCACCCGTTTGGAGTGCCGCAGCGACAGGGGTGCGAGCCCGGCGACCTCGGCG
>SXGS01553613.1_pt1 | contig 12075 bp, 7 predicted proteins | sample 3174681 | NCBI WGS metagenome assembly SXGS01 (sample SAMN11356861, study PRJNA531348) | freshwater metagenome | isolation source: freshwater sample F1-80 | place: China: Fuxian Lake, Yuxi | collected 2017-12-25
CCTGACCGACAGCACCGGGCGCAAGGTCGATTTCCGCAACACGGTGATGATCATGACCTCCAACGTGGGCAGCCGCGACATCGGCAGCGGCGGGGTGCTCGGCTTCCAGAAGTCCGACGGCGAAAGCCTGCACGAGAAGATGGAAGGCAAGATCACCGAGGCCCTGAAAAAGACCTTCAACCCCGAGTTCATCAACCGGATCGACGACGTGGTCATCTTCCACCAGCTGAGCCGGGAGGATATTGCCCGCATCATCGACATCGAGTTGGAGAAGTTCAAAGGCCGCTTGGTCGACCGCAACATCAAGGTGCGGGTCACCCCCGGGGCCAAGGCCATGATCGCCGACAAGGGTTTTGACCAGACCTACGGGGCCCGTCACCTCAAACGCACCATCCAGAAGCTGCTCGAAGACCCCCTGGCCGAGGAAATCCTGCACGGCCGTTTCGGGGAGGGCAGCCGGGTGCGGGTCACCAAGAAGGGCGAGGTGCTGGTCTTTGACGACGAACGCGAATCCGCCGATACCGTCGAGGACAAGAAGGCCGAAACCACCGGCTGAGCACCGAAGCCTTGCGCTGAAACTTTTTCGTACCTTGGGCCGTCTCAATCTGGTGACTGAACAAAAGCCGGAAATTGCGGTTCAAGGGACTGCATTCACAAATCGTCAATGCTGACAGGGGCGGCCGGACTGGTCGCCCCTGTGTGTTTTCAGGAGGATCTATGCGCTCTACTCGTCTGCTCTGGGGGTTTTGCTGCTGGCTCGGGTTGGCCCAGGCCAGCCAAGCGCAGGAGAACAAGGTGGTGGAGATCGCGGTGGACAAGCGCGGACTCCGCAAGGTCTCCGAGTCGCTGATCCTCTCCACCATCGGCATCAAGCCCGGGATCGAGCTCTCCCAGGAGAATATACAGGAGGCCATCCGCGCCCTGAACGGCCTGAATGTCTTCGCCGATGTCCAGCTGTGGGGCGACCCGGTGCCGGGTGGGATCAAGCTGATCGCCGTGGTCGAGGAATTTCCCTCCCTCGAGGAGGTGCGCTTCAAAGGGCACAAGAACCTCAAGGAAAAGGAGATGAAGGACGCCCTGGGGCTGGTGGCCGGCCAGGTAGTGGCGCCCAAGGACATCGCCAGGGGCCGGCAGAAGATCCTCGACCTGTACGCGGAGAAGGGGTATCTGCGCGCCGAGATCGAGGGCAAACTCTTCGACGCCGAAGCGCCGGGCAAGGTCTTCCTGCAGTACGATATCAAGGAAGGCGAGAAGGTGAAGATCGCCCAGATCCGCATCCTCAACGCCGGGGCCTTCGCCGAGAGCAAGATTGAGAAGCAGATGAAGACCAAGGAGAAACGCTGGTGGCGGAAGGGGGAGTTCAAGGCCGACACCCTCGCCATGGACAAAGACAAAATCCTGGCATTCTACCGCAGCAAAGGGTATCAGCAGGCGGCCATCGTGCGCGACAGCATCTACTACGACGAGAGCCGCCGCAACCTCTTCATCGACCTCGAGCTTGAGGAGGGTATCCAGTACCGGATGGGCGAGGTGAAGTGGGAGGGCAACCGCCTCTTCACCGAGGAGCAACTGCGCGAAAAGCTCCCCTTGAAAAAAGGGGAGACGTACAAATACGGCGGCCAGGAGTTGGCCTATCTGGTCAAGTCGACCTACTACGAGAAAGGTTATCTGGACACCGAGGTTATCCCCGAGGAGGTGCCGCGGGGCGACAGCGTGGATGTGCGTTTTGCTATCTTCGAGGGCCATCCCTTCCGCATCGGCCAGGTCAATATCATCGGCAACACCAAGACCCGCGAGACGGTGCTGCGCCGGGAGTTAGAGTTGCGCCCCGGCGACGTGTACCAGCAGAGCCTGGTACAGGAGAGCCAGCGTCGGCTCTATATGCTCAACTTCTTCAAGGATGTGCAGATCCAGACCGCCGAGAGCCAACTCGACACCGCCAAGGCCATCGACCTGACCTTCCAGGTCGAGGAGCGGCCCACCGGCACCGCCTCGATGGGGGCCGGGTACAGCGACCGCGACAAGTTGGTGGGCACCATCGGCCTGCAGATTCCCAATCTGCGGGGCGCCGGGCAGAACCTCGACTTCAGCTGGGAGTTCGGCACGCGCCGCGAGCAGTTCCTAGTGGGCTTCACCGAACCCTGGCTCTTCGATACCCCCACCAGTTTCTCGCTGCGGGTCTATACCCTCAACCAGCAGTACTACAACAGCTTCGACCGCAAGTCCAACTCGGCCAACGTGCGTATCGGCCGCCGGCTGAGATGGCCGGCCTTCTCCACCTTGTCCATCGGCTACCAACTGCGCGACGACCGCTACTCCGATTTCCAGGCCGGGTACGAGAGCCTGCAGAACGATCCGCGTTACCAGGCGCGCACCACCAGCAGCTTCGAGCTCTACTACCAGCGCGATACCCGTGACTTTCCCCAGTTCCCCTCCAAGGGCACCGTTCTCTCCTATCGCCCCGAGGTGGCCTCTTCGTTTATCGCCGGCGACGTGGATTTCCACCGCCACGAGTTGATCTTCAACTACTACCGGCCCAGCTTTTGGCACTTTGTCTGGAGCCTGGAGACCAAGGTGGCGGCGGTGCAGGGGTTCTCTGGCTGGGATAACCGCAACCTGCCCTTCTTCGACCGCTTCACCCCCGGTGGCGTGGACTGGTGGGATGGACAGGTGCGCGGCTACCCGGACGCCTCGCTGGGGCCGCGGATCAACAACATCAACATGGGCGGCCGGGCGATGATGGTGCTGAACCTCGAGTACCGTTTTCCCCTGGTGAACCAGCAGTTCTACGGTCTGATCTTCGCCGACGCCGGCAACTCCTGGGACAAGGCCACCCAGCTCAATCCCACCAACCTGAGGCGTTCCACCGGGGTGGGTTTCCGGGTGATGGTGCCGATGATGGGCATGATCGGCTTCGATTTCGGTTATGGCTTCGACCGCCGGAAGGTGGACGGCGAGCGACCGGGGTGGATCACCCATTTCCAGTTTGGTCCCCGCTTCTTCTAAGGGAGAGCTCATGAGACGTCCGTGGTGGTGTTTGGTGCTGGTCGTTTCGTTCTGCTGGACTGCTGCTGGCGCCGATCTCAAGTTAGGTTATATCGATTCCGAATCGCTGCGGGAAAATCTGCCCGACTTCAAGACCGCCCAGATCCAGCTGGAACGCCTGCACCAGCAGTACGAGAGCGAGGTGACAGAGCGCAAGAACAAGCTGGAAAAGTTGGAAGAGGATTTTCACAAACAGGAGCTGCTCATCAGCGAGGTGCGGCGGGCCGAACTGAAGGCCCAGCTGGACGAGCAGAAAAAACAGTTGCAGGACTTCACCCAGAAAACCTTCGGGGCTGACGGCGAGTTGATGAAGAAGAATGTGGAGCTGTCGGGGCCCATCTTCGAGAAGATCAATGCGGCGATCCAGGCGCTGGCCAAGGACGACGGCTACGATTTTATCTTCGACGTGGCGGCGGCCAGCAGCGCCATCGTTTTTGCCGACGAGCGCTACGATCTGACCGAAAAGCTGCTCAACCGGATGAAAGAGACAGACGAGGAGAAGCGGAAGGAGGGGGCGAAATGAGCGACCAGGTTGTGGTCCAGGGACTTGACGTGAAACAGATCATGGAGGTGCTACCCCACCGCTATCCCCTGCTGCTGGTCGACCGCATCGCCGAGTTGGTTCCCGGCGAGCGCATTGTCGGGCTCAAGAACGTGACCGTCAACGAGGCGTTTTTCCAGGGTCATTTCCCCGGTTATCCGGTCATGCCCGGGGTGTTGATCATCGAGGCCCTGGCCCAGACCGGGGCGGTGATGATGCTGCGCTCCATCAAGAACGCCGCCGGCAAGATCCCCTTCTTCGCCGGCATCGACAAGGCCCGCTTCCGCCGCCAGGTGGTGCCGGGCGACCAGTTGCGGCTGGAATTGAAGGTGTTGCAGCAGCGGGCCGGCACCTGCAAGCTGGAGGCCCGCGCCTACGTGGGCGAGGAGTTGGCCGCCGAGGCGGAGATCCTGGCGGTGGTCAGATAGCGGTCACCCGGAAGCCCTACAACGAAGCGGCGCCCGATTATTGCCGGGCGCCGCTTCTGTTTGTACGGTGGCTACCAGAGCTATTTGATCATCATCATCTTGCGCACCTGGATGAACTCGCCGGCTTCGAGGCGGTAGAAGTAGAGGCCGTTGCCCACCGGCCGTCCGGCGCTGTCCAGGCCGTCCCAGGTGGCGGTGAAGAAGCCGGCCGGATGGTCGGCCCGGGCCACCAGGGTGCGGACCTGCTGGCCCAGCACGTCGTAGACGCGCAAGTGCGCCGGGCCGGCCTGGGGCAGGGCATAGGTGATGGTGGTGGCGGGGTTGAAGGGATTGGGGAAGTTGGCGCCCAGGGCGTAGGCCCGGGGCAGCAACAGGGCCGCACCTACCTGCTGGACCTGGCGGGGCAGTTCCCCAGCGCGGTACACAAAAGCCTCCTGCAGCTCAAAACGCGTGGTCCGCAACCCGCCCAGAGGGCGGAAGTTCAGTTCGGCCAGCAACCCCTGGCCAGAGACCGGCTCGCCGGCGGTGAGTCCATTGCCGATGACCACTTCACCGGGAGCCTGGGATAAGACCCGGAAGAGCGGGGATTGACCGCCCTTGCTCTCCAGCAGCGAGGCCGGACCTTGGCTGGCGCCGAGGAATTCCACGGCCTGCGGGTCGTAGGTGAGGATCAGGCCGAAGGCTTTGAGCTCGTCGACCCGGTCGGCTTGCACCCGCACGGCGATCTGGGCATCCCCGGGAGCGGCGAGGGCCTCCACCGAGAGGCGGGTCTGGGTGTCGAGTTCCTGGCTGGCGACCCAGCGTTTGGCGCTGATGCTCTTGCCGAAGTTGTCGACGAAGAGGAAGAAGTCGCTGAAATCGATGGTGCCGCCCTCGTCCAGGTCGTACTTCGAGTTGCTGCTGCTGGTGGTCTGGCCGAACACGTCGACAAAGAGGAAGAAATCGTCGAAGGTGACCGATTGGTCGCCGTCGAAATCGCCGACCAGGCTGGCCTGGGCAGTAAACTGCTGGGTTTCGGAATAGGCGCCGGCCAGCACCCCTTCCAAGGCCCGCACCCGCCAGTAATAGGTCTGGCCATCCTCCAGGGTGCGGGTGAGGGTCCAGGCCGTGCGCCCGGTGCCGGGGTTCTCCGAGCCCTCGGTTAGCCCGGAGGTGGAGGCGGTCACATCGCTGAAGTCGGATTGGGTGGAGACCTGCAGGGTGTAGGTGAGGGTGGCGCCGGCGGTCACCGGTGTAGCGTTGGCAAAGATCAGGGTGGGTTGCAGGATCTCGCCCTGGCGGGTCAGGCTAGTGGGCGCCGAAGGGGCCGCCGAGGCCGTGGGAACCACACTCAGGGCCGCACTCGGACTGCTCTCGTTGGGGGTGAGGTTGCGATCAGTGGCGCTGAGGCGGTACTCGTAGGTCGTGCCGTTGCTCAACCCCTGGTCGGTATACGAGGTCTGGCTCAGATTGGTGGCGACGGCGGCAAAGTCCCCACTGCCCGTGCGGCGGTAGAGAGTGTACCCGCCTAGATCCACCTCGGTATTTGCGGTCCAGGAGAGCAGCACCTCACCCGAGCCGGCGGCAACGGCCAGGCCGGTCGGGGTGGCCGGGGCGGTCAGGTCGGCCACGGCGAGGGTGGTGAATTCCAGGGTCTGGCTCTGGCTGAGGGGGTTGTTGGCCGGATCGATGGAGCCGACGGTGTAGTAGTATTTGGTGCTCTTGCTCAGGTTGGTGAGCACGATTTCGTGGTCGGTGACGTGTTCAGCATCCCCCACCTTGGAGTCGAGGGTCGCCTGATCCGTGCCGTAGTCGATAAAACTGTTGGCAGCCTCGTCGGTATTCCAGCGGATGATTACATAGGTATCGGAGGGCGAAGCCGAGGTCCCCGAGATGACCGGTGAGGTGAGGTCGGACTGGGCGTCGGTGGTGAAGCTGAGGACGGCGCTCTCGGTGGGGCCGTTGTTGCTCAGGTCCTCGGAGGCCGTTTTGTAGGAATAGGTCGTGCCTGGGCTCAGGTTGGTCAGGGTGATCTGATGTGTCTGGCCGGTGGTGGACAGCGAGCGGACGAAACCCAGGGCCGCACTGGTGCCAAACTCCACCTCGGCGGTGGCGTCTTCGTTGGTGGTCCACTCGATGGTGGCGCTTTTGTCGCTCTTGTACACCACTGCGGGGCCGTTGAGGATGACCGGGGCGGTTAGGTCGACCTCGGGGGCAGTGGTGAAGACCGCTTTGGCGCTCTCGGTGGCGCCGTTGCCGCTGGCGTCGGTAGAGCCCACCACGTAGCTGTAGGAGGTGCCGGCGCTCAGGTCGCTGAGGGTCATCTTGTGACTGGTCTCGTTGTCGCCGGAGGAACTGCTCTCATCCAGACTCGCGGTGCCGAATTGCACTTCGCTGTTGGCTGGTTCGTCGGTGGTCCATTCGATCACCGCCGTATCGTGGGTCTTGGCGGTGATGGTGGGCCCAGTGAGCAGGACCGGGAACTGGGTATCGGCCCGGTTGCTGGTGACAAAGCTGCCCGATCCGCCAGGGGGTTGAAGGATACGGGCCGGCTTGGCGGCCGCCGCCGAACTGGTGGGATCGAAGAGCACACTCTTGCCGTTGGCGGCAGTGGCTTCGAGGCGGTACCCATAGGTGGTCGACCGGGTGAGCCCGGTGAGGGTGATCACGTGGCGGTGGGCGAAGCGCGGGTTGCCGCTGGGGGCCAGATCGACGATCTCGATTTCGTTGGCGCTGCCCAGGCCAGTGCTGTCCAGGGAGCCAAAGTAGATCTTGCCCGTGGTTTCCACGTCCGTGGCCCAACTGATCACGGCCACCTGATTGCGGGCGACCACCTGGGGCCCAGAGATGATCACCGGCGGCAGGGTGTCGCCCTCGGCGGTGGTAGTGAGCTGCAAATCGCGGCTCCACTGGTAGTTGCCTCGCGGATCGGTATTGAGGGAATCACCCCGGGGCGTGCCGGCCCGTATCCTGTAGCGGTAGCGGGTAGAAGGGTCCAGGTTCGACAAGGTGATGCTGTGGCGGCTCAGCACATAGCCCGAGGTGACTGTTTCGGTGTAGAGCGAGTCCTCCACGGTGGTTGCCTGGGTGACCTTGGCGCTGTGGGTGGAGACCGGGCCAAAGTCCACATAGGCCTGGCAGCCCTGGCTCAGCTGGAAGTCGATGACCGCGGTGGTGGTGCTCACGGCCCGGGAAGGAGGGCCGGCTAGCCGCAAGGGCTGAAAGCCGCCGCGGGTGCGGAAGGTGCCGGTGTACGAGGCCTTGGTGCGGGCTTCGAGCAGCAGGCCACCCGAGACCAGATCGTCGGCTCCCAGGCGCCGGGAGGAGACGGTAAAGGTGTAGGTGGTGTCGGGCCGCAGGTTTTCGATCAGGACAACATGGGCATTGGTCCCTTCCTCGTCCAGGGTGTCGCGCAGGGTGGAGCTGCTGGCAGTGTCGCCGCGCAGGGATATTGCGTAGCGGGTGTCGGAAGGCCGGTCGGTGAACCAGCGCAGGACGATCCAGTTGGGGCCCGGCTGCACGTCCACCTGGTACAGGGCCATGGGGCGCAGATCCGGCAGGCCGCGGGTGAGGAAGGTGCCGGGGAAGGTGGCGCTCAGCTGGCCCAACAGGCCCACCGAGGAGGCGCGGTATTCGTAAGTGGTATTGGCCTGGAGTCCGGTCAGGGGTATGCGGTGAACCCTGGTTTCGAGAATTCTGGCCAATTCCCGCAGCGGGGGCAGGAAACCGGGGGCCAAAGGGGTCCCTCCCAGGGTTTGTTGGATGGTCAGGGAGTCGGCCAGGATGGGGTCGATATTGGCTGCCACCAGGGTTTTGACGGCCTCAACCACATTGGCGGCAAAGCGGGTCTTCAGAGGATTGGTGGCACTCAGCCATTGGGTAGTCCCCACCGGGCGGTACTGGACCTGGTCGTCGAAGCCGCGGTTGCGGCTGCTCCAGACCACCACGGCGCGGTCGTGGAAACGCTCAGTGGTGAAATCGAAGAGGGCGTTGGGAAAGACGTACAGGGCCTTGAGGCCAAAGGTCCCCGGCGCGAACTCTAACACATCCTTGTCCTCGGCCGAGGTGTTGACCTCCACACTCATGATGGAAAGGTAGGTCCCGGTGGCGGGGACCTGGGCCGTCACCTCAAAAGCAAAGCTCCCCAGGGTGCCGCTGGATTTTGCCTGGGCGCTCCCCCCCAGGCGGGTACCGCCGCCTTCGGCCTGGTTCATCCCGTTGTCCGCCGAGGAAGAGGAGCTGAGGGGAACGGCGCCGGTGACCAGATTCCCCGGCGTGTACCCTTGGAAGGTGAAGTACAGGGGATCGTACTGGATCTTCACGGCGTACCCCTTGACCGACTTGGTGCCCAGCACCGAGACGGCGATGTTGACGACCTGGCCGATCTGGGGGTTGCGCAACTCGGTCGGCCCGGTGTAGGAGGCGGTGAAGCCCTCGTTGGTGCCGGCAAGGGCACCGGTGGTCCAGGCGACAAAAACCGCGGCGAGCAACAGGAATCTCCCCGGATAAGCGCGCGCTGGGGTCATAGTGGCAGTCCTTTCGGAAGCAGATCGTTGCTGGGGACCAAAGAACACTCAAATATAAATACAAAAATATCCCGGCGGGGTGTTGTATAACAACAAATATCGGCAGTCGGGCGCTCGGGCGGTGTGAGCCGCGTCAACAGGCTGTATTTTTCCTTGCCCCCGGATGTGCAGGGGAGTATTCTAGCTGAGAGGAAATTCCAACGGGGAGCAAGGGTTATGGCGCGTCTGTTCCACATCGTCGAAGCCCAGCAATTCGACCGGGAGTTGCTGGCGGAGATCTTTGCGGTGGCCCAGGAGATGGAGCAGGTGGTCCAGCACTACGGCTCCAACATCCTCAACCGGCGGGTGATGGCCACCCTTTTCTACGAGCCCAGCACCCGCACCCGGCTGTCCTTCGAATCGGCCATGCGGCGTTTGGGCGGGGAGGTGATCACCACCGAGAGCGCCCAGGAGTTCTCCTCGGTGGCCAAAGGAGAGACCTTAGAGGATACCATCCGCATCGTTTCCGGCTATGCCGACCTCATCGTGTTGCGCCACAACGAAAGCGGCGCCAGCAAGCGGGCCTCTGAGGTGTCGCCGGTGCCCATCGTCAACGCCGGCGATGGGCCGGGGCAGCACCCCACTCAGGCGTTGCTCGACCTTTACACCATCAATCGCGAGATCGGCCGCCTGGACAACATCGCCATCGCCATGGTCGGCGATCTGGCCAACGGCCGCACCGTGCGCTCGCTGTGTTATCTGCTGGCCAAATACAAGGATATCAAGGTGTACTTCGTGGCCCCGCCGGTGGTGCGGATGGGGGATGATATCAAAGCCTACCTCAAGCGGCACAAGATCAACTTCGAGGAAAGCGACAACCTGCATCAGGTAGCCGCCCAAGTGGATGTCATCTACCAGACCCGCATCCAGCGCGAGCGTTTTGGCGACCGCATCGGCGACTACGGCCAGGCGCGCGGCAAGTACATCATCGACCAGTCGGTGCTCGATTGTATGCGTGCCCACACCATCATCATGCATCCCCTGCCCCGGGTCGACGAAATCAAGCGCGACGAAGTGGACAGCGATCCCCGCGCCGCTTACTTTCGCCAGGCCCACAACGGGCTCTACGTGCGTATGGCCCTGCTCAAGATGATCCTCGCCAGGTGAGCGCGCCTTGACTAAAGCGTTCGCGTTGAATATATTGCCCTGGCCCTCAGCGTATGGGCGTCTATCGATTCATCTCCAGGAGATAATTGCGCTATGCCTTCCAGCAAAGGCCGGGATCGAGAGAAAGAATTGCGCCGCCGTCGCAAGCGCCGGGAGAGCCGGCTCAAGCAGCGGGTCAAGGAAGCCAAGGCGGCAGCGCGCAAAAAGAGTTGAGCACCAGCAGGGAATACCAAGGGATCTGATCCCTCTGACCCGAGAGAGAGCCGGCAGTATATCTGCCAGCTCTCTTTTTGTTGTAGCCGGAGGATCATGAACACGAGTGGGTTGCGCGTGGCGATCGCCGGGGCCAGCGGCATCGGCCGGCACCACGGCAAGTGGCACCATCAGGCCGGCGCTGCGGTAGTCGGTTTTTTGGGGCGGGACGAACAGAGTTGTGCGGCGACCACAGCCAGTTTGCGCAACACCTTTCCCTTTGTCGGCAGGGCCTACTGGGATCTGGATCGTCTGCTGGCCGCCGAGCAGCCACAGGTGGTGGATGTCTGCGTTCCCAACGAACTGCACTTCTCCTGCGCCCGGCAGGCCCTGGAGGCCGGTTGCCATGTGTTGTGCGAGAAACCCCTGGTCTGGCAGGCCGGCGGCGACCCGTTCCGGATAATCGAGCAGGCGGGCAACTTGGTGGAGCTGGCCCGGAACCGCGGGCTGCAACTGGGGGTATGCACCCAGTACGCTTCCTCCCTGTCTCATTATCGCCGCCTCTACGAAGTAGTGCGGGGGCCGCTGGCGGAGATCACCAGCTTCTTTGCCGAGATGGAAAGTGTTTCCCGCGGGCGGCAGCGGGACGCGCGGACCATGTGGATCGACATGGCCCCCCATCCCCTCAGCCTGCTCTTGAGTTGGTTCCCCGGTGGGCGCATCGATCCGGCTAGCCTGCGGGTCGAATTCGCCGGCAGCCAGGCGAAGGCGGAGTTCGATTTTGTCGAAGCGGGGTGCGTCTGTCGCAGCCAGATCCTCATCCGCGACCGCCAGGAGGGCAGCCCGGTGCGGCGCTTCGGAGTCAACGGCCTGGTGGTCGACTGTCTGGGCCGCCCCGACGCCGGGGGAGTCTACCGCGCGGTGCTCCGGCAGGGCGAGACCGAGGTGGAGGGTGAGGATTTTATGCAGCTGCTGATCGCCCAGTTCGACCAGGCCCTGGGCCAGGGACATGCCCCGCTGGTGGATGGCGCCACCGGCGTGCGCAATCTCGAGCTCCAGCTGCAGATCCTGCAAGAGGCCGAACGCCGCTGAGCCGATTCGGCAGAGGATTTGGGCACCTTCATGGCCTGGCAACACACCCCGTACACCTTGCCGCTTTTTCTGTCCGGGCTCCTCTGTTTGGGGGTCGGGATGTATCTGTGGCCCCAGCGCCGGAGCCGGGGCGCGGTTGCCCTGATCGCGATCATGGCCAGTATGGCGGTGTGGACCCTCGGCTACGCCCTGGAGATGGGCTGCGCCGAACTGCCCGCCAAGTTGTGGTGGGCCAAGGTCCAGTACCTGGGCATCGGCGCCACCCCCATCCTGTGGTTGATCTTTGCCTGCCAGTACACCCGGCGCATCGGCCGCTGGTGGCGCAGCCTGCCGCTGCTGGCCATCGAGCCCGTGGTGGTAGTGTTGCTGGTCTGGACCAATGACCTCCACCACCTCTACTGGCGGGATACGGTCCTCGAACACCAGGAGGGTTTTTCCCTGCTGGTTGTCCTGTCCGGCCCTAGTTACCATCTCCACGTCGCCTATGCCTATTTGCTGCTCCTGGTCAGCATGTATCTGCTGATCAGCGAGCAGCGCCGCACCCCGCAGGCCTATAGGGGTCACACCGGGGTCATCCTGGCCGGCTGCCTGGCCCCCTGGGTGGGCAACGGGCTGTACATGGCCGGCCTCAGCCCCTTTCCCCATCTCGACCTGACCCCCTTTGCCTTCACCCTGACGGGCCTGGCGGTGATCTGGGGGATGTGGCGCTTCCAGTTCATGCGCCTGGTGCCCGTGGCCCGCGAGTTGGTGGTTGAGCATATGCGGGACGGCATTGCGGTGATCGATCCCCAGAACCGGCTGGTGGATGCCAACGCCGCCGCCCACCGAATTCTGAACCATCCCCAGGGATCCCTCATCGGCCAAAACGCCGCCGATGTGATGCCCCTGCTGCCCGACACGGCCAGCCCGGGGCAGATATACACCGACGTCGAGTTGCCCACCGGATCGGGGGCGTACTACGAGGTGCGCTTTTCCCCCCTGCGCGATCCACAGGGCGAGCTCTTGGGCCATATCGTCACCTTGCTCGACATCAGCGAGCGCCGGCGGGCCGAAACCGAATTGCGCCATGCCAAGGAGCTGGCCGAGGAGGCCAACCGGGCCAAGAGCGAGTTTCTCGCCAATATGA
>SXGS01131013.1_pt1 | contig 12074 bp, 6 predicted proteins | sample 3174681 | NCBI WGS metagenome assembly SXGS01 (sample SAMN11356861, study PRJNA531348) | freshwater metagenome | isolation source: freshwater sample F1-80 | place: China: Fuxian Lake, Yuxi | collected 2017-12-25
GCTGGGGCCTCATGACAGCATGACATTATTCCTTTGTGACTCATTCGTCACAGACCGGGAGGGTATGCTTCTCATTCGTGCCTCGCCATAATGTCATGATTCCGCCAGCAAAGCCCGAATTTATTTTTGCACGGACCCTTAAACCGGCAATTGCCGACGGTAAATCTTTGAAAGATCCTGGCGACAAAACCTTCCCGAATCACGCACCAGATCCACAAGGGAGATGCCTCGCTCTTCTTCAAACCTTACTCATCCAGGGTTTGGCAAATCTCCACGACGTTCAACTGCCGTTTTGGGGTTTACTTCATGGAGGAAGAGGCCCTAGGAGGCGCCCACAGTTCGTCAGGAGTGTGGACACCGGCGTCTCGAGCCAATCCCTGCCAAAAGGCAGAGGCGACGGGTGTCGTCAATCGTATGCGCCTTGCCACTCTTGAACCTTCTCGTTCAGCGCGAATGAACGCGACAACGCTTCAGATGATGTCCTGTCTGGTGACATTCTTGGCGGTCGGCCGAGCGTTCGCCGAATCCACCCGCCCTGTGGAGATCGATAAACACGTTGAGCACCTCTTCGTGCGTCGCGTCGCTCCTTTGCTTCATGAGAAGTGTCTCGCCTGCCATGGTCAGGAGGAGGCGAAGATCAAGGGCGGCCTCGACTTGCGCACGCTCGCGGGCACGCTGAAAGGAGGGGACAGTGGTAAACCCGCATTGGTCGCCGGCCAACCGCAAGCGAGTCCGTTCTATCTCGCAATCACGCGGAATCACGATGACTGGGAGCCGATGCCACCGAAGGAGGCGGACCAGCTCTCCGCGGAGCAAGTCACCTGGATCAGGGAATGGATCGCGGGCGGCGCAACTTGGCCCGACATGGAAAGGGTGCGGAGCATTGCGCGGAAGCACGAAGCAACGTGGACGGCGGAAGATGGAGCTCCGGTGAAAACCTCGGGTGGCCAGTCGCCGGAGTGGACGAGTCGCAAATACAAACCGGACGACCTGTGGGCCTATCAGCCTGTGAAGAAACCGGCACTTCGAGGCAGTGAAGACAATCCCATCGACGGCTTCATCAAGGCCCAACTGCCGGCCGGCCTTCAGCCAGCGCCCGTGGCTGATCGCGCGACGCTGATTCGCCGCGCCACATTTGATCTCACTGGCCTGCCGCCCGCGCCGGAGGACGTGGAGGCGTTCGTGAACGACCGCCTGCCGGACGCGGAGGCGTTCGCGAAGGTCATCGAACGTCTGCTGGAGTCGCCGCACTACGGGGAACGCATGGCGCAGCATTGGCTCGACGTGACGCGGTACGCCGACACCTCGGGCTTTGCCAATGACTACGACCGCGGCAATGCCTGGCGCTATCGCGATTACGTCGTGCGCTCGTTCAACGGGGATAAACGTTACGACCAATTCGTGCGCGAGCAAATCGCCGGCGACGAAATCGATCCGGAGAATCCCGAGATGCTCGTCGCCACCGGATTCCTCCGCATGGGGCCGTGGGAGCTCACCGGCATGGAAGTCGCGAAGATCGCGCGGCAGCGTTTCCTCGACGACGTCAGCAACAGCGTGGGCGAGACCTTTCTGGCGCACTCGCTGCAATGCGCGCGCTGTCACGACCACAAATTCGACCCCATTCCGACCCGCGACTACTACTCGTTGCAGGCGGTGTTCGCGGCCACGCAACTCGCCGAGCGCCCCGCGCCATTTCTGCCGGCCGAGAACACCAAGGGCTTCGAGGAAAAGAGATATCTGGAGCTGCGGCGGGACGAGCATGTGGCCACGCTGGCGCAACTCGACGGCGTGCTGCTCAGCAATGCCCAGCGGTGGTTCGTCGAGCAGAAGAAGGATCCGGCGCAGTGGAACGCTGCGGTCGATGCCGCGCGGGGCAAGTCCGCCGGGAACCAGCGTGGCTTTTCAGATGTGTTTTCAGCGGCACGCAGCGCTCTGACAAAACAGGGCGTGGCGGAGAGCGAATTCCCACCGAAGCTCGTTGGTTTCACGCCGGAGCAGTTCGGCTTGGAACGTGTGGCGCGCAAAGGGCTGGAGCGACTGAAGTGGGAGCTCGAGCGCTACGAACCGTTTGCCTTCGCCGTTTACAACGGACGAACTCCGCAGATGACCTCGGTGTATGCGCCGTTGCGAATGCCCGCGAACCGCATGGACGCCGGCGAACTGGAGCAGACGTGCGTGCTCACCGGCGGAGACCCGTTTGGCCCGGGCGAGACAGTGAAGCCCGGCGTGCTGAGCGTGCTGGGAGCCGCGCCGCGGACACCGATTCCCGACACCATTGAAGGCCGCCGCAAAGCGTTCGCGGACTGGGTTGCAAGCGCGGAGAATCCGCTGACCACGCGCGCCATCGTGAATCGCATCTGGCTCTGGCATTTCGGCCAGCCCATCGCGGGCAATCCAAACAACTTCGGCAGCACCGGCAAGAAGCCCACGCATCCCGGGTTGCTCGACTGGCTCGCGGCGACATTTGTGGAGAAGGGCTGGAGCATCAAAGCGTTGCATCGGGTCATCATGAAATCGGAGGTGTATCGCCACGGCGCGCGGCATCCGGACCCCAAGACGCTGTCAGAAAAGGATCCTGCCGGAACCAGTTACGCCGTCTTCAAACCACGCCGCCTCAGCACCGAGGAATTGCGCGACGCGATGCTCACGGCGACCGGCGAACTCAATCCCACACTCGGCGGCATTCCGAACCGACCCGAGATCAATCTCGAAGCCGCGCTCCAACCGCGCCAGGTCATGGGCACTTTCGCCGCCGCGTGGACGCCGAATCCGCTGCCCCAGCAGCGTCATCGCCGCTCGCTCTACGCGCTGAAAGTTCGCGGCCTGCCTGACCCGTTCCTCGAAGTCTTCAACGCACCCGCGCCGGATTTCTCCTGCGAGCGACGCGAGGCCTCCACCGTCACGCCGCAGGCCTTCAGCCTGTTCAACGGCCAGTTCACGCACTCAAGGGCGCTCGCGCTGGCGAATCGTGCCGTGAAGGAAACCAAGAGTGACGAGGCAGCGATCAAGCGCTGTTTCGAGCTCGCCTTCTCCCGATCGCCCCGAGCCGACGAACTGCAAACCTGCCTCGCCCATTGGCGCGACATCGAAACGCTGATCGATGGCAAACAACCGCCGGCTCGCAAGCCCCCGCTCCTAGTCCGCCGCGATGCTGTGGAAGAAAACACCGGCGAGGCATTCTCTTTCGACGAGAAGCTCCACAGCTACAGCGAATTCGTCCCCGATTTGCAACCCGCCGATGCCGCCGCCCACACCCGAGCCCTCGCCGATGTGTGCCTGGCGCTCCTAAACGCCAACGAGTTTGTTTATGTCTACTAGGGCCTACTTCCCCTGCGCCGGAGCACGAGCTCTGCGCGCCCCGACGCGCCGCCAGTTTCTCTACAGCCTTGGCGCGAGCCTCGGCAGCGTGGCGTTCAGTTCCCTGCTCGCCGCGGAGGATCAGAGGAATCCGCTCGCGCCGAAACCGCGCCATCTCCCGGCGAACGCGAAGAACGTCATCTTCCTCATGATGGAAGGCGGACCTTCGCACATCGACACTTTTGACCCAAAGCCCATGCTCGCGAAGAGGCACCTCAAGGAGTTTGTGCGCGAAGGCAAACGGAACTCCGCGATGGAAAGCGGCAAACGCTACTACGTGCAAAGCCCCTTTCAGTTCGCCCAGCGCGGTCAGAGCGGCGCGGACTTGGCAGTGAACTGGACGCACCTCGCGAAGGTTGCCGACGATCTTTGCTTTTTCCGGGGCTGCACCGTGGACAGCGTGAACCACCCGACCGCGATGTATCAAATGAATTGCGGCAACCGGTTCGGCGGCGACCCCGGCATCGGCGCGTGGGTGAACTACGGCCTTGGCACCCTCAATCAAGACCTGCCCGGCTTCATCGTTCTGCCCGAGGTCAGCTATCCGCAAGGCGGCGCGGCGAACTGGAGCAACGGCTACCTGCCCGCGGGCTTTCAGGGCACGCCGCTGCGCGCGAAAGGCTCACCCATTCTCGACCTCACACCACCGCCGGGAGTGAGCGAAGCGCGCCAGCGCAAGAACCTCGACCTCATCGCCAGGCTCAACACCGCGCATGCGGCGCAGCATCCCGGGCACGACGAACTGGCCGCGCGCATGGACAACTATGAACTGGCATTTCGCATGCAGATGCGGGTGCCTGAGACGCTCGACCTCTCCAAGGAAGACTCGAGGATCAAGGAACTCTACGGCATCGGCCAGGCCGCCACGGATTCGTTTGGCCGCAAGTGCCTGCTCGCTCGCAAGCTCGTGGAGAAAGGTGTGCGATTTGTGCAGCTCTACAACGGCTCCTGGGACAGCCACGATTACATCGAGCGCGCCCACGGCAATCTCGTGCGCGGAGTGGACCAGCCGATTGCGGCGCTCATCACCGATCTGAAGCAGCGCGGCTTGCTGGACAGCACGCTCCTGGTCTGGTGCGGGGAATTCGGACGAACGCCCGACAACGGCGTGCGCGGCGGCATCGCCTACGGGCGTGACCACAATCCCAACGCCATGACCATCTGGCTCGCCGGTGGCGGCTGCCGCGCAGGCCACACCATCGGCGCGACCGACGAACTCGGCATGATGGCCGTCGAAGGCAAGGCCCACGTTCGGGACTTCCACGTCACGCTCTTGCGCTTCCTGGGCCTCGACGACAACAAACTCACCTTCTACCATGCGGGCCGTTTCAAACAGCTCAGCCAATTCGGTGGGAAGGTCATCCGGGAGCTCATCTCATGAAACACATCATCACCATCATCCCCGCTCTCAACGCCCGCCTCGTCGCGAAACAAGGCCACCAAGGCGTGGCAATCGAGAGCCTGTGCTGCGTGCATTCTTGACTTTCTCCAATCCCTTTTCCTCGCGTTTGCGCCCGGCCCATTCCTCGGCAAACGTCTGGTCGCCGGGCATGCGTTTCCAAATCCCATTCAAACGCCGGATGATCACGGAATTCTCAGGGCCTGACCCCTTAGGAGCCGTCAATCAATAAGATTTACAAGATCGCGCCGAAATTTTGGTTGTGGACGAGGCGCGAGTGAGGCGCATATCCCCAGTGATCTGTAACGATTGAGCAACGAAGTCCACGACCAAAAGGGCAAGTGAGGTTGCAAAGTTTATTGATTGACGGCTCCTTAGGGTCCGATGTTCAACTGCCGTTTTAAAGATTACGCATCGCGAGTAAAAACCGTCTCAGAGGTTCTTGCTGCCATCTTCTCCCTGTTTCTGGCAAAAGACTGCGGCAACACTGAATAAAATGAGCCCATGAGAATACTCCTTACCCTCATCGTTGTCCTTTGTTCATTCGCCCTTTCCTGCGGCCACATCGCCGCCGGAGAAATGAAGCGTCCGAACGTCGTCATCATTTTCTGCGACGACCTCGGCTACGGCGACCTCGGCTGTTATGGCTCGCCGGTCATCCGCACGCCAAACCTCGACCGCATGGCTGCGGAGGGCCTGCGCTTCACGGATTTCTATTCAGCGGCGGAGGTCTGCACGCCGAGCCGCGCTGCGTTGCTGACGGGGCGGTATCCGATTCGCAGCGGCATGTGCGGGAACCGGCGAGTGCTGTTCCCAAACTCCAAAGGCGGCCTGCCGGCGTCGGAAATCACCATCGCCGAGGCGTTGAAGGGCGCGGGCTACGCGGCGGCGCACGTTGGCAAGTGGCACCTCGGCATCCACGAGGGCTCGCGCCCGCTCGACCAGGGCTTTGACCGAAGCTTCGGTCTGCACTACTCGAACGACATGGACGCCCGCCCGGATTTGCCGAGAGGCAGCAGCGGCTCGCCGAACCCGCCGCCCGATGGGTGGAATGTGGCGTTGCTCCGCGATGGCAAGGTCGTCGAGCAACCCGTCGATCAGACGACGCTCACGAAGCGTTACACCGAGGAAGCGGTGAAGTTCATCGAGGAGAAGAAGGGCGGGCCGTTCTTCCTCTACTTAGCGCACACGTTCCCCCATGTGCCGATGTTTGCGTCGCCCGCGTTCAAAAGCAAAAGCCGCGCTGGCATCTACGGCGACTCCGTCGAGGAAATTGACTGGAGCGTCGGCGAAGTGCTCGCGGCGCTGAAGAAGAACGGCGTGGCAGAAAACACGCTCGTCTTTTTCACCAGCGACAACGGCCCGTGGCTTATCATGGGCGACCAGGGCGGCAGCGCCGGACTGCTGCGCGAGGGAAAAGGCAGCACCTGGGAGGGCGGGATGCGCGTGCCGGGCATCGCGTGGATGCCGGGCCGTGTGAAGCCGGGCGTCACCTCCGAACTCGCCCACATGATGGACCTGCTGCCCACCGCGCTCGCGCTGGCTGGAGCGCCGCTGCCCAAAGGCGTGACGCTCGACGGCGCGGACCTCGCGCCGCTTTTCTTCGCATCGAAGCCGCTGCCCGCGCGTCCGTTTTTCTACTATCGGGGAGAGCAGCTTTTCGCCTGCCGCCTCGGCGAATGGAAAGCGCATTTCCAAACGCAGAACGGCTACGGACAGCCAAAGGCTGAGCCTCACGACCCACCGCTGCTCTTTCATCTTGGCCGCGACGCCTCGGAGAAACGCAGCGTCGCCACGGAGCACCCCGATGTCCTCGGGCGCATCGTTGAAGCCGTCAACGCACACAAGGCAGGCGTCGTTCCCGGTCCACCGCAGCTGCAATGAACCTCCCGCACCATCCGATAAACCTTAAGCCTTAAACCTTAAAATGGCAGCCGCCTATCGCCAGCCGTTCGTCGTGCGCTGGCGTCGGCATTTATGTTGAGAGCCACATTGCGGATGACTCTCAAGCCAGAATCCCACGCACCACGTGTCCCGACACATCGGTGAGTCGGAAGTCCCGCCCTGCGTATCGGTATGTCAACCTCTCGTGATCGAGGCCCAACAGATGCAAAATCGTCGCGTGCAAGTCGTGAACGTGAACAGGACTTTCCACCGCATCCCAGCCGAATTCGTCGGTCGCGCCGTGGATCATGCCACCGCGGACTCCCCCACCCGCCAGCCACATGCTGAAACCGAACGGGTGATGGTCGCGACCATCGGCACCCTGGGCGGCGGGCGTGCGCCCAAATTCGCCTCCCCAAACCACCAAGGTGTCGTCCAGCAAGCCCCGCGATTTGAGGTCTAGCAACAGTGCCGCAATCGGCCGATCCGTCGCCAAGGCATTCTTTTCGTGGCCACTCTTGAGATCGCCATGTTGATCCCACGGCTGGAACCCGCCGGTGGTGTGATAAAGCTGGACAAAACGGACGCCTCGTTCGACCAACCGGCGCGCCAGGAGGCACTGCTTGCCGAAGATCGCGGTCTGGGCCTGGTCAATTCCGTAAAGTTTATTCGTCGCCTCGGATTCCTTCCTCAAGTCAAACGCCTCCGGCGCTTCGGCTTGCATTCGATAAGCCAATTCGAAGGAAGCGATCCGCGAGGCGAGGCGGCCGTCCTCGGGTCGTTGCTCGGCATGCAGATCATTGAGGCGCTTGAGGGCGTCGAGTTCCTGCCGCTGCTGGACAGGACCGGCTTTTGAATTCTTCAAATTGCGGATCGGGTTGTCCATGTCGGACACGAACGTGCCCTGGTAGGACGCGGGCAGGAAACTGGCGCCGTACTGGCGGGCGCCTTCGATGATCGGCCCGGGTCCAATGGCCATGAATCCAGGCAGGTTTTGATTCTCAGAGCCCAGCCCGTAAGTCACCCAGGCACCCAGGCTTGGCCGCGAAAAGACGCGCTCGCCTGTATTCATCTGCAGGCAACCGCCCGGATGATTGGTGTCGTCCGCGACCATCGAGCGAATCACGCAGACGTCGTCGATGCATCCGGCGGTATGGGGGAACAACTCGCTTACTTCGATTCCGGCCCGGCCGTACTTTTGAAACTTCCACGGCGAAGCCAGCAGATTTCGTTGCTGGCCGAGGTACAACTTGGGCGAGGGTTTGCCGTTGTCCTGCGCCAGGCGCGGCTTGGGATCGAACGTGTCCACTTGCGACGGGCCGCCCGGCATGAACAGGAAAATGACTCTCTGGGCCCGCGCCGCGAAGTGCTGCGGTTTTGGGGCGAGGGGATTCGTGGAATCGTTGAGTTGTTGAAGCGCTGAAGCGGAAGCCCGACTCGCGGCCTCGGCCCCGAGCATGCTCGCGAGGGCGACGTACCCGAAGCCACCACCGGATCGCCGCAGCCATTCGCGGCGGCTCAGCCGGGCGAAGAACGGAGAGGTATCATTTGGGGTGTTCATAAGATCATAGCTTCATCCTAAGAGAGCTCTGGAAGTTAATCCACGTAAACAAATTCGTTCGCGCAGAGCAAGATCTGGCAATAACGATCCAATCGTTCAGCCTCGCCCTCCCCCTGGAGCAGTTCGCGTCCGATGGCGACTTCCTCGCCCGTGGGCGGGCGGCCGAAGACCAAGCGATACGCCGCGCGAATTTGATCCTCGGTCGCCGAGGCCGGGGATTCGCGCGCGACCCGTTTGCCTAGAGCCCCAGCCAGTTCACTGGAGAATGGGTCGTTCAACAAGAAGAGAGCCTGCGGCGCGACCGTGGAGACGCTCCTTTTCTCGACGACCGCCCCACTGTCAGGCGAATCGAAGACCGAAGCGAAGCCGGACTTCGAGCCGGTGCGAACCGACATCAAGTAAATCGAACGCCGCGGCAGCGACACCTCCTGGAAGCCCATTCCTCCCCGGCTTCGGTCCAGCCGCCCGGCCACAAACAACAGGCTGTCGCGAAGTGATTCCGCGTCCAGGCGCGTCCGGTTCATGCGTCCCAAGAGAACATTCTCCGGGTCCGAGGCCAGAACTTCGGGCGAAGCTCGGCTGCTCTGCTGGTAAACCGCCGAGAGCATCATGAGCCGGTGCATCGCCTTCATCGACCAACCGGACTCGATGAAACGGATGGCCAGGTAGTCCAACAGTTCCGGATGAGTGGGACGTTCGCCGCGCTCGCCGAAGTTCGCTGAAGTACGAACGATCCCATCTCCAAAATGATGCTGCCAGATCCGATTGACCGCCACGCGGGCCGTGAGCGGGTTGCTCCTGCTCGCGATCCAGTCGGCCAGGCGCAAACGCCCGCTGCCTTCCGTGATCACGGGCTGCGACTCCCCGGCTAGGAATTTTGGGAAGCCGCGTGGCACGATCTTGCCCGGGGTCTTGTGGTTGCCCCGCAGGTAAACGTGCGCATCTTTGAAGCCCTCGTGTTTCGTCGTTGCAGGGCCGCCGTCCTGAACCACAACGGCTTGAGGAATGTTGGTGGGAATCGATTTCTTCAAGGCTTCCAAATCCGCGCGCGTCCGCCCAATGCGCGGCGCCAACTCGGATGCCACCAGGCCGTCACGATTTCCCTGATCCAGCCAGAATGGGCTGCGTGGAGAGCAGAGTTCGTCGTAAACGAGCGAGAGGGGGCTCGGCGGGGTCGCTTCCGGCGCGTCCGGGTTCTGCCAGGAGTCCGACAACTCTTTCTCCACCATCGCGCGGGCTGCGTCGTCGAGAGGCTGCGAATACACACGGAGCTCCGCCAGATCACCCCGGAACTTTCCGCTGTCACCGGAACCGGGGCCGCCAATGCGCAGGGCCAAAATTTTCGGATCGGAAGAAAGGCCATCGATGGCAGCACTCTTGCCTACTGCAACGCCCTGGCGATGCATCGTCGTGCCATGCGCGCCCCACGTGAGGCTCACGATGTCAAATACGGCGTTCGTCTGCGGCGGAGCAACGATGTCTCCATTGCCACCGTCCTTCCGCAAAATGGCATGCAATCCGCCTCCGGGAGTGGTCATCAGGCCGAGGCCATGCCGGCCGCTGTTGGAATCTTCCCATCCGATCAACCTCTCACCGGAGGTGCCTTTGTCCGCAACGCGAAAGACGAGAAACAAGCTTCCGGAGGGCGGCACAGTTTGCGGCACCTCGAGCAATTCCTTGCCGGAAAAGCGAAGCACCGAACGGCTTCTGCCGCCGATGGTGGTATTGGTCTTGAGGGGGCCGCTCGCTTCCGGAGCAACCGTCGCAAACCTTGCCGCCGAACGGGCGCGGTTGGGCCAGAACGTGACCCGTCTATCGCTCGATGTCAGCGAGCCAGTGTCGCCCGCGCGCAGTTTCAGAATCTCGGCTGGCAGCCGTGGTTTCCCGTTGTCAAACGCAGAATTGATTTCAGCGGCCCGCTCACGGCGGACGGCGGCGAGTGCCGATTGCATTTCCAAAGCGGCTCGCTCGGCGGACGAATGATCCGGGGACTTCTCGGCCGGGCTATCCAGGATGCGCAACCAGGAGGTCCATGCTTCCTTCATCTGAGGGGGTTCGCCCGCTGGCGGGGCGATTCCACGAGTTCCCCTTTGGCCCAAATAGTCGACCCATTGGGTGAGGACGGTAGGGTGCAAATGGTTTTTCTTGGCAAAGTCGATCAGGGAAATCTCCGGCGCACCCGCCCTCCGGTTCTTGAATTCCCACGTCGCCAGGAGATACCTCGCTGTTTGCTCAGTCGCGAGCTGTTCGAGCTGGACCATATATTCCAGGTCCGCGTCGATCTTGAGCTGCTGCAATTGTTTTTCGAGCACTCCCACCTGCTTCTTGTTGGCCGCGATACGTTCGATCTCCGCCTTGGGCAGGAGGGGCACGCGAACCAAAGGGGTGTTACCGAGAACCGGACTGGGGATGAGGCGTGTGCTGAAGAAGATTCCCGCCAGCGAGTAATAATCTTCGATCGTAACAGGATCGAACTTGTGGTCATGACAGCGAGCGCAGCCCAGCGTCAGCCCAAGAAAGGCGCGGCCGACCACATCGATCTGGTCATTCACATAATCCGCGATCATCAAGTCCTTATCGACGTCACCCGGAACGAAGTCCGCAAGCGCCAGCAAGCCGGTGGCGACAAGCGAGTCCTGATCGATCTGATGAGGGTCCGACGGCTGGAGAAGGTCACCGGCGATCTGGCGGCGGATGAATTCGGTGTAGGGCAGATCGCGGTTGTGGGCTTCAACCACCCAGTCACGGTAGCGCCAGGCCTCGCGGAAATCGCTCTCGACCGGCAGTTGGATCAAGTCGCGGGCGTCGGCATATCGGACCACATCCAGCCAATGTCGCCCCCAGCGTTCGCCGTAGGCGGGAGAATCGAGCAAACGATCCAGGACCTTGGCGAAGGCGTCGGGCGAGGCATCGCGGAGGAATGCATCCAGCTCTTCCGGGGTGGGTGGCAGACCGAGCAGGTCGTAAGTCGCACGGCGAAGGAGAGTGCGTCGATCGGCCGGTGTGGCCAGGGAGAGACCCTTTGGCTCGAGCTTTGCGAGAATGAAATGGTCAATCGGCGTCTGGATCCGGCTCCCGTTTTTCACGGCCGGCGGCGACAGGCCACGGACGGGTTTGAATGCCCAGTGCTCGGAGTTTCGAGCCTGGAACTTCGCGCTTCGAACTGGCTCCCCGCGCGGATCGAGGGCGCCGAGCTTGATCCAGGCCACGAAGTCCTGGACTTGCCGATCGCTGAGCCGCTCCTTGGGGGACATTTGCTGTTCGTGTCTGGCGTCACGAATCGCCTCGACCAACCGGCTCTTTTCCGGCTGGCCTGGGACAACCGCCGATTGACCGGACTGGCCACCGCGTTGCATCCCCTCGCGAGTGTCCAATCGCAGTCCCGCCTCGATTTTTTCGGCGCCTGCACTGTGACAACGATAGCAGCTCTCGACCAGCACCGGACGGATTTTTTGCTCGAAGAAGCTTAAATCCTGGGCCTGCGCCTGGACCGCCATCGCGATGATGGCCAGGCTCAGAAAGCCACACCTCATCGGCGGGTGCACGACGCATGCAAAGAATGGGTGCCTAGGCCACATCGGGATTAGTCAAACGAGATTCCCAGGATACGGCCCCCTTTTTCAGCCGGAACTATTGCTTTTTGGGCTACGGCAGCCTAGGCGTCGCCAACCCCTGATTCAGCTCCATGACGGCCCTCCGCGCAACCTTAAACCTTAAAACGGCAGTTGAACCGGTGCATCCACGCGTTGTCGGTGATCGGGTCGGGTGCCGGGGATTGCGCCCCGGCACCCTCCCACACCACCGTACGTGCGGTTTTCCGCATACGGCGGTTGAACGATGCAGCCCTGTTTACATGGTGGCTGCTAGGTCTGA
>SXGS01371757.1_pt1 | contig 12074 bp, 9 predicted proteins | sample 3174681 | NCBI WGS metagenome assembly SXGS01 (sample SAMN11356861, study PRJNA531348) | freshwater metagenome | isolation source: freshwater sample F1-80 | place: China: Fuxian Lake, Yuxi | collected 2017-12-25
ACTGGTGCGAATGGCGATTGGGCGCACGGTGCGGGTGTCGCGCCCGTCAATACGCGGCTGCCCCGACAGAATCTGCCCTCGGACAATTTTTGATTCGAGGTCAAACAGAATATTGGAGACCGTATTGTCATCAGGTGCCGACGTAGCCGCTGCGGCTTCCTTGTTGGCTAGCGCCGCTTTCACCTTGCTGCTGACGTCGCGAAGCTGCATGGTGCGCTGCTGTTTGTTGCGCACCTGATAGGCTGCGCGCAGATCGGCTTCAGCAAGCTCGGCGATGCGAGCAACCAGCGCCTGATCGCGTTCCGGAGCTTTCCAGTCCCATTCCGGTTTACCCGCCATTTCCACCAGTTCGTTGATAGCATTGATCACGGTCTGCATCTGCTCGTGACCGTAGACCACGGCACCCAGCATGACGTCTTCCGGCAGTTCATGCGCCTCCGACTCAACCATCAGGACCGCAGCGTCGGTGCCTGCGACAACCAGGTCGAGCTTGGAACGCGCCATATCGGCGGCGCTGGGGTTCAGGTGGTACTGCCCGTCAATCCAGCCCACGCGTGCCGCACCGATCGGACCGTTGAACGGAATACCCGAAATGGCCAGCGCAGCGGAGGCACCGATCATTGCGGGGATATCGCTGTCGACTTCCGGATTCTGCGAGACCACTTGAAGCGCAACCTGGACCTCGTTGTAGAAGCCGTCGGGGAAAAGCGGGCGGAGCGGCCGGTCGGTCAGGCGCGCCACGAGTGTTTCACGCTCCGTGGGCCGGCCCTCGCGTTTGAAAAAGCCGCCCGGAATACGGCCAGCAGCGTAGAACTTTTCAATGTAGTCGACGGTGAGGGGAAAGAAATCCTGACCAGGCTTCGCGCTGCGGGCCGCCACGACCGTAGCGAGCACGACGGTGTCATCCACGTTGACCATCACCGCGCCGGTGGCCTGGCGGGCGATTTCACCAGTTTCGATGGTGACGGTATTACCACCCCACTGAAAGGTCTTCTTTGCGATTTCGAACACTGTATTTTCCTTGTCTGTCGCAGCGCTCCGTGCGCCGCGGAAATGAAAAACCCGCAAGGATCACTTGCGGGTTTTCGCGGGCGTCAGCCGCGCAGGCCGAGCCGGCCGATCAAGGCCTTGTACGACTCAGGGCTCTTGCTTTTGAGGTAGTCGAGAAGCTTGCGGCGGCGGCTGACCATGCGGAGCAGTCCGCGCCGTGAGTGATGGTCTTTAACGTGGGCCTTGAAATGCTCTGTGAGTTCGTTGATACGGGCGGTCAGCAACGCCACCTGCACCTCAGGCGATCCGGTGTCGGCTTTGTCACGCTGAAAATCGGAAACGATCTTTGCTTTCTCGATGCGGGCAACTGCCACGATGCAACCCCTGTTTGAGTGCCGTGAGGGCACATGCGTCAGAAACGCGACTTGCGGACACCGCCGGGTGCGGGCCGTGCTGGACTGCTGCTATACCGGCCTTTGAAAGGGCCACACTGCCGCAGGTTTTTCTGTGCCGAGTTTACTCGGCACGCCCCCGGAGTTTATACGAACACGGGGGATCGACCAAATGCCAGGCGCAAGCCGCGCCAGTGGTCTGCCGCAGCCGACCCGGTTAGAGGTCTGGCTTCCAACTGCCGTCAATATCGCCCAGCATCACGCCGATCCAGTTGGCGGGCGCCGCGTCCACAGCATCTTCGGGTGGCTCGCTCCAGGCGACCGATTTGCGGGAAAGCCCCGCGAATTCGGTGCGTTCGGGCACAAACAGCCAATGCGATCGCCCCGCCCCGTGCCCGCGCTCAACCACGGCACCGAGCAGCGACTCGGCATCACGGCGATCGATCACTCCATTGCCGTCGATATCAGCCGCAATCAACTGAAACGGGTCTGTACCCGTTGACTCGCCTGCGTCGTCGAATCTCGCACTGAGCTTTCGCCCGTGCGCGAGCTTCAAAGCTGCCAGCACATCGGCCGCGTCGACCGCTGAACGCTCCGAATCGACCCCCTGCGCCGAAGCCCGGACCGCAAATCGATCGAAATCGATGCCATCCACATCGAACCGATCGGGGTTCCCCATTTCTTGCCGCATTACAGCAGCTTTCCCGCCTGCGCCGTGCCCGAATCCCGCGCCGACCTCCACATCGCTGGCGGCACCCGGCATAGACACATTGCCGACTAGTTTTTTCGACCAGTGCATCAGTTTGCCGGCGACCAACTTGGCAGTTTCGTCGACACCGATACTGCGAGTCGTGATTTCGGGCTGCCCCGCAGCCTCGGTCACCGACATCGCGAAGGACACCTCACGGCCGGCAAGCAAAGGCATCACAGGCAGCTTCATGCCGGTTGCGCCTTCGATCACCTTGTCACCCACTCGCCATTCATATTCGATTCGGGTGTTGACCTCGGGCGATGCGGGATCCTGAACCAGGTCGAGGCGCGCCTTGATCGGTTGGCCGCCAGCGAGCGCGTTGTCGACCATCCGAATGGCATCTTGCGCAAAGCTGAGCCATTTGGCGTGTACCGGACGGCCGCCGTCCAGGGGGTCGACCACCACGGCAGGAGGGTGGTCCTCCACGACATCATCACGGTCGTCTGGTTTGGGAGCACCGGGCGGCGGTACCTCCCTGTCGTCGTCAGGCTTACCGCTCCGAGGGAAGCCATGGCCCACCGGCAGCTTCGCGACAACCTCCCAGGTACTGTCGTCGGGCGGCGTCCAGCCCGTACCGGGCGCAATGAAGATCTGACCGGTCGACTCGTTCAGCCAGCCGATCAGCGCCTGCGCAGCTCCCCCGGCCTCCGCGGGCGGCTTGAAGCCCAGTTGGTCCGCCAGCTCGCCAACCGCCTCACGGCCATCGTGCAGCACCACCATGGCCTCGCGAAGGCTCTGCCACTCTGCATCGGTCAGCTCGCGCGCGACCGACCAGGGTTCCTGGAGCGGAGGCTTCGGCATGCCGGGTTCGGACAGATCAGGCCTGCCCGGCAACCTACCCGGCAACCCCACGCCATCCGAATCATCCACAGAGTCTTCGTCCGCAAAATCTTCCTGGGCGGGATTCTCCGAGAACACATTATCGTCAGCGTCTTCGCGATCAGGCCTCTCGCGCTGGTCCGGTTTCGGCGGCGGCACCGCCGGGTCGGGCAATGCGACCACCGGTTGATCGGGTTTCGCCGCCGGACGACCCAGATAGGGAGCGATCCAATCGGGGTTGGCATACGGCTTCCAAGTTTCGGTGGGCGCCTTCCATCCGGTCGTCGGCGCGATGAACACCCGCCCAGTCGCTGAATCGAGCCAGCCGACAATCGATTGACCGGTCATCATGTCTGAGGGCGGCGGCTTAAAGTCCAGCCTGACGGCTAGCGCCTTGAGCGCATCGCCACCCCGTACAAAGGATCCCAGCGCCAGATCAAGGCTAGCCAAGTCTGGCTTGCCGCCGCCCAACAATCCCGGCGCAGACGAGATCAGGCTGGGCGTTGACATGTCCGAGGAGGCCGATAGCCCGACCGACGCGTAGCCGGAGGAGGCAATGACGGGGCTCATCATGTCTCGATCCTTGCTGTTTGTGAAGTGAACAATACCAACAATCCCTGCGTGAATACCACATTCCGAGCGCCGAGTCAAGTAGGGGTAGAGGCCGGTGTCGCGGGGTAGAGGCCGGGCGCAGTAGAGGCCGGGCGCAAAGGATATCGCGCCAGAATCGGCCTTCCCCGGTCAGCGGTACCCTGGCAGATCCCGTTCCAGAACCCGCATCATTGCTTCAAAGAACAGCCGGTCCCGGTCGGCGCCCGAGTGGGTTTCCAAATCAGCCGGGGCCAGCACCTTGGCAACGATCGCCGGGTCGATTTCCTGCAATTCGCGGCCCGTTGCCATGGCCAGCATCTGCGTGCGACAGGCCCGTTCGAGCTTGTAGAGCCGGCGATACGCCTGCGCAACGGTCTTACCGGTGGTGATCACACCGTGATTTTTCATGAATACAATCGGCTTGTCGCCCGCGATTCGCGCCAGTCGTTCGCCTTCCGAGGGCAGGTCGGCGGTGCCGCCATAGTGATCGTCGTAGGCAATATCGCGAGCCATGAAAACAGCCGTTTGGGTCGCATTCAGCAAACGGTTGTCTTTCAGCATGTTGAGCGCAACCGCCCAGGCCTGATGCGTGTGCAGCACCACCTCCGCGCCGGTGAGCCTATGAAATGGCGCATGAATGCACCAGGCCGACAGCTCAACCGTGCCCTCGCCCTCAAGCGTCTGACCGGATTCGTCGAACATCACCAGATCGTCGGCCCGCGCTTCTGACCAGTGATACCCGAACGGGAGAATAAGGTAACGCCCCGGCTGGCCAGGGACACGCGCGGTGAAATGATTGTCGATGCCTTCGTCGAGTTCATGCAGCACCGCCATTCGCATCGCGGCGGCGAGTTGCACCTTCAATTCCCGAAGGGCCACCTGATCACGATTCGAGGCGGCCAGTGGCAGTCGTGTGACGCTCATTCAGGTTCTCCTTTAACGTTCGGGCTTTGGGATCGCAGGTAAACGCTCACTCGCTTGCTCAGACACCCGATTGGGGGTTGACCCGCTCCACGCCGCTATGCAGCTTGTTCAGCGCATTGAGGTAGGCCTTGGCGGATGCAACGATGATATCCGGGTCGGCCCCCACACCGTTCACAATCCGTCCGCCGCGCGCAAGTCTGACTGTTACCTCCCCCTGCGATTCGGTACCGGTGGTGATGGCATTGACCGAATAGAGCAACAGCTCCGCTCCGGAATCCACCTGGGATTCAATCGCCTTCAGCGTGGCATCAACCGGGCCATTACCGTCAGAGCGGCTGCGCGCCTCGCGGCCAGCCACTGAAAGCGTGATTTCGGCATGCGGCCGTTCGCCAGTTTCCGAGGCCTGAGCAAGCGACACCAGCTTGTAGTGTTCGCCCTCGGGCGCGACCGATTCAACAGAGAACAGCGCCTGAATGTCTTCGTCGAAAATATCGGATTTGCGATCCGCAAGGTCCTTGAAGCGCGAGAACGCGGCATTCAGTTCGGTTTCAGAATCTACCGGAATGCCGAGCTCGTGCACGCGCTGCTTGAATGCATTGCGGCCTGAGAGCTTACCAAGAACGATACGGTTGGTGGCCCAGCCTACGTCCTCGGCCCGCATGATCTCGTAGGTATCGCGGTGCTTCAGAACGCCGTCCTGATGAATGCCGGACGCGTGCGCAAACGCATTGGCTCCCACCACCGCCTTGTTGGGTTGCACAGGAAAACCGGTGATGCCCGACACCAGCTTGGAAGCCGGCACGATTTGTGAGGCATCGATCCCGACATCGAGGCCGAAGTAATCGCGCCGGGTCTTGACCGCCATCACGATTTCTTCAAGGGAAGTGTTGCCGGCGCGTTCTCCCAGGCCGTTGACCGTGCACTCGATCTGACGCGCGCCGCCGATGGTGACGCCTGCGAGAGAATTGGCGACTGCCATGCCGAGGTCGTTGTGACAATGCACAGACCAGACCGCTTTATCGGAGTTTGGAATACGCTCGCGCAGTGTTCGCACCAGCTGACCGAAGAGTTCCGGAACCGAATAGCCCACCGTGTCGGCAATGTTGATAGTGGTGGCGCCCTCGCGGATCACGTCTTCAATGACCCGGCAGAGAAAATCGATATCCGAGCGGCTGCCGTCTTCCGGAGAAAACTCCACGTTGTCGGTGAACCTGCGCGCAAAGCGCACAGCGAGCCGCGCTTGTTCGTGTACCTGCTCGGGCGTCATGCGGAGTTTCTTCTCCATGTGCAGCGCAGAAGTGGCAATGAAGGTGTGAATGCGCGCGGATTTAGCGCCTTCCAGAGCCTCGGCCGCCCGCGAAATATCGCGGTCATTGGCGCGAGAGAGCGAGCACACGGTGGAGTCGCGGATGGTGTTGGCAATGGCCTTGACCGCTTCGAAATCGCCGTTGGAGGACGCCGCAAACCCGGCTTCGATCACGTCCACACGGAGCTTCTCGAGCTGGCGGGCGATGCGCAGCTTCTCCTCCTTGGTCATGGATGCTCCAGGGCTCTGCTCGCCATCTCGAAGGGTGGTGTCGAAGATGATCAGTTTTTCGGCCATTTCGGATGCTCCTGGGTCTGCCCCCGCTGGTTCGGGGGGCCTGCACGTCAGATTGTGGGGAAAGGGGTATTTAGCGCGCTGGGCGCAGTAGCAACCGCACGCCGGGGAGGCGTAGGGCTGCCAGGCGACAGTCGCGGCGGGCGAAGTCGCAGGCGGACACGGCAATTGAGTGTTCGCTGGGCATGCCCGAGACTATACGGGCAACCCGGCGCCGGTTGCAAGCAGAAATCGATCGAGGCGCAGTCGGCGTTGCACCGAGCCCGGATGGCCGCGCCAGCGTTCGGGGGTAAGCTTGTGTCTTGACAAAGTCACCGCCAACGCAGGATGCGGAATGCGCGACCAGATCAAACTTTCAAGTGCGGAAACCTGACCATGAAGCTTCTTGTGCTGCACGGCCTCAACCTGAACATGTTCGGCAAGCGCGACCCTGCCCAGTACGGCTCCACCACGCTGGCGGAGATCGATGCTGCCGTTGAGCGACTGGCGACTGAACTCGGCGCAACGCTTCAGTGCTTTCAGACGAATTTCGAAGGTGCGATGGTCGAGCGAATTCATCAGGCGCACAGCGATGGGACCAGCGCCGTGATCATCAACGCCGGCGCCTGGACCCATTACAGCTACGGCATTCGCGACGCACTAGCAATACTCAGCTGTCCGATCGTCGAGGTGCATATGTCCAACGTTCATGCGCGCGAGGAGTTCCGTCATACCTCGGTGTTCTCGCCAATTGTGCGCGGACAGATCTGCGGCTTCGGCGTCGACAGCTACCTGCTGGGGGTACGCGCAGCCGTGTCGGCGTTGCAGGCAAAGTAGTCGGGCGCGAGGGCCGGACATCATGGCGAGGACCCATCAATCGCAACATCTTCCCCTCCGTTGCCATCAGGTCAGGGTGAGCGAGCGCACCACTTGGACCTTTGTCGAGATCAACGATGGCGAGTTCACCGGGGTGGGGGAAGCCACGCTGGAAGGACAGAGCGATGCGATTGAGCGCGCCGTGCAAAGCCTGGGTGAGGCCCTCTTCGAGTCCGGATCGCGTCCCTCGGAAAGCTATCTGAGCCGCCTCGCCGACTGGATGCTGGCTGATCGCTGTGCGCGCAGTCTCGTCAACGCCACCGCGCTGAGCGCAATCGAGCAGGCGCTCCATGATCTGCTCGCAAGACGGGCGGGACTGGCCCTGCACACCCGCCTCGGTCAGGCAAAGCGCAGCCATATCCGGCTCTACGCGAACATTAACCGGGGACCCGTGCCTCGAACGCCCGAGCGCTTCGCGGCCCGGGCGCTCCGCGCCGCCGGCCAGGGTTTCGGTGCGATCAAGATGGCGCCCTTTGACGGCGTGAGCCCGGATGCCGATGACGCAACCGCGCAGCGCGCGCTCATCGATGCCGGCCTTGCCCGTATTGCGGCGGTACGTTCCGTCCTCGATTCGCAGTTCCCCCAATGCGATCTGATGGTCGATTGCCACTGGCGTTTCAACGCCACCCTGGCCATGCAGATGGCCGACGAACTCGCGCAACTGAAAGTGAGCTGGTACGAATGCCCGGTCGCTGAAGTCCCCGAACAATTCGCCACGCTGCGCCAGATCCGCTCGCGGGCAAACGATCTCGGCATGCAGCTGGCGGGCGCTGAAACCATGATCGGCATAAACGGTTTTCTTCCGCTCCTGAAGGCCGGGCTTTATGACGTGGTCATGCCCGATGTCAAACACGCAGGCGGGCTGACCGAGGTGCTGCGCATTGCTGAGATCGCTGCTGCCCACGGGGCGGCCTGCTCGCCGCACAACCCCACCGGACCCATTTGCCACGCTCACAGCCTCCATGTCTCCGCGGTATTCAATGACCTGCCCGCGCTCGAAGTGCAGTTCGAGGAGAGCGAGCTTTTCTTTGCCCTTGCCGATTCGGACCTGCCGCGCTTCGAGGACGGCATGAGCGCGCTGCCGCGCGGACCTGGTCTGGGCACCCGTTGCCACATCGCACCCACTGCTGCCCAGGAGGAATGAATGCCCGCTGCCGCTCTGCTCACCCGCCACCCCCGCACCTTTACGCGTCGGGCCGCGGTGGTAACCATTGCCGCGAGTGCGCTCGCCGTGCTGATCGCTGCGCTACCCACCACTGTAGCTGCCCAGCCCTTCCCGACTCGTGCGGTCCGCATCATCGTGCCTAGCCCACCGGGTGATGGCTCCGATCTGACCGCCCGCGCGCTCGCGCAGCGGCTGTCTGAGAGCTGGGGACATCCTGTGGTGGTCGAAAACCGCCCGGGCGCGGGTGGTCGAATCGGCACCGAGGCCGCAGTGTCGGCCAACCCCGACGGCCATACGCTCCTGATGGGGAACGCGGGTTCCAACGGCATCAACGCCGCGATTTACAAACTGCCCTATGACCTCGAGCGCGGCTTCGATCCCGTCACCCTGGTCATGCGCGCTCCCAACGTGCTGGTGGTCAGCCCGCAATTGGCCGCGAATTCGGTTATCGACCTGATCCGACTGCTGAAAGTCCAACCCGGGAAATTCGCCTATGGCTCGGGCGGTGTGGGTAGTTCGGCGCATCTGTCGGCCGAACTCTTCAAGCTGATGGCGGGCGTCGATCTGCTGCACGTCCCCTACAAGGGCGCAGTCGGCGCACTCAACGCCGTCATTTCGGGCGAGGTAGCGCTCTTTCTCGGCAATCTTCCGCCCGCCATCGGTCATATCCGTAACGGCCGGGTCCGTGCACTGGGCGTGACGACGCTCAGCCGCTCCCCCATGCTGCCCGAGGCGCCCACCCTGGATGAGGCCGGACTGAAGGGATTCGAAACCGTCGCCTGGTTTGGCCTCTTCGCGCCTGCCGGAACACCCGCCGCCACGATCGGTGTGATTCAGCAGGCGGTCACGCGCACCCTCGCCGACGGCGAGGTTCGTAAGCTGATTGACACGCTCGGCGGCGAACCGGTGGGTAGCAGCCCCACCGACTTCCGCGCGCTGGTGAGCGCCGATATCGCCAAGTGGCGTCGCGTGGTGGCCTCGGCCGATATCCGGGCTGAGTAAAACGCTAAGGTTTGAGCGGGGGCTCGCACGGGCCCTTGTCGCTACGCCGCAGGCAGGTGCACACCAGGCTGAACTGCTTCGCCTCTTCTTTGCGGAGCGGCCGGGTACCGGTGCGACGCAGCTGGTTGGCCGGCACCCACACCGCCGGCTCGAGGCCTCGGACCGCGCGACCACGGTCGCGCAGTTCGAGCTGAACGCTCGCGCAATGCACTGGCGCGGCCAGCGGATTGCGAATTTCGCACACCATTCGTTCGGGTGCGCCGTCCACCCAGCCCGCACGAATATCAAGCCGGCCAAATTCTGCGGCATGTAGCGGGTAACTTTTCAGGTCGGGATCCAGGCCGGTCAAACTGGACGCGCTTGCTGTGTGGGCGGCAAGCCCAAGACCCATCGAGCACGGAGCTGCCAACGCGATACCGCACGTCACCCCACCCTTGTGCTGACGACCGAACACGCTCGCAACGACCCAATCGGGCGGCGCGATCCCTCGGTACGCACGCGCGACGACCGACGCGGACGGCGCAACGCCTCGCAGCCCCGCCGGCGACGCGTTCAGGCGGCGGGGTTCAGCGCCTCCCATACACGGGCAGCCGTAAACGGCGTATCCATGGCCGCTACGCCCTGGCGGCGCAGCGCATTCATCATGGCGTTGGTCAGTGCGGGAATGGAACCTGTGCAGCCCGCTTCACCCACGCCCTTGGCGCCCACACGATTGAGTTCGGTGCGAGCCTGGATCTGCTCGGCCTGCACGGCGGGCAGACACCCTGCCTTGGGCAGCGCGTAGTCCATGAGCGAACCGGTGCTGAGCTGACCGCGTTCGTCGTAGATGGCGTGTTCGCAGAACACCTGGCCCCAACCCTGCACCACCCCCCCCTGGAGCTGTCCGAGCACAAGCTGCGGAGAAATGACACGACCCAGGTCGTCGACCGCCACATAGCGGACCACGTCGGTAATGCCCGTCGCCGGATCGATTTCGATTTCCGCCACATGCGTGCCATTCGGAAAGGTGGAGCCCGACTGTGCCTTGCCCTCCGCGGACAGCCGCGCGCGTTGCGTGGCGTCAAGTCGGGGGATCCAGCTGGCCAGATCGGGCGAAGACCCAGGCGCCCCGCCGAGTTCGGTCCAGAGCGCCTGCGCCTGCTCGCGAATGCGCGCGCAGAGCTCAACAATTGCGCTGCCCGCACCGTAGAGCGTGCGCGAGCCACCCGTGCCGTTACCCATGAGCGCACGTCCGTGATGGCCGGCCGCATAACGCACGCGCTCGGCGGGCAGACCGAGTTCCTGCTCAACGATGGTGGCAAACGAGGTTTCGTGCCCCTGACCGGAAGCGCCGGTGACACCATAGATGGTGAGCTGTCCCTGCTCGTTGAAGTCGCCCTGAACGGTATCGGCGGGAACCGCACCGGCACCCGAGGCCTCGAGATAACAGGCCAGACCAATACCCCGAAGCTTGCCCTGCTGGGCCGCTGCTTCGCGACGCGCTTCGAACCCCGACCACTCCGACAGCTCCAGTGCGCGGTCGAGCGTACGATGAAATTCGCACAGATCGTAGAGCGTGCCGTTGGCGGTCTTGTAGGGAAACGCCTCGGGCGGGATGAAGTTGATCCGGCGCAACGCTACCGGGTCGAAGCCGTGTTCGTGGGCCGCGTAGTCCAGCAGCGTTTCAATTGCAAACGCAATATCCGGCCGGCCCGCGCCGCGGTATGCGGCCATGGGTACCGCGTTGGTGTAGACCAGCTTCGAATTCATGTAGAGCGCTGGAATACGGTAGGAGCCCCCCATCGTCACCGACAGATTGCGCGCGCCGATCAGCGAGCTGGGGCCGGCACTGAAGGCCCCCAGGTCGATGATATCGTCGAAGCGGATCGCAAGGATGCGGCCGTCGCGGTCCAGCGCGATCGAGCCATCCAGCGTCAGCGCACGACCCTGGTACTCACTCACGATCACTTCGGACCGCGTGCCGGTCCAGCCCACCGGTCTGCCGAGGTGCCGGGATGCGAGCACCACCAGCGCATGCTCGCTGTAGGGGTTGGAGCGCAATCCGAATGAGCCGCCCACATCGTAGGTGAGCACCTCGATCTGCTCGGCCGGCACGCCACTTGCGATCGCCACCGACTTGAGCATGCCGGTCACACCCTGCGACGGGGTGAACAATCGGGTGATGCCGGTGGCAGCATTGTGCGAGGCAATGACCGCGCGGGGTTCCATCGGGAAGCCGACCAGCCGCTGGGTGTGGACGCGATGCCGGCTCTTGAGCGGCGCACGGGCCAGCGCTTCGGTTACGGCCTGTTCGTCGCCCGACTCAAAGTGCAGCGACAGATTGCCCGGCACATTGGGGTGTAGTTGCGCGGCCCCCTGCGCAAGCGCCTGATCGGGGGTGACCACGGGTTCGAGCTCTTCGTACTCAATGTCGGCGAACTCGGCGGCGTCCTGCGCCTGGGCGGCGGTATCGGCCACCACCATGGCCACCGGCTGGCCCACGAACAGCACCTGCCCAAGCGCAAGCACCGGCATGGTGGCCACCTGCTGGGTCGTGCCGCCTCGACCCGGGAAGGTGAAGCTGTTGGGGAGGCTTCCTCCCCCCGCCTCGATGACCTCATCGGAGGTCATGACCCAACGAACACCCGGCGCTGCGCGCACCGCCGACAGATCGACACGCACGATGCGGGCGCGCGCATGGGGCGATCGAATCACATGCCCGTGCAGCATCTGTTCCGGTCGCAGATCGTCGGTGAATGCGCCCGTGCCGGTGATCAGGCGATGGTCTTCTCGGCGAGCGTAGTGCACGCCCGGCAATCTGGTTTCCGAAGCGGGGACGGCGCTCATGCAGCACGCCCCGCCATGGCACTCGCCGCCTGCCGTACCGCGGCGATGATGTTCGCGTAACCCGTGCAGCGGCAAAGATTGCCGGCAAGTCCTTCAATGATCTGTTGGTCGGTGGGATTGGGATGACACGAGAGGAGCGACGTGACCGACATGATCATG
>SXGS01370721.1_pt1 | contig 12073 bp, 12 predicted proteins | sample 3174681 | NCBI WGS metagenome assembly SXGS01 (sample SAMN11356861, study PRJNA531348) | freshwater metagenome | isolation source: freshwater sample F1-80 | place: China: Fuxian Lake, Yuxi | collected 2017-12-25
GGTGTCCATGCGAACGTAAAAGCGATCGATCGTCCCCTCTCGCGCAATCCACGCGACATCCGAAGTTTCGTTCTGGAAAACGATGATCTCCGGAACTTTTTGAAAATTGGTTTCGAACTCGGCATCGATGACGGCCCACACAATTTGCGGCCGCTCGATGACGAACGGAATCTTGAAGAGCTCACGGACAAACGAGCGAGACCCATCCGCACCGATAACGAACCTCGATCTTAGCGTTTCGCCGCTCGAAAGACTCGTGACGCAGGAGTCATCATCGAGCTCGATATTCTCGACGGATGTTTTACGAAACACAGACTTACCACTTTCACGCAGCTTTCGATCCAAAAGCTTTTCGATGAATGATTGCCCGAGCATCAAAAAGTGTTTGTGAAAACACCCTTCAAGCTCGTCCCACCATTTTGATTGGCGGGAGACGAATTGCCCCTTCTTCCAGACCGAGCTCGTGTTGCAGATTTTGCCGAGCGGATAAAGTTCCTCAAAGAGCCGGCCAACTTCGAGAAGCTGCAAGGTTCTCGCGTTCAGAGCGTCGGCTCGGCCCACTTTTAATGGACCTTCTGATTTGTCGATCACGATTGAAGTGAGTCCGCAGAGCTTTGCCAAATAGCTGCACATCAGACCAACCGGCCCGGCACCCACGATGACGATGTCTGCTTCTTGTGACTTCATTTGTACGACTCCAGTCCCGGATTTTTCAGCGGCGGATTGCTGAGGACCTGAACTCGTTGAATGTGACGCGGAGACTTCGACGTGAACGCTTCGCGCCCGTGCAAGAGAGTAAAGTTATCTGTGATGACAACGTCGCCCTGCTGCCACTCGTGCGCGTAGAAATTGGTAGGAGCGTACAGTGCTTTCCGCAATCCACGATGAAGATCACTGATCTGATCCGCGCGTATGCCCCGAAACTCTTGATTCGATGGATTGACGAGGTGACCATTTTCATCCGAGTGCGCTTCATTGTAACGAATGACCGGAAAATCGCGAAAAGGATGCTTCGTGATGATCGGCGACACGGTTCGACTGTCGTAAAACTCCATCTTTCTTTTATAAGTTGCCGTAACATTTTTCCAGAGAGCGATATCTTCGCCGCTTGCATATTTCAGGGCTAATACCGTGTTCGAGAAAGTTGTTCGTCCCCCATGACCCGGAAGAGGGGCCGTCACGCAGTGAAAGATTTGGTATTCTGGGACCTGAGGCCGATACATGCCGTCCCAATGCATCGGTACGTACGTACAATCAAAAATATGATCCTCGGGTTTTTCTTGCTCGATGAGTTCCAGAACTTTCCCGAAGGGCCAGATGCTAATTTCGCCCCACTTTTCACAATAATCTGCGAACTCGGACGACGAGGTGAAAGTTTGAAATCCTCGAAGTACAACCAAGTGATGCTCAAGAAAAAGTTTACGGAGAAATTCAATCTCAACATCGTTGATGCTCATGGCTTGAGACGCATCTTGGTTGCGAGATTCGACAATCACTCCGAACGGTTCTACGTTCGCAAGCTGGAGGCTCATGTCAGTTCTCCCTCGCGCGTTTTTAAGCTGGTCGCTAGTCGGAAGTGGCTTGGACGGTCGTTCTTATCGAGAACAAGTTCAGCCCCTAGCGTCCGTGCTGCCGACCGCTTGAGCAAAATGAATCCTGCAGGCGTCTCAACGGCGACCCCGTGCCAAGGCGTCATCCAGCTCTCATCGGCGATTAGACGAATTCCTAGCTTCTTGGCGCCACAACCCTGCGGATGAATGGACAAACGAACCGATCTCGGAAATCTTTCAGCAATCAGCTCACTCCAGGCATTGCTCCGACGAATGACTTCGTAGGCCTTAGTTTTTGCTTCTGCTTGGAGCGCGGTCCTACTCTTTTTTTGCCCAGGGTACAGCGAGTCCTCGAACATGAAACGCGTAATGCCGCGATACATACGGTTGGACTCTTGATCCTCAAGGCTTCCTAGAGTCGTCGCGCCTGCCTGCACCTTAGCACGGAGCTCTTCGAGCGAAGTTCCGTAGGTCGCCATAAGCTCTTCTCGCATTGTTGCGAAATCAAGACTCCCAAAGTGATCGTCGAGATTGAAGGTCGAGAGATCCGTGATGTGAAGCTCTTCGATAAGACGATCTAATTCGATTTGGTAAGCGGTGACGTCGGTTTCTTTCATGCCGACAACATCGCTGAATACGCGACCATCGGAACACAAGAGGATCTTGATGCCAGGCGAGTAGTACCGCTTCACCTTGCGGCAGAGACTCGCCAAAAACAAAAGCGAAAGCCGTTCGGCAAAATCGGGAAGAGCTCCTAAAACTTTCTCTGGATTCGGTGATTTGCCCGGAAAAGCCGGAAGCACAAAGCTCACGGGCTCGTTGAGTTCAACGGTCTCCAAAATCTTTGGCAAATGCCACTCGGCGCACTTGAGGCAGCGGACATCACGGCAAGCGTCGTGGGATTGCGGTACGCGACGATAAGACATGATCTCGCCGAGGATCCGTTTCGCTATTTGTCGAGCTGAGACTTGAGATTTTTCAAACGCAGTTGCTGCTTCCATAATGGGCGCAACATAGTCAGGCCGCAGACATAAATATAATTATATGCTGGAATCAATATTATAAATCGTTTCTATGTATAGGAACGCGTGCGGTAGTACGTGATCGATAAGGTAACCCACGCTACCTTATCGATCGACAGACCTGATCAGTTGGCTTTGAAGAAAACGTAGTCAGCTTGGTACTTAACAGTTTGCTTCGCACCGGCATTTCCAGCAGCGCAAGCGTCTTTCGGAGCAGTGCCGCCTTGAGTTTTTAAACGTTGAATGTATGTGACGCCACTCATAGCACCGCTGCCCGTTGCAGGGTTTGCCTGGACGAGCTGCAATGGTATGGCGTCAGGAGTTGGGCTCACGGCAAGCTGCTTGCCAGTGACTTTGCTTCCATCCATCGACTCCCACGTTGGTCCCGCATAATATTTGCCGACGGTTTTTTTATCGGCATCCATAAGGACGGCGTTTGGACCTACAAAGGCCCATTCGTACCCGTATTTATCCGCCTTCATTCGGCATTCGTAAGTGAGATCGCCTGCACCAACAAGAGTGAGGACTGCCTTATGGCCTTCGGGCACGGCAATCGCTGCAGGAACCGGTGTCGAGATTGAAGAACTTCCCGAGGTCGAGCACGCGATTGTCGAGGCTCCTAACACCGCTAAAACAACATGTGCAGTAAACAAGGTGAGTTTCATAAAGTCTCCTTTGCGTTAGCAAAAAGGTAAATACGTTAAGCCTTGAAATTCTTTGAGGCTGAAAAGCGCAAAAGAATTTGGCTTATCGAAACAGCGTGAGACCACCGCTGAAAGAATTCAACGAAATCGGTTTTGCGATCATTTTTTCGTAGACTCCAATTAGCGTCATCGGTTTTGGGATCACCTCACACTGACTCTAGGAGTTCGCGAACTCTCGCAAGATCTTCGAGACTCGAGCGCACCGGCCCATGCGCGAAGACCACATGGGGATTTTCGCTGATAAGTTCTAGAATACGGCTTGCGAGAAGTTGTTTGTCTTTCACGAAAAACCGGATGAATCCCCGGTTGACCTGGAAACCGGGCTTCTTCCCCAGAAGATGCATGAGCGGACGCAAGACAATAGGTCCTGGATAACGATCTAAATCCTCGAGAAGCTCGTCGACGTAAACGACGGGTCGGTCGCCCTTGCGGGACTCGATGAAGAGCGTTGTTTCGTTCAAGCCAGGAGCCAGCGAGATGTTAACGTCAAGATCTTCGAGCTTGAGCTGCGAAATTGGGTTCACCTTCAGTTTGCAGACTTTCTCGAGGCGCGCAATGGCGTTGGGCGCAGCATAAATCGGGACCGTCGGACGAAGCTTCACCCAGTCACCAATCCCCAAGGTATGACCTGGATGCGGAGGAAGAAGCGCAAGAATTTTCGATCGCTTTTCAAGGAAAGCGACATGAGCCTCGGTTACATCTGACGCCGGACTGAGAACAAGAAACCCTTGCTTGGTACCGATCGCGCAACAGTTGGTTCGTGCATATCCTTTGGCCTGGTACTCGAGAACGAAAAAATCACTTCTTAAACCGATCTCTTTCCATTCCATTCTTGAAAACTCCGCCAGCTGTTAAGCACTTCCAAAGATGAGATCAGAAAGCCCCACGCCGTGCAACTCGGGAAGTTAGCCGAAGAAGTCATACGTATCTTACGAGATTTATTTTCTCAGCCCGCGAATTTGAACTCGTACACCGTACGTTTACCAAGCGTAGCTCGACGGATGTAGCCGGCTTCGATACCCGAATTGACAATTCGGAGAGCCGAACTTTCGGAACAAGCGAGAGACTGAGCCGCTTGCTTGATACTGAACGGAGCTTCTGGAAGTGATGTTCGCAACTTCTCGATTTTGGCGAGCGAGCCATCGCGTACGGACTCTCCCACGCGAAGAATCATAGGTTGTTTGGATGTAAGACGGTAGCCACTTGGCGTGTCTTCGATTTCGAGCGGAATACCGTGGGAAGAGAAAACTTTGCGCAACCGAACAATAAGCTGATGAACACGATTCGGCATGGTGGCTAGGTCGAAAAACTGGCCTTCAAATAGTCTCGCCGCGAGGCTTGTGATGCGAGCAGGTTTATAAAAGTCGCCCGCTAGCTCTAAAAGGAGTTTGTGAAGGAGCTGACCTTCCTTGATTGTCGTAGCTGTGCCATCGAATACGGCTGATCTCACATCGAAAACTTTCGCTGCGTTTACGTCGGTTAGATTCCAGTCATATATGGACGCTGGTGAAGCCAAATCTGCGAATAGGCCGCGAAGATAAATTCGGTAGGCCTGGTGCGGAGTGCCGTGGAACAAATGGTGATAGAGCTTTTGATCCCGCATCAAAAAAGCCTGGTGATGATCGAGGTCGCGGAGCGTCTCCCAATGCTTCAATTCACTCGCCCGCCGACGTGTCTGTATTAAAATTTCGGAAGCGGACTCAGGTGACTTGTAGGCCGCAACTAAGGCTAGCCACTTGTTTACGAAGAGTTCGTCAAAGAGGCCGGAAGCACGAAGGATTTCGACGGAGGAATTTAAAAGCGACAATGCCTTTGAATACTCCCGGCGATCGAGAGCCAATTGGGCCGATAGTTCTAAAAAATTGGCCTCGAGCAATCGAAGGTTCCGATGGCGAGCTGAAAGGAGACCTTGCGTGATAACGGCTTCAGCTTTGTCTCGCGAGCGACAGTGCACATAGGCTGACGCTAAGTTCGCGCTTGCAACCAATGCCGTGTACGAATCGTTGTCGCTTGATTGAACAAAGTTTTCAAGAACCGGTATCGCGGCTGAATAATTCCATTCCGGAAAATGCGTCAAGCCCAAGTAGTAGTTGGCGATCGGAATTTTTTCGCAAAGGCCATGGAGAATCGTGCGGCCCTCGACGATGGCGCCAAGCTTAACCAAAGCGATTGCGTACTCGCCGAGCTCGAGCGCACTTGCTGGTGCGTCCATCTCTCGATCGGAACGCACGACTTTCGATAGTAACCGAACGGCGTTTTCAACCATGCCGGCGCGTCGGTAGAGTTCAGCGACTTTCGCGTAACCATCACGAGGAATCTGGGCAGGCGAGATCTTCTCAAGAAGGGCTCTCGCCTCCCCGATCCGTCCGGCCCGAACGGCCATCTCGATCGATTCGCAAACTTCAACCGTGGCTATCAAAAGTTCCTCCAGCATCCCATTCTGAGACACTCTTCAGAAAATCTCAGTCAACTCATCGGTGAATGCAAAAGATAATAAAGCTTTGAACTGTAAACCCGAAAAGTTGAAAGATGCCTATGAAGTTGGCCCGTACGCAAAAGAATATCCTGAGAACGATCGCCCTGTCGGTGATTGTTTTGCCGTTGCTTCTTGCTTTTCAGAACTGTACGCCGAGCCAAACGTTCGAGGGTCGCACAACAAGCCAAATGTCTCCTGGCAACGGTAACGGTGATTTTTACGGTGGTAAGCCTATCCTCTATTCGCACTTCGCAGCCGATTCTTGCCGCGAGACGGGTCGAGACGGAAAGCCGCTTCCCAACTCGCAAATCTTGGCCCCAAAAGCCGGCCAATACAAACTCGTGCGCTCAGACTGCGCCGATCTAAATGCCATCGATCTTTCTCCGTCATCCGTGCAAGTCACGGGCAATGATGTCGTTTACGAGGGAAGATCCTACGCACTTGCTACGATCAAAGATGATTTCAGCGTCATTGCTGCGAACTGCCCGGCGGGCCGCACGCTTAAACCAAGCGCATCACGTGTAAACTTGATCCCAAATGCGCAAAACATGCTCGATACATCCACCTGGTGGAATCACGAAGGTGTTTTGACGTCGCTCTCAGACACGCTCGCGGGATTACCGGCATTTACCATTCGTCGAAACGATCCGACCCGCTTAGACTACTGGAGACGTGCGCATCCTGATCTTACGCTCGCACCAAATAAAACTTATGCGGTTTCCTTCTTAGCTCGCGCAGGCACCGTCGGAGAAATGTACTTCTCGACCTCCCAAGGTTCATCGGTGATTTCGGCCGCCGTCGATATCGCAACTGGTTCGACGCGAGTCTTTGAGCAGCAACAGATCACTCTTATTTCCTCTGAGATCCGAACGATCGGGTCGTCAAGGTACTATACTTTATTTATTTCGACAGCCGCGGCGTTGCCACAGATCCCTGGTGCCTTCGGATTTGGCCCGAATGGCTTGGACGCTGGTTCAAACGACGTATCCCGCGTTGGCGACTCCGTCATCATCTCAACGCCTCAGCTCGAGGACGTTGCCTCATATTGCGACTGATTCACTCTTCAAATATCTCAGTCGCTCCGACTTTTCACATCGTTCAATCTAAACCTACCACGCAATTGGGTTGTGGAAGGGGGAACGATGACGACATTCATGAAACTCACAGCACTCATGGGAGCTTCGATCTTTTCGGTGGCTACCATGGCCTCGAAAGCCAACGCGCAAGTTTTTACGCCGATTGATTCATCTTACAAACTCGTCTTCGACGAGGAGTTCAATGGATCCGCTCTCGATAGCTCAAAATGGACGAACGGTTGGTTCGGAAACGGCACGTCCGTCACTGTCCCCGTGCAGGCTGCAACAGAGTCGGCCGCTTACGATCCGAAGCAAGCAACCGTTTCTGGCGGATACCTTCGTCTGAAAGCGATCGCCAGCCCGGCTACGGTCGGAGGTCGCACTTATCCCTATCGTAGCGGGCTGATTATGACGGGCGATAAATATAAAATTACTTACGGCTACGTTGAATCCAGAATCTATATTCCCGGTGATGCGAACGGAACGATCTACAATTGGCCAGCATGGTGGCTAGTTGGGAGTAATTGGCCAAACGACGGTGAGATCGACGTGATGGAAGGATTGGAAGGCAACGCTTACGCTACCTTCCACTACGGAACGCCTACAAACCACCAGCATCAACAATTTCCGGCACGATCAAACATGGTGGGCTGGCACGTCTATGCGGCCCATTGGCAACCGGGTCGAATTTCTTTTTACTTCGATGGTCAGCTCATCGGCACCATCACGAACAATGTGACTTCGCAACCCATGCAGCTCATCTTGAACTACGCCGTCGGTGGTTGGGGTGGACCCATCTCAGCTCCCGCGGAGATGCTCGTCGACTACGTTCACGTCTACAGCAATGCGAGCAACGCTGTTGCGGTCCCTCCGCAGGCTAATTACGGCGGACCAGGTTCAACTGGCAACGTGCCGACTCCAACTCCCACACCGTCTCCGACTCCCGCACCGACGCCTGCTCCAAACACGAACGTCTTCACGGTCGTAAGCCCTTCGAACGGAGCAACTGTTTCCGCCCCGATCACCATTCGCGGTGCCGCTGGTACGACGTTTAAAAATGTCGCCGCTTTCCTGCCCAGCCGGAACTACGAAAAAATCTCGGCTGACGTAGCACCTGTTAACGGCAGCTATACGCTTTCCATCGATTCGTCGAAGTTGGTCGCGGGCAATAATTCGATCGCCGTGATCGCCTTCTCAGTCCCTGCAGGGCAATCCGGCGGAACAAGCTCAACCGTAAATCTTACGCTGAATTATGTCCCTGCAACGGTGAACCACGTGGCGAACTCGGGCTTCGAGAACGGCTTTGCTTCCTGGAGCGTCTACGGTCAGACGGCGATTGCAACCACCGGTGCTCAATCCGGAACATCGGCTGCGCGATTGGTCAGCGGGACGAGTGCATTCGAACAAGTCGTAACGGGACTTCGTCCGAATACGACTTACGCATTGAAAGCCTACGTGCGTAAAGTAAGCGGAGCGGATCCCGCCATCGGCGCTAAGGATTTCGGTGGATCACAAGTGACAGTTACGTCAGCAAGCTCAAGTTACTCCCTTGTCCAGATCACGTTCCGGACGGGCGCAAGCAACACGAGTGCGAAGATCTTCTTCTACTCGTCAAACGGTTCAGCCCTTGCGGATTCGTTCTCGCTCAGCGCGCAACCTTAAGTCTGCTCTTGGAAGGGAGACGACATCGTCGTCTCCCCTTTTATTTCACTCAGGGCGTTCGACGCTCACCTCAACAAGAGCTTCTCCATTCTGAATCATATCAAGCTGGCGCGCGGCTTCGCGCGAGAGATCGATGATCCGGTCTTTTGCGAATGGACCTCGATCATTGATGCGAACGCGAACTTCTTTCGAGTTGCGAAGGTTCCGCACGCGAACCCAAGTTCCAAACGCGAGCGTTCGGTGAGCCGCGGTCATCTGATTCATGTTGAAAAGCTCACCGCTTGCCGTTTTTCTTCCATGGTGACGTTCGCCGTACCAAGAAGCTTTGCCCTGTGCGGAATCGCCTTCTCTAAGGGTTGGTCCGGCGCAAGAACTCAAGACCGTCACCGCAAGCAAAACAAACCACCACGGTCCGCAGCTTTTGAACTGAAAGAATCTGAGCTGACTCAAAGGTCTACCTCACGCTTTATTGGGTCTACCTACTCTCATCGGCAAGCTCTCGTGGTCGTCATCGCGTGTCGAGCGCAAACTAGCCTCTAGTCCGGTCGTAGGCCAGTGAGGTAAATTCGACGGATGAAGATTTATATCGATGCCGACGGCTGCGCGGTAAAAGAAGAAACGTATCGAGTTGCGGAGAGATACCAAATCCACGTCGTGGTCGTAGCGAACAAATGGATGAACATCCCCGCTAGTCCACTTTTCGAGATGAAGGTTGTCAGCAGCGGCTTTGATGCGGCCGACGACTGGATCGTTGAGACGACGCAAGCTGATGACATCGTCATCACCTCTGACATCCTGCTCGCTGACAGATGCGTGAAGAAATCAGTTCGCGCTCTCGGCCCCAAAGGGGATGAATTCACGGAAGATAATATCGGAGATGCCGTGGCTTCACGTGAGTTGATGCAGAACTTACGACACATGGGCGAGATGAGAGGCGGCCCTGCACCCATGGATAAGAAAGACCGCTCGCGATTTCTAGGAAAGCTGGATCAAATCATCCAATCCATCCGTCGCAAAAAATAAATTTTTACGATCGATCCTGGAACTCGAAATTTTCGGTTAGGTAAGTCTCTTCAGCTTCCGTGAGATACTGTTTCAAACGTCGGTAAGTTCGTCCATCTGTTGGCGTAATGAAGGTGATCGCGACACCTTCTCTACCGGCACGAGCCGTACGACCGATGCGGTGAAGAAACTCTTCACCTCGGTAAGGCAGGTCGTAGCTAATTACGGTTTGGATCGTTGGAACGTCCAGACCACGAGCGTAGAGGTCCGTCGTCACCAAGATTTTAATCTTCTCTTGGCGGAATTCTCGCAGGACGCGGTTTCGGTGACCCGGATTCATTCCACCATGCACAAATTCCGATTCGAACCCGTGATGCCCAAGCAGGCGGCCGATTGCCACACAGTTTTCTTGGCTGTCGGCAAAGATAATGACCCCGCCATTGAGCTTCTTAAGTTCATCGAGCAAACGGTTCTGCTTCTGCCCTGGTTTAAGGAAGTAAACTCTCTGTGTGAGGGTCGCAACAGGTGCTCCTGCGGATCCTGAACGAATCTGTATGGCATCAGGCTTCAGAAAAGCTTTTGCAACGGTTTCAGCCCACTTCCCGAAACTTGCGGCGAACATCAAAGTCTGCCGTTCACCGCGGAGGGTGCTTTGAATGAACTGCAGTTGCTTCTCAAAGCCGAGATCGAGCATGCGGTCCGCTTCGTCAATCACGAGGAACTGCAGACCTTTTAGCAAAAGCTTGTTTGCCGACAGAAGGTCATTGAGGCGTCCGGGCGTCGCGACGATCAAACGCGGATTTTTATTCAGCTCCTTGGTCTGCTGCGCAAGCGGAAGTCCCGTTGCAACCAAACTCATTGAAAGTGAAAGACCTTCGCAAAGCTGCTTAAAGACATTGAAGACTTGCTCGGCGGTTTCGCGACTCGGGGACAAAACTAAAGCGCGCGACTCAGGTCGCTGCTCAAGATGATTTACGAGCGCCAGTGCGTACGCAAGAGTCTTTCCGCTTCCCGTCTGAGCGACGGCGATTAAATCAGATCCTGCAAAAGCAGGGGGAAGTGAGTCTCTTTGAACCTCGGTCGGCTGGCTGATCCGCATCTTTTCGAGAGCTTCGATCCAAGAGGGCTTCACGCCGAGATCGGCAAAGGTACCGGAATTCGTAGTCAGGTCAGAAGTATTCATGCGTTCCAGGAGTTAACATAGCGATCTACCTAAAACCACTTCATTGTCTTGACTCACGCGATTTCGAGCGCGACCAGCTCAATCCTACAGGGTGCACGTATCGAGTAAGACACCCACTTACTATGGGAATTTCTTCAAGAGCTGCTTTTGAACATAGAGAGCGTTTGGTGTCGCGTGGCCGAGAGCGGTGTTGTCGAAGATGCACCAAGTTTGCGCCTTCTTTGAAGCGACATCCTCGATCGCGTTGACCCACTTGTCCAACGCCCGCTTCGTATAATTGCTGTAATAAACCTTGGGTGAGCCATGAAGCCGGAAATAGCTGATCTCGGCGGACTTCACAATTGGCGCATCACCGATCCGATTCGGATCCGCGACCACCCGTGCGACGCGGTAATCCTCAAGCACGCGCGTCGCCTCCCTTGAGGCCCATGTCTCGTGGCGTGGCTCGAAAACGATCGCTCCGTCATAGAGGTCGCGGATAGTTGCAAAAAAATCTTCAGCAGTTCCCTCATCGAACGCGAGCTTCGGAGGTATTTGCACGAGAAGCGTTCCAAGCTTTTCTCCGAGCTGAAGAATACCTTCGAGGACGACCTTCAAATCCGTAGCGTCGACTTTCAGTTTTTGAACATGCGTGAAGCGCTTTGCGAGCTTGACGGCAAACCGGAAGTTCTCGGGAGTGGACTCTGCCCACTTCAAATAAGTTTTGCCTTGATGCTCACGATAAAAAGAGGAGTTGATCTCCACTCCCGTGAGTTTTGCCGAGTAGGCCAGTAGATGATTTGGCTTAACGGCCTTCGGCGGAAAGAAATCATCCCGCGATTGTTTGGGAATCGTCCAACTTGCCGTTCCAATAAAAAATTGAGGTTTGCGAGACTTTGCCATTGCCCCATCAACGTAGGAGACTCGCTTCTTCACGTCAATTTTCAGGCTGCGCAGATAACTTCAAAATTCCCGGCGAAAACTTATGGGAGTTACGCTCACGTGCTCGTGATCTACGGAGATTCAGATCACCGCGAAGCCATGAAGCATTACGTCCAAAACGGCAAGCGTGAATCTCACTCCGAAAATCAAGCTGCAGCTGAATGGTTATCCGATGCCTGCTCGCGACGCGATTTCGCGAGCGGTGTCACGTTTTGAGCGGGCACTGATTGACCGTGAATCAGCACGCGGAGCTTTTCAACCAAAGTTCGCAGCTCTCCAGCTTGATCGGTCAGCACTTCGGAGGCCGAAGCCGTGTCTAACGAAACACGAGCGTTCTGCTGCGTCACCGAATCGAGCTGAACCATAGCGCGAGAAATTTCGTGTATGCCGGTGGCTTGCTCGGAACTCGCGTTCGCGATTTCATTCACGCGCTCGTTCACGGCATTGACGTGCGAAACAACTTCTTCCAAGGTCGAC
>SXGS01458639.1_pt1 | contig 12073 bp, 9 predicted proteins | sample 3174681 | NCBI WGS metagenome assembly SXGS01 (sample SAMN11356861, study PRJNA531348) | freshwater metagenome | isolation source: freshwater sample F1-80 | place: China: Fuxian Lake, Yuxi | collected 2017-12-25
GACCGTCCTCGGCCTGACCCCCATGGCGATGAAGCTGGGAACGGGCCGCGAAGCCTACGCGCCGCTGGCTCGCGCGATCATTGGCGGCATGGGAGTTTCGCTGCTATTCACGATCTTCATCGTACCGGCGGCGTATCAACTGGCGTACCGGAGGTCCGCGCGATGAGGCGGCTGGCTCGACGGATCGCCCCTTTGATAGCCGTGGCAGCGTTCGCGCAGGAAACCGCTCCGTTGACGCTCGAGGAGGCTGCGGCGCTGGCGTTGCGCAATCATCCGCGAGTGGCGGCGGCGCGGCTGTCGGCGGAGGCGTCACAGGAGACGGCGAAGCAGACGCGGACTCAGCTTTCGCCGGTGTTCGCGGCGAACTTCACGGGCTCGGTGGCCGAACACGGAGGACGTATCGGCGCGGGCCAATTGAACGCGTCGAGCCTTTTCAGCCGCACGGGCGCGGGCATTTCGATCACGCAGGTGTTGTTCGATTTCGGACGAGTGAGCGCGTTGACGGCGTCGGCGAAATCGCGCGCGGCGGCGCAGACGGAGATGAGCGCGGCGGTGCGGGCGGAGGTGTTGCTTCGGGTCCACGAAGCGTACTTCCGCGCGCTGTCGGCGCGAGCCCTGGAACGGGTCGCGAGGGAGACGCTCGAGGCGCGGAAGCTGATTCTCAGGCAGATCTCGGCGCTGGTGGCGAGCAATTTGCGGTCGACGCTCGATCAGTCGTTCGCTGAGTTGAACGCGATCGAGGCCGAACTGGCGGTGGACCGGGCGGAGAACGAGGCTCGGTCGGCGATGGTGCATTTGGCGGCGGCGGTGGGCTCGGGCGAGGAGCGGTCGTACCGGTTGGCCGATCCGGAGATGCCGGAGCCGCTCGCGCCGGACGCGGAGGCGCTGTCGCGGGAGGCGATTCGCGGGCGGCCCGACATCGCGTCGTTGCGGCTGAACGTTGAGGCGGCGCGGCAGTTCGCCGAGAGCGAGCGGCGGCAATCGCTGCCCTCGGTGACGGCGACGGGAGTGGGTGGGTTTCTGGGGATTCGGGACCAGAGGCTGCGGCCGCACTATGCGGCGCTGGGCCTGAACCTGAATATCCCGGTGTTCAACGGCGGTCTGTTCGACTCGCGGCGGCGCGAGGCGGGCTTGCGCGCGGAGGTGAGTTCGCACGAGCTGCGGGATCTCGAGATTCGGGTGGCGCGCGACGTCCGCGCGGCGTGGATCGACGCGGGGAATGCCTACCGGAGGCTGGCGCTGACGGGCAAGACACTCGAGTACGCGGGCAAGACGGTGCGTCTGGCGCGGTCACGGTACGAGTTGGGGTTGGCGACGGTGGTGGAGCTGAATCAGGCGGAGCTGAGCCGGACGTCGGCGGAGGTGACGGCGGCGGCGGCGCGGTACGACTATCTATGGAGACGGTCGGTGCTGAACTATCATGCGGGGGCGTTGCGGTAAGGGTGGCTCGGCGCCGATCGTACGACTCTAGCCTAGCCGAAAGACGCGACGGGTCCATTGACACTGGGCGTGGTACCGGGTATACCTGAAGCTAGGCTGACAAAATGACCGAGTCGCACGAGAGCTTCCCAGCGGTTCACGACGCGCTCCTCCAGAAACTCCTCGAGTTCGGCGAAATCGACGAGATCCGGAGCGACCTCCTCCGTTGCTCCCTCCTCGACGGCTCGTTACTAGAAAATGTCGTCGACGAGTGTTTGCGTCGCCTTGCGCCGACACTGCCCTACCGTTTGGTGTCAGTCTACCTCTTGAACCGCGTCGGAGATTTAGAGCGGATTGGTGCAGCGCCCACCGGCCAACCACTACCGAGTTTCAAACCCCTCCCAAGCCAAGATTGGAGCCGCCTTCTGCCAGGCTGGAACATTGGCACACGCAAGAGGGATCTGTACGTCAGGCAGGGTTTGGCGCACGACGACCCCGCGGAGACTTGGCTGAGGGCCGCCGTTGGGCCCGTCACGGATGTGATTAGAGTGCCGTTGAATGGTTCGAGTCAGACATTCGGAATCTTGGAGGCGGTTAACCCGAAGCTTAGACAGACTGAATGGGATCCGGAAGTGGAGTCCCGAAGAAATATTCGACGATTGGTGTTCATCGGGTCGGCGCTTGCCAGCGCCATCACCGTATGGCGAGCGCGCAACGAAGTTCTCGCAGTGGGACACGTGATGACCGCGCTTGCCGGCGCCGATCTGCACGCCGGAACTGACGAGACCGAAATCGAGACGGTATTCGAAACGGCGCTGGAGATCGGCCTGCACCACCTGCGCGATTACAGGGCGGCGATCCTTCGAATCGAGAATCCGCTGGACGCTACGGCGATTCTTGCCAAATCCAAAAACTCGGACTTGTCGTGGGATGGGTGGGTGGACAGGGAGCTTCGGTCCGGCCGTTACCTCGCTGAACTGGTCATCAACTCGATGAAGCCCGTGAAGATCAAGGTCATCGCGGACAATGCGGGGCTCTTCGCGAACTTCGATTGGATACGGCGAGCGGGTCTGCGCTCAGCAGCCTGCGTGCCCATGCAACTCGCCGACACCACACTGGGAACACTCACCGTATTCACAGGCTTCGAATACGATTTCTCCGATCTCGACGTGCGAATGCTCGGTGCGATGGCGGACGGCTTCGCAATGTTCTGGCAGCGGCTACAGATCCACCGCCGCCTAGTTGCCGCCGAACAGACGTCGGCCCAGCATCAGATGCGCAAGTTTTTCTCTTTGTTGCACACCACCAAGAACAGGTGGAGCGAGGTGGAAGCGCTGTTGAACCTCCGAACACAATCAGGCTCTCAGGCAGCGCTACGGATCGCGTCGGATGAGCTTGCCGCACTCACAGGTTCGACGATTCTCGACGCGCGAGGAGATAGCGCGGTTGACGTCGCGGCGACAATCCAGAAAGTAGTTCGAACCCGTCAACCGAGTTTCCGGCGGGCACGCATCAAAGCAGTGTTAGAGCTTGGCGAAACGCCCCTGATCAAGGTGCCACAAGAGGAATTCAGCGAGGTTCTGAACAACCTGCTGTCGAACGCCATTCGGGCGGTCGAACAGGCCAAGCGCGACAAGGGCGAGGTCAAGGTCTCCGCGTGCGTCGAACACACGCGAGGTCGTGACGATCTCGTCATGAGTGTCAGGGACAACGGCGTAGGGATACCCAGAGACCGATTGGAGAAGGTATTCGAACGCGAGTTCACAACCGAACAGAGGTTCGGTGGCACGGGTCTCGGGCTGTTTATCGCTCGTGATATCGTAGAGAGTTATGGTGGCGGCATTCGAGCGGAATCTAGGCTCGGTGAAGGTTCTATCTTTACGGTTCGCCTCCCGCTGAGTTGGATTGCAGCCTGAGCAAAGAATGGACAACATGGACCCAATGAGACCAGCCGGATCGGCGCATTTGGACCCGCGGAGGGGTATTGACGAATTGATTGTAGTCGCCGTTCTCGAAGACAGCGAGCCGGTGAGGAACACTCTGAGACTCAAATTGGAGGATCGTAAGTTTCTCGTACTCACACTAGAGGGCAAGGCCGATTGCCTCGAGTTGGCGAGAGCGGGATGCCGCACGTTCGTTCTCGACATCGAGCTCAATGAGACAGATCGCAAGGTCGAGGGCTTGGAGACGCTCGAGGCAATCAAACTCGAATTCCCCACCGCCTTCTGCGCGATCATCACGAACCGGCAGCAGTACAGGGAGATCGCAAGCAAGAATCTCCGTGCGGATTGGTTCTCCGGGAAGTCCAGCGATGAAATGGACGGATTGATCGAGCGAATCGAGCAGGACTTCCTGGACCGGTTGCGGGAGTCGTCACGCTCCTCCGCCGATGAGGTGCGAAAGTCCGCGTTCGAGATGGGGAGCATGGCTCGCGCCGTCCGGCGGCGACTCGCCTGGGGCCACCTTGCGAAGGGGAGAATCCTAGCTTCGGCGAACGCCCTGCTGCAAGCCGGGCCGGCCAAAAACGGTTCGACGGTCGAGGACCGGCTGGCCTTGCTGGAGCCCGACTTTCGCCAGCTCTTGTCGTTCAGGTCCGAGATTGGAGAAGGATACGGAATCCTAATAACTGCCCTCTGGAACGCCCTCTTGAATCTCGCCGGCGAAGTCAACGAAGGCCAGGTCGCGCTATGGGGAGACGTATTCGAGCGGGCGCTCGAGTCCCCTCCCCAGGTGGAAGAGGCCTTGGCACTGGTCGACCTGTTGGAGGACGCAGGCTTCAACCCTGATGCGCCAGGCCTCGGAGACCTACTCAACGTGCTGGCTTCGCATGAGGACCCCGAAGAATGAAGGCGTTCCTCGACTCCTCGGTAATCGCGGACGCCACGCTGAAGGACCACTCCACCAGACAGCGAACGAATACGTTCCTACGCGGCTTCGCCGAGTGCTTGGCGCCGCAGTATGCATTGAAGGAGTTGGCCGCGGGCCCGATATACGCATTCCTCTGGTTCCACAATGTCCTGGCAAGCGAGCGGTCCTACGACAAGGCCCTGGGAAAACTGCACCGGTTGTCGAGAACGCCGCGACGCAACCTCACTTCCTCCGCCATCGAAGCCCTTCGGGCAGCGGAACAGACGCTCGCCCCGAGCATGAGGGCCAGACTCTATTGGCGCACGGAGGCGGAACGGGCGGACGACATTCGGACGACCCTCTTGACCTTGGTCCTCCGCGCGTGGCGGCGAGCGAGGAGATATTCGCTTTCCCATCCTCTTCGATGCCATCCCCTGGTGGAGCCTGACGCCGGCGACCCGCGCGGAGTCAGGCACTCCGCGCGACGGTGCTCCGGGCCGCATATCTGCGACCAGGCGGGCCACCTGCGAGCCGCGGCGGACGACTTGGCGCGAATCTGCTCCCACCTGACAGCGCACGGGAAATCGGAGGAAGATCGCCGCCGCCTTCGAGCACTGGAACTCGCGGCCGGCGGCAAGGTGATCGGGGAATCCGAGTGCCGCGGCCTTGGCGACGCGGTTTACGCGATCTTGTCGCCACTCACACACGTGATCGTGACGACAAACACCAAGGACCACGAAGCCCTGGCCGCGCTGCTGGGCAAAACAGTCGAGCGGCCGCCAGCGGGTTGATGTGCTTCGCTCCCACTGGACAAATCGCGCGCGGCGAAGGACGATGGAGAAATGGCGGGCGTCGACCTGTTCCGCGTCGCGGACTTGAAACGCATCATGGCCTCCGAGAAGAGCCTGGCGAAGATCATGGGGTACTACGCCGAGCACTTCGCGGCCGACGAAGCATACTACGATTCCGCCGAGGATGCCGAACCGCCAGCGGCCATCTCCCGGGGCGTCTACCAGATGTGCGAGAAGTTCGGCCAGGAGATGTACGTGGTCAAGATGCAGACCGCCTCGGTTCCCATCGCCAAGCTGAAGCACGGCATTGTGTGGGTGGACGAGCGGATCGGCATGTTCGTCTGGGCCGACGACATCAAGGTGGGCGTGTTCAGCATCGACGACGGCAAGATGACCCACTACGGAAGAGTCACGTCGTCGCAACTGGTGCAAAAGGGCAAGGCGAACTGACGGCGCGGCGGGCTAGCTGCTACCGTAAAATAAGATCTTCATGAATCTGGTAGACATCGCCAAACCGCCCACGGCGGACAACGCCGCCATTCATCTCAGTTCGCGCGACAACATCGCCGTCGCGCGCGTCCCACTCGCGGCGGGACAGCAAGTGCGAGTGAACGGTTGCGAGATCACGCTACGGAGCGCGGTGCCGATGGGGCACAAGCTGGCCATCCACGGCATCGACGCGGGAGGCAACATCCTGCGGTACGGCCAGATCATGGGAACCGCGCGCGTCCGCATCGAACCCGGCGACCATGTCCACGTGCACAACGTCGCGTTCCAGGAACTGCGCTTCGACTACGAGTTCCCCACGGGCGAGATTGCCCTGCCCTCACCGCCGGCGAACATCCCCACCTTTCTCGGCTACCGCCGCGAGGACGGCCGCGTGGGAACGCGCAACTACATCGCCGTGGTGGCCGCGTCCAACTGCGCCGCGCACACCGCCGAACTGATCGCGCGCAGTTACGAAGGCGAGACGTTTCCCGAAGGCGTGGACGGCGTCGTGGCGTTTCCTCACGGCGAGGGATGCGGCATGTCGATCGGACCCGACACCCGCCAGCTTCAGCGCACGTTGAGCGGCGTGCTCGATCACCCGAACGTATCGGCCGCCATCATCCTGGGCCTCGGCTGCGAAGTGAATCAGATCGATCATTATCTCGGCAAGGGCGCGCCGCGCACCGATCGCCTGGTGGGCATGACGCTCCAGAACACCGGCGGCACGCGCGCCACCGTGGCCGCCTGCCGGGAGGCGATCAAAGGCATGATCGAACGCGCGGCGGCCGAGAAGCGCACCGAAGTTCCCGCCAGTCACATCGTGCTCGGAACCAATTGCGGCGGCTCGGACAGCTTCTCCGGCATCACGGCGAATCCGGCGCTCGGCTACTGCTCGGATCTGCTCGCCGAGATCGCGGCCACGTCGGTTCTCGCCGAAACCACCGAGATCATCGGCGCCGAACACCTGCTGGTGAAGCGGGCGCGCAATCGCGCGGTAGGCGAAAAGCTGCTGCAAATGATCGCCGATTACAAGACCTACCTGAACCGCTTCAGCGGTAGCAGCTTCGACGACAATCCGTCGCCGGGCAACAAGGAAGGCGGTCTCACCAACATTCTCGAGAAGTCGCTGGGCGCGGTGGCCAAGGCGGGCGCCTCGACGCTCAACGACGTGGTCGACTACTCCGAGCGCATCACGTCGCCGGGCTTCGTGGTCATGAACACGCCCGGCTACGATCCGGCGTCGCTGACCGGGTTGGCGGCGGGCGGCTGTAACCTGATCTGCTTCACCACCGGACGCGGCAGCGCGATCGGCTTCCCGACCATCCCCGTGCTGAAGGTCGCCACCAATACCGCGATGTACAAGCGGATGTCCGACAACATGGACATCAACGCCGGCCGGATCGCCGATGGCGAAGCCACCGTCCAAGGCGTGGGGCGCGAGATTTTCGACATGCTGCTGCGAGTCGCATCCGGGGAACGGACATGCGCGGAGAGGTTGGGGCATCAGGAATTCGTGCCCTGGCGGATCGGACCGGTGATGTAATGAAGCGCGCATGGTTGGTCCTGGCATTGACGATGGGCGCGGCGGCGCAGACCAAGTCGGCGCTCGACAAGAAGACGCTCGAGACCTATGTCCGCCATCTGAACCTTTATCCAGCGGGCGTGACGATCGTGATCGGCGACCCGAAGCCGTCGGAGGTGGACGGTCTATTGGAGGTGGGCATCACCGCATCGATGGGCCAGGCGAGCGAGTCGCGCAGCTATCTGGTTTCCAAGGACGGGTCGCGGTTGCTCGAAGGGCGCGTCTACGATATCGCCCAGAATCCGTTCAAGAAGGAGCTCGACACACTGAAGACGGATTTCCGCCCGAGCATGGGCACACCCGGAGCTCCGGTGGTGATCGCGTTGTTCAGCGACTTCCAATGCCAGTATTGTCAGAAGGAAGCCGAGGCATTGCGAAAAGATTTGTTGAAGGCCTTTCCCACGCAGGTGCGGGTCTACTTCATGGACTTCCCGCTCACCCAGATCCATCCGTGGGCGATGAAAGCCGCGCTGGCGGGCCGTTGCGTGTTCAACCAGAACGCGCTCGCTTTCTGGGAGTACCACGATTGGATTTTCTCGAAGCAGGCCGAGATCACCGAGGCGAACTTTCAGCAGAAGCGCGACGAATTCCTGAAGTCGAAGGCGATGGATCCGGCGGCGATCGACCGTTGCGCGGCCGGGCCGGCGGCGATGAAGGCGATCCAGGCGTCCATGGATCAGGCGAGGAAGCTCGGCGTGCAATCCACGCCGACGCTGTTCGTCAACGGGCGTAAGCTGGGCGGCTACGTGCCGTTCGACAATCTGAAAGCGATCGTCGAAATGGAGATCGGCTATCAGGCCACGACAAAGAACGCGGGCGAGGCCTGCTGCACGCTGCCCGCACCAGGTCTGTTGCAACCGGGGGCCAATCCCATTCTTCCCGCGATCACGCCGAACAAGTAGGGGTCATGTTCATCGTCAGAAGCATCGCGCTCGCGGGCGCCCTGGGACTGAGCACACACGCGGCGGCGCCGCCCGGGTTCGAATCCGAGCGCTACGTGGAGCATGTCCGCGTATTGGCCAGCCCCGAAATGAAGGGCCGCGGCACGGGCAGTCCGGAACTGGAAAAGGCGGCGGGCTACATCGCCAAGCAGTTTCAGACAATCGGATTGAAGCCGCTCAACGGCAAGGGATACATGCAGCCGTTCCCGGTCACCACCAACGCCCGGCTGGGCAAAACCAACCGGATGCGCTACCGGCTGGACGAGAAATCGCGCCCCAAGGATTTCTCCAAGCAGGCGGTGCCGTTCAACTTTTCGTCCGGCGGCCGGTTTTCCGGCACGTTGGTGTTTGCCGGCTATGGCATCACGGCCAAGGAATACGCCTACGACGACTACGAGGGATTGGACGTGAAGGACAAGTTCGTCGTGATCCTGCGGCACGAGCCCCAGGAGTTCGACGAGAAATCGCCGTTCAGTGGCAAGGTCTACACCGAGCATTCGCAGTTCTTCAGCAAGGCGACCAACGCCAAGCTCCACGGCGCGCGCGGCGTGATTCTGGTCAACGACACGCACAACCACTCCGGCGATTCCGACGAGCTCGAGCCGTTCTCCGGCGCGGCCGGACCGTCCAACGCGGGCATTCCCTTCGTGCACGTCAAGACGGGAGTAGCCGAGGAGTGGGCGGCCAAGGCCGGCAAGGATCTGAAGCAACTTCAGGCCGAGGTCGACAAAGACCTGAAGCCGCGGGGATTCGCGTTCCCGGACTCCTTGACGGTGGACTTGTTCATCGATCTGCGGCGCGATCAAAAGACGGTGAACAACGTCGCCGGGTACCTGCCGGGAGAAACGCCGGAACACATCGTGATCGGGGCGCACTACGATCACCTGGGCATGGGCCACCAATTCTCGATGGCCCCCTCGCAGGCGGGAACGACACACCCCGGAGCCGACGACAATGCCTCGGGCACGGCGGCGGTGATCGAGTTGGCGCGGTACTTTTCGGGCCGGCCGAAAATGAAGCGGGGCATCGTGTTCCTGGCGTTCGCCGCCGAGGAACTAGGGCTTTTGGGATCGAGCTACTACGTGAATCACCCCGACCTCCCGATCGATCAGGCGGCCGCGATGATCAACATGGACATGATCGGCCGGATTCGCGACGGCAAGGTCTACGTCGGCGGACTGGGTACGGGCGCGCCGTTCGAGAAGATGATCGAGGACATGGCGAAGGGATCGCAGTTGCGGTTCGAGCTGGCCGACAAGACCGGCTACGGCTCGAGCGACCACACATCGTTCACGGCCAAACAGGTGCCGGTGCTGTTCTTCTTTTCCGGATTGCACGCCGACTACCACAAGCCGTCCGATACGTGGGACAAGATCGACGGGCCGGAAACGGTGAAGCTATTGGACTTTATCGCGGGCGCGGCGGCACGGTTGGCTGGCGATGACGAGCGTCCGAAGTTCGTCCGCGTGGCTCCGTCGCATCAGCCCGTGGCGGGCGGATCGTCGGCCGGCGGTGGCGGATATGGGCCCTACTTCGGCAGCATTCCCGATTTCGCCGAGCCGCCCACCGGCGTACGGTTCTCGGACGTGCGGGAAGGGTCGCCCGCCGCGAAGGCGGGTTTGAAGGGGGGCGACATCATGATAGAATTCGACGGAAAGAAGGTCCAGAACCTGTATGACTTCACGTACATTCTGCGTACCAAAAAGCCGGGCGATTCTGTGAGGGTAAAGGTGCTGCGCGGCGGGAGCCCGGTCGAGGTGGACTGCGTTCTCGAGAAGCGTAAGTGATTGATCCGATGTTGGGCATGCGTGGCGCCACCGATAGCAGCCTGTGAGGATTCATGACTAGTTCCCGCGACAGTTCGCTCGATACGGCCAGAGGGCGCGACTTCTGGACGCTGCCACCGCTGATTCTGCATCCGTTCTCGGATTCGAGCGGTCCCAGCCGCCTGGTGGAGAGTTCACGCGCCAGCCTGATGCTGCAGGGGCTTCTGCCGCAAGGCGAGCTCAGTGTCGACGAATTGGAGCGGCGGCTTCTGGACGGCCGGTACTGCGAATTGCGGATGCTGTTCTATGTCGGCCGCGACCTGTTCCGATGGCTCGAGCAGTGCCAGGACTACGTGGACGGCCACCCGCATCTGCGCGCGGCCGGCTACAAGTTCCAGAGTTTCGCGGCCTATCTGGTGGAAAATCCGCCAGCCCGCGTGGTGACGAAGTTGAAGCAGTGGGGCGTCGCCGACTACAAGGCGATCTTCCAGCGCGCCATCGGTCTGAACTGCGTGCTGGCCGACGCGCCGGCGCGGGAACTGCTCTCGACCGAGTTCATCCGCCACTACTACCGCTACGCCGATCACATGTACCTGTGCCGGCAGCATTCGACCGTGTATCCGGATCTTCCAGCGGCGGACTTCGATTTCGACCTGTTCGCGTCCGGCGAATATGCCCGGATGCTCGAGAAAGAATGGGAGGACTCCTAGACCCCTAGAGAGCGTTCTTGAAGTGAAGAGCACGGCCATTGTGCTCACCTGGACGGTCGTGTTGACGGCCGGTCCATCGGAACATCCCCCCGCCGCGCGGGATGGAGCGATCACCACGATCGGGGAGATTCGCGGCCTGACGCGTAGCCAAGCCGCGGAGCGGCGGCGTGTTCGCGTGGCGGCCACGGTCACCTACTGGTCGGCGCAGCCGGTGCGGCGATTCGTGCAGGACGGCGAGGACGCGCTCTACATCCGGATGCTACCAGGGCATCCGTTGTCGGACTTCGCCGCCCAACCCGGAGACAGGTTGCGCATCGAGGGGCACACCGAGGAAGGAGGCTTCCAGCCGGTGATTGTCCCGAGTTCGATCGAGCGGATGGGCCGGGCCGAGGTTCCGGCAGCCCTACCTGTGGCGATCGCGGACCTGGCGGCCGGGAGGCACAACGCCCGTTGGGTGGAGGTCCGGGGAACCGTGGTGGCGGTCTGCGGTGGTACGGAAGGCAACGGTCGCGTAGCCGCTTGGCTGACGATCGAGCGGAACGGCCGGAGTCTGCCCGTCCAAGTGGACACGTGGTTGGGAGACCCGATCGAGCTGCTCGACGCCGAGGTAGCGGTCCGCGGAGTGGCATCGGGCCGCTTCAACCCGTCGGGCCAGTTCGTGGAGGTATCCGTCAAAGCCCAGTCGCGGTCCGGCGTCGAGATCCTGCGACCGGCGGCGGCGAACCGGTTCGACTCCTCCGTGACCAGGATTGGCAGTCTCCTCCGGCACGGCGGTCCTGGAGCGGGCGAGCGGGTGCGAGTGCAAGGCGTCGTTACGCTCGTCGAGCACGGCAGGATCTTCGTTGACGACGGAGAGCACGGCGTCCCGGCTCCGCTCTACGCGACCAGCGGGATACGGGCGGGCGATTCCGTCGATGTGGTGGGAACGGTGGCGCTCCGGGAGCAGACGGCGTGGATCGATCAGGCAACGGTGCGGGTGACCGGCAGAAGTGCGCTCCCGGCGCCACTCGAAATGCCGGCCGACCGGGTGCTCTCCGAGTATTCGTCGAGCCGGATGAACGCGGTGAGCCGGCTGGTCACGCTCGAAGGCGAGTTGCTCGAGCGCCGGGAGCAGTCGAGCCTGGGCGCCGACGGGTTCGTGGTCCGCGGCCAAGAGCTCACGCTACGAGGAAACAACGGCGTCGTGTTTCGCGTGGCGGCGCCGCCTGACGGGGAGCCCGGCGCCGCCGCGGCCCCCGGTTCGATACTACGCGCCACGGGCATCTGCCGCCTTCATCTCGACGACACGGTCGGCAGGGCGGTCGGTTTCCGCCTTCTGGTCGGCCATCCGTCGGAGCTTCGCACGGTGCAAGCCCCCACGATGTTCACGGTCGAGCGGTTGGGCATCGCGCTCGGTGCGCTGGCGCTAGCCGCGGTCCTGGGAATCGCGGGGGTATGGCTGCTGCGGCGCCAGGTGCGGCGCCAGACCGGGGAGCTCACCCGGCAAGCCGCCGACCTCCGCGCGGCCAAGGAAGGAGCCGAAGGAGCC
>SXGS01739539.1_pt1 | contig 12073 bp, 9 predicted proteins | sample 3174681 | NCBI WGS metagenome assembly SXGS01 (sample SAMN11356861, study PRJNA531348) | freshwater metagenome | isolation source: freshwater sample F1-80 | place: China: Fuxian Lake, Yuxi | collected 2017-12-25
CACCACCTTGGACTGGCAGTCAATAATGCGCCCAGCCAGCGCTTCCGGGGAGAAGCCACCAAACACCACCGAGTGAATCGCGCCGATGCGGGTACAGGCCAGCATCGCCACCACCGCCTGCGGAATCATCGGCATATAAATGGTCACTACATCGCCACGGTGCACGTCCTGGCCGCGCAGGGCGTTGGCGAACTTGCAGACTTGCTCGTGCAGTTGGCGATAGGTGATTTCCTCGTGCTCAGACGGGTCGTCACCTTCCCAGATGATTGCCACCTGATCGCCACGCTCTTCCAGATGGCGGTCCAGGCAGTTATAGGAAACGTTGAGGGTGCCGTCAGCGAACCACTTGATATCGACGTGATGATCGTCAAACGAGGTTTGTTTGACCTTGGTGAACGGCTTGATCCAGTCGATGCGTTTAGCCTGCTCGCGCCAGAAACCATCGGGGTTGATAACCGATTGCTGGTACATGGCTTTATAGGTCGCCTCATCAGTCAGCGACTGAGCAGCCACCTCAGGGCGCACGGGATACAAGGACGCAGCACTCATCAGAAACACCTCGGTGGGTAGTTGTTGTTCTATGTGCCATTTTGTAGTCCACACCCCACCTTCGAACCATTCGACCATGGTCTTAACGCTCTAAGACAATGGTCTGAGGCATTCACGCAGGCGCAAATCACAGCACTGCCCACAGGTGTAGCAAAGCCTGTTGGGTAACACAAAGATCAGCGGGGTGCTTTTGAGGTTGGGTTAGCCGCACGCGGGGATTGCCAGGCATCAACACCAGCTGGCCGGAGAATCCAAACCCAGCATGCTCGTAACGCAGGCCATCTGGCTAGCGGGGGTTGCGCTGGGCCACGCGTGCAGGTCAGCTACAAACGCTGCTGTCGACGCTCACACGCCCTACGTATCCCACCAGCTGCATCTGCGAGATACAGACTTAAAACCGCCCCAGCGTAGATCGCCCATAAAAAAGGCGACCCAGTAAGGTCGCCATATAAAACATTCCCAAAGGGGGGAATGGAGTAACACTTGCATCCAAACCACGCAGGATTGAATGAACTCAGTTTCAGGCAGCGCCGGCAAATAAGCCATTGCACCTTGGTCGTAGCCCCACCAGCGGCTAATCGCGTGGCGAGAACGCTATAAACCAAGGCTCCAGACGTCGACCGAAAGCCAATTCGGCATTAAACATCGCGCCCTGCTCCTCGCTCTTGTTTTCGCTCTGCTGCAAGCTCGCGTGCCATTTGTTCGGCAGGTTAAGGCGCTCAATGCCAGGCGTTTGTGCTGAGCCGCCGAGCTGCCACACCCAACGCTGGGATGCAGGGCGCGGGTCATCACCCTCACCTTTCCACTCGACGGCCACGCTATTGGCCTGCGCATCAACAATGGCCTGCACGATGGCGTAGCGCTGGCGATCCGGATAACGGCTGCGCAGGGCCTGTTGATCCAACCCGGCATCGACCACCAGCAAGCGACTGGCACGATTTTGTTCGAACTCCAGGGCCTTGCTGGCATTCTCAGCAGCCGCGCGCAGCGCCTCGCTGTCCGGCACGGCGCGATAAAGGCGCGCGGCCTCAGACTGTGCAGCTTGAGCCCGAACCACTTCATGCTGATAAGCCGGGCCGTTAAATTCCAGCACCAGCAAGGCATTGCGCTCCAGTTGGCGTCGATAGCGACGCACGCTTTCATCATTCAAGTCAGTGGGCAGGCTAAAGCCCAACTCAGCCATTTTCTCGGCGCTGATCGGGGCGTAGCCGTAATCGTCACCATCCCGGCTAGGCCAGCGGTAATGCAGGTGCAGCGATTGGCTACTGTTGTCATTGCGCCAATAGGTGTAGGCGCTGCTCAGCTCGCGCTCAGTCAATAACAAACGACTGTCCATCGGCTCCAGACGATTCCAGGCCACCCCCAGCAGCACGAAGAGGTTAACCAGCGCCAGCAGCGCGAAACCGCCGATCAGGTAACGCAGAGATAGACGATTCATTGCCCACCTCCCAACAGCCCATGGCGACTGCGCAAGCGCCGCAACAGCAGCAAAATAAGCACCGCGCTCAAACCCAGCACCAGGAAGAACAGGTATTTGGGCATGCTGTCCCACCACCAATCAAAAAGCTTGGTGTAGAGGAAAATCACGAAAAATGTCAGCCCGGTGTTCACCACGTCGGCCCAGTTGCGGCGCACGCCCAGCGCAATCACTAGCCCAGCCACGACAAACCCGGAAGCCTGATAAAACCGCTCAACAACGCCCACCGCCGCGTCGAAATAACTGCTCTCGCCCCAATACGCCAACACCAGCATCGGCACAAACACACCAAGTAAACCAAACACGCGGTAGATCACGGCAAAGCCATCAAAACGGCGCTGATCACGCCACAGCGGCAGCGCGAAGATCAGCAAGGCCGCCGGGATGAAGTTTTCCGGGCGCTGCGCAAACCCCAGCCAATAAACCCCATCCCAACTGCCGACTCGCGCCGCCACAAAAGCCAACAAACAACTCAGGCCAATCGCCAGTAACAGCCGCGCACTGCAGGCATAAGCCAACAACAGCGCGTAAAGCGCCCAAGGCAGCAGAGCGTTAATTGACGGAGTGATATTGAAAATCTGCCCAAGCATGACGATGTTCAACACAAAACAGGTGAAGGCCACCAAGGCAGCGAGCTTGCCGAAATAGCCAGAACTATCCCGACGCTGCACAACCAGCACCAAGGCAAAAGATGCAAAGCTGGCCGTCAACAGAATGGCCACCTGACTCAGGGTGCTGAACAAGCCCCAGAACTGATAAAACAAAAAGAACACACTGGCCGACAACGCCAGCGCGCCAAGGAAAGAGGCAATCCGCATACCCAGCGATAACTGGCGGGTGTGCACGCTGTGATCAATATCGAAAGCGGCCAGGTAACGGTTGAGCAATTGCTGCTGGTAGCCGTGCAGGTGGGCGCGCTGGCTGTCACTGAGTGCCAGCACCTGCTCGGCTTCAAGACGCGCCAATTCGCGGTTGAACACACCAATATCATCGGCACGTTGCTGAGCATCGCTGCGGTTTATGTTGGCCATGGCATTCCTTGCTGCTGATCCTGACTCGCACACTCTAGCGCTAACAGGCCATTGATGGGCTGACCTAATAGAGAGTTGGTAAACGCAAATACTTTTCGCGGCTAATGCCCCGCCTATATACAGCGCGCTGATGGTTAAACTGCATTCAGCATTTAGCCTACGGATACCTGATGAAAAGCGTCCATGCACACCTGCTACAGCAGGCACCGCCTAGCCACAAACCAGCTGATACATGGGCCAGGCTTTGCTGTGAGCAAGCGCTGTTGGCTGTTGAGCAAGGCTGTTATGGCGTGGGCGCTGTCTTGGTCAATGATGCGCAGGAGTTGCTGTGCAGTGCCCGCAATCAAGTATTTGCCAGCCACTACCACAGCGGCGCTCACGCTGAAATGCTCCTACTCGACCAGCTGGAAACCGAGTACCCGCAGCAGGATCGCAGCGCCCTCACCCTGTACGTCAGCTTGCAGCCTTGCCTGATGTGCTACGGGCGAATTCTGCTCGCCGGGATAACCCGCGTGCGCTACCTGGCCCACGACAAACCCGGCGGTTTTAGCGGCCAACGATTACCCGCCGCTTGGGCCGAACTAGCCAACCGTACCTCCATCGAACTGGCTGAAGTGAACCCGTATTGGATCAACCTGGCCGAGCAAGCAATCAACAGCCTGCAAGATCGCCAGCGGTTGCGTGAGCGGGTGGTGGCGGCGTGGGCAGGCACCAAGCAGGTATAGCGTCCTACTCCTTACCCAAGCCATGCTGACGCAGCTTGTTGGCAATCGTGGTGTGCGAGACGCCAAGGCGTTCGCCCAGCTGACGACTGCTGGGGTGGACGTGGAACAGGCGCTCCAGCACGGCTTTTTCAAACCGCCCAAGGATGTCATCCAGCCCGCCTTCCACCGAGAACTCGCCGAGCGGTTGCGGCGCGCCGAAGTCTGGCAGGCGGATGTGCTCGGCTTTGATCACCCCGCCATCGCACAGCGAAACCGCCTGAAACAGCACGTTCTCCAACTGGCGCACATTGCCCGGCCAGTGGTAGTGGCTGAGTTTGTCCAACACCTGTGGCGCCAGTTTGGGCAGCGGGCAGCCAATCTGCCGGCTGGCCTGGTCGAGAAAGTGATCGACCAGCGGCGGCAAGCCATCCAGGCATTCGCGCAGCGGTGGAATGTGCAAGCTGAGTACGTTTAGGCGGTGATAGAGGTCTTTGCGAAACTCGGCCTTGGCGCATAACTCGGACAGATCGACCTGCGTCGCGCAAATCACCCGTACATCCAGATAGACCTCCTCATCACTGCCCACCCGGCGAAAGCAACCATCCTGTAGAAAGCGCAGTAGCTTGGCCTGCAAACGCGGGCTCATTTCACCCACGCCATCGAGGAACAGCGTGCCGCCAGCCGTTAATTCCAGCAGCCCCAGCTTGCCCTCCGGCCTTGCACCTTCAAAGGCACCCGGACCGTAGCCAAACAGCTCAGTCTCGGCCATGGATTCCGGCAAGCCGGCGCAATTCAGCGCCATAAACGGCGATTGACCGCGCGGGCTGGCCAGGTGACAGGCGCGTGCCAGCAGCTCTTTACCTGTGCCGGTTTCCCCTTCGATCAACAGCGGTGCATCCAGCGGTGCCATACGCCGTGCTTCTTTGACCACGGCGGCCATCACCTTGGAGCTTTGGAAGATCGAATCAAAGCCGCGCAACTCTTGTTTGCGCACGTTGTAAATGCGCTCGCCGACGCGATCGGCACGGTGCAAGGTCAATACCGCGCCAGCCATGGCATCGCTTTCATCATGCTCGGTTTGCAGCGGCGCAATATCAGCGAGAAATACATCGCCTTTTACTTTCACCCGTAGGCCATTGATTCGCGACTTATTGGCGCGCACCAGTTCCGGCAGGTCGAAGTCCTCGGCGTAGCGCGACAAGGCAATGCCCGGCACCTCATCCACCCGCACGCCCAAGAGTTGCGCGGCACTGCGGTTGGCCGCGACGATGCTGCCGCCCATGTCGATCGACAACACCGGAAAATCCAGCGCACCGAGCAAGGCATTCAGCTCCAGATGGCGACGCTCACTGGGCATCAAGCCCACCCGCTTGACGCCAAACACTCCGGCAATCGCCTCGAACTTGGGCCTCAGTGATTGGAACTGCAGGTTGATCAGGTTCGGGCAATGCAGGTAGATGGCGTTGCCCTACTCGCCACCGACTTCGCCACGGGCGACGTTGATGCCGTATTCGACCAACAGGTTAAGGATGTCACGCAGGATGCCAATTCGGTTCTGGCAGTGGACTTTGATACGCATGGCAGAGGCTCTGAGCAGATTCTTATTAGAAGCCGCGCAACATTCGAGGCTGGCGACGGATTATCCGTCAAGAATATGTGACATATCAGTGCAGCAGCAAGACGAAGCTTGGCCGCCCCGCAGCACACGTAACCTTTTCGTTACGAATTTACCAACATAACCGCCCCCAAACGCCCAGCCTGGGGCTGCATAACCTTCGCCGCTGGCGTATTCCTTTGTTCAATACAACAACAAAGCCCCAGCAGGAGGCAGCAGCATGAGTACCCCGTACGTGGCACGCGAACCTGATGCCAATTGTTTTATCCATTATCCAGAGGCCGAACATCAGGTCTGGCATACCTTGATCAGCCGGCAGATGAAACTGTTGGAAGGCCGCGCCTGTCAGGAATACCTGGACGGAATCGAACAACTCGGTCTGCCTCACGAGCGCATTCCACAACTCGGCGAGATCAACCGGGTGCTGCAAGCCACCACCGGCTGGCGCGTGGCGCGGGTGCCTTCACTGATTCCGTTTCAAACCTTCTTCGAGTTGCTGGCCAGCAAGCAATTCCCGGTGGCGACTTTTATTCGCACGCCCGAAGAACTGGACTATCTGCAAGAGCCGGACATTTTCCACGAGATTTTTGGCCACTGCCCGCTGCTGACCAATCCCTGGTTCGCCGAATTCACCCACACCTATGGCAAGCTTGGCCTCGCCGCCAGCAAGCAAGAGCGCGTTTATCTGGCGCGCTTGTATTGGCTGACCATCGAGTTCGGCTTGCTCGACACCAGCCAGGGGCAGCGTATCTACGGCGGCGGTATTCTCTCCTCGCCGAAGGAAACCGTGTATTGCTTGTCCAACGCGCCAGAGCACATGGTCTTTGATCCCATCGAGGCAATGCGCACGCCGTATCGCATCGATATTCTGCAGCCCGTGTATTTTGTGCTGCCTGAGCTCATGCGCCTGTTCGAACTGGCCCAAGAAGACATCATGGCCATGGTGCAACAGGCCATGCAGCTGGGCCTGCACACACCGAAGTTTGCGCCGAAAGCCGCGTAACGCCTCACTTAAAACCGATGTAGGTTGGGTTGAGCTGGCGAAGCCCAACATTGCGTTACCCGAGAAATGTCGAGCGCAGCGCCACGCGCTCCCTGTTGGGCTCGCCACTGTGCAGCTCAACCCAACCGACGCTTTGTTCACCACCGAACACTGGAGAAATCTGATGTCCCTTGCCCAAGCCCAATGCGAAGCCTGCCGCGCTGATGCGCCGAAAGTCAGTGATGAAGAACTGGCAGAGCTGATCCGCGAGATCCCCGACTGGAACATTGAAGTGCGTGGCGACCACATGGAGCTGGAGCGGGTTTACCTGTTCAAAAACTTCCGCCACGCCCTGGCCTTTACCAACGCAGTCGGCGCTATTGCGGAAGAAGTCGGCCACCACCCAGCCTTGATCACCGAGTGGGGCAAAGTCACCGTGACCTGGTGGAGCCATGAAATGCGCGGCCTGCACCGTAACGACTTCATCATGGCCGCACGCACCGATGCGCTCGCCGCTGATGCCGAGGGCCGCAAGTGAGCCACTTCCAAACCATCAAACGCGTGCCCGGCGACCCGATTCTCGGCCTGATGGACGCCTATCGCGCTGACCGCAACCCAGCCAAACTCGACCTCGGCGTCGGCGTGTACAAAGACGCCCAGGGTTTAACGCCCATTCCACGCGCGGTGAAATTAGCCGAGCAACGGCTGCTGCAAAGTGAAACCAGCAAAAGCTATATCGGCGGCCATGGCGACCCATTGTTTGGCAGTCTGCTCAGTGAGTTGGTCTTGGGTGCAACCAACCCGCTGCTGACTGAGCGCGCGGGAGCCACGCAAACCCCAGGCGGTACCGGCGCATTGCGCCTGTGCGCCGACTTTATCGCCCAGTGCCTGCCGGGCCGTGGCATTTGGTTAAGCGACCCGACCTGGCCGATCCACGAGAGCATCTTTGCCGCCGCCGGCCTGCGCGTTGGCCACTCCCCCTATGTAGGTGCAGACAACGCACTGAATGTCGAGGCGATGATCGCCGCCCTCACCCACGTGCCTAAAGGCGATGTGGTGCTGCTGCACGCCTGCTGCCACAACCCCACCGGTTTCGACCTTGCGCCGCGCGACTGGAAGCGCGTGCTGGAAGTGGTGAAAGCGCGCGAGCTGCTGCCGCTGATCGACTTTGCCTACCAGGGTTTCGGCGATGGCCTAGAGCAAGACGCCTTCGCCGTGCGCCTGTTTGCCGCCGAATTGCCGGAAGTGCTGATCACCAGTTCCTGCTCGAAGAATTTTGGCCTGTATCGCGAACGCACCGGTGCGATGATCGTCTGCGCCGAACATGCTGAGAAGCTGCAAGATGTACGCAGCCAACTGGCGTTTATCGCCCGCAACCTGTGGTCCACCCCGCCGGCCCACGGTGCCGCAGTGGTCGCCAGCATTCTCGCGGACGCCGAGCTGCACAGCCTCTGGGTCAGTGAGCTAGACGCCATGCGCCAGCGCGTTGCCAGCCTGCGCGCCGGCTTGGTTGAAGCCCTGCAGCCTTATGGGCTCAGTGAGCGTTTTGCGCATATTGCGCTGCAGCGCGGTATGTTTTCCTATACCGGGCTAACAGCGTTGCAGGTGCAACGCCTGCGCGATGAATTCAGCGTGTACATGGTTAGCAGCGGTCGCGCCAACATGGCAGGTTTAGATTCCAATCGCCTCGATCAACTGGCCAATGCCATGGCCCGGGTTTGCCCTGACTGAGCCAACGCCGAGCCCCGCAGGTCACCCGGGGCTCAAACGCCGCACGCGCCTTAGGCTTGCTATAGTCGCGACACACCCATCGCGCCGAGCCGCCTGTGTCCCGCCTCTCCAATATTGCCTTTCGTCTATACCAGCGCACATTGCACAGCCTGGCACTTTACCCAACGCTGATCGCCTTGGGCTTCTTCGTCCTGTGCCTGCTGGTGATGAGCATTGAGTATCAACCCTGGCTGATGTCGCTCAAACAGATCGTAGATGTAGGCCTGGTACGTAATGCTGATAACGCCCGACTGATTCTCGGCACACTGGTCGGCGGCATCATGACGCTGATGGTATTCAGCTTCTCCATGGTGATGGTGGTCCTCAACAACGCCGCCGCGTCACTGTCACCACGCGTCATACCAGGCCTGATCAGTGATAAAGGCCATCAGAAAACCCTGGGCTTTTATCTGGGCACCATTCTCTTTTCACTGTTACTGATTACCAGCATTGAGCAGGAAAACTCAACTCAAGTACCCAGCCTCGGTGTGCTGATTGCCTTGTGCCTGGGCCTTGCCTGCCTTGGCCTGTTCGTCCACTTCATCCACTCGATTTCCCGTTCGATCCAAGTCGAGTACATCCTCAACAACCTCTACCGCACCACGCTGGAAAAACTCACCGCCAGAGAAAGCAAATTTGCCGATATCGACGATATGCCGAGCTGGCCGGATGATCAGCACTGGCACAAGGTGTCCTCCCGGCACAACGGCTATTTCAAAGAACTGAATATCAACGCCATCAACACCCTGCTGTGTCAGCACGACCTGCGCATGACGGTGTTAATCCACCGTGGCTTTTTTGTGATGAGCGGCCGCCCGCTGTTCAAACTGGATCGACAAGTCGAACCGGAAGTAGCCAGCAACCTGCTCGATTGCTTTGATTTCTTTATCGAAGAGTACGCCAACGCCCACTACCTCTTTGGCTGCACACAAATCTCCGAAATTGCCGTCAAGGCCCTAAGCCCGGGCATCAATGACCCCGGCACCGCGATTACCGCCATCGACATGCTCAGCGTACTGTTCAGCAAACGCCTATGCCTGCCGGACCTGGACGTCGCGGCGCTCGACGATGAGCCGCCCCGCCTGTTCCATTACGAACTCTCACTCGATGAGTTACTGCTGCAGGTCCTCGGCCCTATTCGAAACTACGGCGGCGCTGATGCCAGCATACTGCGCGTGCTGCTGCAGGCTTTCAAAAACCTGCTCTACCAGCCGCTTCGCCCACAACAGAAAACGGATTTACTCAGGCATGTGCGCAGCGTGCAGGAAACAGCAGACCACAAGTTGCACAACAGCCGTGATCGTGAAGCCATCAATCAACTGATTGAGCGAATCAATCAGACTACCGAGACCCAGCCGCCTATTCCCCTGCTTGCAATAACCGCCTAAACAGCCGCCCGATAAAATAATTAGCGCGCTTATCACTCAAATTATTATTAATAAAATCAAAGGCTTAATAAAAATTCACGGCAACTAAGCCTCCCTCTACGATTTGCCAAGCGAGCGTGCTTTGCTTAGGGTAGAGGCTATGTGGTCATTAATTGCCCCTATCAGCTCGTTGCTGGGAGGCGTTGCTTTACTCCTTCTCGGCAATGGCCTGCTCAACACCCTACTGACCCTGCGTGGCGTCGCCGAAGGCTACTCCACCTCGATGCTCGGCCTGATCATGTCCGGGTACTTTGTCGGTTTTCTCCTTGGCACCTGGCTGGCGATTCCGCTGGTCCGCCGCGTTGGGCATATCCGTGCGTTTGCCTTTTGCGCCGCCCTCGCTGCCATCACTGCCCTGCTGCATGTGCTGATCATCGACCCTTGGGTCTGGCTGGGCCTGCGCGTGCTCTACGGCCTTGCGCTGGTCAGCTTGTATATGGTGATCGAAAGCTGGCTAAACGCGCAGGTACCCAACGACAAACGCGGTCAGGTGTTTGCCGTGTACATGGCGGTCAACCTCGGCGCGCTGGCGGCGGCGCAGCAGTTGCTCAACCTGGCATCGCCGAGCGACTTTGTGCTGTTCGTGCTCGCGGCCATGCTGATCAGCGCAGCCTTGATGCCCATCACCCTCACTCGGCAACTCCAGCCCAGCGTGCCGGATACCCTGCACACCAACCTACGCCAGATTGCCGGTATCGCCCCACTGGCATTGGCCGCCGCGGGCTTATCGGGCCTGGCGCTGGGTGCGTTCTGGGGCATGGCGCCGGTGTACGCCAGCCTGAATGGTTTTGATGCCACCGGCGTCGGTCTGCTGATGAGCAGCACGATTCTCGGCGGTGCTTTGCTGCAATGGCCGATCGGCATTTACTCGGATAAACACGATCGTCGTCTGGTGCTGCTCTGGGTGGTGGCACTGGCCGTGGTGGTCGCCGTGCTGATGAGCCTGTTGCCAGCCGGTCGTCTGTTACTCGGGCTGATGTTTATCTGGGGTGGGCTGGCGTTTGCTATCTACCCCATCGCCGTGGCGCAGCTGATCGACCAATTGCACAGCGATGAAATTCTCGCCGGTTCCAGCAGTCTACTGATGGTTAATGGCATTGGCTCGGTGTGCGGCCCACTGCTCGCCGGCCTGCTGATGCAGCACCTCGGCGCGCAAGCGCTGCCGCTGTATTTCGCTGCCACGCTCGCCTTGCTTGCGGCCTACACGCTGTACCGCCTGCGCCATGTCAGCGACTTGGTCAGCGCGCCAGCCGGGCACTTTATGCCCATGTTGCGAACCAGCCATACGGTGCTTGAGCTGATGCCCGACGCACCGCTCACAGACGACCCAACCCCAACTGACTCACACGAGGACCCGCCCGACCCGGCGCCGCAGACGCCAGGTTAAAACAACAGACGAACGCCGCCTGGCGCAATCGTCCATAGCTCGTCGGCTTTTGTCGGCGCGTCACTGCATCCATTTAACTGGACAGGAAGACAGCGCATGTTACTTGCCACCGATCTTGATGGAACCTTTCTCGGCGGCGATCCCAAAGATCGCCTGAGCCTCTACCAGACCATCGCCGCCCACTCGGAAATCCGCCTGGCCTACGTCACCGGCCGCAGCCTGGAGTCGGTGCTGCCACTGCTGGCAGACCCGACCCTGCCGCAACCGGATTTCATCATCTCCGACGTCGGCGCCAGCTTGGTACACGGCGAAACCCTGCAACCGATTCAACCGCTGCAAAGCGCGGTGGACGCCCTCTGGCCCGGCGACAGTCAGGTCGCCAGCGCCATCGAACGCTTTGCCCTTGAGCGCCAGGATGTACCGCAAGTGCGCCGCTGCTCGTACTTCTGCAGTCCAGAGCAGGCGGCCAACCCGCAGCTTCTGCAAATAGCTGAAAGTCTCGGTTGCGACCTGCTCTACTCGGCCGATCGCTACCTGGATTTTTTACCCAAAGGCGTCAACAAGGGCAGCAGCCTGCAGGCGCTGGTCGACTGGTTGGCACTGGACAACGATCAGGTACTCACGGCTGGCGACACGCTTAACGATCTGTCCATGCTCAGCGGCCAGTTCAAGGGCGTGTGCGTAGGTGAATCTGAAGACGCCCTGCTACAAGCCACCCGCCAGTATTTGCGGGTATTGCACGCCGAGCGCAGCGGTTGCGGCGGCATTCTTGAAGCTTTTGTGCATTTTGGCTTTCTCGGCAAACAGGGCATCGCCGCCGAAGGCAAGCAAGTCGCCGATCCGGGTAAGGCCGATCTGGTGATGGTCTATCACCGCCTACCCTATGAAGAATATCGCGGGGCTGATGGAAAGCTGCAACGCCGCCGCCCGACCTCACCCAACGGCATTATTCCCACCCTGCTGAGCTTCTTTGGCGATGGTCGACCGGGCTCTTGGGTGGCTTGGGCCGAGCATGACGAAAACAGCGGCGAAACCTTCGACAGCCACACCACGGTGGACGCCGAACGCTACCCGAGGCTGACCGCCGCACGGGTGGCGCTAAGCAAGGAAGAAGTCGACATCTTCTACAAG
>SXGS01653493.1_pt1 | contig 12072 bp, 11 predicted proteins | sample 3174681 | NCBI WGS metagenome assembly SXGS01 (sample SAMN11356861, study PRJNA531348) | freshwater metagenome | isolation source: freshwater sample F1-80 | place: China: Fuxian Lake, Yuxi | collected 2017-12-25
AGCGGCTCGATGATCTTGGGATTCTTGCCAAGCTTCGCCACGGCGCTGCGCATCGCCGCAAGATCTACAAGCAGCGGCACACCGGTGAAGTCCTGCAACACGATGCGCGCGACGACGAAGGGGATTTCGGCGGTGCGCGTCTCGTTCGGTTTCCAGTTCGCGAGCTCCTTCACGTTCGCTTCGCTGACCTTCTTGTCGTCATAATTTCGCAGCACGGATTCCAGCACGATGCGAACGCTCACGGGCAGGCGCGAGATGGGACCGACACCGGCGGCTTCCAGCGCGGGGAGGGAGTAGAATTTACCGGACTTGCCGTTGCCGAGGTCGAAGGATTGAAGTGTGTTGAACAGGTTATGGCTCATAAGAAATACAGGCCCAACGACGCATCCCGCGCCGGTTGGGAGCGCCGAAAATGGGGAGTGGTGGAGTCAAAGTCAAGCGACTCACTGGAACGAAGCCCGCACCAAAAAATGAGGAAGCTCCCGGCGCCTCACTCTTCCAGAACGGAGAAGAACCGGCGCAACTCTTCGTCCAGTTCGGAAGGATCCGCCACGGTCCGCATTACTTCCTCCTGAACGAGTTTCTTGTAGCGCTCGCGCAGGCGGTGAACATTCACCGCGACGGCATTGGCCGTCATGTTCACGCGCGAAGCGACCGTGTTGTAGTCACCCGACTCCGCATCCTCGATGATGAAGGGCTGAAGGTGCTCGAAGACCTCCGCCTTCCCGGCAGCGGATTGCTCAGAGCGCAGGCGAGTCAGCGCCTGTTCGAAGAGCGTGAGGAACCAGTTCTTCTCGAAGATTTTCTCTGGCGACAGCTCGGAAGCAGGTTCGAGCTTGTAACGATTCTCGGCATCAGTGTCGTCGAGCGAGATGAGCGCCTGACCGCCGCCGCGCTTTGCAGCACGCTCGTAGTCGCGCTGGTTCGATACAAAATGGTTCAACGCGGCGAGAAGAAAGCTGCGGAACTTACCGCGCCGCCGGTCCACCGCGCCGAGGTAGTTCTCCTTCAAGAGCCGGAAGAAAAACTCCTGCGTCAAGTCTTGGGCCTTGTGAGGATCGAAGCTCTTGCGTCGGAGGTAGGAGTAAAGCGGATACCAATAAGTCTGGCAGAGCTTCTCCAACGCGGCCTCGGCTTCCCTCGAACCGCCGCGCTGGGCAGCCATGACATCCGTCCAGGAAGTCGGCGCGAACTGAGCCCCGTAACCGGTGACCGATCCGGCGACGGGTGGCGCGTTGTCTTCTGGTTCCAGTGCCATCCCCGATCTGTGTGTGTATTGAAGCAGCCGACTGTCGCTCACCTGTCAACTGGCGGAAGGGGAGGGATTTGAACCCCCGGTACGGTTACCCGCACGCCTGAGTTCGAGTCAGGTGCCTTCAACCACTCAGCCACCCGTCCCACCGCTGACAGTCAGATGCTTGCGACAACACATGAAACACTCTACCGACCTTCGGAACCCAGATCTGAGACTCAGGTTCCACGGGAAAAACGCCACTCAAAGCGACTTTCTCCGCTGCGTTTCATGTGGCGTCATTTTGTTCGAGCAAGGGTTGGCGGCAAGCTAATTCGGAGGTTCGGGCGCGTTGCGAATCCGGCAATGCCTGCCTCTCGAACGGCAGATCACTCATACAAGGTGCGATCGGACCTGGAGCGGCCAGCAGCCAAAACACGCCAGGCCCTACGAGTCTTGGCGATCAATCCGTTCACCCTTCGATTGCATCCGCCGCTCACTCCGGCGACTCGCCGTCGATGACGATTTCGGGAAGCTGCCCGCGGTTTACGAGGTCATGAAGATCCCGGCGCACCGTCCTGCGATCCACCCGGAACTCCTCGGCAAGCCCCGTGATGCTCGGCTTCTGCGTCGCGCCACGCAGGCGCTTGAGAAGTTCGTACTGGCGCGCGAGCCGCTCGGTGAAAAGCCGCTCGCGATCGCTCGTCGCAAGTCGCTCCGCGCGTTCCAGTGAACGCATCGAGCGGACCATCTCGCCGAAGCCGCATTCGTCGAGCGCCTGCTTCACGGTGTCGCGGAGCTTCTGGAGCTGGACGGGTTTCTTGAGCACATAGGAAGCGTGGTCAGGGCCTTGCAACGCCTCCAGTTGTTCCTGCACGCCGAGCGTCCCGGAGATGATGACCACCGGAACGTGGGCGGCAGATTGCTTGATGCACGGCAGAAGTTTCGCGCCCAACTCGCCGCCTTCGAGAACGTGATCGAGGAGGATGAGATCGGGCACTTCCTTTTCGAGCACCCCAAGCGCCGCCGTGACAGTAGTCACGCACGTCAATCGGTAGCCTGCCAGCGCCTGGCCGTAGAGCCGAAGCTGTTGAGGGTCGTCTTCCACCACGAGGATGGAGGCAGAGTTCGGAGCGTCCATGAAGATGTCGCGAGCGTATCCAACGCGCTGAAAAACGCAGTGGGCGAGTTGCGCCCACCCGGCGAAAACGGCCGCTGGCTCAGGCTGTTTTCTTTTTCCAGACGTAGCGCAGCATCAGCACCTTGCCAGCGGCGGTCAGCGGGATGGCGAGGATGCCGCCGAGAATTCCACCCAGCACCGTGGTGCCGACCATGACAGCGATGATGATCGTCAACGCGTGCAGGCCGGTCCGTTCGCCCATGATTCTGGGCTGGATGACGAAACCCTCCAGCGTTTGCACGACTGCGAAGACCGCGAGCACGAGCATCGGATGCTGCCAGTCGCCAAATTGCACGAACGCGATGACGAGCGCCGCGCTGCACGTTGCAATGGCGCCGAGGAAGGGAATCATCGTCAGCACGATGGCGACTCCGCCCAGCAACACCGCGTAAGGCAGGCCGATGAGCAGGAAGCCGATCGTATAACAAATGCCGTCGCACACCGCCACGAGCACCTGGCCGCGAAAGAACGAGATCAGGTGATCATTGACGGACTTCAGCACGAAGATCAGTTCATCCCGGAACGCCGACGACTGCACCGGCAGGTAATCCTTCCAATGCGTCTCGATGCCGCGCTTCTCCAACAGGAAATAAAACGCATACACCGGCACCAGCGCGAGGCCGGCCAGGATTCCGAAGAACGACGCCACCCGGGTCACCTGTTCCACCGCCCACGCACCGGCCTTCGGCGCAACCTTCGCGAACCAGTCGGCGGCAGTCTTCACCGTGTCCGCTCCGCCCAAGGTCGTCCACAGTTGCGACTCCGTGGTGGGCGCAGCCGCCGGCGCATTGGTGCCGGCGACCTGCACCGCGATGTTGGTGTCCGCCGGATTTGTCTCCAGCTTTGCAGCCGTCAGGGCCGCGCGGCTCTCAAAGAAATTCTTCACCAGCGCAGGCGGATTATTGATCCAGTCCTGCACCTTCTCCCGGACGCGCTGCGAATACGTCGGGATGCGGCGCGCGAGGTCGTGAGTTTCCGTTACCATCTGCGGCACCACGCTCCCGAGCAGCCCGAGCATGAGAAACATCGCGCAGGCGAACACCACCGCAATGGCGCGAACACGGGGGACTTTCCGCCGCTCCAACGCGTCCACGACAGGATCGAGCAAGTACGCCAGCACACCCGCCACCGCCAGCGGCCAGATCACCGGAGCCAGGATGTGCAACACCTCGCCCAGCCCCCAGATCAACGCCACGACCAGCAGCACGAGCGTCGCAATCGCCACGCCTGTCAGGGCGAGCCAGATCGTCTGCGCCTGTTTCGGAGTCGGTGGAGGAAAGCTCATGCGTCGTTCAGCCCTGGCCGAGTTTGCGGGACTTCTCCGACGCCGCGCGCACCGCTTGGATGAGCGTGCCGCGCAGGCCGCCGGCTTCGAGTGCGTGCAGTCCCTCGATGGTCGTGCCGCCGGGGCTTGTCACCATGTCCTTCAACGCGCCCGGATGCTGGCCCGTTTCGAGCAGCAGCTTCGCGCTCCCCAGCAACGTCTGCGCAGCGAGCTTGGTGGCGATGTCGCGCGGCAATCCCGCCGCCACGCCGCCATCGCTCAACGCCTCGATCATCAGGAACACATACGCCGGCCCGCTGCCGCTCAGGCCTGTCACGGCGTCCAGCAACGATTCCTTCACGGCGTATGCCACGCCGACGGAGGCGAAAAGCCGGTGCACCAGTTGCGCATCGTCCGCCGTCGCACTCTTGCCAGTGGCAAAAGCTGACGCCGAAGCACCGACCAGCGCGGGCGTGTTCGGCATCACTCGCACGACGCGCGCGCCGTCCGGCAGGACCGACTCCATCCGAGCCAGCGGCACGCCGGCCGCGATGGAAACAAGGAGATGATTCGCGGTGAATTGCGGTTTGATTCCCGCGAGCACGTCGTTCACCTGGTCGGGCTTCACGGCAAGCAGAAGCACATCGGCGAAGGCCACGACCTCGGCGTTCGAGGCCGTCGTGCGGATGCCCGTGTCGCGGGCGATGCCGCCGCGCGCAGCTTCAAACGGATCGCTCGCGAGAATGGAATCCGCCTTGGAAAGACCGGCATGGATGAACCCTTTGGCCAGGGCGGCGGCCATCTTGCCGGCGCCCAGGAAACCCAGCTTCAGTGCGGAAGACATGCGCGCGTTGTAACAGCAAGCCCCCGCCAGCGGAAGGGATTTCCCGCTGCCCGGGAACACTGCCGCTGCACAATTGACAGCGCACCCCGATCCACTAGCCTTCCATGCATCCAAAGAGCGCAGGACCACGCAAGAAAACCGTACTAAACACACGCATTACTGAAACAAGGAATAACCCATGAACACGCACCAAAGCTCCCGCCTGCTCCTCGGCCTCATCATACTCTGCTCTGCGCTGCACACCGCCACCGCACAAACCGTGCACGTGGACTTCACCGCCGAAATCACCAACATCACCGGCAACCCCCTGCCCGGCGCGCAAGTCGGCGGCACCATTCAAGGTCGCATCACCGTGGACCTCGCCCACATGCCAGAAGATCCCAATCCCGACAAACAAACCGCGGAATTCAACTACTACACCGCTGAAGCCGGACCCTTCCCCGGCTACACCTTCGAATTTGATGCCGGCCTCGGCAGCACCATCCAGTTTGATTCCATCGAAGCCGCCAACACCCCCGGCCCCACCCCCGGCATATTCATGTATGACACCACCGGCTCACGCGACTGGATCGGCTTCCAAGCCCGCAGCACGGGCTCCACTTACACCGCCAGCCTGAGCTTTGAAGACTACACCTTCACCAACGGCCTCGTCACCACCGACTACTTCCCCGAAGCCATCCACCTGCCCGGAGACAAGGACCGCGCCGGCTTCTACTACGGCGACTTCTTTGGATCGGACACCATCGCCGCCCGCGTCACCACCGCCACCCTTACCGTGGACACTGGCAGTCAACGCACCGGCCTCCTCCAATACCGCATCCAGCGGTCCGACCTGCTCCGCTACAAGAAACTGATCCTCCTCAACACCCTGCGCCTCGCCGAAATCGCCTTCGCCCGCAAACGCTGCTACGTCGGCCTCAAACACCTCGAACACTTCCAGCGCAAACTCCGCCTCCTCATCCCCCGTCGCGACGCCAACCTCGCCTACGTCCTGCGCAATGGAGCCGCCCAAATCATCGCTGATGGCTGCGACCAAATCTCCGAGTAAACCGGCGTCCGCTCCACCCCGTCCCGAACATCTGCGAGTGAGACACCGCCGCGGAAGGTAGTGGTTCTCGCGCGGCGCGAGAACCCCACCCGCGCAGAGCGGGCGGAGGATACGACCACACCATGCAGCCCCGGCAACACGCGCCGCGACCGGTCCACGGTCACGGCGAGGTTGGTAAGATACGGCTCTTTCGCCAATACCACACGATGACTAAACCGACTGCTGCGGCTGATATGGCGGACCACAGAACGAAGCGACCCAGCGAGCGTGCCCGGTCGTAGGGGCCGTGAAGGAGGAAGTTGGGACGGAGATAGATCGCCTCGTCATAGTAATCGATGAAGCAGTCGAAGCGTTTCAGCAGGTCGTTTCCGAGAAGCTCGAGTGGATACGGTTTGACGCCAGGTAGCTGCAAATCCACCGGAGCGTTTGTGATGATGTGGTCTCCAAACTTCAGTCGTGGAAAGGCCACAATTTCGGTTTTTCCATTCTGACGGCCGTTGCGATCTCCCAGCTTGGAACCAGCCTGATACATTTCGTGTTTCGAGGCAGTGCGATGGTTTAGCAAGGCTGTGTTTTCGTAGCCGGTGTCAAACATCATCCATTGGGTGAAGGATTTGTCTGCCGCAATGAATTCCACAGGGATGTGCGGAACGCCATGGATCATCCTCATCGGAAGTTTGCTGAATCCGGCGGGTAGTTTTGGAATGGAAGGATGGATGCGAAAGACACTCTCGGTGTAATTGAGTTCGATGACTTGATTCTCCAGCAAGTTGTTGCCGATGATTCCGTGCTCGCCCAGAAATGTGTTGCCACCCCTTTGTTCGAAGAGCGGGACGTTGGTCCAGGTCAGGGAGCCAATATGAACAGAGTTTCCGCTGCTCATTCCGATCGACTTGGTTCCCTCAACGGACCCCATTTTAGCCGAACCGCCGAACCGGACACCGGATTTCGCCGCGCTTTTAGCCGCGATCCCGCTTCCCGTCGCCCCGATGTCCAAAAGGAATCCTTGTTCGGGTCCATCGTTGATCCGGGCTGAAATATACGGCTTGTTGTTGAGCCGGGTCGAAAGAGGGATGGCGACCACGATGTTGGTGGCGGAGTTGGTCAGCCCTGCCTGCTTGATATGAGCGCGAAGGAATCTTCGTGGCTCTATTTTGAGCAGACAATGCTGCGTGTTGTTGAGCAGGACGACAAATTCGTGAACCTCCGATTCCTTCACCCGAAAGGAGATCGATTCGAGATCGGTTTTGAAGGTGATGTTTCGCGGTTCCTTGGACCGTCGGTATTGATACCGATCGGGCTTGGCATTCGGCACCAGAGTACCGCGTTGGCTGATTGCACCATCCTCGACGAGGACCGATAACGAGTTGGCCTCGATGCTGGGGAGCGAGTTTGTGATCGTTTCTCCGAGGCTGCTCGATGAATGGAACGTGATCAGGGCGATGACCGCGATGGTCGCATGACTTCCAGCCTTGGTTTTAGGCCTCATGCTTTCCATGTCAGGCATTCTTGAGTTCGCGTTGTGGCATCGCGGCTAGGACACACGGCCCTGTTGGATGTTGCAAAAGAATACTCTGTCGCCACTCACACAGGCAGGCGGATTGGCACGAGCGGAACGGAGCAGCCACGTCGGCGCACTTCGGATTCTCGAACGCAGCCGGCACTTCTCGCGCCGTTGATGCACTGAGGATTTTCGCAAAAGCCCGGATTTTCGCGTGTTTGGCTCTTTTTGGACTGCGGGATCGCGATACTTCGTCGTTCCTGCGTCGTCCCTTGCTGATGCGCTGTCTTACCTTGCAGGTGGACGACTCAGGATCACCGATCCTGCGTCATCCCGCGCCAGGGTGCGACATAGGATCGGCGAGGTACGGCCGTCCCTCGGCGCAGGATGACACAGGATCGGTGGTTTCGGGCGGCGGAATCACGGTGGAGACGGTCGAAGCAGCGCAACGCCGTGCATGTTGACTCCGGGCACGCAGACCGCGACTGGCTGAGTGTTGCCAATCGGAGGGCGGCTCGCGGTCCGGGTTCACGCCCAGCGCAGCGAAACCGGTGGGGAATCAAACTTCCTCTGGACACCCCGGCGGCTTTTCCGCTCCATAGGCGCGTGCTTCGCATGAACTCCCGTCGCGGCCGTTGCTCGATCTCGTGAACAGTCTCCCGTCGCTTTCCATCCTCACGCTCACGCCGCTGGCCGGCGCGGCGATCATTGCCGGACTGGGTTCGCAGCAGGGCGCGCTGGCGCGGCGGCTGGGGTTGTTCTTCAATCTACTCTCGCTCGCGTGGGTGGCGTTGCTTTGGGCGGGGTTCAATCCGGCGAGCGGCGAACCGCAGTTCGTCGAGCGGCACGAATGGATTCCATCGGTCGGTGTGCAGTATTTTCTGGGGCTGGACGGCATGAGCCTGCTGATGGTCGCGCTGACGGCGTTTGTGGTGCCGTTCGGTTTGTTGGCGTCGTGGCGGGTGGAGGACAACACACGGGCGTTTGTCTCGCTGCTGCTGTTCTTGCAGGCGGGATTGTTTGGCGCGTTCACGGCGTTGAATTTCATCCACTGGTTTCTCTTCTACGAACTCACGCTCATTCCAGCGTACTTCCTGGTGAAGCTGTGGGGCGGGCCGCAGCGCTCAAAGGCGGCGAACCAGTTCTTCATCTACACGATGGTGGGGAGCATCGCGTTGTTGCTCTCGATGCTGGCGGTGTATCTGGTAACGGGAAGCTTCGACTTGCTGGCGCTCGCGGCGAAAGGACGGAGCGGCGAGATCGCGGCGTTGTTCAACGTGCGCATCGCCGGGTGGTATGATCTGTCGCCGCGCGCGTTGTCGCTGGTGATTTTCCTCGGGGCGTTCCTCGGGTTCGCGGTGAAGGTGCCGGTGTGGCCGTTTCACACTTGGCTGCCGGCGACGTATGCGGAGGCGCCGACGGGTGTCTCGATGGTGCTGACGGGCGTGATGTCGAAGCTCGGTGTGTATGGGTTCCTGCGCATCCTGCTGCCGATATTCCCGAATGAGATGCATCTCCTGCTGAAGCCGCTGTTGTGGCTCGCGGTCGCGACAATCGTCTTCAGCGCGTGGGCGGCGATGACGCAGAAGGATCTCAAGCGCATCGTGGCGTATTCGTCGATCAACCATCTCGGCTATTGTCTCCTCGGCATCTTCGCCGCGGCGACGGTGACGGGCGCGGAACCGCACTGGACGGCGGAGAAGTCAGCCGCGTTGAACGGCGTGCTGGTGCAGATGTTCAATCACGGGATCACGGCGGCGGCGCTGTTCTACTTCGTCGGATTGATCGAGCAACGTTCCGGCAAGCGGGGCCTGGATGATTTCGGCGGGCTGCGCAAGGTCGCGCCAGTGTTCTGCGGGTTGATGGGCATCGCGCTGTTCGCCTCGCTGGGATTGCCGGGGCTGAACGGGTTTATCGGCGAGTTCCTGATCTTCAAAGGCGTCTTCCCGCTCGCGTCGTGGGCGGCGGCGCTCTCGGCGATCGGGCTGCTCGTCACGGCGATCTTTCTACTCACGATTCTGCAACGTGTCTGGAGCGGCCCGCTCGGCGGTGCGGGAGAGAAATTCGCGGACCTCACTCTCGCCGAAAGGCTGACCGTCCTGCCCGCCGTGGTGCTGATGTTCGTGCTGGGCGTGTGGCCTCAGGCGCTGCTGGGCGTCGTGAATTCCTCGGTGAGCAAGTGGGTCGAGGGACTCGCGCTCTGATTTCAGCGCGGATTCCGCCGCTGATTGCTGCGCGGAGAAAAATAATTCACGCCGGAGAAAAAAACCCTTGTGAAAAATTTCACGTTTCGGCAACTTCGCGTCCGCTTCCGGCGGAACTCCGTTTTACCTATTGGATTCGAGGCTTCGTCGTCGCGACTTTTTCCAATGCGCATCTTGCACATTATCGTCTTAACGTTGGGTCTGCTGACCGCCGCCCCGATGGGCGCTCTCTCGGCGGAAACTCCGGCGGTCGCTGCGGCCGTCGATGCCGTAGCTGCGGTGGCCTCGACCAATGCGCCGGCGGCCGAAGTGCACGCCCTCCCAATGAAGGCTCCGCGTCTGCTGGGCCATGGCGAGGAGACACGGTTCCAGGTCACCAACTCGCTCGTGGCGATGTTTGTGGTCTCGGCGTTCCTGATCTTCTTCGCGCAGATGGCGACGCGCAAAACCAGCCTCGTTCCCTCGGGCCTGCAAAACTTTGCCGAATGGCTCGTTGAGTCTCTAATCACTTTCCTCTCCGGAATCATGGGCGAGAAACTGGCGCGCAAGACGTTCTGGTTCTACGCAACGGTGTTCATCCTGATCCTGTTCTCGAACTGGTTTGGGCTCCTGCCGGGTGTCGGCTCCATTGGTTGGGGGCATGACGTAGATGGCCATTTTCATGTGACCAGCCCGATTCTCCGCGGGGCGAATGCGGACCTGAACATGACGCTGGCGCTGGCCATGACGTTCTTTGTGCTGTGGTTGTTCTGGTCCATCCAGGCCAATGGCATCGGTGGCTTTCTCTCGCACATCTTCGTCTATCACGGTGACGCCGCCGGCCTGATGCGCCCCCTGCTCTTCCTGATCTTCTTCCTCGTCGGTTTCCTGGAAATTATCTCCTTCATGATTCGCCCCGTGTCGCTCACCTTCCGTCTCTACGGAAACATCTACGCCGGCGAATCGCTTCTGGAGAAGATGCTGCACATGGGCGGGCCGTTCTTCGGCTGGCTGGCGGCGCTGCCGTTCTTCGGTCTGGAACTGATGGTCGGGATCATCCAAGCGCTGGTGTTCATGCTCCTGACGGCGGTGTTCACATCGCTGATGTGCAAGCATGACGACGAGCATCACGCCGCCGAAGAGGGCCACGGCCAGAAAGCGGCGCACTAAATCAATTTGGCGGCTGGACCGTGGCAAGACTGCGGGAGCCGCCCGCAACACCAACACGAAACGAAAGAACGAAAATGACAGGTAACATTGCAATCATGGGTGCCGCTCTTGGCGGCGGTATCGCACTCGGTCTCATCGGCATGAAGGCCGCAGAAGCCGTCGGCCGCAACCCCGGTGCTTCCGGCAAAATCCTCGTTCAGGCCCTCCTGAGCGCCGCTCTCGCGGAAGGTGCCATCATCATCGTTATTTTGATGGGCCGGGGTAACTAAACCGCCTTCGCGGCGCGGTTCTCGTCTTGAGACACCGCGCCGCACTTTCAAATTTTATGCTCGGTCTGCACATCATCGCCGCTGCGAATCCTCTCACTGAGATCGGTGAGAAGTTCGGGTTCAATCAACAACTCTTCATCATGCACGTCGTGGGGTTCGCGATTGTGGCGTTCGCGCTGCATCGCTGGGCCTACCAGCCGCTGCTGAAGATGCTGGATGAGCGCAAGGCGCGCATTGCGCAGAGCATGTCCGACGCCGAGCAGATCAAGCGCGACCTCGCCAGCGCCCAGGCCAAGTCCCAGGAACTCCTGAACCAGGCCAGCGCCCAAGCCAACAAGATTATCGAGGAAGCCCGCGCCGCCGCCGCCAAGGTGACCGAGACCGAAACGCAGAAGGCTGTCGCCGCCGCGCAGGACATCATCAACAAGGCCCGTCAGGCCAATGATGCCGAACTCGCTCGCATGAAGACGGAGTTGCGCCGGGAAGTTGGCCGTCTCGTTGCCGCCACCACCGCGAAGGTCACGGGCAAGGTGCTCACCAACGACGATCAACAGCGCCTCATCGAAGAAGCCAATCGTCAGGCCGCCGCCTGATAAGTCTCATATTTCAAACCTGAGATTTCAAATTCCTCGAAGCGGACATGAAGATTTCCAAACAAGCCAAACGCGATGCCAAGCACCTCTTCGGCACGTGCAAGGTGAACGGATTGATGGATGACGGGCGCGTACGCCAGTCCGTGCAGGCCGTCATCAGCCGCAAGCCGCGCGGCTATCTCGGGATCCTCAACCACTTCCAGCGGTTGGTGAAGCTGGACTTGGATCGTCGCGCCGCCACCGTGGAAAGCGCCGTCGTGTTGACGCCTGCGCAGCAGCAGTCGGTGCAGCAGAACCTTGTCACCCGTTACGGCCAGGGGCTGAACGTGACTTTCGCAGTGAACCCCGCCCTTCTCGGCGGCCTGCGTATCAAAGTGGGCAGTGATTTGATTGATGGCAGCGTGCAGAACCGCATCGCCGCCCTTGCAGATTCTTTTTAAGACCGCAGTGATTTTGAAATACGAGCTATGAGTTCAATCCTCCAGGAAATCGAAGCGCAAATCGCCGGCGTCAAGACGTCGGTCGCACGGCAAAACGTCGGCACCGTCCGCGAAATCTCCGACGGCGTGGCCAAAATCGAAGGCCTCACCGACGCAATGCTCAATGAGATGCTCGACTTCGGCAACGGCGTCATCGGCATCGCGCTGAACCTCGAAGAAACCGAAGTCGGCGCCATTGTGCTCGGCGATTACCTCGCCATTCGCGAAGGCACTGAGGTCAAGACGACCGGCAAACTGCTCTCCGTGCCCGTTGGCAAGGGATTGCTCGGCCGCGTGGTCGACACGCTCG
>SXGS01169019.1_pt1 | contig 12070 bp, 8 predicted proteins | sample 3174681 | NCBI WGS metagenome assembly SXGS01 (sample SAMN11356861, study PRJNA531348) | freshwater metagenome | isolation source: freshwater sample F1-80 | place: China: Fuxian Lake, Yuxi | collected 2017-12-25
GTATCTGTCGCACCGTCGCCGGCTCTGTGATAAAGCCAATCAGGCGCACCCGCCCGCCGCACCCGCTGCACTTGAGCGCAAACACCCCGTAGATGCGCGCCAGCAACTGCGCCCACAAATATCGCGCCGGGTGTCCGCTCTGCGGAGCGCCGCTGTCTGCATCCGCTGCCTTTGGCCGCGGTGGCTTACGCCCTGCAGCCAGCTTCCGCCCAGCCTGCGCCGTCACCAGTTCCCGCCACGGCGAGTTCGGCGCCAGTACCCCAAAGTAGCGGTGCCGATGCTCGCGCGGTGGCGGTATCAATAACGCAACCCGATCCAGAAACTCGCTTGCGCTCAGTCGCAGTTCAATCGGTCTTTGCTGCCCTCCCCTGTGCTCTTGCAACGCCGCCCACGGCAGCCGGTAGCGCACCTGTGCCCCTTCTCCCGCCCACACTAGCCGCTCGACAGCGCCTGTCGAATCATGATTACTAAGACTGTACCAGCATTGCGCGCGCAGATCGCACGAAACACTTGAGGTCCAGCCTTAGCTAAGATGTTGATCGTCAGCACTGCGTCGTTGTTGGGTACAGATTTCGGAGCCAGGTATGGATTTTGCCCTTCCTGCAAGTCTCTGCACAAGCAGCAAATCGGTATAATTGTGTTGGCAGTGGAGATTTCCAGATCGCGATAGCATCCAGATCAACTTGTAGACAGTAGACTCTTTGCCTTTTTTACGGAGGACATATGCCTGAACACTATCAACACTTAGGCGTCTATAGCGATTGGGTAGATGCAGCGCAGCGCCAGGCACCGATTTTTCCCGTTGCGCCGCCGGGCTCGGACACCCAGCGGCGCGTGCGTGAGATGCTGGGCTTCGTAAACGGCGCCGAGATCCCGCTCAACGTGCAGGTGGAGCGCCGCTGGACGCAGGATGGCGTAGCCGGCGAGGAAGTTTCGTGGTCAGTAGGGTTTGGACCGCGCACCTATGCCTATGTACTCAAACCAATGGACGCACCTAGTCCGCTGCCTGGTATCGTTGCGCTCCACGATCACGGCGGCTTCAAGTATTACGGCAAGGAGAAGATCGCCGATGGACCTGCCTGCGCCGCGCCTGGCATTGACCAGATGCGTGAGCTGTACTACGGCGGACGCGCCTTTGCCAATGCGCTGGCGCGAGAATGCTTCGTCGTCCTCGTGCCTGACTGTTTCCTGTGGGGCAGCCGCCGCTTCCCGCTGGAGACGATGATCGACGGTGTGGGCGACCAGCCACCAACACTTTCGCCCTATTCAGACCTCTCCCCTGCCATCACGCACTACAACACCGTAGCTGGTATTCACGAGCACCTGGTCGCCAAGTACTGCAACCTCTTGGGCACAAGCCTCGCCGGAGTTGTAAGCTACGAAGACCGAATCGCGCTCAACTACCTTCTCGGGCGTCCCGATGTGCTGACGACCCGCGTCGGATGCATCGGGCTTTCCGGCGGCGGTAATCGGGCCGCGATGCTGAATGCCACCCATGACCGAATCTCCGCAGCCGCAATCGTGGGCCTCATGAGCACCTACGAAGGGCTGCTGGATCACAACGTCTCCCACTCGTGGCTGCTTTTTCCGTATGGCTGGGCGCGTGCGGGCGACTGGCCCGATCTGGCGGCCTGCCGTGCGCCGTCGCCGCTGCTCGTTCAATATGACCTCGAAGATGAGCTGTTCACGCCGCCCGGTATGCGAGATGCCCACACCCGCTTGGCATCCCACTACCAGCACGCTGGCCAGCCAACAGCGTACACAGGCGAGTTCTACCCCGGGCCCCACAAGTTCGATCTAGAGATGCAGAAAGCTGCCTTTGCTTGGTTGCAGGCGAGATTGGGATAATTATGTCATTTCAACCCACTGAGCTCAGGATCGCTTATCTCGGCGGCGGCAGCCGGGGGTGGGCCCACAACCTGATGCACGACTTAGCAAGCTGCGCCGACTTGACTGGCGTGGTGTGGCTATATGACATCGACTATGAAGCCGCGCAAGTGAACGCGACGCTGGGTAACTGGCTGGCGACCCAGCCCGGCGTGCAGTCAGCGTGGCGCTACGAAGCAGTCTTCAGCCTGGACAAAGCGCTGCTCGGGGCCGATTTTGTTTTCATCTCCATCCAGCCGGGCGATTTGGGTCTGATGGGCCACGAGATCGCGGTCTCCGAGCAATATGGGCTCTTCTTCCCGGTGGGAGACACCACGGGCATTCCTGGCCTCATGCGTGGCGTCCGTGCGGCCATGATCTACACAGAATTTGCCCACTCCATCTCAAAGCACTGCCCCCACGCCTGGGTGGTCAACTACTCCAACCCTATGACCATCTGCACCCGCACGCTCACCAAAGTGGCACCAGGGTTGAAGGTTTTCGGTTGCTGCCACGAAGTATTCGGCACTCAACAAATGTTTGCTGAGCTGGCGCAAGGCTGGCTAGGTTTGCCGGCTCAGCCCCCGCGCGCCGAGATCTGCGTCAACGTGCTTGGTATCAACCATTTCACCTGGCTCGACCGGGCAACTTACGCCGGCCATGACCTGCTGGCGCTACTACGCGACTATCTGGCGAAACCCGGCGTGCTGCGACCCTACACCCAGGCTGAGGTCGAAGCGCAGAACAACTGGTTCTTCGACGGGCGGCGGGTTAAGTTCGAGCTCTTCCGCCGCTATGGCATACTCCCTGCGGCTGGCGACCGGCACCTGTGTGAATTCGTCCCCGGCTTCACTCGCTCGCCGACTGAGCTCTTCCGCTGGGGTATCAACCGCACGCCGATCTCCTATCGCGTCGAACGTTGGCGGCTGGGTACACAGTTGGCCCGAAATCTAGTTGCAGGGCGCGCTCCCCTGCAATTGCATCCTTCCGGCGAAGAGATGGTGCAGCAATTGCGCGCGTTAGTGGGCTTGGGCGACTTCATCACTAATGTCAACCTCCCCAACAGTGGCCAAGTGGCGAACTTACCCTTGGGAGCCGTCGTGGAGACCAACGCCCGCTTCAGCCGCGACGAGGTGCAGCCGCTGGCGGCCGGAAGCCTGCCTCCGGGAGTCTGTGCATTGGTCGCACGACATGTGGCAAACCAAGAGCTGATTGTGACAGGCACACTGGCGCGGGACAAGGACTTGATCTTTCAGGCGCTCTTCTCCGACCCCACCACGAACCTGCCCATTGATCAGGCTTGGCGGCTGTTCGAAGAGATCGGTTTGCCGGCGAAGTTCTGAGGGCAATCGTCTATACTAGGAAAGTTTATTCTGCCAAATCGTAAACCTTGGAATTACCATGTGGCAGAATAATCCTCAAACTTCTCGCTAAAGATGCCCATTCAGATGAGCTGTTCAAAATGTCACGGAATATAGATACCCCCAGTGTATCTATATTCCGTGACCAACGGGGCGACCACGACCTGGGAGTGCTGGGACGGTTAAAACGAGGAGAACGGCTTTCCAAATGAAGCGATGAAGTCGTTCCACCACTACGCTTATGGCTCGATCGGCGTATGGATGTCCGCGGTTGTAGCAGGGATCGACGTCGATCCGGACCGACTGCGCTACAAGCACTGAGTGCTGCGCCCCCAGCCAAGCGGTGGCTCGACGCAGGTGAGCGAGCGACTGAACAACCTGCTCCATAGACTGATCTCGCAACGTCGAATAAACTATGGCGCCTTCATATGGCGCGTATGGTCCCGGCCAATGCCACGGCGACGATGCATGTGCCTGAAGAAATTCGTCAACATCATTCTGAACAGCCAAGTGGTCACGGCCCCGCTGCACGAACTTGGAGCGGGCGAGCAATGGTTGGTGGCGAGCCAAGACGACAGTGACCGGATCGCTTTTGCGATCCGGTCACTGTCGTCTTGGTCACAACCTTATCGCCGCCGCGAACCGCCCGAAGAACGGCATAACGATAGGCCACCCGAGCAAGGCATAGATAATGCCAACAATCCACGACACGGCGCCGACGATGTAGGCCATGATTACCAACGCGAACGATGCCGAGCTGGCGATCATGCCGAATGGCAGCCAAGCGGCCACCCAACTGAACGCAAGCCAAACCAAGATAATTGCAAGCAAGAAAAGAAAGAGCCCGATCGATTGGCGCAGGTGGCACATGGCGAATCTGTCCTGTCGCCGAACCAGCAGGACGACCAGCCAGCCCAAGGCCGGAAGGTAACTAAGAGCCGCGAAGACGCATGAGACCATATCCATCGCGCTCAGCATCCAGCCCCGCGCAGGTGAAGTTCCCTAGCAAAGTGACAGGCCACGAAGTGGCCCGGCTCGACTTCTTCGAGGCCGGGGGTCTCCTGATTGCAACGATCCTTGACGTAACCACAGCGCGGGTGAAAAATGCAGCCCGAGGGCGGATTGGCCGGGCTCGGAACCTCGCCTTGCAGCTTGATGCGCTCAACCTTGTTATCCGGATCCGCCGGCGGGATTGCCGAAAGCAATGCCTCAGTGTAGGGATGCAGCGGGTGCTGCAGCAATTCTTCCGTGGCCGCTAGTTCGACGATCCGTCCGACGTACATCACTGCGATGCGGTCAGAGATGTGCTCGACCACTGACAGGTCATGTGCCACGAAGATCAAGGTTAGGCTGAGCCTGACCTTTAACTCCTCCAGCAGGTTGAGCACCTGTGCCTGAACTGAGACGTCTAGGGCGGACACGGGCTCGTCGGCGATGATCAGCCGAGGATTGAGCGACAGCGTGCGTGCCAGGCCGATGCGCTGGCGTTGCCCGCCGGAGAACTCGTGCGGGTAGCGGCGCATGTAGTTGGGGTCGAGCCCCACCGATAGCATGAGATCGCTCACCCGGGTGTCAACTTCTTTGCCTCGCGCAACGCCATGGATCTCGATCGGCTCGGCGATCAGGTCTCGCACGGTCATACGCGGGTTTAGCGAGCTAAACGGATACTGGAAGATCATGCGCATCTCCTGACGCAGTGGTTTCATGTCCCTCTGGCTGATTCGAGCGATGTCTACCCAATTGCCGGCCTTGGTCCGAAATCGCACCTCCCCAGAGGTTGGGTCGTACAGTCGCAGGATGGTTCGGCCCACCGTAGTCTTGCCGCAGCCGCTCTCGCCCACCAGACCTAACACCTCCCGCTCGCGCAGGAAGAAGCTCACGCCATCGACGGCCTTGACTTGGCCGATGATACGCTGCGCGATACCCTGATAGATCGGAAAGTGCATGCGCAGGTCTTTTACCTCCAAGATGATTTCATTATTGACTAAAGACGCGTTGCCCATTATGTACACTCAATTCTCCACAGACAGGATGCTCTCGGCCATCACAATATCAGGATCACTCCAGCCTTTCTGCTGGGCGAGCTTATCGAAAGCGCGCCGATAGACCAGCTTGGCCTTGATCGTGCCCAATGCGCCGGCGGGCAGTTCGAAACGATAGACGGTCTGGTCAGCAGCAAATGGGAACAGGCGCGTATCAGCGATTTCCGTCGTCGGTCGCCAAAACGCGGTGGCAGGCACCTCGCCGCTCCAATTGTCCCTAAGGATGCGCGCGTAAGCTTTCCCAGCCTGACCGCTGTAATTACCCGTCCATTCCGGCAGCTCTGGGCCATCAAGCAGCTTCAATGGTTTGCCATTGGCATCCTGCGCCTCAATCACTAGCATGACCGAGCGCATCGGTGCGTCGGTTGGGACAGCGTGCCCGGTCTTGTCGTTGATGACCTCGACATTAACGGTAACACTGGTGCCGTCGCGCGTTAGCGTCGGCGTCATCGTCACGGCATTCTGAAGCAGATCAATGCTCGAGGAGCCGGGCATCAAGTGATTGTTATAGGTCACGTAGTCCCGCGCTACGCCACCCTGATCGGGGAAGACAGAGTACAGCGTTTCCTTGCGCGGCATGTGGCAATCCTGGCAAGTCTGGCCGGTATTTGGATCGCTGTACGGGCTGGCCAGCCACTCGCCATATGAGTTGTAGATCACGGTGCCGCCTGTCATTTTCATGTCACTCACCACGCCGCCGAACTTGCCGAAGTGACACGCAGCACAGAACACGCTTTCGGATTGCAGGGGCAGGTAGCTGTCGCGATCGCGCGCGACGTCGGTGATTGTACCGAAGAAGACCTGGGCGTCGCCCTGCGGCCGGGCAAGCTTCAACGACATGATGCCAGGCATAGCGGCCGGCGGCAGGCCTGTGACTGGATCGATGATGACCTCGCGCACTTTGTGGCAGAACTCACACGAGATGCCTTCCAGACCGATGCCTTCAATGCCGACGGGCGTGACGCCGTGCAAGTAGATCTTCTTGGTCTCCGCGCGTTCGGCAGTGGTGCTGCTGTGGCACCCCGACCACGCGCAGGAGTTGGTCGTGGGAATCTTGGCCGCCATTGGTGCATGGCAGGCCGCGCACGCGCCGGCGCTGTCCGGGTTATCCAGTCGGAAGCCAGGGCCTGTGTCAGGCAGGGTGGGGTCAGGGGGCAGCGCCGTGCCATCGCTGGTGAACTGGGTCGGCTGACCCTTCTGCCCGTACACGTCCGTGCCGCGGAACATCATCACGAAGCGCGGGTCGATTGCCGACTGCGAGTGTGCGTCCTGCTTCCACTCGGGGTATTCACGGTGGCACAATCCGCACGCTGCAGCGCCAACCAGGCCATTCTCGGTGAACCAGGCATATTCGTGGTTATCACCCTCGAACAGCGGGCGCAACGTCACGTCGACACCTTCGCCTTTGGCGCCCCAGAACGGCTTGCTCGCGTCCAGGCTGGTGAAGCCAATGAAGTGGCCACCCGACCACGCCGTCACCGTCACCGCGCCGGTCCCGCCCAGGCCCTGGCCGTGCAGCCGGTAACTGCCGTCGGCGGCTGTGGTGGTCTGGTTCGGCGTGCCTTGCACCTGCACGATCGCGCCACCAACCGGGCCATTGGGGCCCTTGACCGTGCCCGTGACTGTGAAGGGGAGCGGCGGCGAAGGTTGAATATCTAGCTGATCCCCGCATGCGGCAAGGGCGACCGCGAACGCCGGCAGAAGGACTAGGGCGACCAACGCTCGTGTCATCCCTGAACGAGCACGAAGAGAAGCGACCACCTTGCTGTCCACGAAAAAGCTGAAAGTTGCACAAAGGTAAAGACAAGAACTGAGCATACTCTTCTTGCACACTCGTAAATACCCATTTATGTCCATTCGCGGTCAATCAACAGCCTAAAGCGAAGCATATGGATCCGCAGCATCTCGCAGTCCGTCGCCGAGGAAGTTGAAGCCGAGCACGGCCGCGATAATAAACAGCGCTGGAGTGAGAACCCACACCTGCTGGCCGAGTGTCTGCAGATTTTGCCCATTGCGCATCATCAGGCCCCAACTTATAAGCGGCTCCTGGATCCCGATGCCGAGAAAACTCAGGAACGACTCGGCCAAGATGACGCCAGGGATGGAGAGTGTGAGAATCACAATCACATGGCTCAACGTGTTGGGGTACAAGTGTCGAAAGATAATGCGAAAGTCAGAAGCTCCCATCTCCTTGGCGGCGAGCACAAAATCGGTCTGCCGCATGGCCAGCACCTTGCCGCGCACCTCACGCGCCAGCGTGGTCCACGACAGCAACGCGAAGATGAAGCACATGACGACGAATACGGTGAACGAGTCGGCTGTCTTGGGGATGATGGCAGCAAGCGCCATCCACAGTGGCAGCTGCGGGAAGGCGTTGACAAACTCAACGAAGCGCTGAATGATATTGTCCGTCCGCCCACCGTAGTAGCCTGAGGTGACACCGATGATCGATCCGAACGCAATGCTGATCAGCGCAGCGAACATGCTCATAGTCAGCGAGATGCGCCCGGCCTGGCAGGCCTTGCCCCACATGTCGCGCCCAAGCTTATCGGTGCCCAGCATGTACAGCCTCCCAGGTTCCTCGACCACGAACAGATGCCGGTCAGTAGGGAAGATGCCTAGCAATCGATAGGACCAGCCTTGCGCCAAGAAGCTCAAATAGTACTTCTTGGTTTTGTCCTCCACGTAGGTCATCTGGAAGGTCTTGGGGTCCATGGTACTGGCTATGCCATATACGAACGGTCGAATGCTGAAGTTGCCACCGGAATCAACAAAATGGACCTGGTTGGGCGGAAGAAAGGCGTCGGCAAGGTTGTCGCCGTAGATCCGGTGTACCGAGAAGAAGTCCGCAAACGCCGCCAACACCATCATTGTCAGCACGATCACCCCGCCGACGATCGAACTCCGGTTGCGCCTAAATCGACGCCATATCAGCTGGATGTAGCTCTCATTCACATTGGTGTGAACGAGCGGAGGATCCTCGAACTGAGATGCGGAAGTAGTTAGGCTTGCGCTGGTCATGAATGCAACTAACTGTAGCGAATACGCGGGTCAAGCACAGCGAGCGCAAGGTCCGAGATCAAGTTGCCGGCGATGATGAGCGCGCCGTAAATGACCAGCAACGAGCCGGCGATGTAGATGTCTTGGCTGACCAGCGATGCATAGAACAATGGGCCGAGCGTGGGCAGATTGAGCACGATTGCAACTTCCATTTCGCCCTGCATCATGTAGGGCAGAACAGTGCCTTGGTAGGCCACAATCGTGTGCAGCGCGTTAGGGACAGCGTGGCGCGTCATTACGAGATTCTCGCGGAGACCCTTCGAACGCGCCGTCGTGACATACTGTGCGCCCAAGACATCCAGCAGATTACCTCGCATGACGCGCATGTTGTAGGCAATGCCCCCGAGCCCGGCGACCACCAGCACAGGCCAGATGTTTGTGAACATATCCAGCACGCGATTGACGCTCCAAGGCGCAATCACATACTCTGGTGAGAAGAAACCTTGGATGCTGGGCTGCTTGAACGTGAACACAAGCAAGAATAGGAACACCAGAGCCAGGGCGAAGCGCGGGATGGATGTAAAAATGAACGCCAAAATCGCTGTGACGTTGTCCGCGATGCCGTACTTGCGAGTGGCGACGTAAATGCCCAAGCTCACCCCGACCACGGTCGATATCAGGTGGCACATTAACGCCAGCGCGATCGTCTTCGGCACTCGCTCAGCGATCAATTCGCCTACATCCTTCCGATAGGCAAATGACCAACCGAACTTGCCTTCGGTCACCATGCCCTTGGTCCAAATCAAGAATTGGATTGGCAGCGGATGGTTGAGGCCGTACCGCTCGCGTACCAAATCAGCCTGGCGCTCGGCATCTTCCTCCGTGACGCCCGGCTGCAACAGTAGGAACGCCTTGTAATTCGTGGCCACATCACCTGGCGGCAACTGGATCACCACGAACGACACAAATGCGATGCCGATCAGCATGAATAAAGCGATAATTACCCGACGGATGATATAGTTGATCACAATGTTGCAGCCCTATGATCCCCCCCCCCGCCATGGGCGGGGGGGGGGATCATAGTCACTTACCCGCCAAAAGTTGGGATGGTGTCCGGCCGATTCTGCTTCATTTGGTCCGCCTTGGGCGTCCACAAATGATCAAGCAGGATAGCATCCTCCACCCAGGTGTACAGGAACGTCGGCGTATTAACAGGGATGTTCTTCACGCGCTTGGCCAAGCCCAGGCCGTAGCGCCCGCTGAACACGCCTAGGTGATAGACGTTCTCTGTGAACGTCTTCTGGTAATCCGAGATGAGTTTCTGCCTTTCGGCGCTGTCGAACGTCACACGGAACTTCTCTATGCCGTCGATCAGCTTCTGCTCGAAGTCCATCAGGTTGCGCGGCGTGTCACCTTCGCGGTGGATACCGAATGCCTTGGTGATCGGCGCCAATACGGAGGGGTTCACCGACGGCAGCCCGAACGCCGCCACGCCTCGGTAGACACGCAGATCAAAGTTTCCCGTGGCGTTGATTTCGGTGGAGCTGGTACTGTTGATAACGCGCGTGTTGAGCTTGATGCCAACCTTGCCCCACTGGTTGACCAGAGCCTCGGCCACGCTCTGCGTCTCCGCGGCATCCTCGGAACACAACAACTGCATCACGATCGGCTGGCCCTTCTGCGTACCGTCGGCCCACTCGCGCACGCCGTCGCCGTCGGTGTCCTTCAGGCCCATCTCATCGAGCAAGATGTTGGCCGAGGCCAGGTCGTACGGGTAGTAGACCACGTCCTCCTTCTTGAAGTAGGGCGAGCCGGGGTACATACCGCCGGCGTACCCGCGCAGGAACGGGCCGCGCATGATGGCCTGGGCGATACCGTCGCGGTCGGTGGCGTAGCTCAGCGCCTTGCGGAAGCGCAGGTCGCGGTTGAGCTGGCGCACGGCCTTGTCACGATCATCTTGTGCGCCGACTTCCTCGGCGAAGTTGAACTCGACGCCGTAGCCGAGCAGCTCGGGCCCCCAGTTCACGGCGAACTTGGCGTCCGGCTCCTCGGCCTTGGTCATCGTGTTGACGTACGAGCTCGGGTTCTCCAGATTGGTGTGATCACAGTCGCCGGCCATCGTGCACAGGTCGCGCCCAATTCCGCTGGGGCCCTTGCGGTACTGGACCTCGTCAAAGTACGGCAGCTGCTTGCCAGTCTCATCGACCTTCCAGTAATACGGGTTGCGGCGCAGGATCATCAACTCGTCCGTCTTGTACTCGGTCGGCACCCACGGGCCCATAGAAACGACCGGCAGGTTGTCCGGCGGCATCGCGTTCTCAAAGTCCTTGTAGCTCGGTTTCGGGTCCTTGGTGCTGAATTTAGGATGAAAATCGGCGAGTATGTGCTTGGGAGATATCACTAAGGCGCCGTCGGCCAGGTCATAGTACACGCCTAGCGGCTTGGGGATGCCGAAGGTGAACTTGACGGTGTAATCGTCGACCTTCTCCAGCTTGGCGTCCTCGTCGCCGTACTTGAACGAATCAAGCCCGCGCATCGAGTTCACATTGGGGTCGCTGATGAAGGCTTCCCAAGTGAAGATCATGTCATCGGCGGTGAAAGGCTGGCCGTCCGACCACTTTGCGCCCTCGATCAGGTTGACCGTGAGCGACTTGCCGTCTGTCGACCACGACCAGCTCTTGCCAAGATTCGGAAGAGGTTCGATGTCTTGGTCGGTGCGGAAGAGCGGACCGACCTTGAACAACGACTGGTTCTGCGTGCTGTACGACTCGATGCCGAACCAGCCCGCGCTCACGCCGGCCATGCGGTTGTAGCCCGCGGTCGGGCAGGCCGAGAAGCCGCGCCACAGGTCGCCGTACTCGCCGGGACCGTCCTGCATGCCGCTGCTGAGCAATACCTGCGGCTCCTTTGGCAGGCGGTCCTTGACCGGCGGCAACTTGCCCTCGTCCACCAGCTTCTTGATGTAATCGGGCTCGGAATATTCGGGCAACGCCTTGTAGGCCACAATCTCGCTGATCGGTTGCCGCCTGGCCACGCTACCGCCCAGATCGAGTGGGGGGGGATCTGGGTAGGGGATGGGCGGCTTGACAGTGCCGGCGGGCGCCGCGGCTACTGGCGCTACTGGCGCTTTCGTCGCAACGGGGGCTTCGGTTGCCGCCACCACCGCGGGTGCCTCGGATACGACTGCCGCCGGCGCGCAGGCGGCGAGCACTGCTGCGCCACCGCCAATGGCCGTTATCTTGATGACCTCGCGGCGTGTAAACCTCTTTTTGATGTTCATGCTGATGCTCTCCTTAAACTAATTCTTCTTACAATAACAATGGAACTCGATCGTTGTGCATACGCTGATACAAATTTTCTATAGGCGCAACCTCCCAGTGTTCACCACCTTACCTATTTGCCTTCATAAAGCCAACAAGCTGCTGTGTGTCCGGGCTCGACCTCACGCAGCGTCGGTTTCCGATCGCGGCAGATGTTCATCACCTCCGGGCAGCGCGCTGCGAACGGACATCCGACGATCTTCTGTGTAGGCGAAGGAACAATGCCCTTAATCGGGATTAGGCTCTGCTTCTCCTTGCGGCCAAGCACGGGCACGGAATTCAGCAGGCCAACGGTATAGGGGTGCAATGGATGATGGAACAGCTCGCGCGTACTGGCGAACTCCACGATCTCGCCCAGGTACATCACCGCAACCTGATCGGCCATCTGCGATACCACACCCAGGTTATGCGTGATCAAGATGATGGATGAGCCAAAATCGCACTGAAGCTCCCGCATCAGGTCGAGGATCTGGGCCTGAAC
>SXGS01048141.1_pt1 | contig 12069 bp, 9 predicted proteins | sample 3174681 | NCBI WGS metagenome assembly SXGS01 (sample SAMN11356861, study PRJNA531348) | freshwater metagenome | isolation source: freshwater sample F1-80 | place: China: Fuxian Lake, Yuxi | collected 2017-12-25
CGGCGCGTTGCGATCCATCTCCTTCTTCGCATAGTCACGCTCTGCAATCGCTTGTGCAAGTGTTGCTTGCGCCTGCGCGAGTGACGCTTCGTACTGCCGGGGATCGATCCGGTAGATCACCTGGCCCGGAGTGGTCATCGCGCCATCGGCAACTTCTTGTTTCAACAGAAAGCCTTCGACGCGCGCATCGATCGGAATCGAGCGCACCGACGCGGTGATCCCAGGAAAGTCAGCCGTCCGAGCGATGGTCTGAGAGGAGACGACTGCAGTCGTCACCGTGATCTCGGTTGGTCGTGTCGGCAGCGCAGGTGGTTTCTCGCACGCGCACAGTGTCCACGCGCCGAGCAAGAGTGAAGTGAAAAGTCGAGTGCGTGTCATGTGGATCCCTTGCCTTTGGCGATGTCGTCTGCGGAGTTGCTCATCGAGCTGTCTTCCCATCCGCCGCCCAGGGCGCGGTAGAGATTGACGATGTTCTGTGCGACATATCCCCGGCTCTGAGCGAGCGAATTCTGTGCGTCGAGCAGCATGTTCTGAATCTGCAAGAGTTGCTGAAGATCAATCGTGCCCGCCTGGTACTGCAGCGTGCCAAGGTCACTCGTCGCCTGCGCATGCGCGACAGCCGTCTGATAGCGCTGAGTCGAGCGCTGTGATTGTGTCAGCGCACTGATGCACGTCTCGACATCCTGAATCGCAGAGAGGACCGTGTTGCGGTAGTTCGCGAGCGCTGCTTGCGCCTGCCCCTTGCTCTGAGCAATCAAAGAGTTCACATACCCACCTTGAAAGACAAGCCAAGAAATCGTGGGCCCGAAGCTGTAGGCGTTGTTGCTCCAACTGCCGAGTCCCGAGAATTGATTGGATGCGAGGTAAAAGTTGCCGGCGAGCGAAAAAGTCGGAAGATTGAGCGCCTCCGTGGCCCCGATCGTCGCGACGGCCGCGGCAGCAAGTCGTTCGCTGCTTCGCACATCGGAGCGTCGGCGCAAGAGGTCGGCGGGAATACCTACGCCGACGGTCAGAGGTCCCGCGGGAATGGGCGCAACTGGTCCAAGCAGTTCGAGCATCGGCGCCGGCGTTGTTCCGCACAGTTGGCCGAGTGAGAAAATCGATGCTGCAAGGCTCTGCTCAAGTGCAGGAATTGTTGCGAGCTGCATGTCGAGGTCGGTCTGCGCTTGGTTGACATCGAGCAGGGTGGTCGTGCCGGCCTGATACTTCTGTGTGGTCACATTCAGCGTCTGACGAAGATTGTCGGCGCCAGATGTGGCGATCGCGATCTGCAATTGCGTGGTACGCACTTGCATGTAGGTCATGCCGACCTGCGAGCGAATTGAGACGAGCGCGTCCCGCAAGTCCTCGACCTGCGACTCGAGGCTCGCGCGTGATGACTCAACCGTGCGTGCGACGCGACCCCACAGGTCGATCTCCCAGCTGGCCATCGCCGCGCCTCCAGCCCAAAGGCTGTAGGGCTGCGTCTCGACCCCAGCCGCGGCGAGTTGGGCGATGTTGGTCTTCGTGCGTTCGTACAACACCGCCGTTGAGATCGACGGCCAGTACTCGCTCTCAGAAACTCCAAGGGCGGCGAACGCTACTCGCACATTTGCAAGCGATTGCTCAAGCGTCGCGTTCGATTGTTGCGCTTGAGCGACGAGTTGGTCAAGAATCGGATCGTTGAATCGCTTCCACCACTCGTTGAGTTCTGGTTCGCTGGGAGTGACCGACGGCGTCGAGCTCGACGTCCACGTTTGTGCTGGTACCTCGGTCGGCTTGTCGTAATTGGGGCCGACCTTGCAGGCGTTCAGCGCTCCGAGTGAACAACACAACGCCGTTGCGATGATTCGAACGACTGCCACCTGCGGTGGCGGAGCCTTGATGGGCGAGCGCAGTCTCACTGGACGCAACACCCCTTTGCAACGCTCGCTGACCACGTCTCAAAACTCTTCTCAAGGCTTCCCCAGACGCTCAACTTCTCGGTCGAAAATCGGGTCGTGGATTGTCGGTCAGCGAACTCGTACAGCACTGCACCCGTGCCTCCGTCAACCACCTCGATCGCGACTTCTCCGAACCCGTAGCCGGTACCTCCGATTTGCGTTTGAGGAGCAAGGTTTCGGGCTGGAGCGTTCGGTTTCGCTTTGATGATCTGTGCGCGTACGACGAGCACATTGGCTGCAGCGGCTGGCGCCTCGGCGTAGCGCTTGCCTAAAGCCACTTGAAGATCAGTTCGAAAGGTGGTCGCAAGCGCCGGCAGGTCGCTCTCGTTTCCCCACATGCCACCTTCCATCGCTCCCGCGGCGATTGCAACTGGAGCAACATAGACCCCCGTATACGACGGCCAATTCACCTTGGCAGCGGTGTACGACCATGAGTCATCGCTGCACTTCTTCATCAACTGTGGTTGCGAGAGGAATCCAACCGGCGCGCTCTTCATCGCGTGTGATCCACACCCGAGAAGGACGAGCGCTCCAACAATAGTCACAACGATCGCACTAAAAATCTGCATATCGGCAAGTGTCGCCTATTCACGAGCGATCGTCAAGAATTGAGCGGGTCGCGTTAGACTCCGCGCCGACATGACGACGAGAACTGTCACATTGGGGCTCTTGCAACACGCATCGGAAGAGGGGGTTTCGAAAGAGCGGGTGCTTCGCAACGTCGCAGAGATGGCGCGTGAGGCGGTTTCGAAGGGGGCGCAGGTGATCGCGACTCAGGAACTCTTCGTGGGGTCGTATTTCTGTCAACGCGAAGATCCTGCTCGAATGGACCTCGCGGAAGCGATTCCCGAAGGGCCAACCTGCCAGTTCATGCAGGCGCTCGCACACGAACTTCGCGTTGAGATCACCGCGAGTTTGTATGAGCGGCGGGCGGCGGGGGTCTATCACAACACGAGCGTCTACATCGCGAGCGATGGATCAATCGCAGGCAAGTACCGCAAGATGCACATCCCTGATGACCCACGTTTTAGTGAAAAGTTCTACTTCACCCCAGGTGACTTGAACTGGAAGGTTGTGAAGGGCCGTCATGCGCACGCCGGGTTGCTCGTCTGCTGGGACCAGTGGTACCCAGAGGCTGCGCGGTTAACCGCTCTGCAAGGGGCCGAGGTGTTGTTCTATCCAACGGCCATTGGATGGTGGCACGGCGAAACCGATGCGGACAAGCGCCAGCAGCGCGAGGCGTGGATCACGATGCACAAGTCGCACGCGATTGCGAATGGCGTTTTCGTCGCGGCGATCAACCGCATCGGCATCGAGAGCGACCTTCAATTCTGGGGGACGACTTTCGTCGCCGATCCCGGAGGTGAGATCATCGCCGAGGCGCCGATCGATGAGCCAGCGGTGCTCGTCGTTCGGTGTGATCTCGCACGCATTGAAGAGCTTCGTCGCGGCTGGCCCTTCTTGCGCGATCGACGCATCGATGCATATCAGGGATTGACTCAGCGTTTTATTGACTCATGAGAGTGGTGGTGCGCGAGATGACAACAAGCGATCAGCTTCAGTTGACTGGTTCAGCAACCGCACTTGGCTACCGGATGCCCGCCGAATGGGAGCCTCAGTCGTGTGTGTGGCTCGTGCGCCCGCACAACGAAGAGACGTGGCCCGGGTGCCTCACCGCTGCACAGGCAGAGTGGGATGCATGGCGCGCGGTACTTCATCAGGTGGTTGAAGTGCGCGAGATCAGCGCACTTGGCATCCCAACCAACGACAGTTGGATTCGCGACTTTGGCCCAGTGTTTGTGCGACATCCTGCGCGTGGTATCGCGGGACACTCATTTCGATTCAATGGGTGGGGCGACAAGTACGAACCGCGCACACTCGACGACGCTGTGCCCGCTGCGATCTCGGCGCGGTGGGGGATGCCTCTCTGGACGCACGACTTCGTGCTCGAAGGGGGATCGATTGATGTCAACGGATCGGGCACAGTGCTGACAACACGACAGTGCCTTGAAGGGTTGAATCGCAATCCCAGCAGTGGGCTCGCGGGAATTGAATCGACGCTCCAAGATTCCCTCGGCGTGACGAACATCGTGTGGCTGCCTGGTGGAATCAAGGGTGATGACACAGATGGACACATCGATGACATCGCTCGATTCATCTCGCGCGACACGATTGTCGCGCTGCGAGCTCCTCAAGGGCATCCCGACCATGAGGTCCTTGAGGCGAATTGGGATGCGCTGCAGTCCGCGTGTGACGAATCGGGCCAGCGCCTCAAGGTCATCGCGCTGCCGGTCCCCGAGCCGATCGAGTACGACTTTCCGGCCGACCGCTTCGGGCCCGGCGGGCGCAGCATGGTTCCAGCGAGTCACGCAAACTTCCTCTTGAGCAATGGGACCGCATTCGTTCCTGTGTTTGGCGGTGCGAGCGATGATCGCGCGCTCGAGGTGCTCGCGCGCGTGCTGCCAGGCTGGCAGATCAAAGGTGTCATGGCGCGCAACCTCGTCGTGGGGCTTGGCAGTTTGCACTGCCTGAGCTGCCATCAACCTAGCGCGCTGGCTTGAACATTCGAAACAGCCGCGTCATCGGATCGTAGAACTCGTCGACGACGCGCTCTTTCATCGGGATGATCGCATTGTCCGTGATGCCGATGTGCTCAGGGCAGACCTTGGTGCAGCACTTGGTGATATTGCAGTAACCGATTCCATCGTGATTCTTGAGGTCGCCCACTCGGGTCTCGGTGTCGAGTGGATGCATCTCAAGCGCGGCCGTGTACATCAAGAAGCGCGGTCCAATGAATTCATCATGCTTGTGATGGTCGCGCAGCACATGGCAGACATCCTGACAAAGAAAACACTCGATGCACTTTCGAAACTCCTGCACGCGATCGACATCGACTTGCATCATCGTCCATGAGCCATCGGCGTTGTCAGGCTTGCGCGGCTTGAATGGCTTGATCTTCTCCTTCACGCGGAAGTTCCAACTGACATCGGTGACGAGATCGCGAATCGAAGGAAACGATCGCATCGGTTCGATCGTGACGGTCTCGCCTTGGGGCAGCGTGTCCATGCGCGTCATGCACATGAGGCGCGGCTTGCCGTTGATCTCAGCCGAACACGACCCGCACTTGCCCGCTTTGCAGTTCCAGCGGCACGCGAGGTCTGGAGCATCCGTGGCTTGAATGCGGTGCACGCAATCGAGCACGACCATTCCCTCAGAGACCTCAACTGAATAGGTATTGAACGAACCGCCCTCGCGGTTGCCGCGCCAGATGCGAAAGGAAACTGTTCGCGGCTCAATGTGGGCGTGTGACGTGTTGGTGCTCATGGATTACTTCATTTTCTCGATGATCGCTTTGAGATCGGCTCGCATCGGCACGATGGGACGACGAGTGACGGTCATCGTCCCGTCCGCGCCACGCTTCGTGATCAGATTGAACGTGCCGCATTCTGCCGACTTCTCTGGATAATCCTCGCGGAACTGCGCGCCGCGACTCTCTTTCCGTTCGAGTGCTGACCGCGCAATGGACTCTGACACGATGAGCATGAACGAGAGGTCGATCGCGGTGTGCCATCCGGGGTTGTACTCGCGCGTTCCCGAGACGCTCGCCTTCGCGTGGCGTCCCTTGAACTCGGCGATCTTGACGAGGGCCAACTGCATCTCCTTTTCGGTGCGCACGATTCCGACGAGGTCTTGCATTGCATCTTGCAGCGCAGATTGAATCGTAAATGGATTCTCCCCGCCACGTCGTTCGAAAGGCTCGTCGATCGCGCGCGTGTGCGCTTCGACTTGTGCGGTATCGATCTCGGCGACCGTGGTTGAGCGCGCATACTTCGCCGCGTGCTCACCGGCGAGCTTTCCGAAGACCACGAGATCTGAGAGCGAATTGCCACCGAGCCGGTTCGCCCCGTGGAGTCCTGCGGCAACTTCACCAGCGGCAAACAGCCCTGGAACACAGGACATTTGCGTGTCTCCGTCGACGGCGATGCCGCCCATGACATAGTGCGTTGTTGGTCCGACTTCCATCCGCTCAGTCGTGATGTCGACACCGGCGAGTTGCTTGAACTGGTGATACATGCTCGGCAACTTGCGCTGGATGTGTGCCGACGCATTTGGAATTTTCTCTTTGATCCACCCGATGTCGAGGTAGACCCCGCCGTGCGGTGAGCCGCGACCAGCTTTGATTTCTCGGTTGATGCAGCGAGCGACATGGTCACGAGTCAGAAGTTCTGGTGGACGGTTTGCGTTCTTGTCACCACAGACATAGCGCCATCCCTCTTCTTCATCCTTCGCGACCTGATTCTTGTACGCGTCTGGAATGTCATCGAACATGAAGCGCTTGCCTTCGCTGTTGCGAAGCACGCCGCCTTCGCCGCGCACTCCCTCAGTGACGAGAATGCCACGCACGCTCGGCGGCCAGACCATGCCCGTGGGATGAAACTGCACGAACTCCATGTCCATCAACTCGGCGCCAGCGAGGTAACCAAGCGCGTGGCCATCACCAGTGCCTTCCCAACTATTGCTCGTGATACGGAATGACTTGCCGATACCACCCGTGGCAAGAATGACGGCCTTCGCACGCCAGATGCGCATACGCCCGCGCTCACGGTCATAGCCAATGGCTCCAGCGATTCTCCCACCCGTGGTGAGCAGCCCAACAATGGTCATTTCCATGAAGACTTCCATCCCTTGATGGATGCCGTGGTCTTGCAGGGTTCGAATGAGTTCGAGTCCGGTGCGATCACCGACATGGGCGAGGCGCGGATACCGGTGACCTCCGAAGTTGCGCTGAAGAATCCGTCCTTCCTTGGTTCGGTCGAACACGGCACCCCACGCCTCAAGCTCGCGCACGCGATCGGGCGACTCTTTCGCATGATGCTCAGCCATGATTGGATTGTTGAGGTACTGCCCACCGCGCATCGTGTCCGAGAAATGCACTTCCCAGTTGTCGCGGTCGTCGACATTGCCCATCGCGGCAGCCATCCCACCTTCGGCCATGACGGTGTGCGCCTTGCCGAGTAGCGACTTGCAGACGACGCCAACCTTCGCTCCAGCGCCCGAGGCTTCGATCGCCGCACGAAGTCCCGCGCCACCAGCGCCGATGACGAGCACATCATGTTCATGCACGATGAAACGATCCGAAAGGCTCACAGAATCCTCCAATCAGTCCAAACGCCACTTGCACAGAGTCGAACATAAACATCGGTCAATCCAACGCCAAACAGGCTGATCCACGCGAAAAGCATGTGCCGTTGGTTCAGCCATGAGACGCGCTTGTAGGCAGACTGTCGGCTCTTGCTGCACGAGAGGCAATCATGCTTGCCTCCCACCAGGTGACGCCAGCAATGGCATCCGAATGTGTACATCCCCAGCAGCACCGGATTGGCGATCAACACGATTGAACCAACGCTGAAGCCGAACTCCTTCACTCCCGATGCGTTGTAGTGCCAGAGACTCTGATAGCCGTCCCATGCGAGCAGTCCGATGAAAATGATCGCGACGTACAAGAAGTACCGGTGGATGTTCTGCATGATGAGTGGCAGCTTCTGTTCGCCACGGTAGTTCTGTCCGCGTGCGGCGGGTTCTCCAACGGCGCAGCTGGCAGGATCGCCCCAAAATGCTTTGTAGTAGGCGCCGCGGTAGTAGTAGCAGGTGAAGCGAAACCCACCCGGAAATGGCAAGATCAGCAGCGCGGGCGAGAAGATCATCCACGCGGGCCACCAAAGCGGCAGTTCGCCAAGCCATGCGTGTCCGGAATGCACGCCGCGTGGATCCCAGATGACAGGGGAGTAAAACGGAGAGAGCAATTGTTGCACACCAGGTTGATCAACGCCACCGATGAAAAAATTGTTCCCCTGAAACGCAGCCCATGTTGAGTAGATGATGAACGCGCCAAACCCGGCGAGCACGAGGAGTGGCTCGATCCACCAACGGTCGGTGCGCTCTGTTTTCAGGAAGCCGCGAACCTGCGGAAGTGAAAGTGGGCTGCGAGTCATGTCGAAGTGTCCTCGAGGTGGATGCGTGCGCGATCGTGTTGACGCGAGAATCCAACTATAACGAGCATCGAAGACGAGCGCAGCCCGATCTCGGACCGCGAGATCAGAAAATGGAACAACTTGTCAGCGCGGAGGTTAGGATGCCGCGCCGGCGGGGATTCGTGCGGTCGTGAGTGCCATGAGCGTGCTAAGCGACTTCGCCTTCTCAAGACTCATGATGCATGTCCGCAGCTGATCGCACGCATCCTGTCCGACGATCTCTGCACTGAGTGCATTGAACTTCACCGCGATCTCCTCTTCGGTCATCGGATCGCGTGGATCACCCTTTGGAACATCGACGCGCGTCGCGTACTGCTTTCCATCGGTCGTGGTGATCGTCACGCGGCTCGGCTGGAACTTCGGAAAGAGCGCTTCGAACTCTTCATTCGCGACAACCTTGACCTTGTCCATGATCGGAATCAGTGCTTTGTCGAGCACGCGCTCCTCCCGAAACTGCAGCGGCGTCACCATGCCGTCGACGAGCCCCGCAGCCATGCAGTAGGGCAATGAGTGATCGGCGGTCTCCTTCGAGTCTGGCCGATACTTGTGCGGATCGCCGAGGATGTCTGCGGCGCGCGCGATGACTTCGACCTTGATCTCTGCCACGGCGTTCGCGCGAATGTTGTTGTCCTTGACGGTCTTCATCATTGCAGTGAGCGGAGCGTGACTGAGCGCTTCGATCGGAAAGCTCTTCATGCCACAGTCGATGATTCGAAAGTGGCACTTCGGACATGTGGGCAGCGCGTCAACAAGCATGTGCGCGTCGAACGCGGCGGGCTTTCCCTTGTATTGCACATGGTTGAATACCGCGAAGAGGCCTTCCTTGCCATCGATGATGTGCTCTGGGCCTGAGTATCCGTGGCGTGCAAGCAGGGCGCTCTCTGCACCCATTCGCCCAGCCCACGGGTCGACCGTGTTCTTCATGTTGGTGAGCTTGCCCGCGGTGACCGCGCCGGGGCAGAACGTGCGCGATGCGCTGATCCCCATCGCAGCAACCATCTGCGCTGGGGTGAGGTTGATGACACGACCCGCTGCGATTGGTGCGGCGAACGCGCTGAGCGTTGCGTGGTGCCATCCATACTCGCGAATGCCAGGTAGGCCGAATTCGCAGAGTCGCATCTCAATCTCATAGGCAATCACCGTTGCGAGGATGAGCTCTCGTCCACCGAGCCCTTGCGCCTGGCAGAGTGCAAGGGGCGCCGCGATGAGATCACTCGGGTGGCATGGATCAGACTTCCAGTAGATGTCGTTGTAGTCCATCGCGCGGATCATGTGCCCGTTGAGGAAGGCCGCATCGACTGGGTTGGTCGTGAATCCACTGACGAATGCAGTGGCCGATCCTGCGCTGCCGGTGCCACGCCCACCCATCTCTCTATAGTGCTTCAACAGAATCTTCGCGTCGTCCTGTTGACTGCCGCCGATGGCACACCCGATCGAGTCAAACCAAAAGAGTTTCGCTGATTGGATCGCAGCGGGGGAGAGGTCTTCGTACTTCAGCGCGCAAGCCCATTCAGCGATGACGTGCGAAAGAAGCTTCTTTGAGGCGGTGGGTTGATGTGCCATAAGGTTCCTTCGAGTGCAATCAGGTGAGTTGTGCGATGGCGCGGGCGACATCGAGGGTCGAGTCTTTGCCGCCGACGTCGTATGTTCGAACCTTGCCTTCGCGGATGACGCGCGCGATGGCACTCTCGAGTCGTGTCGCACGGTCGGCCTCTCCCAGCCAATCGAGCATCATCTTGGTTGTCAACAGCATGGCAATTGGATTCACTTTGTACTGGCCCGCGTACTTTGGGGCGCTTCCGTGGGTCGGCTCAAACACCGCGTATGTGTCACCGAGGTTCGCGCTCGGAGCGAAGCCGAGCCCGCCGATCAACCCTGCACAGAGGTCGCTGATGATGTCGCCGAACATGTTTTCAGCCACAAGCACCGAATAGTCCTGCGGGTTCTTGAACATCCACATGCAGATCGCATCGATGTTCGCTTCATCAGCCCAGATGCCTGGATAGCTCTTGGCGACTTCACGGAAGCACCGCGTCATGAGTCCGCCTGTTTCGCGAAGCACATTTGGCTTCTCGACGAGCGTGACTCGCTTGCGACCGTGCTTCTTCGCAAACTCGAATGCTTGCGTGCAGATGCTGGTGCATCCCTGTGTGCTGACGATGCGCGTTGAGAGGGCGACATTGGCGAGACCCTTCGCCTTCCACGGCTTCATCTTCGGATTTGCGCAGAGTGCCTCGTAGACAGGCTCTGGAAGTGGGAAGAACTCGACCCCGCCATAGCTGCCTTCGGTGTTCTCACGAAACACAACCTGATCAATTGCCACATCGCCACCCGAGGGGTTCGTGATCGCATTGCCCCGGTAGTTCAGCGGATTGCCCGGGTAGCTCTTGCATGGCCGAAGGTTGGTGTGCAGATTGAACATCTGCCGCAGCTTGACGATCGGAGAGAAGTAGACGAGCCCTTTACCCTTCAGTTCAGGAACAAGTTCTTCCTTTGCTTCATCCTGCGGCTTGCTCGTGATGGCGCCAAACAGTCCGCAAGTCGTGCCTTGAAGGGCTTTGACTGTGCGTTCTGGAAGCGCATTGCCTTCTTTGCACCAGAACTCCCAGCCGATGTCACACGGCACATACTCAGCATCGAGTTTCATGTGGTCGAGCACGATGCGCGCCGCCTCCATGACATCGTTTCCGACTCCGTCGCCTGGCATCCATGCAATTGTGTACTTCGACATTCAATTCCTCTCTGCGTGTGATCGGTTCTGGTTCTGAACGGGGGCAGAATGGTAGCGATCAGATGACCTGCGGTTTGCACGCACGCAAGCGCTTCGCCACCAGACTCTCAGCCCCTCCGGCGACGATGAGTTCCTGCGCGGCGGGGCTCAGCGGTGGGAACGAGAACGCGTGCCCGCCGAGCGTAAGCGTCGAGGCGCTGTAATCGATCGCGATCTCTTCCGTGACCGCCGTCGGGGAGCGGATGGCAGAGGTCTTTCGCAAGTGGTCCACCAGCGCTGGGCATTCAAAGGCCACGAATCCGTTGTTGAAGGCGTTGCGCTTGTAGGTCTCAGAAAAACTGCTGGCGATCACGCACGGGATTCCCTTGAACTTCAACGCCGTCGCGGCCTGCTCTCGGCTCGACCCGGTGCCGAAGTTGAGCCCTCCAATGACAATGTCGCCTCGCTGGTAGAGCGCGTTGAACTGTGGGTCGTAGTTCTCAAATGTCACCGCAGCCATCTGCGCTTCAGTGAGGTCGTCGCGGTAGGTGTGCTTTCCCGCATAAATGCCGTCGGTATTCAGATTGTCCTTGTCGACGAAGAGCCCGCGAGCCTGCACTCGAGCGGGGAATCCCGAAATGATTTCGACGCGTGATGCAGTGCGTTGCGTGCGGTCGCTTCGCCTAACCGCCTTGCCCAGAGGGCGATCAGCGAACGTTGTCGGAGCGCAGATGAACCCAGCGATCGCACTCGCTGCGACGACTGCCGGTGATGCGAGATAGACCTGAGCATCGGGATCGCCCATCCGCCCCTTGAAGTTCCTGTTGGTTGCGCTGATGGCGGTCTCGCCCTTTTGGACGAGTCCGCGTCCGAGACCGATGCAGGTACCGCACCCGGAAGGAAGCGCAATCGCCCCCGCGTCGACAAGCGTCTGCCAGTCGCCGCTCGCCTGGGCGTTCGCCTGCACCTCGGCACTCGCGGCGGCGAGATAGAACTCAACGCCAGCAGCGACCCGTGCATTCTTGGCGCGGACGACTTCGGCGGCCTCGTGTAAGTCATCGACTCGCGCGTTCACGCACGAGAGCAGGTACGCCTTCTGAACGGCGATGCGCTTCGACTCGACTTGGGGGAGCGTGCTCATGGTCTTGACCTCATTCGGGCCAGACACGTGAGGGATCACCGTCGAGAGGTCGAGCTCGAGTTCAATCGAATACGGCGCGCCAGCATCTGCGTTGAGTTGCTCGCGCTGCAACTTCCAACGCGCAATCTCTGCGTGGGTGTAGCCCGAGCGCGAAGTGGCTCCTCGCGTTCCTGGGCGGCGATCGCTTGCGAAGTGTGCGACGCGCGAACCGAGGTAGTCAGTCGTCACCGAGTCGAAGGGAAAGATGCCCGCGAGTGCACCCCA
>SXGS01715918.1_pt1 | contig 12069 bp, 10 predicted proteins | sample 3174681 | NCBI WGS metagenome assembly SXGS01 (sample SAMN11356861, study PRJNA531348) | freshwater metagenome | isolation source: freshwater sample F1-80 | place: China: Fuxian Lake, Yuxi | collected 2017-12-25
GACGCGCGAGCGGATCCGGCAGATCGAGGCCAAGGCCCTGCGCAAGCTGCGGCACCCGAGCCGCAGCAAGCAGCTCAAGAGCTTCATCGACACGTGATGCTGCCCGGCGCGTCGGGTGAACCGGCGCGCGCGGCGGCGGCGCCGTTGCGGGCGCGGCTGCGACCTCTTGCGGTGGCGGGCGCGCGACTCCTTGGGGTCGTTGGGCTCTTTGGGCTCGTCGCCGTGGGCTGCGGCGGCGAGCGCGCGCTCACCGAGAGCGACTGCGCGGCAGCACGCTCGCGGGTAGAGCGCGCGTGGAATCGCGACGCCGTCGCCGCCGAGCGACCGAGCTCGGGCGAGCGGCACATGCGCTTCATCGGCGACGAGGAGCGGCGCATCGGCGAACGGTTTCACGCACGCTGCACTGCGCTCGTCGGCAAGAAGCTCGCGGTGGCGGAGCTCGCGTGCCTGACCGAAGCTGAGAGCATCGAGCAAGTCGACGCGTGCCAGCGCAGGCGCTAGTTCTCGGCCCCAATGCCGTTTTCGGGCCGAGAATGCGCGTCACGGGCATTCGTGCATGAGCCGCAGCGCGACCTCGTCGGCGAGGACGTCGCCGGCGTCGTCGACGAAGGGCTCGCCCGCGGGAAGGGTGAGCTCGACGCGCAGATCGAGGAGATCGGGCGCGCCGGTGCCGGGGTGCACCTCGCCGTCGTGGTAGGGGTTCGCGAGCTTGCCGGCGAGAAGATCGATGGCGACGCTGGCGCTCTCGTTGTTGAGCACGCCGTCGACGAAGAGCCGGACGGTGCCGCACGCGGAGCCGCCGGTGCAGGCGAGCGGCGGGCGCAGCGACACGTTCTCGACCGCGACGAGGAGCGGGACGCGCGCGGCGACGTCGATGCCGATCGCGCGGCACTCGGGCGCGGCGTCGCCGGCGGGGCTCACGAAGGCGATCGACGCGGGGCCCGAAGCGACGGCACCGGTCGTACCCGTCGCGCCGTCGTCGCAACCGCTGGCGGAGAGCGCGAGCGCGAGCGCTGGGAGTAGGCCGAGGAGGGGGCGCGCGCCGAGCTTGGCCTCGCTACGAAGGGACGCGACGCGATGGCCCATGGCGCGGGCGACCCTCACACATTCGGCGCGGAGGTTCGAGCGGGATCGTCCTCGGCTCAGGCGGGCTCGTCCTCGGCTCGCGCGGCAATCGGCGGGCACGTCATGGGGAGGCATTTCGTTGACAAACAGCGCGCCGCGCGCCAGGGTTCACCGCGTGAACCGGAAGGAGCGGATCGAGGCGCAGCTCGTTGCGACATTCGCGCCGGTGGATCTCGCGATCGTCGACGAGAGCCATCGCCACGGCGGCGGCGCCGGCGCCGAGTCCCACTACAACGTAGTCGTCGTGAGCGAGGCCTTCGCCGGGCTCGGGCGCATCGAGCGGCATCGCGCCGTTCATGTGGCGCTCGACGCCGAGCTCAACCGCGGGCTTCATGCGCTGACCTTGACCCTGCGAACGGAAATCGAGCACACGCAGTCGGCGGGCGCGGCGCTTCGCTCGCCCGGATGCGCGAGCAGCAACAAGGTGGCGTCATGACGCGAAATATCGTGCAAAACGCGGTGCGCGGCGCAGAGATGCGGCGCGGCGTGCCGAAGGGACTCGCGAGTTTTCTCCTCACGGCGGTGCTGATCGGTTGCGGCGCCCCCGCGATCCCGGCCGCCGCGCCGCGAACGGTGCTCTCGCTCGGGAAGCTCGACTGCGCGGGCTGCGGCGAGGACCTTGCGTCGAAGCTCGGCAAGCATCCCGGGGTCTACCAGGCGACGTTCGACAAGGTGCGCTCCGAGGTCACGGTCGTGGCGCTGCCGAGCGTCGACGTGCTCACCTCGGCCCGCAAATACGCCGAGGGCGAGGAGTTCGTGCTGGAGCTCGGCGCGGGCAAGGGCTCGTACTTGCCGTGGGCCAAGGCGCCCGAGGGCGCCGACGTGGCGGTCCTCGCGACCCATGGCGAAGATGTGCCGGAGCTCGCCCCGCACCTCGCGCTCGGAAAGGTGACGGTGGTCGATTTCGCCGCCGCGTGGTGCGAGCCGTGTCGTAACGTGGATGCGCACCTCATGGAGGTCGTCGGCAAGCGCAAGGACGTCGCGTACCGCAAGCTCGACATCGGCGACTGGGACACGCCGCTCGCGCAGCGGTACCTGAAAGGCGTGCCGTCGCTTCCGTACGTGCTCGTCTTCGGCAAGGACACGAAGAGGGTCGCCGAGATCAAGGGGCTCGACCTCGCGCGCCTCGACGCCGCGATCGAGGAGGCGGCGCGATGAGGATGGTGCTGCTCGCGCTCGTGCCGTTCGCGGTCGCGTGGCCGTCCATCAGCTACGGCGAGGCCTGAGCGGCCTGAAGCAATCCGAACCTGCCGGTCGGCGGGTCTGCCATTCGCGCCGTCGAGCCAGGGCGCCTGTCGTTGCGCTTGTCGACCTCGCTCGTCGACGCGAAGACGGAGCACGTCGCCGAGTGCCCCGATCTCGGCCCGGAGTGCGCCCTGCCGGTGGCGCCGGTGCCGTTCAATCACCACATCGAGCAGACCATGGCCGAGGTCGCCCTCGACGCCTCGTACGGCGTCTTGCCGTGGCTCGCGGCCGAGGTGCGCCTCCCGCTGCGCATCGTCGATGTGCGCCCGACCTACAGCGAGCTCGACGGCGCGCCGAAGCTCTTGCCCGACGACATTCACCATCACGATGAGACGCTCGTGGGCCCGGGCGATCCGTGGCTCGTCGGTCGCGTCGCCTCGACCTTCGGCGCGCTGGTCGCTGGCGCCAGGTTCGGCGTGACGCTGCCCATCGGCCGCACCGAGCCCGATCCGTACGAGCTCGGGCGCCGCGGCGAAACCCACGAGCACCTGCAGTTCGGCACGGGCACCGTGGTGCCGATCGTGGGCGGCGGGCTGTCGTACACGATCGACACGGTGGCGCCGGTCAGCTTGGGCCTCGGGGCGCTCGGGCTCTTCAGCCTCTACGAAAACGAAGAGGGTTACCGCGCGCCGTCGCGCACCTTCCTGAGCTCCTCGGTCGCCGTCGACCTCTTGGGTGGCAAGGTGCGGCCGAGCCTGTCTCTCGACTGGTCGCGCGAGAGCGAAGAGCTGTGGCACGGCGGCATGGGGGACGAGGGACCGACCGCGCGGAGCGAGCTCATCGCCGGCGCTAGGGTGGCGTGGCGCTTCTACGCGCCGTGGACCGTGGAGGCCGGCGTGCGGCGCCGCGTCGCGCGCTTCACGGATGCTGCGTCGTTCGACTATCCGGCGCTCTTCCAGCTCTCGGTCGCGACCCACTTCGACGTCGGCCCCGCCGTGAGCAGCGAGGCACCGGGCGCCGCGCATCATGCGCGCGCGAGCTGGTAGACCGGTCTCGGGCGGCACGGCTCAGTCGCACAAGCGCGCGAGCTCTTAGCGGCGCGGGTCGGTCGCTCTGCGCTCGAGCTGGTAGCGGCACGGGTGCGCGCCCGTGACGTCGATGGTGATGCGGCGCGGGCCGAAGCGAACGACGGCGCTCGCTGCCGCGGGGGTGCCGGGCGCGTCGTCGTCGACGTTCTCGATGAGGCTCTGGACGGTCACGTAGGGGATCCCGCCGATGAGATCGAAGTGGTTCCAGTGGAGGTGCCCGTTGACCACGAGCGCCACCTTCGCCGACGCCTCGAAGAGCCCTCGCAGCGTCTTGCGCTGCTTGACGAGCGCGAGCTGCGGCGCCCTCGAAAACCAGCGATTTTGTCGCAGATCTTGCTCGGAAGCGCTGTGGTGCATGAGCACGACCGTCGGCAACTCGGTGGCCGCGAGATCCGCGGTGAGCCATGCGAGCTGGGACTCATCGATGCTGACGTCGACGTCCTTCGCCTCATGCGTGTAGAGGCACACGAGGTGAACGCCGTTCATGTCGAAGCTGCGGTAGAGCGGGCCCTCGGGCGCGAGGCCCCACGCGCTCCGCAGGTGGCTCGCGTCGAGGTGCACGACGTCGTGGTTGCCGGCGAGGTTCACGACTGGGGCGGCCGAGCCAGCGAGCAGCCGCATGCACTCGGCGTAGCGCTCGCCGTCGAGCTCGGGCGACTCGTCCTCGAGCGCGTCGCCGAGATTCACGCACAGATCGGGGCGCACCTCGTCGCGCATGCGCGCGGCGAATGCCTGCGTGAGCTCGGCGGCGCGGTGCGTGAGCTTGCGGAGCCTGCCGCCGAAGGTGGCGGCTGGGCCGAAGTGCAGATCGGTGACGATGCCGAGCGTCAGCATGGCGGGACGGCGCTCAGAGGCGCGCGAAGAGGGCGCGCGGCCGCGTGAGATGCAGGTATCCGAGGTCGCTCAGCGTGCTGCCCTTGCCGCTGTCTTTGGTGCCGGTCCAGGGGAGGGCAGGGTCGAGCACGTCACAGGCGTTGACGTAGACGGTGCCCACCTCGAGGCGCGCGCCGAGCTCGAAGGCGCGGTCGCGATCGGCCGTCCACAGTGACGCGGTGAGGCCGAGGTCGCTGTCGTTGATGAGGGCGACGGCCTGTTCGTCGGAGTCGACGGCCATGACCGCGACGATGGGGCCGAAGGACTCGGTGCGCATCACATCCATGCGGTGGTGGACGTCGACGAGGAGGGTCGGCTCGAAGAAGCGGCCGTGCCCATCGACGGTCGTGGGGCGCCCACCGCAGAGGACGCGGGCCCCGTCGCGCTCGGCCTCGCGAACCTGGCGCTCGAGAAACTGCGGAGCCTGCGGCTGCGCGAGCGGCCCGAGATAGACGTCCGTGCGCGGGTCGCCCATCGTGAATTTCGCGAGCTCGGCGCGAGCGGCCTCGACGAAGGCGTCGTAGCGATCGCGGTGCACGTAGATGCGCTCGACCGCGCAGCAGCTCTGGCCGGCGTTGTAGCAGGCTCCGTCTACGAGCGCGGCGGCGGTGGACTCAGGGTCGGCGTCGGCGCGCACGTAGGCCGCGTCCTTGCCGCCGAGCTCGAGGCCGACGTCGATGAAGCGATGCGCCGCCGCGTTCGTATAGACCGCGCGACCGCCTTGCACCGAGCCCGTGAAGCAAACGTGCGCGACAGAGTCGTGATCGGCGTGCAGGTACGTGACGAGGCCAGAGGGGGCGCCGGCACGCTCGAACGCCGCGGCGAAGTGCTCGCCTACGAGGGGGCTTCGCGGCGAGTGTTTGAGGAGCACCGAGTTGCCCGCGATGACGGCCGGCACGACGGCGTTCACGGCAGTGAGCAGGGGATAGTTCCAGGCCGGCAGATCGAGCACGACGCCATGCGGGACGCGCTCGATGCGACGCACTACGTTCGGTGGCGAGGGGAGCTCGCGTGGGGCGAGGCACTCGGGCGCGATCTTCGCCATGTGGCGCGAGCGGGCCGCCATGGTCGAGAGCTCGCGACGCGCTTGTGCGATGGGCTTGCCCATCATGCGCGTGACGTCGGCGACGATGGCCTCCGCGTGGGCCTCGAGCTCGGCGATCGCGCGCTCCACGAGGGCGATCCGGCTCGCCAGCGCGACACCGGCCCACGCGCGGGAAGCGGCGTGAGTCCTCGCGACGGCGAGCTCGACGGCGTTCGCATCCGCGAGCGGAAGGCGTGAGGCCTCGGTCAGGAGGAAGGGGTCATCGACGACGAGCTCCAGCACCGCGCGCAGCATACTCTGGGCGAGCGCGTCCACGGGGGGCGCTGAGGGGCCGAGCCGGGGCCGGCCGTGCGGCAAAGCCCGCAGGCTCGTTGGCCGGCGCGCTTGGTGGCCGGCGCGCTTGGTGGCCGTCGCGCTTGCTGGCCGGCGCGCTTGCTGGCCGGCGCGCTTGCTGGCCGGCGTGGGCGATTTTCGGTCCGGACGACGAGAATGTTGGGCACCGCCGGCGGCGTAGGTAAGATTCGCGCACGCATGCGAGCCGTTGCGGCGGGCGTCACGGACGTCGGAAGAGAGCGGGACCACAACGAGGACCGGTTCGTCCTGGTCCCCGAGTGTGAGGTGTTCGTCGTCGCCGACGGCATGGGCGGACACCAGTGCGGCGAAGTCGCGAGCCGGATGGCCGCGTCGATCATCGCGAGCTACTTTCGTTCGGAGCGCGACAACGAAGGCGCCTCGAAGCCGACCCCCGAGGTGCTCGAGGCGAGCCTGCTCGAGGCGAACAAGCGCATCCACCGGCGGGCGACGAGCTCGCCGACTCACCGCGGCATGGGCACCACGGTCGTCGCGGCGGCCTTCGATCGCACCGAAAAACTCGTGCATCTCGCGCACGCGGGCGACAGCCGCTGCTACCGCCTTCGCGACGGCGCGCTCGAGCAGCTCACGCACGACCACTCGCTCATCGAAGAGGCGCTACGGGCGCGTCCCGACATCAGCCGCAGCGAGCTCGCCTACCTGCCGTCCAACGTCATCACGCGCGCGCTCGGCGTCGAATCCAAGGTCGAGGTCGAGCTCACTCACGAGGAGGCGATGCCCGGCGACGTGCTGCTCCTTTGCACGGACGGCCTGCATGGCTTCGTCACGGACGAGCGGCTGGCCGAGATCATGCGCGCCACGCCGATCCTCACCGAGGCCTGCTCCGCGCTCGTCGCCGAGGCGAACAAGAACGGCGGCGGCGACAACATCACCGCCGTCCTGGTACGCATCGAACCGGGCGACGAGCCCTGGGCCGTGGCTGGCTCGGTGCCGCCAGCCCCGAGGACGAGCGCGATCCCGCCCGGCAGTGAGAGCGCGGCTGCGGGCGACGATGCGTCGGAGAGCGGTGCGCAGGTCGTGGACGACACCGCGAGGCTCCCGGCCGTGCTCGATCCGGACGCGGTGTTGCGCGCGCCACGTGCCCCTCGGCTCGGCCAAGAAGGGGCAGCGCGTGAGCCTTCGCCTGGCGCGGCCGACGACGACGAAGACGATCTCTGATCTCGGGCGTCGATCGCGCGTCGCGGTCGAGCGAGCCCGCTACTTCGGCGTCGCGGCCTTCGGGCTGGGGTTCGCCTCGATCGGTTTGGGAGCTTCCGTCTTCGCGGCGTCCTTCTTCGCGGCGTCCTTCTTCGCGGCGTCCTTCTTCGGGGCGTCCTTCGGTGCGTCTTTCGCTGCGCTCGTCTTCGGCGTGCTGGTCTTCGGCGTGCTGGTCTTCGGCGCGGTCTTCGGGGCGTCCTTCGGCGCGTCCTTGTCGTCCGCGGCGGGCGTCTGCGCGTTGTAGAGCTGAATGACGCGGTCGGTGACGTCGAGATCGCTGCGGAAATACGGGGCCGCCTCGCGATTCAGCACGACGTCGTAGCCCTCCTTGGCGGCGAGTCCCCGGACGAGCTGGTTCAGCTTCGTGAGGATCGGCACCATGAGATCGTTCTCACGCTGCGCAATTTCACGGCGCATCGCGGCGCCCGCTGCCTGCAGCTCGAGCGCGCTCTTCTCGAGCGCTGCGTACTTCTTGCGAAGCTCGGCTTCAGGAGTCTTGCCGTCCTTGGCGAGCCTCTCGAGCTCGGCCTTGCTCGCCGCGACGCTCTTTTCCTTGTTGTCGAACTCGGTCCCGCGGGTGTCGACGAGCTCTTGCAAGCGGCTCTTCATGCGGAGCCCATCCTCGGTGTCTGCGAGGGCGCGGCGCATGTCGATGACGGCGAGCCGCAGCTCGGCGCGGGCCTCTTGGGCCCAGGTTGCGAGCGCGGCCACAGCAACGCCGGCGATGAAGAGCAGGCGCCAGAGAGCAGTCGCGGTTCTGCGTCGTGTCGACATGCGACGGGATTAGCGACGTCGGGCGACACCGTCAAGGAAGGAGGCCGCGCCAATCCTGCGGGCCCATCGCCCGCTCGCGCCGCCTCAGCCTTGCGGAGTCGAGGCCCCGGGGGGCGGGCTCGAGGGCGCGAGACGCAGGCCGAGGCGAACATACGCGTAGTGCAAGAGGCGCGCGACCTCGTGGTTGCGCGTCGAGAAGGCGTGGGCAATCTCCGCGGCGCGGATGGAGGCGACGCGCGTCTCGAGTGCCGAGAACGCCGTGCGCAGCGCCTCGTCCGCCTCCGCCGTATGCCCGAGCGCGACCAGCGCCTCGTAGTGGACGAGGCGAATGGCCTCCTCGGATTCCTCGAGCGGCCCCTCGGCGAGCAGTCGGTGTGCCTCGCTCGCGGCGCGGAGGGCCGCAGGAAAGTCGCCGCGGGCGGAGTCGACGAGCGCGCGACAGAGGTGCGCCGCGGCCAAGAGGCCGAGCTGCTGCGTCGACGCTCCGAGCAGGCTCGTCGCGATCGCGTCCGCGCGCCAGATGTCCGCAGGCTGCCCGCGCCAGCAGAGCATCATGCAGGTGTAGACGCGGGCGAAAATGGCGAGGCGGATCCCGCCGCACTCGTCCGCCATACGAATGGACTCTTCCTCGTGCTCGATGCCGCGGTCGAGATCTCCGAGCCTGGCGCGCGAGCTGCCGAGGTTGTGCAGCGCGGACGCCTCGAGCAGCCGAAGGCGATAGCTTCTTACGTCGGCGAGGGCCCGCACCAGCAGCGTCTCGGCCTCCTCGTACATGCCGAGGTAGTTGAGCGTGGAGGCCGTGTTGATCCGGGCGCGGCTCGCGAGATGAACGTCGCCGGCGTTGTCGGCGAGCGTCATGAGGTCGCGCCCGATGGGGATCGCGTCTGCCGGAGCGCCCGCGTTCATCTGTGCGAAGAGCCTCGCGTCGAGCGCACGCAGCATGGCGGTGGTGCCGGCGTGCCCGGCCTCGCGCGCACAACGTACGGCATCTTCGGAGACGCGAAGCGCGACGCTCGGCTGTCCGAGATCGATGAGCACCCGGACCCGCGCGGACAGGAGCAGCGCGCGCTGTTGCGGCAGGAGCGCGACGCCGCGATCCGCGGAAAGCGCGGCGGCGAGACGTGACTCCGCCTCGGCCGTGCGGCCGGCGACGATGAGCGAGCCGGCTGCGAGCCACTGCGCGTCGACCCACGTGTCGCTCGAAGGCGGCGCGAGCTTGCAGGCCTCGTCGGCGGCGGCGATGGCGTCGGTGAGGCGGGCGCGGCGCGAGTGGACGAGCGCTTGGGTCGCAAAGAGCTGCGCGCGCTCGAGGCCCGTCGCGCCGCACGCGATCGCTCGGCCGGCGAGCTCGAGGGCGGCGTCCATGTGGCCGGCGCTCGCGATCGCGACATGCGCCGCGCGGGCATAGAGGTGCGCCGCGCGTGGCGGATCTCCGCCGAGCTGGAAGTGAAAGGCCATGAGGCCGTAGTCCGTGCTGCCCGCGCTCTCGTGCCAGACGGCCGCGGCGAGATGCAGACTCTGCCGATCTTCGTCGAGCAGCGACGCGTGCGCCGCATCGCGCACCATCGCCTGACGAAACATCCACTCCGATTGACCGGCGATGCGCGAGCTCTGCTCGTGGTGGATGAGCTCTTCTCGCTCTGCGGCGAGCAGGTCGGCCTCGACGTCGCGGCCCAAGATCGTCGCCACGCCGGCGGTCCAGAACACGTGGCCGAAGACCGTCGCCGCGCGCAGCGTCTCTTGCAGGTCCGGCGCGAGCCTGTCGAAGCGCCGCTGGACGAGCTCGAGCACGGTCAGCGGAAGCTCGCCGCGCCCTTCGGCCGCGGAGCGCACGAGCTCCTCGAGAACGAACGGGTTGCCTGCGGCGCGGCGTAGGATCTCCTGGCGGCGCTGGGCATCGAGCGTCGGAAGCGCCGTGGCGATGATGCGCTCGGCGGCAGGGGTCGCGAGCGGTGGCAGCGTGAGACGGAGCGTGCGGTTCGGGTGCGGCTTGGCCTCTTGCGTGGTGGTCGCGGCCGGCGTCCACAAAGTTGGGCGCTCGCGCTCGACCTCGGGCAGCGCGAAGCCGTACACGACGAAGCGAAGATCGCCGCAGCCGAGCAGCCAGTCGACGAGCTCGAGGCTGGCGTCGTCGCACTCGTGGGTGTTCTCGATGAAGAGCACCTGCGGGATGCGGCCCGACTGCGTCCGAACGAAGGCCTCGAGGGCCATGCGCACGCGCGACTGCATGATCTGGACGTTGGCGCGCGCCGAGCGCAGCGCCTCGTCGTGCTCGTCCGGGAACGGCACGCCGACGAGCTCTCCGAGAAACGGCGCCAGGAAATGCAGGCTGCGCGGCATGCGCGCCATCACGTATTGCTCGACGAGCGCGATCTGCTCGGTGGGGCGCGCGCCGTCTTGAACGCCCATCCTCTCGCGCAGCGCGACGCCGACGGCACAGCTCGTAGGTCCCTTGCCGCGGCACGTGAGCACCTCGGGCGGCACCTGCGCGAGCGCCAAGCGCTGACTCAGCTCGCCACGCACGCGGCTCTTGCCGATCCCCGGCGCGCCGAGGACGAGCGCCGCGCGCGGAAACGAGTCGCGGGTCGTCTCGTCGTACACGTTCTGCAGCGTGGCGAGCTCGCGCTCGCGGCCGAGCGTCGGGGTCACTACGCCGAGCAGCTTGCACGGCGCCTGGTCGCGTGGATCCTCGCGTACGAGGCGCGCGCCGTGGGTGTCGCGCACGACCTCGAACGTCGTCTCGAGGGCGGCGGCGGCGTGCATATCGAGCCGGATGTTGCCGGGTTGGGCGCGCTCCATCTGCGTGGCCGCGCGGTCGAGCGCCTCTCCGGCGAGGTTCGAGCGCGCCGTCACGGCGTGGCCGTTTGCGACCACGATGCGCGCGGTCGGGAAGTCGGCGAGGATCTGCAGCGCGGTGCGGGCGGCGCGGATCACCTCGTCGCCGCGCGAGCGCTCGACGCCGAACACGGCGGCGGCTTGACCGCTCGCGATGCGCTCGATGCGCACGTCATCGCCGGTGATGTGCGTGAGATCGGAGCTGATGGTCTCTTCGCCGGTCGTGACGTTGAGGTCGTAGAGCAGGCAGGTGACGACGCGCCGAAACGACAACCCCGGGCGTGTCGGCCGGCCGCCGAGTCCCGACGAGGTTCCGGTGCCGGTGTTTTCGTCCGAGCCCGTAGGACGCGGCCGCACTTGCGAGCGAGAGCGCTCGGCCTCGGGAGGGTCGTTGCCGAGCTGGCCGACGCGTGCCAAGGCGCGCGCCAGATCCCCCGCGTGCGGGTAGCGCGCCTCGCGGTTGCGTGAGATGGCGCACGAGACGACCTCGTCGAGCGTCGCCGGAATGTCGAACCGCAGCGCCGCGGGGCGCGGCGGATCCTCGAGCACGAGGCGGCCGAGCAGCGCGATGACGTGCTCGCTCTCGAACACGCTGCGCCCAGTGAGCAGCCGAAACAGCATCGAGCCGAGCGAGTAGACGTCGGCCCGAGCGTCCACGTCTCCGCCGCGCGCCTGCTCGGGCGACATGTAGTGCGGCGTCCCCACGATCATGCCGGGCGAGGTCTTGAACCCGTCGAACTCGGCGGGCTTCACGACGCCGAAGTCGATGAGCTTCACGGCCGTCCCGCGGCCCTTCACGAGGTAGATGTTCTGGAGCTTGAGGTCGCGGTGCACGATGCCGCGCGCATGCACGGTGGAGACCGCTTGCGCCGCGCGCCGCACGACCTCGACGGCGTCGCGTATGCCGAGCGGTTGCCGCCGGGTGCGCTGCGACAGGTCCTCCCCGTCGAGCCACTCCATCGCGAGGAACGGCCGCCCGTCGGACCAGGTCCCGTGTGCCACGTACTCGACGATGTTCGGGTGGCGCAGATCCGCGAGCGCGTCGATCTCCCGCCGGAAGCGAGTCCGGTCCTCTTCTCCGGTGCCGCTTCGCAGGAGCTTCACCGCGACGTCTTGTCCCGTCGCGCGGTCGACCGCTTTGTAAATCTCGCCCGCCGCGCCGCCGCCGATGCGCTTATCGACGACGAACCTCTCCTCCGCGGCTCTCGGATCTACCACGTGCACCCGTGCGGCCTGCGCCGCCAGTCGCAACGCTACCACGCGGAACTACTGCGCCGAGCGCGATTGTGCGCCCAGCGCGGCCAGCTCACGGCCAGCTCAGGGCCGGCCCTGCTCTACTTGCCGTTGCTCGCGACGCTTCATTCGAACGCGACCTTCCAGAGGAGGCCGAGGGCGGCGCTCCCCGCGAGCGTCTTGGCGAGGCCGAGCTTGAACCGAAACATCGCGAGCATGGCGAGCAGCGTGAGCACCAACGACGGCACGTTCACCGTGTTCCAGGCGGGGACGTATAGCCGCGCCGGCCCGAGGTTCTGCTCGTGCACCACCGCGAACACCGTGTGGACGGCGAACCAGATC
>SXGS01323418.1_pt1 | contig 12068 bp, 14 predicted proteins | sample 3174681 | NCBI WGS metagenome assembly SXGS01 (sample SAMN11356861, study PRJNA531348) | freshwater metagenome | isolation source: freshwater sample F1-80 | place: China: Fuxian Lake, Yuxi | collected 2017-12-25
GCAAACGAACTGGTTGTGGCGCTGCGCCTGAAGAACGGCAAGATGCACTGGAGCCGCGCCGGAGCCAATGCGGTCGCGTTACTACGCGCTCGGCACCTCAATCAACTCGCTCACCCCTCCCTACCAATGTGACGTGCATCCGAAGCAGCGAAGCAGCAGGCAGCGGGCGCCCCAACCGCGCCGCACCGGGCACCGTTGCGCGCGGCCGGTTGGGGCGGGGATTGAAGTAGAGATACTCGTCGGGCCGCGGAGCGCAGCGTCTTCGGACCCTGATCGCGACCCGCACTCCCACGCAACCCGATCTCCGCGACAATCAGGGAGGAACGGAAGAGTCCCTGGTTCCATTATCGCCTGACACCGGCCACTCATCCCAGCAGGTCCAGCGCCAGGATCCGTTCAGCGACTTCCATCGTCTTCACCGCATCACCAAAGTGGGACGACGGAAGCGTGCCGCTCTTCACAGCGTCGACAAACTCGCGGTTCTTCGCCTGGAACCCCCCGTACACCCACCCCTGATCGCTGCCGGACACCACGCGGGTGTCATACTCAACCCCCTTCGTGTCGCCGTCGGCGTAGAGTGTGCCCCGCGTTTCGTGCTCGGCTTCCGCGCAGATGCCGCGCGCGTGCATCTCGACGCGGAACGTGCGCCGGCCGCTGGTCCAGTTGTTCATCAGCACGCCCACCGCGCCGTTGTCGAAGCGCAGCAGTGCCGTATAGAAGTTCAGGTCCACAGTCCCGATCCGCCGCGTCACAGCCTGGATCTCTTCGACTTCCCCTCCGCACATCCAGCGCAGCGTGTCAATGGCATGTACTCCGTCGTCCATCATGTGGTCGCGCGCGTGCAGGAACGACTCGGGCTGGCACTTGTAAAATGTGCAGACCGCCTGCACAATCGGGCCACGCTCCAGGCATTTCTCCCGCAGTAGCACCACCAGCGGACACGAGCGCCGCTGAAAGCTGACCTGGGTGATGCAGCCGTGCGCCTCCGCCAGGTGCGCCAGTGCCCGTGCCTGGTGGATGGTAATCCCGAGCGGCTTCTCCACATAGAGATTCAGCCCTTGGCCGAGGCACCAGGTCCAGATGTCATACATCAGGTGCGGCTGCCCGACCACGTACACCGCGTCCGGCGCCGTCTCCTCGATCATCTTCCGGTAGTCCGTGTACCGTCTCTCGATGCGGTACCGATCGGCTGTCTGGTTCAGACGCGCCGGGTCCAGGTCACAGATCCCCGCGAAGTCCACATCGTCGAATGACGCGAGGGAGGGGTAATGAACGTGATTCGCCATCCCGCCGGCTCCGATCATGGCGACCCGGACGTGACTGAGAGGGGTTCGAGTGGTTGACATCCTGATGTGCTCCTGCTTGCGCCGGGGGCGGGCAAACTACCCGCACGGACTGCAGCCTCGTTCACCTCCCGTGGAAGGGCGCCCTCCCGGAGTCGAAAGAGGAATCAGGCACCCGCGATCGCTGTCCCAATGAGGGCGTGGCAGTTGGTGTAGAGGGTTCGCCTTTGAGCGACCCGGAGCCGGGGATGAGCGGCCTGCCTGCCGCTTTCGCGGCGTTCTGAGCTGCGGTGAGAGCGGCGAGTGGGCCCACCAGTACCAGGGTACGAGCACAGACCGCTCTCAGCAGACGCCTGCCGCGGCCCCGCCAGCAGCCCGCTGAAGCAGGCATCGGCAGTCACCACGGTGTGTTTGGCGGGGGTGAGCTTCAGGATGCTCTGGATCTCATCCATGCGCAGGCAGGTCCGCAGGTACTCCGCCGGGTTCGGTTTCCCCAGGCTCACCTTCGCGTCGGAGGGGAGGAGTAAGCCAAGACGGGTACGGTTGGGGAGGGGGATATCCCTGCCGTGGCCGGAAAAGTAGATGAGCGCGCGATCCCCGGGCTTAACCCGGTCGGCGTCGGCGAGGTCCGTGATGGCGTCAAGGACGGCGGCGCGGTTGGCCTGGCGGCTGCGGAGCAGGGTCACGTTCTGCGCCGGAAAACCCAGGGGCCGCCGCCTATGACCCCCGGGGAGTGGAAAGTTGCAGGATCGCAGCACTGGATCCGGGGAGCACCGGGGTGGATGTGGGCGGTGGCGTCGGAGACGGCGCCGGAAGGGTGACCTACGGCGATGCCGCCGGCTGGTGTGAGGCTGCCCTTTGTAGGGCGGGGTGGTGCATTGCCTGAGGTCTGGCGGCTGCGCGCCAGGCTGGCTCTTCCGCGACGCGTGCTCGGGTCGGCGCTCCTCTGGGAAGGACCGGCGGCGCCGCTGTGGGGGACGAGGCTATCGCCTCGGACTCCGGCGCAACCGCGCACGGAGTATTGGATGCGATGCGGTTGAAGGCGGGCAAAACCACACGCGGGGTGCGTAATGCGACCCGGTCGGGAACAGACGACATCGTGAATGGGGCACCCGGTGCGGTGCCGTCACAGCAGCCGGCGAAACTGCTCCTCCGTCAGACCGGCATCCCGCACGATGTTTCCCATCGTGATCGCGTGGATCGGGTTACCCCTGGGAATCGTGAGCGTACGGCTCCCGTCCGTCATAACAATATGCTTCCCCTGGCGCGCAACCCAGAATCCCGCCTTCCCCAAAGCGCGAACAGCATCCCGGTGGTTTACTCCCGGGATCCGGGGCACGGACCCACCTCCACCAGCACCTGTCGCCACACCTGCCCCGGCGTCAGACGGTCACCCACTGCCAGGTACTCGCGGATCGCGTCTGCGATGTTAGCCAGCGCCTCGTCTTCGGTAGCTCCCTGGGAGTGGCAACCCGGGAGGCCCGGCGCCGAGACCGCATAGCCTTCTTCGGATTGCTCCAGAAGGACCGGAAATGCCGTGGGCCCGGCTCTCGGAGTCGTTGCAGCCGCAGCGTTCATGTCACCTCTTCGGGGGCGATGTCCTCCCTCACAGACCCGCGCTCCGGTGGGACTGTAGCGGCTTTCTCGCCGTGTGTCAACCAACGCCGAGACATCACCTCGCCCCGGGGAGACGAATTGACCTACGGCGTTGCCGCAGCCTGGTGCGGGGCTGCCCGTTCGGGGCGGGGTCGTGCGTTGCCCGAGGTCTCCGGCTGCGCACCAGGCCGGCCGCAGCACCAACTCGGATCAGCGCCCCTCCGGCGGGGGCCCGCGAAACTGCTGTGCAGGACGAGGCGAGCGCCTCGGGCTCCGGCGAAACCGTGACCCGGATGCCGGACGTAACGCGGTTATGGGTGGGCGACGCGCTGCTGAGCTGCCTGAAGACGCGAGGCATCCATGAACTCCCCAGAATACGACGAGTTCATCGCCGTATTCAATGCCCATGGGGTGCGGTACCTCGTAGTCGGGGCGCACGCGGTCGCGTTCCACAGCCGCCCGCGCGCCACGAAGGACCTGGACCTGTGGATTGACCCGACGCCCGAGAATGGGGTATGCGTTCTGCAAGCACTGCAGGGATATATGGTTCAGGACCTGGTCGATCCGGGGTGGATCGTACAACTCGGGGTGGCGCCGGTACGCACCGATCTCCTGGCGAGTATCGCAGGGGTCACCGCCAGCGCGTACGCCCTCGTCCTCGGGTACGCCCGGCCCATTCGCCATTCCCCATGCGGGTCCCACTGACCGATAATGAGTACCGGTCCGGTTTGCAGGGGGGATGCAGGAGGAAGGCATGGCGCTGGCTACGACGACGCTGGAGTTACCCGTATTGGGGTCGGTCACTCTGGAGGCTTCGGAGAGCGGGCTTCGCCGGGTCACGGTGGGAGAGGCGGACGAAACTTCGAGTTCCGCGCCCGGCCCCGCCGCCCAGCTTGTGGAGCGAGCCGCTCGGGAACTGGAAGAGTACGTCGCCGGGCGCCGGCGCGAATTCACTGTGCCGCTGGACCTCAAGGGCACCGACTTTCAGCAAGCGGTGTGGCGCTCACTGGTCGCGGTGCCCTATGGCGAGACCCGGAGCTATGCAGACATTGCCCGTGAGGTGGGTCGGCCCACCGCCGCCCGGGCAGTGGGGGCCGCAGTCGGCGCGAATCCCCTGTGCGTGGTGGTGCCGTGCCACCGCATCGTCGGCTCGAATGGGAGCCTCACCGGGTTCGCGCACGGGCTGGAAATGAAGCGCCGTCTGCTGGAGATCGAAGGGATGATCGGCGGATGACGCACCGGCCGGGACAACCCGGGAACGCCGGCGTCCCGCCGGCCCTCGATGATCGTCCGCCATCCATGACAGCATCAACGTCCTCGCCGGGCGGGAGCGCCGGCGTCCCGCCGGCCCTCGTTGGTCGGGCGGCCGCCTCCACGAGCCCTCCACCCCTGGCGCGGCGGATGGCGCGTGTGACTGCTTCCGCCATCATGGAGCTCATCAAGACCACCGCGGGGGGGAATTACATCTCGTTCGCCAGCGGCCTGCCCGACCCGGCGCTCTTTCCGGTAGATCGGGTTCGGGAACTGGCGGACGCGGTGCTCACCGAGGATGGTCGTGCCGCACTCCAGTATGGGCCGGCGGAGGGATATCCGCCGCTGCGGGCACTCATCGCCGAGACGCTGCGGGGCCGGGGACTTGCGGCGGGGCCGGAGAACATCCTCATCACGAACGGCTCACAGCAGGCGCTGGATCTGGCCGTGCGGGCGCTGCTGAATCCCGGCGAAGGGGTGGTGCTCGAGAATCCTTCCTATCTGGCGGCGGTGCAGGCCTTCGACAGCTACGAGGCGCGCTACCATGTCCTGCCGCTGGACGACGGGGGGATGGTGACGGAAGCACTCCCGGCGGCACTGGCGGAAAGGCCGGCCCTCGCCTACACCCTGCCCAATTTCCAGAACCCGACCGGGCTGACCCTGACCGGGGAACGGCGGGCGGAACTGGCGGAAGCGATTGCCGGTGCAGGAATCGCGCTGCTGGAAGATGACGCGTACCACGACCTCCGCTTCGAGGGGGATTCCCTGCCTTCCGTGTGCGCTCTGGCGGAGAACCCGCGCGCGGTCTATTGCGGGACCCTCAGCAAGACGATCGCCCCCGGCTTGCGGGTCGGCTATCTCTGTGCGGAGGCTTCGCTGGTGGTGCGTCTGGGGCAGTTGAAGCAGATCACGGACCTGCACACCGGATCGTTCACCCAGCGGATCGTCTACCGCTACTGCGAGCGGGGCTGGCTCGAGCCGGGCATCCGGGCGTTTTGCGAGAGCTACCGCCGCCGCCGCGATGTACTGCTGGAGGCGCTCGCGGCGGAGTTGACCGGGATTGTCCGCTGGACCCGCCCTGCCGGGGGAATGTTTGTCTGGGTCACACTGCCGGAAGGCCACCACACCGGCGCGCTCCTGGAGCAGGCGATGCGTCGGGGAATCGTGTTCGTCCCCGGCGCCAGCTTCCATCCCGGGGGAGGGGGCGAGAACACCCTGCGCCTGAATTTCGTCAGCGCCACGGAGGAGAAAATCCGCGAGGGCATCGGCATCCTCTCGGGGGTGATCCGGGAGTCTCTGGCGTGAGTGAAGCGCCGTTCCCGGACGTTTGCGCGTCGGCGGTGGAGACGATCGGGCACACGCCGCTGGTGGCGCTGGACCGATTGGCACGGGGGTTGCCGGGGCGCGTGCTGGTGAAGCTGGAGAGCTTCTCCCCGGGCGGCAGCGTGAAGGACCGGATTGCGCGGCGCATGATCGCCGACGCCGAGTCCCAGGGCCGGCTGCCTCCCGGCGGCGCCATCGTAGAGACCACGAGCGGCAACACGGGAATCGGCCTGGCGATCGTGGCAGTGGTGCGCGGCTATCGCTTCTTCGCCGTCATGTCCGAGGGGAACAGCGTGGAGCGCCGCCGCATCCTGTCCGCCCTGGGAGCGGAAGTGGTACTGGTCCCACAGGCAGAGGGATATCGGCCGGGGGTGGTGTCGGGGGAGGATCTGGCGCTGGTGGAACAATGCGCCGCAGAGTTGGCTGCGGAACTGCCCGCATTTCGTCCGAACCAGTTCGAGAACGCAGGCAATGTCGAGGCCCACGCCGCCACGACCGGACCGGAGATCTGGAAACAGACCGGCGGCCGGGTCCACCACTGGGTCGCGCTGGTCGGGACGGGGGGTACGTTTCTGGGAGTCGCGCGGTTCTTGAAGGACCGCAACCCCGGAGTCCGCTGCCACGTGGTGGAGCCGGCCACGGCCCGGATCCTCGCCGGCCAGGCGGTGACGGACACCCGGCACCAGCTCCAGGGCGCAGGCTACAATCTGATCCCACCTCTGTGGGACGCCGCGCTGTGTGACGATTGCATCGGCGTTTCCGACGCCGATGCAATCGAGACGGCCCGCCGGCTGGCCCGCGAGGAGGGCATTGTAGGCGGTTTCTCCTCCGGCGCAAACGTGTGGGCCGCGTTAGAGGTAGCCCGGCGCGCCTCCGACGGCGAGGTGATCGTTACCGTCTGCCCCGATACCGGCCTGAAGTACCTTTCGACGGACCTCTTTCCATAGCGAAACGATCCGTTGAACCAGCAGGCGGATGCGATGCTCAGGGAGTTCAGCCACCACGAAGCGAGCAGCGAGCAGCGCGCCAACTATTTCCTATTTCCTACCTGCCGCTCCGCCACTCGCCATGTCACCGCTCTGCGACCCCCTCACCGCGCCGGACGGGTCAGCAGGAGAAACGCGAATGAAGTCCGTTCGCCACCAAGCCGATCGAGTTGTACCGAAATCGGTTGCCCCTGTGTGTCTACCTGAAAAGCGTGCGACGCTGACTTTGGCGACACACCCAGAGCTTTCCGATCGGCGCCGACCACGCTGACCGTGATCGGGCTGAACTGCTCGGCTGATACCCGCACGTTCACCCGCGCCGCTCCCCAATCCGTAGGATCCGTCCGAATGGCCGTCTTCCCCGAGATGCGCATCAGGTAGATCATCCACGGAACCGGGCGTGTCGCGACCACCGGCGGTCCGGCGATCCCTGCGGAGTCATCCGCAAACCCGGACAGGTTGCTTCCCAGTTCCTGAAACACCGCGGCGACCCGGGTGTCCCACGCCTGCATCTCCGCGTCCGTCCGCGGGCCGGATTCTTGCTCCATCGCCAGCAGTCCCACGAACGCCGTCCGATCCCGTGCGTCCGCCAGTTGCACCCGCGCCAGCACCCGCCCACTCCGGGGCGCCACGTACTGGACCACCGACACCCTTCCGTTCGAGGCCGCGAGCTTTCGCGTGCGCCGCACCACTCCGCCCACCCGGAGTTCCAGATCCTCTACGCTCTGATCCCCGACAGCGACGAAGCGGTAGGTCTTCCCCTTCGTGACTGTGAACCCCTCCCGGGCGTGAGCCCCGGGAGTCAGCAGCGTCCAGAACATGCCGTAGTGAGTGCCGAACCCGAAACCCGCCCGTGCCGACTCTCGCCATGCCGCGATCATCGTGACGATCACCCGTCCCGCGACATCATCGCTGCCGCTCGCCGACCCACTTTCATCCAGGTTTTTCTGTGCAGCGGCGGGCAGCGCCCCGAACGCCAGCGGCAGCGCCAGCAGCGCCGCCAATCCCATTCCTGCAGCCCGGTGTTGCATCGTTTGCTCCCCTTCCGCGATCTCGGCGCGGGCTTCGCCCGGCGAAGCCCGAGATCGCTCACCGCAGTCAGAGGACGGGGAACCTGGCCGGACCTTACAGGGTGATAGGGTTCCAGGTTTTCAGGGTTCTGCGTTTTCAGGGTGCGGACACTTGGAATCCTGAAAACCTCAAGACCTGCTCCCGTCAACGCCTGGGGGCTGTCGCGCTCAGAGCTGCTAACTCGCGGCGGGCGCCGGCGTGGGCGGGATCGAGGCGGACGGCTTGTTCGAGCCAGGGTCGGGCTTCGGCCGGGCGGCGTTGCTCCAGAGCGCAGACGGCCAGATTGTAGCAGGCCCCCGCGTGGGAGGGATCGAGCGCCAGAACCTGACGAAAGCTCGCAGCGGCAGCGCCCGGATTCCCCTGCTCGTACTCCACCGCACCGAGGTTCAACCAGAATTCCGGGTTGCGCGGGTCTCGCTGAAGCGCAGCGCGATACCAGCGCTCCGCCTCGGGCCCCCGTCCCAGTTGCCGCGCGCGGTTTCCGGCACTCCAATAGTCCAGCGCCTCGCGTGCGGGAGTCGTCGTGGGGAACCAGTCCACGCCGACAAACAGCGCGGCCGCCGCCAGCCCGGTTGCGTACGCGGCTGCCGGGCGCCGGTACGGCGCCTGCGCTGACGCCCCGATCAACTCTGCCAGCCGCGCCGCGGCAAAGGCCGCGAAGAGGAGGAGCACCGGCGCCACCGGCAAACGAAAGCGGTCCGCGACGAAGAAGAGCACGAAGCTCGCCGTGTAGCAAACGACGAACCCCATCAGCAGGCGCGAGCGCGGATGGGCATGCCATGCCAGCGCCATGCCGACCAGTCCGAACGTCCCCGCGAACCAGAACCCGATGGGGCACAACCAGAGGAGAGGTGCGAGCTCCCGACGCACAAAGTCAAAGGCGTGGTTGTTGCGGATCTCCCGATGGGTAAACGCCAGCACGATCTTCTTGCCGAGGAGGCGCAGCGCCTCTCCCGGATGAGTTCGCCACCACGTCACCGCCTTCCGCACCCAGTGTGCCTGCGCTTCGGAGGCCGGCAGCGGTCGGCCCACCTGTTCCTCCGCCGCCTTCTGCCCGTACAGCGCGACGGAGTCCTCATACTCGCCGGCGTAGGAGTACTGCTTTGGAGTGGTGGGAGTGAAGCCATCGGCTTCCGGCCGGTTTCCGAGGTAGAGATTGATCCCCCCCTGCGAGGCGATGAAGACTCGATCGTGCGCCACCAGCCAGTTCCGCAGCGTCACACCTGCCGGCGGCAGGAGCGCCCCCAGCGCCACCGACGCAGCCGCCAGCAAGCGCCGCGCGCCCGCACCGGACCCGTCTGCGCCCTGCCCAGTGGGCTTCCCGATGAGGGTGATCACGAGCAGGAGGGGAAGTGCGACCAGTGCATTCGGCCGGGCCAGCGCCGCAAGTCCCACCACAAACCCGGTCGCTGCCCATTCCGTCGCCCGCCCACTCTCATCGGCCCGCACCGCGAGCGCCAGGAACCCGAGCGTGAGGAAGACCTCCAGCACCGGAGTGTGCAACTCTCCCTCGAAGAAAACCTCCGGCCCGTAGAACGCGAGGAGAGTCCCGGCCAGGAGACCGACGGGCGCATCGAAGACCCGCCGGCCCAACGAGGCGAGTAGCACGCAGCTCCCCGCACCGATCATCGCCTGGCACAGGCGCACAGCCCAGAAGCTGTGCCCGAACATGCGGTACAGACCCGCCAGGAACCAGGTATACAGGGGCGCGCGAAAGTACGCTCCCGGTTCATCCTGCCCGGCTGCCAGCGCGCGTGCGTGGACGTCGTGATAGAGAGAGTCGAGTGCGGGCGCCCAGAAGAACGAGGAACCGGAGTATTGTTGGAGGTACAGCACCCGGATCGCCAGAGCCGCCAGGAAGAGATAGACGAGCGCCTTCGGCCAGGTCTCCTCCAGGCGGGCGGCCCACTGGTTGCGTGCGTGACTCATGTCGCCGAGATTATCGGCGGCTGCGCTCCGGCGGAGAGTGCCAGTTGCCGCCTCACCGCGCCCGGAGACCACAGGTTCCGCGACAGGCGTGCTGCGCAGTCCCGGCGAGTGCCCGAAACACCCGCCTGGTGCAGCGGAACCTGTCGGGGTCGGCCCCCCGGGGCTCCAGGGAGGCCGCGCGCCCGATCGGGAGCGGAACGTGTCGCCGAGGTCCCGCCGGCCGGAAGGTAGAAAGACAGATCCGCGCGTACTGACTATCGTTCGACCGGGGCGTCCGGCCGCTTGCTGTAATCCGCCCAGGAACCGAAGTAGACCCGGGCGCGGTCGTAGCCGAGCAGGCGGAGCGTGAAGAGCGCGTGGGAGGCACGGATTCCCACGGCGCAGTAGGTGATGATCTCGCGCTCCGGGGTGAGTCCCCGGTCGCGGTAGAGTTTCAGCAACTCCGCAGCCGGGCGGAACCGAAGATGCGGGCCGGCCACCGTTTCGAGCCACTCCGCGTGGATTGCACCGGGGATGCGCCCGGACTTGTTCTCCGCAGGGGAGCGGGCATCCAGGTAGGCAACTCCTGCGCGGCGCTTCAGCACTTCGGAGGTGGGAGAGCCGAGACGTGCATCGGCCTTCACCGGGTAGGCTGTAGGGGACACCGCGGGGACTGCGGTGGAAACGGGGCGCTTCTCGGCGGACCACTGGCTCCAGCCGCCGTTGATCAGGCTCACGCGTTCGCGTCCGTACGCGCTTAGCACGTACCAGAGGCGGGCCGCGTTCACATTGCCGCGATCATCGTAGATCACCACGTGGGTATTCGGGTTGATTCCGGCGTCTCGCAGCCAGCCCGAGACGGTCGCTGCGGAAGGCAGGTAGGTCTCGGGGTCTTCTCCGCTGCGCAAGAGCCCCCCGTCCAGCCGGACCGCACCCGGCACGTGCCCCATCCCGTACGCCGCGGCGGCGCGCAGGTCCACGACACGCACGTCGGGATCGGCTGCATGCAGCTCCACCCAGGAAGGCTCGACCAGCAACTCCGGTCGGGCGTAGCGCCCGGCGCGGAAGGTATCCAGGTAGGCGAACAGTGCCTCCCCCTCTTCCCCCTCCAGCGCAACTCCGGCAAAGCCCTTCGATTTGTCCAGGGCCTCGCGCATTCGCATGCGCTGGGTGATGTCCACCAGGGTCTTGATGCCGGGATAGATCTGGGTGTCGGCACCGTCGTTTCCGTGACAACGGGCACAGTGCGTCTCGTAGATCGTCTTACCGCGTGTGCGCAGAGCGCCGCGATCGGGAGCACTTTGCCCGGACGACGCGCCGATGAACAGGACAAGGGCCCCGGCGACGACGACCCAACAGGTGAGTGACGATTTCATGGGATGGTCCTCCAGGGCCACGGCGACAGTATTCCACCGGGACGGGACAAGCCGGCCACTCGGCACACGCCGCCTGATCCCGCGGGCTCACAGTGCAATGTTGTACCACACGCGGGTGGCCCGACTGGAAAGCGAACACTTTCGTTCAGGGGGCGCGGCAGCGGCGGCGGAGCAGACGCTTCCCCTGGTAAGAGGACCCAGGCGCCACACTGGATCGGCCGGGGGCGCCGCGGGCACAGCCGGCGCGGCCGGGACTCCGGCGGAACCCGTGCATCCCGGAAGCCCGCCGGACTCGCCCGCGTGCCCCGGCCGCTTGGAACAGACAGGCAGCGCGCCTGCCGCCGCTTCCCGACCCGGCCCTTCTATGTTCCGGGGCCGAACAGGACCTCGGACTCCGGAGTGCTCCCTCCGAGCTGTCGGCCCGGTAACTGCTTCGGGCCACTGCACTTCCGGCGAAGCCGCTCCCCAAAACGGCGCGTCCGGCCCCCGATGTCTCCCGCCGAAGCCGCGAGCGGCGCGAACGCCAGCAAGAAGATCCCAAGGCTGCCTGGATAGACTTGCTCGTAGAGGGAGGCCAGGAACCAGACCAACGGCACCGCCAGCACGCCCGCCACCCGGGCCACCCACTTCTCTCCGGCAGCCAGACCGCACAGCACTGCCCAGAAAACCGCACAGATCGCAACACCCAACGGCTCGCCCGGGTGATCTCCCAGCGCACTCAATGCCCGCGGGATGAGACCGAGGGAAGCAAGGTAGACGAGGGTGATTCCTACTCGCCGGACGGCGGGGACGATGGAGGCGCGTTCGACCACCGCCGGCTCGTTGATTGGCAGAGAAGAAGCGGACTGCCCCCGCGCCTGCAACAGCAGTGCCTCGCGGATGTACTCCGGGCGAATTCCCAGTTCCTGACCGAGCTCAACCAGGTGAGCATCGGGCAGGTTCTGCTCCGATTGCGTCTGAAGTCGCAGTGCAAGAGTGAGAATCTCAGTAGCGGCGCCGGCATCCTGGGCCCCTCCCGGGGCACCGGAGCGGGTGGTTTCGTCCATAGGGTACGCCTCCCGGGTGGCCGGCCCGACCCGATCGGGTCGAGCGCCTATTGATATTCATTTGCTGCCGGGGCAGACGATCCCTCCGCGCTTTCCCTCCGCCATTTGCTCCCCAATCCGCCGGATGGTTCCGGACCGCCGTGCCGGCGCCGAAGGCCGGCGGGACGCCGGCGTTCCCGGGGCGTCACGCGTCCGCCGCCGCGAGCCAGGGGGACGTCGGGGAACTAA
>SXGS01055364.1_pt1 | contig 12064 bp, 13 predicted proteins | sample 3174681 | NCBI WGS metagenome assembly SXGS01 (sample SAMN11356861, study PRJNA531348) | freshwater metagenome | isolation source: freshwater sample F1-80 | place: China: Fuxian Lake, Yuxi | collected 2017-12-25
AGCATCGCGGAAACCCGGCAATCACGGGCCGATCCGCTGGGTTTCCAACCCAGCCTACGGAATTCCAATACTCTTCCCGTTTGGGATTTCAAGGCCGAAATATAATCAATCTGTCCTTTCTGATCGGTATTGCCATTCTGGCCATGAATGGCTCACTCTCAAGGTATCAACTCCTCCACCGCCTGCGAGGCTTCTTCGCAGGCGGGGACGGCATCGGCGAGCCCGTAGGCTGGGTTGAAGCATCGCGGAAACCCGGCAATCACGGGCTTTCTATTCTCTTCCCGTTTGGGATTTCAAGACCGAAAATCAATCTGTCCCTTCTGATCGGTATTGCCATTCTGGCCATGAATGGCTCACCCTCAAGGTATCAACTCCTCCACCGCCTGCGAGGCTTCTTCGCAGGCGGGGACGGCATCGGCGAGTTTCATTTTTAATTTCAGGCCGACGTTTTCCCCTGAAAGGGTCTCTGACACCATTTCGTTGAGGGGTTCGCAGACATCGACCATTCTGGTTTCCGCCCTGGATAGCTTGTGCGCTTCGCCTGGATCCTGTTCCGCACGTTCAAGGCTGGACTCGATCAACTCGGTCATCACCTGGTTGTGGTGACGGAATACCTGTTCCGTGTAGCGGGCAAAGTCCTCGTGGGTCATGACGATTTCCTCGCCAGAGGGTTTGTGCGTGGTGACGGTGCTGCAACCGGACAGTGCGGCAATGACGGAGGCCAATAGACCAGAGGCCATTACGTTCGTCCATTGTGGAGTCATGCAAGGTTTACGGCTCATCGGGGAAATCGTTCAGCAGGGAGTGGGGGGTTGAATGGGCTGTCGCCGCTAGGGTCGATGGCGTGGGGCGGGCACTTTCGGCAGTCGCCATGCCACGATCAGGGTCATGAGGCAAACCAGGATGCCCAGACCCAGTATCGTCGGGATCGAGCTCACTCCCCTGGCGGCGGCCAGGGAATAGAGCCCCATGCTGATCAGGATGGCACTGTTCTGGAAGAAATTTTGTACGGCCACTGCGCTGCCGCTGCCGATGGTCGCGTGACCGGTCTCCTGGATGGCGGCATTGAGTGGGACGACAAAAATGCCGCCGCAAATCCCTATGCACAGGAGTATCAGCTTGGCCGTCCACAGGTCATGCACGAGCGCCAGCAGCAGGAACAGGGCACCCATCAGATAGGCGGAGAACCGTGTGCGACGAACCCGGTCCAGCGGGATAAGACGCGGCACCAGCGCCGCTCCGACGACGATGCCGATGGCCATGAAGAAGGTCAGATCGGCAATATCCGAAGCGGATTGTGAGCCGAGTACCTCGGGTGCCCAGGCGACCAGCACGACCCGAAGGGTGGCGGCGCAGGCCCAGAAGAGACTCAGTGCCAGCAAAATGAGCCGTGCTCTCTGCGATGAAAGCAGGTCTTTCATCCACGCAATCAGGTTGCTCCAGGCCGGTTTTTCCGAAGCCAGCGGCGGCCTGGAGGGGCCGCGAGGCAGGAAGGTGGTGGCCGCGCCCGAGATCAGAAACAGGACCATAACGGTCAGGAGCGCGCCGTCGATGGAGCGATCCGCCAGCCGCGCACCGGCCACGGTGCCAAACAGAATCGCCGCGATGGTGGCTCCCTCAACCCAGCCATTGGCACGGACCAGATTCTGCGTTTCGGTCAGTTCGGGAATGATGCCGTATTTGGCGGGGCTATAGGATGCCGCGCCGACGCCGATCAGCGCATAGCCGAGCAAGGGATCAACGCCCATGAAGATAGCCAGCGCTCCCAGTACCTTGATGAGATTGGCGGCCAGCAATACCCGGGGTTTTGGATAGCGATCGGCGAGGGCGCCCACCCAGGGTGTGAGGGTCACGAACGCGACCAGGAAGGCGCTTTGTAAGGCCGGGATGTACCAGGCACCACGTCCGCCTGCCTGCAAACTCATGGCGATCACGGTAAACAGGACGGCGTTGTCGCCAAAGGCGGACAGAAATTGGGCACCGACCAGGGTGCGCAGCCCCCGGTTCATTCGCCCAGCGCCTTGTGAACCAGACTGGTCAAGGCCGGGTAATCGACCTTGCCGGAACCAAGCAGCGGCATTTCCTTGGCATAGAGTATCTCGCGTGGGGCGTGCAGCTCGCTGTAACCCTGATGCTGGGCGGCCCGGCTGAATTCGGCCCGTTGCGCTTCGCGGTACTGCGTTACCAGCAGAATCCGCTCGCCTTTGCGTTCATCGTGGAGCGCAACCGCTGCGTGAAGATGGCCGGGCCACACTTTGGCGGCAATTTCCTCGACGGCGGTCAGGGAGACCATTTCCCCGCCGATTTTGGCGAAACGCTTCACGCGGCCGCAGATGGTGACATAGCCTTCGTTGTCGATTTTTACTATGTCGCCCGTGTCATACCAGCCGTGGCCAAAGCGCGAGGCCGGGGGCTCCAGATGGCCCGGCCTTTGCGGACGCAGATAACCCAGCATGATATTGGGGCCGGCGACATGGAGCCGCCCGCCTTCCTCGACGCCAGGGACGGACTCCAGTTGCCAGTCGATACCGGGCATGAAGCGTCCGACAGTCCCTTCACGGTAGAACATCGGCGTATTCGCGGCGAGGATGGGGGACGTTTCTGTAGCGCCATAGCCCTCAAGCACGCGCAGGCCGAACTTGTCGACCCACAGCCGCCGCGTGTCATCCTGAAGTTTTTCAGCTCCGGCAAACACATAGCGCACGCTGTAGAAGTCATAGGGGTGCGCGTGTTTGGCATACCCGGCCAGGAATGTATTGGTGCCGAACAGGATGGTCGCATTCAGGTCGTAGGCGATCTCGGGAATGATGCGGTAATGCAGTGGCGAGGGATAAAGAAACGTCCGCATTCCGTAAAGCAGCGGCAGCAGTGTTCCCGCTGTCAGGCCGAAGGCATGGAACATCGGCAGGGCGTTGAGAATGGTGTCCTGGGCATTCAGGTCCAGTCGTGCCGCCAATTGTTCGCGATTGGCCAGCAGGTTGCCATGTGACAGCATCACGCCCTTCGGTTCGCCTTCCGAGCCGGAAGTGAACAGGATGACGGCCGCATCATTCACCCGTTTTCGATCACGGGCCCGATACCATACCGAGGCGGTCAGGGAGCCGATCAGCGCCCGGATCTTGTTGGTGCGGGTAATCGATTCGGCCAGGTCTTCGAGGAATACCACGGTTAGCTCGTTGGCGAGGGTTTCCACGGTGGCTTCCAGTTTGGCGTTGACGACAAACCGTCGCGAGGTGACGAAGGTTTTGATTTCGGCGGTACGGCAGGCCGAAGCGAGGCTGCGCAAACCGGCACCAAAGTTCATCATGGCGGGAACCCGGCCATGCAGTTGCAAGCCCAAGAACGCCGCCACCGTCGCGTTGGTATTGGGCAGCAGTAGGCCGACATGCTCGCCGCTGCTGCTGATATTCGCCAGTTTCTGCCCCAGCGCCAGCGTTTGGGCAATCAGGCCGTTATAGCTGAGAGGCTTGCGCTTGATGTCCTCCAGCACTTTATGCCCGCCGCCATGAATCCGGCGGGCATCCAGCAAGGCGGCGAACAGTGTCTGTTGGTGGTTGCCGGTTTCGAACATCATGTCGCTCATGATGTCGGTGAGCATCAGCCCCATCCGGTGCCGGCGGTCATGCGCGTCGGTCACCGCAGAGTGCATCAGGTCGCGGGGTGGCAGGATGTTGAGGGTGACCGGGGGAAACCAGCGCAAGCGGACCACGCCATGCAGCCGGGAAACGGGCGTGTACTGGGCACCGTCAATGCGGATGGGCAATATGGCGGCAGCGGACCGCTCGGCGACCATCGCGGCACCGTCGTACACTTTCATCAGGGCACCGGTGACGGTGATGCGTCCCTCCGGGAAGATGACGGCCTTGCGATCTTCGCGCAGATAGTTGGTCAGCGACTTGATTGACAGCGGTTGCTGCGGGTCCATCGCAAAAACCCGGGCAAAGCGCAGGGCGGGCCTGGCCCACCATTTCTGGGCGACATCGGTGTTGATGGCGAAAGTGACCTCATCGGGCAGAAACGCCCAGAGCAGGAGGGGATCCAGGTAAGAGGTATGGTTGGCGACGATCAGTACACGTTCCCCGGCTAACCTGTAGTTATCCATGCCGATCAGCTTGACCCTGAAAAGGACCGTCAATACCCAGCGAACCAGTTTTTTCATCATGCTGCGATTTACTCCCGTTCAACGTATAGCTTACCAGTCTGGCCGATCCCCGGGCGACCCGGTGTCGATCCGGAATAGGGGGTTACGCCGTCTCTGTCTGGTCGTGGCCTGCCTGGCCTTATTGGCGTGCACCCCGGTCATTCATGCCCCTGTGGTGACCTCGCCGATATTGGCTCGCTCGCATTTTGTCGCCGCCGATGGGGCGGTATTGCCGGTTCGTTCCTGGTGGCCAGCCCCGGCTTCGCTCAAGGCGATCGTGGTCGCGCTGCATGGCTTTAACGATTATGCCCGCGCCTTTACTCAACCCGGCCAGTCTCTCAGTCTGCGGGGTATCGCGCTGGTCGCCTACGATCAGCGCGGTTTTGGCAACGCGCCCGGACGCGGGTTCTGGGCCGGAACCGGCGCTTACGTCGCGGATCTGGGTGCGATCGTGCGGCAGCTCCACCTGCGTTATCCCGGTGTCCCGGTCTTTGTCCTGGGCGAAAGCATGGGCGGCGCGGTGGCGATTGCCGCGCTGACCTCGCCATCGCCGCCGGATGTGCAGGGATTGATTCTGTCGGCACCTGCCGTCTGGTCCCGGGACATGATGCCCTGGTATCAGCGGGCCGTGCTGGCATTGGCTGCTGCAACCTTGCCCGAACTGGAATTGACCGGGAGCGGGTTAAAAATTCAGGCGTCCGATAATATCGGCATGTTGCGGGGGTTGGGCCGCGATCCACTGGTGATCAAGTCCACCCGGGTCGATGCCATCGCGGGACTGACGGACCTGATGGATACGGCTCAGTACCGGGCCGGAAAACTCAAAGTGCCTGTGCTCGTGCTCTATGGGGAGCGGGATCAGGTGATTCCCAGGCGGCCAGTGGGAGCCCTGCTGGAAAAGCTGTCGTCCCGGCCCGAGACCCGCATGGCCTTGTATCCAGAGGGCTATCATCTCCTTCTGCGGGATCTTCACGCGGATCTGCCGCTGGCCGACATCAGCGCCTGGATCGCTCAGCCTGGGGGGTGCTTGCCGTCGGGCTTTGAAAAGCCCCTGTCTTTGCTGAAAAACAAAGGTCAGCCGCGCAGCGGCGAGACCGGGATGTTTTTCATGCCCCCCAGAAGGGCCAGGGCCGGGCGGTTTGCCGGCGGGTGGCGTGGTAACGCCGTCCGAAGGCAAACTGCAAGGCCTCCCGAAAGCCCGTAGAGTCATCTGAGAGCCTCGTTCAGCGACCCTGTTGTCGCTGAACGGGTGACGGGGACGGCGGGGGCGCCGAAGGCATTAACCGTCCCGCAAAAGGCGGTCGTGCGGTGTCGGGAACACCGTAGACATAGCATTTTCGTGGGACTCACTTTACCGGAACTCAGCGTTGACGATTAACCTCGCCGATGGCTGCTCCCATCCGCGTGACCGTCCCGGTTTTTAACGTCTCTGACCAGTGAATCGCGTCTTTGCCAAATAGCACGATGATGGTGGAGCCCATATTGAAGCGGCCCATTTCCTGGCCACGGGCCAGTTGGATAGGTTTGGCGTCGTAGTTCCAGGTTTGAACCCGGCTGGAAGTCGGTGGCGTCACCACGCCGCCGTGCCAGACGGTCTCGATGCTGGCAACAAAAATGGCGCCCACCAGGATCAGGGCCATTGGCCCGGCCTCGGTGTCGAACATCGCGATCACACGCTCATTGCGTGCAAACAGGTTGGGCACACCTCGTGCGGTGGCGTCATTGACGCTGAACAGCCGTCCCGGAACGTGGATCATCTCGCGCAAGGTTCCCGCCAGCGGCATATGCAGGCGGTGATAATCGCGGGGCGAGAGGTAAATGGTCGCGAACTTCCCCCCCCTGAACGCGGCAGCCTGTTCTGCATTACCGCCGAGCAGGGCCTCGACACTATAGTCCATCCCCTTGGCCTGAAGGATTTGCCCTTCAAGGATGTCGCCCACCTGGCTGACAAAGCCGTCCGCCGGGCAGGCAATGGCGTCTGCGGCTTGAGTCAGCGGTCTCGCGTCCGGCTTGAGCGGCCGGGTGAAAAACTCATTGAAGCATCCGTAGGCATTGATGTCCGGTTCCAGCGCTTCGTCCAGATTCACCTGATAGGCGTCCGTGATGCGGCGAATGAAGAAATTCTTGAAGGCCGGGTTTCGGCAGTGGGTCAGCCGGCCCATCAGTCGCGACAGGGGATGATGGGGCAGCGGATACTGACCGAGGACGAACAGTTTTTCGAGGAAGGACATGAGTGGCTATTGTAAGGTGAGGGTTGCCGGGGCCGGTCTGTCAGGTCAGTTCAGCAGACTCATTCCGGTTTTTCGTGCGGATGCCGATGTTCAAGAAACTTTTTGTAACTGGCATAGCTCTCGTTCGCCATGACAGCCGAGTTGAAGGGCGCATTCCTGAACTTGCGCAATCCCACCGCATGACGGATGGAGCTTCTCCATAACCACTGAATACCGAAATAGCCCAGCACCCCACCAACATTCATCAGGATGAAGCATCCCACTAACAGGGGCGTACCGAGTTCCATGACCTTGTCGATGCTGAAGAGGCTGGAAAACTGATCGAAACTGAAAGTGTCCGCACCCATGGCCAGTGCGCCGACCTGATAGGCTATGAAGTACAGCGGTATCCAGGTTAAAGGGTTGGTGATCCACACCAGCGCCACCGCAATCGGCAGGTTGGCGTTGAAGTAAATCGCGCCCAGCGCGGCGATCACCTGCTGCCAGGGCAGGGGCGGGGTATACATGGCCCATAGGCCAATAGCGAAAGCCCGCGATACGGAACGACGGTTGAGGTGCCACAGGTTGGGGGAGTGCAGCCTGTCACCGAGGAAACCCAGGGCCTTGATGTTTTTGATTTTTGCCGGGTCCGGGAGATACCGCTTGAGTAGCTTCTTGGGCATGGGGTCGTGTTCCTTTCGGGTAATGACGTGTTTCCTGAGAGGCGCCTATTGTACGAAGCTCGATTTCAAAGGGGTATGAATATTTGAGGGACGGCCGGCACGGGTGTCCAGTCACGACGTCTTGTGTGTCACCTTCAGACCCTTTGTCCCCAGCCGCTGAAGGCGTGGTGATCCAGTTGCCGGATGGCCAGGGCGGCGATGAGGAAAAGTACCACCAGATAGCCGCCAAACCCGCTGAATCCCTGAGCCACGCCGTATTCGCGGATGAGCCAGGCGGCGAGCAAAGGCGCGGTGCTGCCGAAGATCGGTGAAGCGATATTGACCGCCAGGCTGACACCGCTGTAGCGCACCTCGGTTGCAAACAGCCCGGCCACGGCAGCAAAAGCCGAGCTGGTGTAGAGGCCGACCAGCAAGGCAAAGCCAAAAAAAGCCGGCAAAACCCGTTCGGTGCCAGTGGTGCCGGAAAGCCAGTGGGTGATGGGATAGGCCAGTAGCAGGCCCAATACGGCACCCACCGACAGAATCGATTTGTAACCCCAGCGGTCTGCCATCCAACCGGCCAGCAAGGTCGCGGAAAGTGACAGCATCAGGCCGATGGAGGTGATGATCAGGGCCCGGCTGGCTGGAAAATGCAGTTCGGACATCATGAAGGTGTTGAAGTAGACAAAGGCGAAGAAGAAGCAGCAGGTCATCGGAATCAATACGGCCAAGCCCAGCAACACCTCGCGTTTGTGCTGGGCGAAGACGGTTTTAATCGGGTTGTGCAGCAGGCGGTCTTCGGCTTTGGCCAGTTCATACAAGGTGCTTTCCGGCATATTGCGGCGGATCTGCAGGCCGATCCAGGCGGCCAGAAGGCCGAGCAAGAATGGAACCCGCCAACCCCAGATGCCGAACTGGTCTTCGGTCAATGCGGCGGAAATGCCGCTGGACACCAGTGTCCCCGTCAAGAGGCCCAGGCAGGTGCTGGCCTGGATCAGGCTGGACGCCAGACCGATCCGGCGCTCGGGGGTGTGCTCCATCACGTAGGTGACCGCGCCACCCATTTCGCCGCCCATGGCCAGACCCTGAAATAACCGGAGCAGGACCAAAAGGGCTGTGGCGGCGTAGCCAATATCGGCATACGCCGGAAGCAGGCCGATGGCGGCTGTCGGTATCGCCATGCCGAGCATGGACAGTGACAGGGCTTTCTTGCGCCCGTAGCGATCGCCGATGGCACTGAAAATCAGCGCCCCGAGCGGCCGCATGAAAAAACTGACGCTGAAGACGGCAAAGGCCGCGAGGACGGCGAGTCCGGGTTCTTCCTTCGGGAAAAAGGTCTGGCCGATGAACACCGAAAAATGGCCGTACAGGGCGAAGTCGTACCATTCGATGGTATTGCCCAGAATGCCGGCAATGACGGCCTTGCGTGTCGAAGTATTCATGCCGCTCGGAATAGAGTGATCGCTTCGGTGGGAAGGCATACGCCTTAACCTCTGTAGCTAAAAAACACCGGATTGTGCCCTAAATCTCGCGCGGACGTGCTGACCCCTTGTGTCTTTGAGCTTCTTCAATCAAAGGAGCCCGCCCCAACCGCTGGAAAGGCTCACACACCGATCAGGTGTATGACGAATCAGTCCGCCAACGGAGCGCTGCATCGATCCGAAAGTTTGGTTAAGCTCATCACCATTACGGAGTCATCACTGGAGTTTTATCCATGGCCACCCTCTTCAATGTTGAGCGTTATGCCTTCGGGTCGTTTCTAATCATCCTGTTCGTAGTTGCCGCCATGTATGGCGTTCTCCTCATCCGGAAACGATTTGAACTCGATCGCCTAAAGCATTTCCATGATGTCTCGGGAAATATTTTCGGGGTGGCCGGAACCCTTTACGCCGTTCTGTTGGGCTTGGTCGTGGTGGATGCCATGCAGACTTTCTCCACTGCCCGGGTGACGGTGGAAAAAGAATCTGACGCGTTAGCCAATCTATTTCTGTTGGGCTCGCGGCTGCCTGCCGAAAAAGCGCAAAAGTTTCAATCGCTCTGTGCTGCCTATGCCAGCGAAGTGATAGAGCGTGAATGGCCCATGATGGATCACGGCAAAAGTGACCCGCAGGCTCGAAGCCTGGCGTACCAACTGATACGAGAAATGGCCGACGTTGAGCCGGTGACAGAAAACTTGAAGGCGGTGTACCCGCTATTACTGCAAGAGGGCATGGAGCTGAAAGAACAGCGCCGGCTGCGGACAACCATAGCTTTTCACGGACTGCCGGCCATCGAATGGGTCGTGCTCTGTCTGGGTGCCGTGGTGACGGTGATTTTCACCTACTTTTTTCGTCTTGAAAGCTTTAAGGTTCAACTGGCCCTGACAGGTATGGTCGCGCTGCTCATTGCCCTTAACCTGTATTTGGTGGTGCTGTTCGGAACCCCATTTTCTGGGGATCTCTACGTGGAGTCAGAACCCTTCAAGACAGATTTGGCGATTTTCGGACAGGCTATTGCGGGTCATCAGTCGGCCCATTAAGGGGCAAACCGATCGGGTTCACCTGAATTCATTGCGGCATGCTGGAGTCCCTGGCTGGGGTCTCCTTTCCATAGAGGCGGATCACCGCCTCTCAGAACACTCGCACTTCTGGTTGAAGTAAGCCCGGACTATTTCACCTTCAGTTTAGCCAAGGCCTCCTGCATGGCCGTCCCCATTAGGGTCGCTGGTGCTGTTTCCAGTTTGGATACGGATGGGATCACCTCGGGTTTTCTCTCTGCATCGCGCACCGGTTTGGATCGTTTTTCCGGGGCAGACTTGATCTCCGCCGCTGGTCGGCGCTGCTTTTGCTGAGCCTTATAGGCATCCAACCGCGTCTTTGCGTGATCGATATGCTCCTGGGTGGGAATATCGGCATCACTGCCATCCAGGTTGATTCTGCATTTGCCAGCGATGGTGGCCGCCAGATAATCGGGCCGGGAACAATACATCTTGAGCACCTGTTGCACGACTTCCTTGGGATAACCATGGCCAATCAGGTCACGCCGGACCGTCAGCGTCAAAGGCCGGATGGGGAATCCGAATGCCTCCGGGAACCGGGCGGCTATTTCACGCATGGCGCTTAATTTATCTCCTGAACGTTGCTCCGACATTTTTCCCTCATGGTGACAGATGGGTGAATTTAGGCGTGTCAGTCTGCGGGAGTTATCTCCGACGATCAACCCGCACGGGAAGATCAGCGTGTCATCAGAGATACCGCTGCCGCAACCGATATCGCAGCCATCGCGATCAGGTACTTCCAGGCGTTCGTCTTCTTTGGGGGCGCGTTTTCGCTGGTCATGGGTTCCTCGTTAGGGATTGATTGCGGGGATTCATTCTGCCGAAGCTATCAGTGGCAACCCACTCGACATGATCCTCGCCATTCAGAAGCTTATTTCATCGTTAAAGTCATCCGCCGCATCGAAAATGGCGGGTTGCTGCCTGGATGAGCCGGTCGCAGACGGCAGATTGGTCCGGACTTCGTTCCGCTCACTACTTTCTCCCCGGCGCTTGCGCAACTCGTAGGCAGACAAAATCGCGGTAGCCGTGACATTCAGTCCAGTCATTGCCCGTCCGTCTTTCTCCCAATGCGACAAACGCGCTGCACCGGAGACGGAAACCGCGTCCCCCTGCAGGAGCCGGCCCAGCTTCTCGGCGTCCTCACCAAACGCAATCACGCTGGCGAACACCGCATCCGGCTCATCCTCACGCTGGCCTTGCACCGGTACGCGAAGGGAGGCGGTGCAGTAGGGCTGGCCGTTTTTCCCCTGACCGGACTTGGGTGGTTTGCTCAGCTTGCCGCTGATCAGTACGTTGAACATGGGTATGTTTGTTCTTCAATGGTTGGCCAGATCAGGGGGGTTGGATGCCCCAGACTGGTTAATGGATAGGAATAGACAGAAGCCAATTCTAGGGAACGAGCCAACCGCCGACCAACTCCTTAATGGCACGGGCGCTGCCGTCCAAGGCATCGGCCCCCGGCAGCAGGGGCTGCCAGGAGGATAGTGGGCGCGATTCATAATCCGTTGGTGCCGGGTAGACTTCGATCCCCTGCTTTTCGAACAACTTCTTTGCCCGGTGCATGTGCAAGGCAGATGTCACCAGCAATACTTTCTGGATGCCTCGCGAGCGAAGTAGCGTAGCGGAATAGATCGCATTTTCGCGGGTGGTTCGGCTCTGACCTTCCAGCAACAGTGCCGAGTCAGGCACACCCAGATCCCTAAGCAATTCTCGCATGGCCTCCGCCTCAGTTCCTGCACTCGTCGTGGGATCACTGCCGCCCGACAGGATCAGCAGTGGCGACTTGCCGGCGTGGTAAAGCTTCGCGGCATACCAGACACGGTCGGCGGCGGATTCAAGATTGGGTGGAGTGGCCGCCACCCTGGGTGGGCCAATACCCCCTCCGAGCACCACTATCGCTGGCGCACCGGGCAGCGATGAAAGCGGCTGGAACGGAAATTCATTTTCGATCTGGCCGCGTAACCAATTACTCGCCGGAGGCAGCGACCAGAGGGTGAGCCAGAGAAAACCAACAGCGACCAAAACCCACGCGCTGCGCGACCTGCCTCGCCAGGCCAGAAGCATCCCCGACAATAGCAACAAAAGGGTCGTGCCCAACGGAGACATCAGGGCGATAGAAAGTTTGGACAGGAACACCGGCAACTCGTCGGGAAAAACAACACCGAGGGAGAATATACTCGAACTTCGTCACTCCGGACGTTCACCGCTGGTCGAAACTGGTGTACCAAGCGTCTGCCGAGCCCGGTCCATGGGCGGAAACTGTAGCCGGGCCGGGGATTTTCGGATTCACGATCTGCGCCACGTGGCTAGTGTCGGCAGGCGTGCCGCTGCCGGAAGTCGGGGGACTTGTTGGGTCATCTGTCTGGTCACGATGAGCGAGCGTCACGCCCATCTGGCCCAGGAAAATATCCGGGGCCGCAGTACAGAAGGCTGAACCAGCTGTCACGACTTGATCACACTGGCGAGATTGAGCTAGGTGTTATGGGGTACCTAAGCTCATGATTTGGTCGGGGAG
>SXGS01688081.1_pt1 | contig 12064 bp, 9 predicted proteins | sample 3174681 | NCBI WGS metagenome assembly SXGS01 (sample SAMN11356861, study PRJNA531348) | freshwater metagenome | isolation source: freshwater sample F1-80 | place: China: Fuxian Lake, Yuxi | collected 2017-12-25
ACTTAAATGTCCGCCAGGTAAAATTGCCGAACGGTCTTTGTAGGAAATCGATATTACACGAGCACTGGGATAGGTCATTTTTAGTTGATCAGTAATGGTGTAAGTTTTTAAATTTCTTGGAGATTTTTGACCTTCACTAGAAGAACTCCCAATTGTTGATTCACTGTTATCTGCAACGCAATTTACGATGCTTAAGCTCTTTCTATCGTACCACTCATTTCCTACAATTCCATGGTCTGAGGGGTTACTTCCTGTATAAATTGATGCATGACCTGGACCGGTATATGTTGGGACAAAATTGTACAAGGTAGTCCGCATATTCGCACCTTCATTTAGAAAACGATTAAATCCTGTTGTACAAAAATTTCCTTTGTAGCGGTACAAGTAATCATAACACATCTGATCAATGACAATTCCAACTAATAGTTTGGAATCTTTTTTTTTCTGAGAAAAAAATTGAGTAATATTCAAGAATAAAAAAAGAAAAAGAATGATTTTCATCTGTCAAATTTAAGAAATGAACTTGTAATTTGCCTATTTTTAGAATAGAATTATTAATTCAAATTATTTGTGTAATTGAATTTATTTTTATCGTACCTAAGTTTATTATTACAAAAGACATTTCCGCAAATCAAACAAGCCCATTAATTCTTTAAGAATTTATAATTCTTTCCATTGTTCTCTAGCAAGTAAGCACCATTTTGAAGATTTGACACATTAATAATTTTTTCAAATGTGCTAATAACTTCTTTGCCGCTAAGGTCTAAGATTCTATTCAGGCCTAAGGCAAATTCTGATAAATAAAGAAGGTCATTCACTGGATTAGGATAAACTAAAAGTGTATTCTCAAGCTGATTTATTCCTAGACTAGGTCTAACATCAAATACGATAGTACCAGGAGAAATTCCAACATTAAAATTTGATAATTCTGTGTTGTTTGCATCAAATATGTGTACTTTTCCAAAAGAAAAATAGTCGGTTTCACTTGTGTAGAATTGACCTGACACAGGTTCTTGAGCTAACTCATAATAATTTAAAGTATGTCCTGCAACAGGACCGATATTGTTCATCACATTAATGTCAAATTCATTGAGAACGTCCGCCGATGAAAGTTGGTAAACCAATTTATCATCACGAAGTGAAGAAGTTCCACAACCTGTAGACACATTCGCCAAATTAACTGTGCTATTACTTGTTCCATCGAGTGCTACTTTCGAAATAGAGGAACCTGAAAAATCTTTGTTATTGACAGTATACAAAAAATTGCCAAGTTTCACTAGGTTATCGGGGTTTTTACCATCTGGACCCAGATTAACTTCATTTCCATACGTTAGAGTTGTTAAATCAAAAGTGCCAATGAATCCTTTCTCATTTCCCCATTCAAAGCCATTGTTTACTGCAATGTAAGCTACTGACCCGTCAATTACTATATTTTGTGTCGCATATTTTGGACCAATTGTTGTGTCTATTGAAGCCAAAAAATCTAAGGTGTTGGAGTTGTAGACATGTAAATATGAATCAAAAGTGACTAAATACTCACCACGAGTTGCTATTAATTTATCCTGATAAACTCCTAAATTTCTAACGCCAGCCAATTCGACACTTGCAATTTCTTGGTGTGTATTCAAGTCCATTTTAAATATTTTGCTATCTGCCGCAACGTAATAATAAGGCCCATTGATGATCATATCAGATGCAAAACGCATTCCCTCCAATGTATCTACAATTTGATATGTTTGACTGGCTGGATTGTAACTTCCAATTGTAACTGGTTCAATGATTTCATTAGTTTGATAGTCAAAATAGCCTTCATTGAGAATAAGAGTTTGATGCAAATAATTTTGAGCTTGGGTGATTACAGTTAAGCTTAACCCGAAAAGTAAAAATAGATTTTTCATTTATTTTGTTTTAAGTATTACTAATTAAAAAAATGAAAACGGATTAAAAGTCAGGTAAGGATATACTTATCCTAAACCGTGGCCGACTTTAATCTGAAGTCTTCACGTTGATCTTAGGCAAGTATTCTGGCTCACACTAAGCTCGAACCGCCTTCCCAATACAATCAGTGGCTAATGATTCGTTTTTAAAGTGTTTACAGCTGCAGTTACAGCTCCGGATTCTAACCGGATTCCTTTTTAATTTGCTTTGTAGGCAAAACCGAAGAACACTGCAAAATTAATTAAATTAGTTAAAAATTGCTTTTATTTATTTAATTTTTTGCAATTTAAGAGAGAGATTTCCCGAATTTTTGAGAACTTGAATGAGATAAGATCCTGGAGATAAATCATTTGTTTCGCATGGAATTAAATGTAACCCAGCTATTAAGTTATTAGATCCAATTTCTTTTACAATTTGACCGTTCAAGTCATATATTAAAACTTCAACTCTTTCGTCTAATGTATTTATTTTTAAGGTGCAATTACTTGGAGTGGGATTTGGAAAAACAATATTTTTTAACTCTGCAGTTTCCTCCTCGTTTAATCCTACAGAACAACCGCTTAAAACCTGAACAAAAGAAATAGTATGCTCAAATAAGTTTTGAATAGATGATACCGGAACTTCAAACCAATCTTTAAGAATAGAGGCATAAACATCTCTAAAATCAATCTGCATAGTTACACCTGCTTGTGGATTTATTTGGTTGCTAATTTGTGGATTAGGGCCAATAATTCCAGAATTTATACATTTTCCGAATAAAAAAAGTGGTGCGGCATCACCGTGGTCTGTTCCAAAACTTCCATTTGAGGCTATTTGTCTACCAAATTCAGAAAATGTCATTCCTGCAACTCTTTCTTCAAGACCTAATAATTGAAGGTCATGTTGGAAAGCAGCAACCGCATCTGATAGTTTTTTTAACAAATTTGTATGTTCACCCTCACTTGTGTTGGTTTGTGAAACTTGGGAGTCGTGGGTGTCAAAGCCATTGATATTTAAAATGTAAACCTTTGTTTTAAGACCACCTGAAATCATTTGTGCAATTTGTTTTAATTTAACTGCAATTGAATTTGTAGGATCATAAAGCGTTGAAAGTGAATTTCCTGAATTTGCAGCTACACTAATTTGATTTCCGTATTCATTTGTTTGATTGAGGATAGTTGCAATAAACTCAATATGAGAACCGTAGTACGTTCCGTCATTTGATACACTTGTCTCCAATAAATTAAAAGCATTAAATGGGTCGCTAACTGCATGAGAAAAATTACCCATTAAACCTTGACAAGTAGTTGATAATTCTGAGCCCAGACTTATTGCAAAAGGATCTGGAAAATTAGTATTTGGGTAACCCTCCGGAAAATTTCCATTTTCGCTATCAAAATACCTTCCTAACCAACCGTTAGTTTGCTGACTATCTAATGAACCACTTGTCCAGATATCCATGGATCTAAAATGCGAACGATTTTGCTCTGGGTAACCAACATTTTGAACCACAGTTAATTTTCCATTATCGAACATATTTTTCATACCTGTCATTATTGGATGGATTCCAACTGAACTTGTCAGTGAAAGAATTTGATTTTCAGGCAGAATTATATTTGGTCTTTGAATCATTAAATTATCATATTGATCAATAGGAATAATTGTGTTTAAGCCATCGTTTCCACCATTTAATTGAATCAATATTAGAACACGGTCCTCAGCATTTTTTGAAAAATCGAATAATTTTTTTGTTATCGCCTTCATGCCAAAGCCATCAGCAACAAAAGGAATTGTTAATGAGGCAAGAGATAAATTTTTAACAAAGCTTCTTCTTTTCATTTTCTATTGTTATTTCTCTTTTAAATTGTTTGGTATTGAGGCATTTTTAAAACAGTGTTCAAAACGAGACGAATTCTTAATTTAACAGGATCTGATACAAGTGGATTAGTAATATCTGCAAGATATTCATTGTATTGATCTGTCCATTCAAAATCAGGCAAACCATTTGTTAAAATACCTTTCAAGTATAGTTTGTCACTTGCTGAGATATCTTTCGGAAAGAAAACGCCACAAATGTCATCAATAACAATACTCGGAGAGTCAGGCACAGATAAATTGTCTAAAAAACCGAGCAGGTTGATACTAAAATTATCACCTCCAACTGAGAAACCATTGAAAAGTAAAGCACCTACAAGATCAAATCTTTTTTTAATGTAAGTGGAATTAATCCAAAGTTTTGAAAAAGAAGGCGCTTGGTAGTAAGCTGTCCAGCCGGAAACACTTGGAGGCATTTGGTAATTTTGCCCCATTGAATCAATAAAATAATAAATAGCCAAATAAATTTCTGAATTGGATGTTAAACTAAAATTTAGGTTAGAGCTTGTAGCATTTAAAAGTCCATAAACCATTTCATACGGACTTCGAATTATTGCACCCTTGACACTACTATCATAAAAATGTTCGCTCATAAAAAGCTCTGTAAGAACAGGTAAAATTTCGTAATTATTGGAAATAAGTGTTGTTGCCATACTTGGAATTACATCAGATAGCACAATCGGAGTTAAATCATAATTAACAAAATAGACATAAAGTTTAGTACAGATATGAGTTGCAACCTGATCTTGGTTAAAAATAACATCGATAAAATCATGCAATTCTTGTTCAGCATTTGCATTAATTATTTGGTTATTAAAATGGTAAGAAAGTTGTTTACTTGAATTGTCGTGTAGAGAGGGATTAAAATTTGCTGTAACTTCAGTTAATGTGTCACTTCTTATACCAGATAAATTATAGCCTGTAAGAATTTTTGCGCCTGCAGCAACATCAACCTCTGTATAATTTGAATAATCTCCAGTAGCTATTTGCAAACCTTTCCCAATTGAAAATAACTCGAGTAATTCTCTGGAATAATTTTCGTTTGGTGAATAGACAGTATTTGAGCCACCGTTCAAAAAAAGGAGCATGCTTGGTTCCAAAGTAACATCTTTTACTAATTGTTTAAAGTTCCCTAAAGAACTTTGTCTAAGAAGCGTTAAGTAATAATACATTGCCCTTGCATCGTTTGTGTAAGAAAGACCAAAATGATTTTGCCAAAAAAGAACCATTTTTTCGGTAATGTTGGTATTACCTTCACTCATATTTTTATTTATCCAAACAGCAAGCGATTTTAAACGAGCGTTTTCGCATGCTTGATTTTCTTGATTATTGGTTGGATAAACAGAATTAACCCACGTCTCTCCCTGAGCTACGATAGTTTCTTCGGGCAAGTATGCCAATGGTGGATTTACAATAGGTGTCTGAAGTAGTGAGGTAACAGTATTTTGCATGCCATTTGAGACAGCATCCAGAATTTGTTGATTTGTAGCTCCAAAAACTGTTCTACGCAATAAATGTGCTGCTTCAGTTTTAGTCCAAGGGCCAGTGTAGGGAACCATATCCTTTTTAAAATAAATTTATTTTTTTATAAAATATTTTCTACTGATTTGATTATTTTGTTCAAGTTGAAGTATGTATGTTCCTTTTAAAAAATTGGATAAATTAATTTTGATTTCTTCACCAACATAATTCGTTGTAAATACCTCTCTATTTAAAATATCATAAATACGAAGGTTCACTTTTCCTGAGAATAAAGTTGTCTTAACGGTAAGTTGTTCATTGGCAGGATTTGGATAAAGTAATATGTCGACTTGTTGTTCCTGTAAATTCAAAGAAAGGCAAGCTTGACAAGAATCCAAATTAGGATACAAAGAATTTGAGTAGTCAACCATTCCAACTATTTCAGAGCAACCTGAAATCATGGTACATTGATCGTTGATAATCCCTATTCCTAATGCCATGGTACATATTCCAAAATTTACATTTGATAAATCTGTACATGGAGGTGCAAGATTTATCTGCATACAGTTTCCTTGACAATTCTCCAAACTTGATATTGCCAATGCATAATTTACAGAACCTACAATTGTTCCACAACCGCTAATTGGACTGCAAATGCCATTGATTAAACCATAACCCAAAATCATATCACACTCGCCGAAGTCAATTCCTGCTAGGTTAGTACAAGGGGCAGCATTTGTAATAATCCCAGCGCATTCACCTGGAGTCCAAGAAGTTACTCCGCCCGAATTTGTTGCAACACAATCATTACTGTATGTGACATTATTACAACCACATACAGGATCATATTGCGTAGTACAAAAGATATCAGGATTTATTAAAGAGGAATCTACACAAGTTATTATTTCACCGCAAGGATAGGGTAAAACGCAAATGTTATTATCATAGTTAAAAATTACAGATCCAATAAAGTTCGTAGGAAAAGGAGGTGAAAATAAACTGTTATTAACTTCGTAGAAGTACGTAGTTCCGCCGCTTTGCCCAAAAAATGACATAGTTCCAACTGCAACATTACTGCCTGTTTGATCCAATACTTGCGAAACATAGGGATAATTTATAAAATCATTAGAATTACCGGTGAAATTAACAGCAACTTGAAGAGTGCCAGTAGAGTCAAATGCAATGTTTTCGACACAAAATGATGAACAGGCAAAATTACTAGAGCATGGGCCATCCGTCCAAGCAGTTACACCTCCAGAATTTACTGCAATACAATCATTACTATATGTGACCCCATCACAACCACAAACTGGAGCATAAATCATGTTACATGGAGCAAGTGTATCAATAAGTGAGGGATCAACGCATTGAGAGAAACTAGCGCTTTTAAATGCAAAAATAATGAGAAGTGAAATCATTAACTTTTTCATAATCTTAAATTTTATAATCAAATATACAATTAATTAATTAATTAATACATTACATACCTGGTTTTTATACTTTTTATCTTTCTTAATTCTTTTTTTCGCAACGAAATATCTAGAAATTACCACCATTTATTTATTTATGATTAATACTATCTTTGTGAAAATTTTTTAATTCATGCGTGTTTATTTGGATAATGCAGCCACAACCCAAATTGCTCCTCAGGTAATTGATGTCATGTTGACTGTAATTAAAGATAATTTTGGAAATCCTTCTTCTACCCATTTTTTTGGTAGAAATGCGAAAGCGCTTATAGAAAATGCACGTCGTTCTGTAGCAAAACACATGAATTGCCTATCTTCTGAAATTATTTTCACCTCTGGTGGCACAGAAGCAGATAATATGGCGATACATGCTGCTGTAAATAATCTTGGAGTGAAGAGAATTATTACTTCGTCCATTGAGCACCATGCTGTAGGTCATACGATTGAATCTCTAACAAAAGAAAATTTAGTTGAAAGCGTTTTTGTTAAAATTGATTCAAAAGGGCATGTTAATCTTAATCATCTCGAAGAATTACTCCAAGAAAATATACCAACATTGGTTTCTTTAATGCATGCTAATAACGAAATTGCAACTTTACTTCCTTTGAAAAAAGTAGCCCAGTTGTGTCGAAAATACAAAGCATATTTCCATTCAGATACAGTTCAAACCATTGGTCATTATCCTATTGATCTTCAAGATTTAGATATTGATTTTATAGCTTGTTCAGCACATAAATTTCACGGACCAAAAGGAATAGGTTTTATCTATGTGAACAAGAAAACTAAGATTTCTCCGTTTGTTTGTGGAGGAGCTCAGGAACGCGGTTTGCGAGGAGGTACAGAAAATATAGTTGGAATTGTAGGATTAGCAAAAGCAATGGAATTAGCATATAAAGATTTGGAAGAACACCAAAATCACGTTCAAGCCCTAAAATCTCATATGATGGACGAATTGAAAATACTATTTCCAAGCGTTTTATTTCATGGAGAAACAGAAACTTCAAAATCACTTTACACGGTTTTAAATGTTTGTTTTCCAAAAACAGAAAAGGGTGGGATGCTTCTTTTTACACTTGATCTTAAAGGAGTAGCGGTTAGTGGAGGCAGCGCTTGTACCTCTGGAGCAAATAAGGGTTCACATGTATTAGAAGGAATAGGTGCAGATATAACTAGGCCAAATGCTCGCTTTTCTTTTTCTCATTACACAACAAAAGAAGAAATTGATTATACGCTCAAGCAAATTAAGAGTGTATTTGATGTAAATATTAGATAATCAATGACAAATAAAAGATTGAAAATTTTATCAATTTGTTCTTGGTATCCCAATGAATTTAATCCTACTCTCGGTAATTTTGTTAAGAAGCACGGAGAGGCTTCTTCTCGCCTTAATGATGTAGTTTGTCTGTCTGTTTTTCCGTCTTTAGTTGATAAAAAAATTCGTTTGATTGAAACACGAACGCGTGCATTCTCAGAAATTGTAGTTTATTATCCTAAAACAAAAAGCAAATTTAGAATTTGGAACCTCGTTCGAAATTTTTTCTCACACAGAAAAGCTTTCAAAAAAGGATACTTGACTGCCAAATCTATTATTGGAACACCTGACTTAATTCATTTAAATATTACTTATCCACTCGGAATTTGGGCTTTTTATTTACATTGGCGAAAAAACATTCCTTATGTTATTACTGAGAATGCAACAGGTTTGCATGTAGGAAGTGATCATGCGTATTCAAAACTTATTTTATTCGTCTGTAAGTTTATTCTCAAAAGAGCTAGCGTTTTACTGCCTGTTAGTGAAGATCTTAAAAAATACATGCAGCAACTGAGTCCAAAATCAAAGTTTTCTGTGATTTCTAATGTAGTGGATGAAGAAATTTTTAAGTACGAGGAAAAATCAAAAAATTCTAGTAAAAAAGTATTTATTCACATTTCAACTGGTTTAGATGTCCATAAGAACATCAGCGGAATTCTTTCTACAATTTCAAAAATTTCAAAGTATCGAAAGGACTTGGAACTTCAAATTATTTGCGATGGCGACATAGCTTATGCAAAGGAAAAAGTCAATTCACTAGAAATAAAGGATTGTGTTTCCTTTTATTCAACAATGTCAACCAAAGAAATTGCTTCTATGATTGAAAATAGTTCTGCCTTATTGTTATTCAGTAACTATGAAAATTTTCCTTGTGTAATTGCTGAATCCTTAATGATGGGAAAACCTGTGATCTCTACTGATGTAAATGGCATACCTGAACATGTAAATTCAAAAAATGGCATTCTTATTCCTAAAGGAGATGAAGCGCAACTTGAAAAAGCAATTTGTGATTTCTTAGATGATAAAATCACTTTTAATTCAAATGAAATTCATTCTTATGCGTTTAAACATTTTAGTTATCAAGAAGTTGGCAGGCAATTTGATGAACAGTATAGGATGGTTTTAAATTCTACAAAATAAGAAATGCTCAAAGCAATATTCGGGAATTTTAGTGTACGTTTCTTATCGGCAATTTTTAATTTATTGATTGCAATTTTAGTTTCTCAGTATTTGGGAGCCGAAGGAAAAGGAAATCAGAGTATTATTCTCGCTACGATCACCCTAATTTTACTTTTTCACAACATAATTAGTGGATCAGCAATAGTCTATCTTGCATCTCGCTTAAATGCTCGAAAATTAATAATTGTTTCCTACTCTTGGACTATCCTTATTTCGATCATCACTTTTTTTATCTTAAAAAAAACTGCCTATTTTAATTCAGATTATTGTCTTGCAATTACTTTCTTGAGCGCACTAAATTCCTTTTTTTCAATTAATTCATCTTTGTTAATTGGTCGAGAAAAAATAAATAAAAGTAATACGCTAAATTTCTTAGTTCCCTTTCTCACGCTAAGTTTTCTTTTTGTTCAGTTTTATTTTTTAGAAAATAGGAATATAGGAGTTTACTTTTCCGCTTTGTTTTTTTCTTATCTTATTGTTTTTAGTTATAGTATTTATTTGATAAAGTCTGATTTCATTGAAAAGGATACTGCTAATTCTAAATTTCAAACTACCTTCAAGTCACTTTTTTATTTCGGCTTTCAAAATCAATTAGCGCATGTATTTCAGTTACTTAGCTTCAGAATCAGTTTTTTTGTAATAGAATCTTATCAAGGAAAGGAAGCAGTTGGAATTTATTCAAATGCGCTATCTATCGTTGAAGCTATTTGGATGATAACGAGCAGTATTTGTTTGTATCAATATTCAAAAATAGCGAATTCAGATGATAAGGATAGTTCCTTACGCTTAACAGAAAAATTAATGAAATTGGGTTTATTTTTATCTTTTATAGTTATTTGTGTTGTTGTAGCAATTCCCTCGGATTTTTATACTTGGCTTTTTGGAGAAGAATTTTCAGGTTTAAAATCGTTAATTTTAATCTTACTTCCAGGAGTTTGGATTTACAATTATTATTTAATTATTGGTCATTATTTTTCGGGTACAGGAAGATATCTCATTAATGCGTTTGCTTCCTCAATCGGCCTAATTGTAACACTTTTTTTGATTTTTTATCTAGTCTCAAAGTTTGGAGTTATGGGATCAGCACTTACGCTTCTAGCTGCTTATTTTTTAACTTCATTAAGTGCACTTATAATTTTTATTCGTCATGGAGGAAAATTTGTAATTTTCCCAACAATTACAGAGATTCGAAATTTTATTTCTCTTGCTAAGAATTCCAAATGAAGAAATTAAAAAAAGCGTTAAAAGCATTTTTGGCAATCACAAAAAAACCTCATTTATTAAATGCAGTATTGAATAGCGAGGATTTAAAGTCGCAAGAATTTAAGGATCTTTTCCCAAATGTAAATGAGAAAAAACAAGTGCCATTTTCAACTTTTATTCGAGAAAACAATGAGATACAAATTTCACCTTATTCTTTTTTAAGTGGTTCGTCTCTTATTTCAGATTTCGCATTGTTGCAATTACTATGTAAAAAAATTGAAGCTGAAGATTATTTCGAAATAGGAACTTGGCGTGGTGAAAGTGTTGCGAATGTGGCCCCGTATGTCAAAAATTGTTTCACTTTAAATTTAAGTGATCAAGAAATGTTAAAAAAAGAGCTTAGCAAAGAATATGTTGAGATGCATCGTTTTTTCTCTAAAAATATCCCTAATGTTTTGCATCTTTTTGGTGACTCACAAAATTTCAACTATGCGGGTTTAAATAAAAAATTCGATTTGATTTTTATTGATGGTGACCATCACACTAATTCTGTAAGAAAAGATACTGAGCTTCTTTTTCCTTACTTAAAAAATGAAAAGTCTGTACTTGTTTGGCATGATGCAAAATTGGATACTGAATCATGTAGATACGAGGTTTTATTGGGAATATACCAAGCAATGCCAGAGGAAACTCATAAACATATTTATCTAGTAGAAAATACCCTGTGTGCAATTTATTGGCCTTTTGACTTAGCTTTTTCTATGTTAGTTAAAAATACTTTTCCAGAAAATACATTTGATATTCAGTTAAGAATAAAAAAGTAAAAATTACCTAAAGCTAAATTTGCGTTGCAAAAGATAGCTTATTAGGACAACAGTACAAGAAGAGATAACATTTGCTATTGATGGAAAAAAAGAAAAGGATTCAACAAATACTTTTAACAGTATCCAGTTTGTAAATCCAGTAATTGCTGCACTTGTAGCATAACGAAATAACTGGGTAGTTCCTTTCAATTCACTTTTTGTAAAAACAACATATTTTAAAAGTGTAAATCCGATTGAGAATGAAATAACAAAACAAAGAAAAGCACTCATTGTATGCGCAGAGAAAGTATAATTTAATATCGGTAAAACCCAATTTTGTTTAGCAAAGAGGTATTGAAAAAAAATAAAAAATAAAAACCAGCTTAAAACTAAGTTTGTTCCACCACAAAAAGCGTAATAATAAGTTGTGCGATCAAAAAATCGCGCAAATATGGGGAAGAATAAATCCATGAATCGATGGATTGCTTTAACTACTTGCATCTAATTCTATTTGATAAGAGGTATGACGGCGGATATTTAAGACTTCTCCATCTTCAAATATTAAATACTGTCCTTTAATTCCCACAAGGGTCTTGTTAATTTCAGCAGTTTTATCAAAAGTTAAAGTTGTTACTTTTTCGGGATATTCGAGCACCGGATAATTAAAAGAATGAATGGTATCGTCTTCTGCCCAATAATTGCCGAGGTCGCTTGGAAGTATTTCTTGGACACGCCATTTTTCATTTTCTAAATCAATTGTTTTGTCTTGGATGTTGCACAACATGCTTTGCCAATTTGTTTTATCCGCAAAATGATCTTTCAAAGCAACTTCAATTACTCCTGCC
>SXGS01287729.1_pt1 | contig 12061 bp, 18 predicted proteins | sample 3174681 | NCBI WGS metagenome assembly SXGS01 (sample SAMN11356861, study PRJNA531348) | freshwater metagenome | isolation source: freshwater sample F1-80 | place: China: Fuxian Lake, Yuxi | collected 2017-12-25
AACCTGCAACCAGACCGTTATGAGCGGTGTGTAGGAAGCGTTCTGCGCCCTGTGGGAGGGTGAGAACGAAACACGTACCGGAACCGCTATTACCCCCAGTTTCCCCCCGTTCCGGTTCCGGTCCGGTTCCGGTACCGAAACTCGTCAGGAGGCCTTCGCCTTTGCCACGGTCGCCAGGGACCGGAGCGGCAGCCCGAGCCGCGCGAGCCGGGCGTCCCGGTTCGCCGCCGCGACGCGCAGGTCCTTGTCGCGGTGGTAGTGGATCGAGAAGGCGTCGTGGAGCTCAGGCGGCGGGAGCGACCGCTTCTTCCGGCCGCCGGCGATGCCGGCCTGGTAGTCGGCGGCCCAGTGGCCGTAGACCTCCAGGAGCACCTTCTCGCTCATGCCGAGGTAGTTGGCCGCGTCCCACGACTTCACCCCACGCTGGAGGAGCCACGTCGCGCAGGTGTGGCGCAGCATGTGCGGCGAGCCCTGCAGGCCGGCGTCGGCTAGGGCCACGCCGAAGCCCTTGTTGACCTGCTCGACCGGGGCGCCGTTGAACTCGACGACGTATTCGCGGCTGAACCCGAGGCGCTTCCAACGGCGGATGTGGGCGAGGAGGCGGTCAGGGATCCGCACCGGCGGCTGGCGCTTGTTCGTCGCGGCCTGCCCGACGGCGAGGCGGTGAAACATCCCGCTCTCGATGTCGAGCCACGACCGCCCCGGAATGGGCTCGAACGCGGCGGTCGCGATGGCGCCGGCCCTGGTTCCGGTGTAGATGCCCAGCAGGGTGAACCGGCACAGGTGCCGGTGCGGCCGCTTCTTTGAGGGGACCTTCTCCCCAGCCCGGGTCCGGCTGTCCTTCCGGACGGTCATGAGCTCGCGCTTGCGCCACATGCCGAGCAGCAACCGGGCGGCCTCCGGACGGTCGAGGTGGTGCTCCTTCCGCTTGCCCTTGGCCGGCAGCGAGACCTCGACGATCTCCCGGCAATAGCCCCTCTTCCTGTGCCAGTTGACGGCGGCGCGCATGTCCTCAAGCTCGCGCCGCGCCCCCTGTGGGGTCACCGTGCGGGCGACGTTCCCGGTGTCCTCAGGGCGCGCGCTCTTCCAGGCATGGCCGCAGCGCCATGCCACGTAGGCGTCGCAGCTGTCGCCGTCGACGTCTGCGAGCGTCTTGCCCTGCCACCACTCGCCGAGCTGCAGCAGCCGCGCCATGCACCGGGCGGCGCGCCCCTCGTAGATCGTGGGCTTGTCGTGGACGATGCCGGCCTTGGCGTCCTCCGCGCGCAGGTCCTCGACCTTCTTCTGGACGACGCGCTCGCCCCACATCAGGAGCACGTCGACGACGAGGATCTCGCCGGCGCCGCGGCCCTTCTGGACGGAGGGCCGGTGCTTGGCGGTGATGTATTCAGCGAGCGCTTGGGCGGCCTTCGCCTCCTCGGCCTCGTTGAACGCTACGCCTTCCGCCTTCTCGGCGCCCTTGAGGCCGCGGACATCGCGCGCAAAGCATCCAGTGGGCTTCCGGACGCCGCCGTCGTCCTTGACGTACCACTGAGCGAGGCGCTCGACCCCGCCGTCCTTGCCGACTTCGCCGGGCCTGAGCCAGAGCCTCGGTCCACTGTTCCTGCGCGGCATCCTTCCCGCCACTCCCTTATGATCCGCTTGGTCACCACGATCGATCGCCCGTGCCGCTCCGGTTTCAGGTCCCCGCGGTCGATCGCCTCGCGGAGCTGACGCTCGGTGAGGAGGGGGTAGGCGCCGAAGAACGCGTCCGTCCCGCACAGCTCCGGCAGCCAGATCGCGGCTGCGAGGCTGAGAGGCGTGTCGTCGTTCGCGCTTGCCGCGAGGGGGCGCTCCTCGAAGACGGTCCCCACGATCATCTGGTATTCGGCCATGCAGGGAGTCTCCTCTCAACGTCGGATTACTGCAAGTGCGTTCGGCGCACCTCGGTTAACGGAAGCTCGCCGGAACCCCCTGGGCGCAACCCCCAAGTCCAGGGATTTCCCAATGCTGTTCGAGGGATGGCCTTGTGCAGGAAATCTTCGTCATGCAGGATGCCCTCATGACGCACGCTCGTTCGAAACGCCCGCAGGCCTGAAGGCCTGCCACCCGCCGCCGGGACGCCCCGGTCGGCAATTGCGTTCCGAATTCGAGGGGCTTCCCCGTGGCGACATATTTCGTATCCGACACCCACTTCGGCCATGCCGGCATGCTCTCGGATCGCATGCCAAGACCTCGCCCGTTCTCTTCCGTCGAGGAGATGGACGAGGCTATGGTCGGCCTCTGGAACAACAGGATCAGGCCCGACGATAGGATCTTCCACCTTGGCGACTTCGCGTACGGATGCTCGATGAAGGATGCCAAGTCTGTATTCGCGCGCCTGAACGGCCACAAGACGCTCATCCGTGGCAATCACGAACAGCGCGGCGACCGCCTCCCGTGGGAGGGCGGCATCCACGATGTGCTCCGGCTGACCGTGCAGGACACCGGCATGCGGAAGCCGGTAGACCTCTGGCTCTCCCACTACGCCCACCTCTCGTGGCCGGACAGCTACAAGGGCCGCATCCATCTGTACGGGCATTCCCACGGCGCGATCCCGGCGACCGCCCGGTCCTGCGACGTCGGCGTCGACTGCTGGCGCTTCCGGCCGGTGACCGTGCCGGAGATCCAGGAACTCCTGGCGGACGTCGCCCGGTGTGAGGGCGGTCCCGTCGTGGCGGCCGCGCTGGCCGAGGCCGCCTGACATGCGGGGGGCCCACAGCTTCAGCGATCCACCGCCGGGCTCGGTCTGCTGCCTGTCGTGCGGCCGCGTCTCGATCGGGATGACGCGCGCCGAGGCCGAGGCCGCCGTCGACCGCGTGAATGCACAACTGCGGCCGGGCGAGCGGCCGGTCGGGCTGGCTTATTTCCGGTGCTGCCACGCGCCCCGGTTCCGGCCGGCCGTGCGAGGGGAAGTCCCGGACGGGGCGACGATCGGGACGGTGCTCGCCGAGGACTAGGGGGCGAGGTGTTCCAGCGCGTCGAGGTCCTCCTGGAACACCGGGGGAGCGCGGTACGGTTTCGGCTCCCCGTTGCGGTGTGTCGTCCCTGCGAGCAGGTCTGCGAGCGAGCTGAAAGCGCGTTCTTCGTAGCCGCAGGCGGTGACGACGACGCGTCTCATGACGATAATCCATCGGTCCGCCTTGTAGAGAGCCGCTCTCTCCGGGGACGCGGAGACGATTTTGCCGACATCAATTTCCGCCCTGGCGATCCTGATTACGAGCGCGCAGTGCTCCGCCTCTCCCGGGAGCCGGGCACGGTACGACTTGAGCGTCTGCTTCTTGATCAATTCGCGTCCGAACTTCGTCAGGGGAGCGTCCTCAAGCAACGGGTCGTCGAGCAAGGCGGCAAGGTCGGCCACACGCTGCGTCTCGACGACGAGCTTCGGATCGTACGTGAGCCCGTTGTCTCCGAACGGCAGAAAATTGGGCGTGATTTGGCGAGGTTTCCAGGCGGGCATTGATCGACAGCTTTCAGGGTTAAGCAATAGTCACCACTCGCGGATGTGGCTGAGGTCCTTTGTCACGAAGTCGCGCGTATACATGCTACACGCGTGATGCTTTATCTTGAGTAAGCGGGCGTGGAGACGAAGGGCCTCGGCAGCTAGGGGATGCCTGTCGAGGGGGGGCGTCCGCGCCACGGCGAGATCCTCCGCAACGACGCCGGCTAGCCCAGATCGGCGGAACCAGTGCCGCTGCTCGTCGAGCTTGGGCGGGGGCTGCACGTCTGCATCGAGCCTCGCCGCGACCCGACGCGCGTGGATCACGATCGGCGTCAGGGTGTCTAGCTGCAGGCGTCCGGGAGCTTGCAGACCGTGACCCCCGGCCTCGACCCCGGCGGGAGCCGCGGCGTCGGCCGGCTTCCCGGAAAAGGGCGCTCGGGGGCGGCCTCCTCGCCGCCCTGGCCTGCCGCCTTGAGGGTTTCCAACGCCTCGGGGCCGGCGTCCGCGTAGCCGCCGTGCTGCCGGATGTAAGCGCGCACTGTGTCGATGGGGACGCCGTTGTGCCGCAGGACGCCGGCCCGGCACTGCAAGGCCGCTTCGTACATGGCGAGGCCGGACGTCTCGCGGACAGGATCGGTGAAGGGGGTCGTCACGATGAGCGTGCCGTCCAGGCTTTCGACGGCGAAGCGGGTGCCGTCGCGGCAAAGGACGGCCGCAGGCTTGAGGGGGTCGGTCACGTCGGGGCTCCTCAGAACGGGATGTCGTCGTAGTGGTGTGCGAGGCGAGTGCCCGACGACAGCTTCACATCCTCGGCGCGGATCCGCAGTGGGCGCGCGGCATGCTCACGGATCGCTTCCTGCAGCTTGTCGGTGACCGTCACGTACGAGCCGGTCGCGTACCAGCCACGCATCTCGACCTCGACCCGGCAGGCAGCCCGCTCCGCGATCCGACGGGCCGTGGAGCGGGAAACGCCGAGCAAGCTCTCGATCCTGCAGAGCTCGATTATCTCGCCGACGGGCGGCGGCTCCACTTCGAGGGGCACCGTCGCGAGCAACGTCTTCGCAGCTTGAAGCATCCGACCCTGGCGGCGTTCGGCTTGCTCGATCTCGAAGGCACGCCCGTTGTCTCTCCCGACATGCCTGCGACGGCGTTCGGCCTCCCGCTCCCGGCTCTCGTGCTCCTCTATCGCCGACCGTACCGCACGGGCGATCCTCCGCTCGTGAAGGGGGCGGACTGCCTCGCCGATGAGGATTGCCCGCGCCGACCAGGCCTCGCCGGTCCCGCCGCTCGCGACGTACGCCAGGCAGGGATCGCCTGCATCGAAGCGGTCGGCGATGGCGGCGGCGGCCAGCCGGGGCAAGTGCCCCAATTGCACGCCGTTCCGCCACCACACCTGGATTGCGTTGTAATCGTGGGGGTTCTCCGGATCCCTGTTCAGAAAGAGGCGATCTCCGTCTTTTGGGATGACGGGCTCGTCGTCCAGGCCGGGGGAGCCGTAGTCGTAGAATTGGAGGCCGGCGATCTCAGTCTCGCACCAGGCTTCGCCCGCAGCGATTTCGATGACCTCCCCGAAAAGCTCAGTATTCGCGACGCCGCACAGATCGAGGCCGTACGACAGGCACTTCTCGATGGCCGCATCGACTTTGGCGTCGTACTCGTCGAGCAGCAGGCGCATGCTGCACGCCTCAACGTCTTCGTGATCGAGCGAGGTGTCCATCATGCGGCCCTCCTGAGCGGCGGGATCCACGCGTTCACGCGGCCGGCGGGCGCGGTGCACACGCGTCGGTGCCCCTCACACCAGGGCGAACCCGGCGAAACCGGGTGACCGCAGCACGTGGCCGGCCGGACTTTCGGGTCGTCCGCGATGAAGCGGCAGAGGCCGTCCCTGATGCTCGTGAGGGGGATCTCCAGCGACACGGGGACCGGCGCCGGGAGGGCGGGCGCAGGCCGAGGGCGCGGGGCGGGCGCCGGCTTCGGGGCGGCCTCGGCGCGGGGGCGAGGCTTCCTGACGCGCTTCGGGGGCGGGCCGATGCGCCGCGGCTGGATCGGCGACGTCGCGAGCCGGCCTTTGTACGAGAGGCCGGCGCGGTGGGCGATCCCGATCACCGAGGACTTCGTGACTGTGATCCCAAACTCATCGGCGACCGCCGACGCGATCGCACACGCCGGCATCTGACGGCCGAGCCACAGCTCGGCAACGCGCGCCTTGGCCTCTGCGGGCCAGCGGACAGTCGCCCTCACAGCTGCCCCCCATCTTCGCGGTAGCTGACGACGCGCTGCAGGCCGAGGGCGCGCAGCACCGCCGGGCCCGGCTTCCGCACGCCGCGGCGGACGTCCGACACGTAGACGGCGGAGATCCCAACGCGCTCGGCCCAGGCCGAGGCGGATCCGTCCACCGCGATCGCGGCTTCCAGACGCGCCAGGGCGTCCACGTCCTGCACCGGCACGACCGGCGTCCCCCTTAGGGTCAAAACCGCATCAAGCTGTTGATTTGTATCAAGAACCTAGTTTGATGGCGCGTTTCGAGGCAGGGAGGCGCGTCATGGCGGACTTGTTCTGGCTGTCGGACGAGCAGTGGGCGGTGATCGAACCGTTCATGCCCAGGAACCAGCCGGGCCCGGAGCGCAACGACGATCGGCAGGTGATCTCCGGCATCATCCACGTCGTGAAGACGGGCTGCCGCTGGTGCGACTGCCCGCCGGAGTACGGTCCGCCGACCACAGTCTACAACCGCTTCAACCGCTGGTCCCGGCGCGGCTTCTGGAAGGCGATGCTGGCCGCGTTGGCCAAGGCCGGCTGGACCGGCGAGGCCAACGCCATCGACGCCACCTACGTCAGGGCCCACCGTTCCGCCCAGGGCGGAAAAGGGGGGGGCAGGCGCAAGGGATCGGTCCTTCGCGGGGTGGCCAGACCACCAAGATCCATGCCCTCGTCGACGTCGTGGGCCGCCCGGCGGTCCTCCTTCTGACGCCGGGCAATGCCAGCGACGTGAAGACCGCCCCAGATGTGCTGGCCGAGGCGCCCGGCCGCATCCGCCGCCTGATCGCCGACAAGGGCTACGACGCCAACTGGCTCCGGCAGGACCTGCGTGAGCGCGGCACCACACCGATCATCCCCGGAACGCGCTCGCGCAAGCGCAAGATCAGGCTCGACAAGAAGCGCTATCGCGAGCGCTGGCGGGTGGAAGCGACCTTCTGCCGGCTGAAGGACTTCCGCAGGATCGCTACCCGCTACGACAAACTCGCCCGCAACTTCGCCTCAGCACTCGCTTTGGCAGCCATCATTGCTTTCTGGTGCTGATTGAGTCTCGGCCCTAGAATTCCTCCGGCCATTTTCGCCTCTCTACAAGCTCGCGCGCTGATCCGTTCGTCAGCGCATGAGCTAATCGTGGGGTGACTCAAGGATTCGGTCAAGGGGTTTGTTTGCGTCGATCTGAAATTTAGCCAGCCAGAAAATCGTTACACAGTTCAAGAAAAGCGTTACATTCTCCAATATCGCGTTACCTCCCTCATTTCACTTGCAGGAATACTGCCGCGGTGGCACATTTCGTCTGTGCGCTAACCGGCGAACCGGGCGATCCGCCCGCCACAAGGGTTTCCCAGAGCAAGTACGATGGCCTCCCGCCCCCCTCTCGACTTCGGCATGCAGTGGACCGATGCCGGCGTGCAGCGCCGCCGCGCCGACCGGCTGCCCCTGCACGTCGCCGCCACCACAACCGTGGCGTTCGACGACGCCTACAAGCACGCCCGCCCGATGATGATCGCCGCGGGCTTCTCGTGGACGGACCTCACGAGCGAGAACGGGAAGCTGAAGGCGGCGTGGTGGGACCACGGCGTCGAAGTCGACCTCCCCGCCCTGGAGGCCGCCGTCGCCGAGGCCGCCCTGGCTGGCGAATTCGAGCGTGTCGAGCGCGCCCGCCAGGACGAGGAGCGCGCCGCTCAGCGTCGGGCCGCCCACGCCGCCGAGGTCGCCGAGGTCCAAAATTTTTCAGGACCGATTCGCGAGGAACTCACGGCCCTGCTGGCCGGGCGGCAGTGGGCTTTCGGCAGGCACCTGGCCGACGCCCGCCGGCTCGCCGAGGACGGCGAGTGGACGCATCGCTGCCTTCAGTCCGCGGTGCGGGCGGTCGACGGCGCGGGGGCGAACATCGAGCGTGCGGAGACCCGCCTATCGCGGCCGGCACCGGCCGCGTGGTTCGCCCGCGCGGCGGATCCCGCCGTCCGCACGGCCGTCCTGGAAGGCTGCCGGTACATCTCCGCTCTCGACACCGACTGGGCGAGCGACAGGAACGGCGCCGGCTGGAGCCAAGCCACGTGCTGGGTTGGACACGTCCTGTCGGAGCGTGACGCCCTCGATCAGGGCGCGGCGAGCCACGCGCTGCATCTCCTCCACACGCATAGGAAGCAGCTGCCGCCCGATCTGCGCGCCCGCATCTTCGAGGGCGCCCCTCCGCTCGAGGACGCCCAAGCTGCCCTGGCTCTCTGACTTTCGAGGGCCTCTGCTTCAATCAGACAGCACACACACGGGACGGAGGACATCATGGGCAAGGAGAGCATTTCGGAGATCTTGAACTTGACGCCCGCGCAGGAAGAGGAGCGCCTCTCGGGACTGAGGCGGCTCGCCCGCGCGATCCTCGCGGCGATCAAGAAAGTGTTGGCCTTCTTTTTCGGCGGCATCGTCGGCGATCTCGGAAGGGACGTCGCGACCGTGAAGGGGATCGCCGGCAGGGCGGCGATCGCCGGCGCCCACGCCGTCGATGGTGTCGGGAAGACCCTCGGTTTTGGCTACCAGCTCACGCACGGCGCCGCGAAGGGGGTCGGCTCGATCCTCGGCGCCCTGGTGCCGCGCCCGCCAGTCGGCCCGGCGGACATCGCCGCCGCCGCGGCCGCGCAGGACAACGCCGAGGCGAGGACGAACGACAACATCCGGGGCAGCGTGAGAGCAGCATCCGCCGCGGCCCCGGCGATGTCGGCTCCGGTCGCCGCGGCGCTGGCTCAGCCCACCCTTGCGCCGGTCGAGACCGTGGCCCTTGTGCGGGAAGCGGTTGCACTTCTGCAGAAACAGGACTTGGCCGCCGGGTCGGTCATCGCCAAGTTGCCGCATCGGATCGGCAACTGGATGGCTGCTCTTGATACGGAGGATCTCAACCGCCTCGCCTCTCTCCCGTCGGGCCCCCTGCATCGGCACGTGACAGGCGTTGAAGCGGCTCCCGGGCTGACGCCCGTCACCGTCGCATCGCACGATATGATGCCGACCGCAGACGAGCTGGCCAGGATCCTGAGGCTTTCGACGCAAGGCTTCCACCAAGCGAAGTTCGAGGCGGCCTCGATGGCGAAGCGACCCGGATCGGCGCCTCGTCCCCGACTGCCGACGGAGCCCCTTTACGGCGAGGAAGCCGAGCGGTCCTTCGCGGCTCACCCGAGGGCGGCGACGGCCTACTGAACGTCACCGCCTACCCCAACGAAAAGGCCCGCCGAAGCGATCCGGCGGGCCTTTTCGTTGGGGCATCCTGAAGTTTGGATCAGGCGGCCGCGGCGACCTGGCGAATGACGAGGGCGAGCCTGATGCTTTGAGCCCGCTCTGCCTCAAGGGCGGCACGAAGGGCGGCGTTTTCGGCACGGACGCGGGCGAGCTCAAGGGCCATCTCGTGAGCCGCGATGAGGGCGTCGCGCTCGCCGTCACGGGCAGAGGCCAGCCGGTCAGCGAGGCCGGCATTGGCGTGAGCGGCGACGGCTCGGCGCTCGGCTGCATTCGCCACGGCGCGGTCCACGCCCGACATGACGGCCGCCCCGAACATCATGCCCTTCGCGGCGACGTCGAGGGCGAGATGGGTCGTCACGGTCACGGGGCTCTCCTAAGGCGGGTCAGATCTCGTGTGTCTATGAGCGCCTGGCCGGAGTCCCGGGTCAACCGGATTTCGGAGCTATCCCTGGGCTCCGGTTAACGTCAACTCGTTAATCGACGTCGTCCCAAATCAGGTCGTCTACTTCCCCGTTACTACCGTCCTCTGAAACGGGGATTTCCGTCACAGAGTGACGCGCGCGCGGAGCCTGGAGCAGCCGCCTGTGGACCGCCTCCGCGACCGCCTTCTTGTCGTAGACTACGACGTCCCTTCCGGCCTCGGCGTCGCGGCGGCTCCGCGCGACGAGCTGCCCGCTGATCCGGATGAGGATTTCCCGGACGGGAATGCTGCGCGCCGTCCGGCCGTCGACGACTGTTGCGAGGAGGGCGTCCCTGACCGCGTCCGCGATCGCACGGTCCAGGGTTGCCGGGTCTGGGCGGCCTTCGTCCTTCCAGCGCTGGCGGAGCCCCCGCATGCGCCCGGCCGTCTGGCGGCGGATCCTGCCGACGCGCGCCGCGCCGGTCTCTTTGTATGCGTGGGCGGGGTAATAGTCGGTCTGGCGCATGGGGGCTCCGAAGTTCTTCGGAGCACATGATGCCACCGCGTCATGCAAGGGACGTCACAAGTAACGCCAACATGAACGTTTGTTCAGTTTCACGGGCGCAGAGAGGCGCACGGCGGGCGCACGTCGGGCCGACGTCAGGCCGGCTTGAAGGCGACGACGGCTCGCTGCAGCAGACGGATTGCCGTCTCTATGTCGTAGACGGTGTCGGCGGCGAGCGCTCCGCACAGGCGCGCTTCCAGGTGACGGGATCACTCGGGCTGCATGCATTACTAGATACTTATAAAATGAATAAAATTTAATCTAAATGTATGTCCTTTTCTGCTAAGCTTTGTGAAATGTATTGTGTTTATATGAATTGACCTTCCGGTGATTGGCGCCGGAGGGAACAAGTAGATGCCTTTTACGCAGCAAGAGCTGGTCGCCATGTACGCAGAGGCGGTCAGCAACAAGAGTGACGTGCTGGAGATCAAGCGCCTCGGTGGTGATCCGGCCGAGCTTATGAACCGCATTTTCGATGCCCATGTCGTCTTCGGCATGTGGCGCCAGAAGCGGGGCGGGATCGGATACATGGCGGTGAAGGGGATGGATCATCTCCGCCGGATCGTTGAGCAAGATCAGGCTGAGAAGCTGCGCCTAGCCACGTTCGACTTTGGCACCAGCGCCTTGTCCCAGGCCGTCGCCAAAATCTACTGCGCCGTCCCGGACGCTAGGTGGATGGAGGGGTACAGCGACGGAAAGGTCGTAGGACTCTGGTTGGCAAAAGACTAGGTGTTTGATCCCTCGGTGTGGTGGTACGACTGACCATCACGCGGCGAGGGACGCGCTATGGGCCAAATTCTTCACGGCAGCGCCCGCACGACGGAGCGGCTGTGTTGAAGGTCAAGCGGTGAGTGGCTGCCAAGGCGTGCGGTCGCGGACGATGGCGTTGAGCGTCACCAGGAGCTTCCGCATTACCGCCACGAGGGCAACCTTCCTCGGTCGACCACGCTGGATGAGCCGCTCGTAGAAGGGCCGGAACGGAGAGCCTCGCCGGATCGCGGTCAGCGCAGCCATGTACAGCACGCCCCGCACGGATGTTCGCCCACCCGCGATGGATCGCCGACCCCGCATCAGGCCAGAATCGCGGTTGATCGGCGCGATGCCCACGAGAGCTGCGAGCTGGTGGCGTCCGATGGTGCCGAGTTCAGGCAGCTGAGCCAGAAGCGTGCGCGCAGTGACGTCGCCGACCCCGGGAACGGACTTGAGCAACGCCTCAGTCTCGCACCAAACGGGAGAAGCCTTGATGGTTTGGCCGATGTCGCCGTCGAGCTCTGCAAGCTCCTTCTCCAGGAAGGCGATGTGGCGGCTAAGCCGTCGGGTCAGCTGCTTGTCCACGGCTTGGTCGCGGCGGTTGGTCTCCATGTTGATCATTCCGATGATCTGCCGCCGCCGGCTCACGAGCTCGGCGAAGTGACGTCTCTCCGGCTCGGGCAGAGGTCTGGCCGGCGGTCTGATGCGTTCGGCGAAGAGGGCGATCACCTCAGCGTCGAGCGTGTCGGTCTTCGCCAGCCGGCCCATGGCTCTGGCGAAGTCGCGGATCTGGCGTGGATTGACAATGCAGAGCGGCAGTCCGGCCGCGGCGAGCGCTGCAGCGACGGTCGCCTCGAAGCCGCCAGTGGCCTCCAGGACGACGAGGGCAATCGGTAGGTTGCCGAAGCGGCGCGTGAGGGCCTCCAGACCTTTTGCGTCCCGAGGGACATGGAAGGCCTCGTTCAACGGCCTGAGATGAACGTCGAGACGGTCCTTGGACACGTCGATGCCGACGAAGATGGTGGGTTGATCGTCCATGACCCTACCTTGCAAATGCGGGCTTGGGCCCGAGCGGCTGTCCGGGTTCGGGACTGTGGCGGTGAGGGCCGCACCTTGCTCTGTCGCGGGCTTACGAGCCCGAGGCAAACACGGGCTAACCCTCACCGTGTAGCCTCGCCGGCGTCACTCCAGCGGGCAACTCAAAGATACAAGGCAGTCCGTCGCGCGATACAGCTACGTCAAGAAAGCGTGAGAGCAGCGGCCAAGCGCTACGGCGTCAGTCCGACGACGATCCAGAAGTGGCGGGATCGGGAGACAACGGTCGACGCCGCCATGGGGCCGAAGGAGCCCCGCTCGACCGTGCTGACACCGGAGGAGGAGGTGATCGTTGTCGCTTTCCGGCGGC
>SXGS01042824.1_pt1 | contig 12059 bp, 14 predicted proteins | sample 3174681 | NCBI WGS metagenome assembly SXGS01 (sample SAMN11356861, study PRJNA531348) | freshwater metagenome | isolation source: freshwater sample F1-80 | place: China: Fuxian Lake, Yuxi | collected 2017-12-25
CCAGAAGGCCTGCCGCCGGGTGCAACGCTCTGCGAAATAATGAGAATTCCCTACTCGGTGGACGCCATCCCGCAGGTCGTGCTCGCCGACGAATCGGGCGAGCTGGCGCGGCAGGCCCTCCGCGTCGGCGGCGGCGTCGTGGATGCGCTGGGCGGCCCGGTCCTCGGCGCCCGGCGGGTCGAGGATGTCGAACGCCTCGTCGTAGTCGATCGGGGCAAGGCCGTCTTCGGTCACGACGGACAGCATGTGTCGGAACGGGAAACGGCCGGTGTCGGTCGTGACGATCTCGCCGACCTCGGCCTCCCATAACCGCACGTCGATCCGTCGGCAGGGGCGGAGGCTGATCACGAGCGTCGGCTCCGTACGCGTGCGCGTGCCCTCCCATACCAGGATCGGAGATAGCCACCGGGCGGCGATCCTGACCGCCTTCGAGTCCGTGTGTGGACTCGGCAACACCTCGGCCGCTGAGTCATTTCGATGCGCTGTCATAGGGGTTCTAACGCTTTTTGTGATCCGATGGATTGCACCGAACATAGACCCGTGCAATGCCTGTTCCGTCCTCGCGAGGCATACCGTGCTCTGAGGATTCGCAATAGGGGACGGCGTAGATGCGAGGGGAAAGATTCACGATGCCGCGCGCCGAGATGGAGCGCCGGCTCGGCTCCGGCGAGCGCTACGTCGATATCGCCGACAACTTCGGCGTCGATCGGTGGACCGTCCGCCGTCGCGCCCTCGGATTCGGACTGGAAGCGAAGCGGTCCAGCTTGCAGGGCGTCCTGCCGACTGCGGATGGCCTCGCGCTCGTGCTGAAGCACGCAGATATCCCGCTCACGGAGATCGCCCGCGCGTTCGGCGTACGCGTGAAGTCGCTGAAGGCCGCCGCGCGGGCGCACGGCCTCCCGACCGACGTTGAGGGCCGCGCCGCTCTCGGAGGGCGCAGCTGATGGCCCGGCGTCCTCCCCTCGATGACGCGGCTGTGCGCCGTCTGCTTGCCAACGCAACGGAACTGGCGGGCGGGCAAAGGGCCTGGGCTGCCCAGCACGGCCTGTCTCAGGGCGCCGTGGCGAAGGCCGTCACCGGCCGCCGGGGGCTGTCTCCGAGAATCCTGGGCGCGCTCGGTCTGCGTGCTCTCCCTCCCGCATACGCTCCGGTGGAGACCCGCCAGTGACGCGCTCTGTCTATGCACTCCCGAAACCAGAAGCCGTCGCCCGCCTGATCGCCAGCCACGGGATTGAGGCCGCAACCGAGCGGTGGGCGCACATCGCGGGCGCACGCACATTCGCCGAGATGATCAGGCGCGGGACCGCCGCCGGCGGCCAGCCCCGTTCGCGTCGGTCGAGGCCGCGCGGCACCGATCCAGCCGTCGAGATTGCGGCGATCGAGACGGCATTCGTCGTCGGGTCGGGACGCTCCGGCGAGAGGGCGGCAGGTATTCCGGGGAGTGCGCTCCTCGCCGCGCTCAACGAGCGCGGTCTGGAGCCACCAAAGATCACGGCCGCGGAGCGCGGAAGGCTCTCCCGAGACGCCTATGCGGCCTCCCGCGGCGATCCGGATGCCGTCGCTCGCATGCGGGCGCGCCACGACCACGAGCGCGCGGTTTTCGGCGTCGTCCAGGCCGCCCTGGCGTTCGTTCCCGACCAGCCCGCCACCGGCCGCCCTCGCCTGCCTAAGCCGTCCGACGCCCTGCGCGAGGCCCTCTCCGGGCACGACGCCACCGCCATCGAGGCCGTCTTTCCAGGCCTGCTGAAAGAAAGTGAACGAATCCGTTAACTGATCGTTGACAGCGAGTTTCAGTGAACGTATATGTTCACTGTGGCTGACAACACCGCCGCCGGAGAGACGAGATGAACACGAACACCTTCCTCACCCCCAAAGCCCGCCGCGCCGCCTTCAGCTGCGCCCGCGGGCCCTACCAGACCTCCCTGATCGCCGACCAGTCGTCGTGGGCGGGTTCCGATCTGCGAGGCAACGCGAAGTCGTACGCCACGAAGTACCGCGATTCCCGTTGGGGCCTGATCCGCCGTCTGCGTGAGAACGACGAACTTGCGGTCGAGGAGACGACGGGCGCTCGCGGGCGGTCGGTCGTGGTCATCATGACGAAGGCAGAGCGCCGCCGGGTGGGCAGGCGCCCCATCATCGAGGCGGCCTCGCGGATCATCGAGCGTGACGCCCAGGCGCGAGAGAGGGCGAAGCGGAAGGCGGCGCGTGAGGCGGCCAGGAACGCGCGCAACTTCGCAGAGGACCTGCCGAGCCTCGTCGCCCTCGCTGCCGCCTGAGACCTGCCTCGGGGCCGGGGCCCGCCCCCGGTCTCCCTCGCCAGCCGCCCCGACGCGGAGGCGGCTCGTCAGGGAGATTCCCTTCCCGCCCGCATCCCTCGGGCTGCACTGGAGACGACCATGACCTCCACCGCCCCCCGCGTCTTCGTCGCCGTGCCGAAGGAAGAGGTCAGCCGTATAGCGATCTTTGGGATCGGCACGACCGAGGCCGAGGCCCTCGCTGACGTCGCCAAGTGGGGAGACCGGCCGGCCAACGAGATCTGGGCCGTCCTGCCGGCGACCAAGGCGCTCTACGAGGACGTCCGGGACAACGGCACGCCGAGATCCTTTTACTGGCACACGCTCGAATTCGGCGCGATCGAGTTGCAGTGCACGATGGACGAATACGACGCGGTCGAGATCGCTGAGGATATTCTCAAGGCGGTCGGCGAGAGCATCGACGGCGGCTCCGAGCTGTCCGGCTGGACTGGCGAGGAGGCGATCGATGCTTACTCCGAGGGGGCCGACTGGGAAGACGAAGTGAGCGTGCGGCCTAGCCTGCGGAAGGCGGTCGCCGCACGGATCGACGCCGAACTAGCCGAATGGCGCGCCCCGGTGGAGCAGCCCCGTCCGATGAACGGTCTCGGCGGCTACGCTGACTGATCAACGATCTCCGAGGGCCTGGGCCTGGCCGCCCGGGCCCCTCAGCCAGCCGTCCCGCGGGGCGGCTTGCCGAGGGGCCAATAACGAAGCCCGCCCCCTCGCGGGCATGCCAGCCGATGGGAATCCTGTGGTGAATTTCGACGACGCGATGGCCGACTGCCGGCGGGCCGTCAGGTCCGGCATCCTCCTCGCTTGCGATCCAGAAGTCCGACTCGCGCGGGCGCTGGCCTGGGCGGACGACCTCCTGCGGGCCGGGATGGTGACCGAAGACCTGCGGGGCCGCCTACACGTGGCCCTTCGGGACGAGGAGGGATACCTCTAGCGCCACGCCGGGGCGATCCCCCGGCCCCTTCTCCAGCCGCCTGCGGTCCAGGGCGGCTCGACGAGGGGCCATCTCAAGCCCGCTCCCCTCGCGGGCGTATCCTCCAGAGAATTCCATGACCGTCATCGATCTGCGGGCCCGCCGGGCCGCGGCCTCTCCAGTCGTGCCTTCTTCCCCGGCGCGCGTCCCACTCGACGAAACGAACGCGGCCGTCCGGGCCTTGCTGGCGTTCGATCCGCGAGACGGGCTCGACGACGGGGCCCTCGCAAGACAGCTGTGCGACCTGCTCGAAGACCTGGCCCTGAGATGCCCTTCGGACTGGGGGTCTGACGACAGCGCGACACCCGCCGAGGTCTACGTCTATTCAGCCATAGCTTACTTTGAATTATATTGCTCAGCCAATTGGGATGAGCTTGATACGTTCAGGTTCTGCCTGGAATTCTCCTACGGCAATTACCTGAGGAAGGACGCCCTTCAACGTTTCGGATCTATCCCAGGGTTCAAGTTCTACGCCTATACGACCGTCCATAATCGGACACGCGTCGCCGTATTCCTCTCCGGAGACGAGACTGCGGAGCCGGTGACCGATCTGCCCGGCGAGCTCCAGCGGCATGAGGTCGAGGAAATCCTGGGCACTTGGCACGCCGGATTCGTGCGCGGTCGCCGGGACGGTCAGGCCGATCTACGCGCCCAGGCCGGCGCGATCCTTTCCACCGTCAACTGAGAGGGCAAGATGCCGGATAACCGCGTCAAGGTTTGGGATCGTTACGGCAAGATCGCTACGAATACCCCTTTTGAGCCAACGGTGTTTTCGGAGACTATAACGGCAGCCTGGTCTCCAATGGACCCGACAGGTCGGCGCACGCTCTTGCTGTTTGTCGAGGAGCCGCACAAGTCAGATTCACGGCTGATGGATTGCCTCCATATAAGGGGCAGGTTTGAAGGCTACCCCATCCTCGCCATAGCGGTTGCGAACGTGCGAGAGCTGAGCGCTTCACGAAGAGATGGTGCGGCTATCGTGGATGCCGCGGTCTACTACGCCGTCTCTCGCATCGAGCCAGCACGGCGTTGCAGGAGGGTGAGGACGAGGAATGTCGCCACAGGCATGCTGCACGTTTACCTCGAAGCCGCGAGGGCTGTGCATTCTCTCTACAGGCTTGGCGATGATGTGACCGTGCCGATCTACAGCGAGGTAGCCCCTGATCTTTGGGAAAACGTCAAGGACGTCTGCATGGCGGACAACCTCGAACGGTCGATGCCTCCGCGCGAGCCGAGCGAGGCCGATCTGGATGCCCTGTCGACCTTGGCTCCTTAGTGAATGGACCTGTTCACCCGCTTGCCCTGGTGCTACACTCCGTTCACTGAGGATTCTCGCCACAAGGGCGACAGTGAACGGAAGGGAAGCTGGAAATGGGTGCCCGCGAAATGACGACCCCGGAGGAGCGCGCCCGCCGCGTGAGGCGCGTGATCGCCGTCGGGGAAGGGCTCCACGGCGACACGTGGACCGGCGACCTGGCGAGGACGCTGAACGACGCCCTGCAGGGCACAGGGGCTACCGAACTCACGCGCACGCGCGTGGCGCAATGGATGCTCGACGGGGCGAATGCGAAGCCCGTCCCGGCCTGGGTCGACGCCGCGCTTCCGGAGCTTGCCCGAAAGGCCCGGGAGGTCCTGCAGGAGAGGATAGCCCGGATCGACGCGCTGTTCGCCGACGAAGGCGACGAGGGCGCCCCGCCCGCCTCCGGCGAGCCCGAACCCGAGGAGGACGTCCCGCTGGATCCAGCAGCCGCCGCCGCAAGGAGGGCGGAGATGAAGGCGATCGATGACGCGGGCTTCGACTATGAAGGATTCCTCGCTGCCGTCGTCGAGGCCGGGCCGTGGCTGCCCCCGCCCCGCTAGTCGACCGGCCCGCCTCCGCCCTTCTTCAGTCGGGCGAGGCGTCGCTCCTCTGGCTCCGCGGTCACACCGGCGAGCCGGCTCCTGATCTGGGCCACGGACACGGGGGCGTACGCCCAGGAATCCACGCCGACGTCGCACGATTGGCTCGACGGCGGCAGCAGGTCGTGGACGTGACCGTAGAGCTGCAGCGCGCCGCCGAAGGCCCCCCGCCAGGCCCGCATCGGGTAGTGGCAAAGGACCAGCCTTGCGCCGTCCACCGCCACCTCGACGATGTCCCGCACGGGGGAAGCCCAGGGGAGTTCCAAGGTCGCCTCGTGGTCGTGGTTGCCCTTGACGAGGAGCTTCCTGCCGTTGAGCTGCTGAAAAATGGCGGACACTTGAGAGGGCTTCGCCCCAAGCGCGAAGTCGCCGAGGTGCCATACCGTGTCCCCCGGTCGGACCCTGGCATTCCAGAGCTCGATGAGCGTGCGATTCATGTCGGACACAGAGCCGAACGGACGGCCGCACATTCGGATAACGCTCTCATGATGGAAGTGCGTGTCGGCTGTGAAAAACGTGGCCATGGGGTTTCCTCGATTTTGAGGAGACCCCGGCGCTGCGGCGGTCTCCTATAGATGGGGTTGGGCGGACGGATCGGGATTCGAACGGGAAGGGCGTTTCATGACGCACTCCGGCGGGGTGAGAGGGATCGGGCCTCGACGACCGGCGAGCCATCGAGAGGGGGTAGCTTGACGAGGGCGATCGCCTCGATCGCTTCCTCGAACTCGGGACCGCCCGAGTAAAGGCCCAAGGTCATTCCGGGCCGCTTGTGGCCAACAATGGCGGCGATCAAGGGCTCGCGCACGCGGGCGCGTTCCAGCTTCGTAATGAACCAACGCCTCCACGAGTGGAAGTTGATCTTACTACGGCGGCGGCCTTCTTCCTCATCTCGGACGCCGATATCCACGCAATACTTCGTGTATCGCTTCGAGAAATAGGACGAGCGTGGCTTGACGGAAGTCTTTGGTGGCGCAGGCCACTCCGGAAACAGATCGTCCTCCGGCTTCTTGCCGTCGATGCGCCGCGTGACAATTTCCCAAAGATCGGGGTGGATCGGCACTTGCCGGGAGTCTCGCTCCTTCTTCTGCGCCTTGAAGGTGAAATATCCATCGAAGCAATTCGCGACCTTGAGGTCGATCACGGCATCGAGCCGCGCCCCGGTGAGGGCAGCGACCGTCATGACGTCCAACATCTTCCGCCCTTCCATGGGGGAGCCCATCAGCAGCTTCTGGACCTCGGCGTCGGTATAGGGCCGCTCGTCGTCAGCGCGCGTCGTATGCGGCTTCTCGATCGTGTAGGGGGCGAACGGGTTCTCGCTGGCCTCTCGCTTCTTGACGAGCCAGTTCCAGTAAAACTTTATCCTGCCGAAATACTTCGCCTTGCTCGCCCACGAAAAATCCGAGTATGCCTGAAGATACTCGTGAAAATCGAAGGCCACGTCCTTGTCGACATTCTGGATGTAGGGCGGAATGTTCCTTGCCGCTAGCCAATCCAACAGGATCGACAGGGCCCTGGGCTCGTCCAACTTCGAGCGAGCGGCGATGTTGAGGCCATCCACGAATTGCTGATGGTAAGCCGCGATCGGGGTCTTCCTGCCATACGCGAGATCCGTGAGCGTCGAGGCGTCCTGTCGCGCCACGGGCTTCGTGGCCGGGATCCACCCCGACGGGCTCTCCTCGTCCCCCTCGACGAAGACCTCGGTCTGCCCGCCCTCGATGATTTCCTGATAGCGCTCGTCGATGATCGCCCGCAGGTATGCAAGCTCCTTCGGATCGTTCCTCGCCTCGCGCAGAGCCCGCCGGAGCGCCATGCCCTCGGCGACGATGGTCCGCTTCTTGCCGCCTCGCGCCTCCCAGGCCTCGGCGATCCGCTTCTCGAACTCGGGCACGATCTTGTCGCGGGCGATCTTCGCCATCGCCTTCGACGACTCGCCGGTGGAGCGCGTCAGGCGGGTCGCGCCGATGCGCTCGCGCAGCTCCTTCGGCACGCCCATCTGGACGCGCCATATGCCGTCGTGCATCGTCAGATAGTGCATGCCGTCCTTGGCCGGCTTCTTGGGCACCGGGAGGCTCCGTTCAGGGGTGATATGATCCGATACGATCCGTAACACGATCCGGATTCGGGCGCGATTCCCTGGGCTTGCAGCGTCCACAATGGGTTAACGCGATCCTGTCGTCTAATCCCTCCGTCTCCGCCACCTGTTTTGCTTCAGCGCCCAAGACCCCCAGGCTTCGAAAACAGCTGAAAGCAAGAACTCGCAGTTCAACCCGTATTCGCTGCGGGTTTGTAGCGTCCTCGGTCAGAGGTCGTCGGACGAATCCCATGGCCCCTTATCTCGGTGTTGCGTTCCGACGCTCTTGAGTTAGGCCACCCTGCCGACCATTCGCTGTCGGGCCAGTTTGCCCGAGCACGGCGTGATCTCACGGTCTCCGATATCGATGGGATCGGGCGAGCTGATACGCCAAGTCAGCATGGCTTTTGCTCCTGTTGGCGCAGGTCGACAACTGCCAAGACGATCGCTCCGCGGTCCGGATCCGGGATCCTGGGTGCGTGGCGACCCGATGGATCGGCTCAGGGACGGGAAGGGGCTGCGCGGATGCCGATCAGCAGGATGGATCTCGCGGGCGCGGCCTCGCCGGAGGCGCTCGTCAAACGCATCTTGCAGGCCGAGCCGAACCTTCCGGTGCCCGTGCCGATCCAGGACCTGTGCGCGCGTCTCGGTATCCTCTCGATCGCGGATCTCGACACCGACGGGTTCGAGGGCAGCCTCGTCACCGACGCGAAGCGGTCGGTGGGCACCATCCTCGCCAAGCGCGGAGGCGAACCGCGTCGCCGCTTCACCATCGCGCACGAACTCGGCCACTTCCTGATGGCGCACCACGTCCCGGATCAGCCCGGCCGGTTCCTGTGCAAGCGTTCCGACCTGCTTCGGCTCACGGCGAAGGAGGGTGATCGGCGCCAGCGCATGGAGATCGAGGCTAACCGCTTCGCCACCCTCATGCTGATGCCCCCGCACCTGATGCGGGAAGCGATCGCGGCCTTCTGCGAGCCCGATCTTCGGCACGTTCTCGTGCTCGCGCGCGATTTCGCGGTTGGTAAGGAGGCTTCGGCTCGGGCCTACGTACAGTACCATCCCGAGCGGATCGCCATCGTCGTGGCCGGCAATGGCCGGGTGCAGCGGTGCTACCGCAGCCTCTCGTTCCCGGACATCATCTGCGGGGCCGGCGATCCGGTCCCGACACGCTCGCTCCATCACAGCAGGCGGCATCGGCCGAACGTCGCGAGTGACGTCGTCGCATGCAGTCCCGGTCTCTGGATCGATGTGAAGCGCGACCTCCGTGCGCCCTCCCTCACCGAGCAGGTGTACCTCCAGCCGAACGGCTTCGCGATGATCCTGCTGCGCCTGGAACCCGTTCCGGGGGAGAGCGCGGAGGAGCGCAGGCTGGAGGAGGGCTGGCGTTACCGCTTCCACTCGGGGCGACGGTAGGCACGGCTCACGCAGGGGCGAACCGGGCCGAGCGCCGGTACCGCCCTTTCGGCGCAGCGTGTCGCCAAGGATGCCACCGGTCAGGGCACGAGAATGGCCCCGAGCTCACGTTCGGGACGCCGGATACCGGCAGGCGCTCGCGCGGTTCAGGCCGGCCCCGACACCCTGCGCGGCTCCATGGCATCCGACACCCGCCTGCGGCACGAAGGCCATACTCGTGCTCTCAAACCTCTCGACACTATCGCGAGGGAGATCCCGTCCGCATCATGCCGCCGCCGCCCTGCGCGGCCGGAGAGCGCATCTCATGTCCAACCCTGTCCGATCGGCCCTCCGTGCCGTGGCGGAGACAGGCGTCGCGCTGGTGGCGGCGGGCAATCGGTGGCGGCTGCCCAGGACGCCGAGCCCGTTCGCGCTCGGCATCCACGCGCCGATGCGCGAGGAACTGACGCTCTCCGACCTGACCGTCACCGGATCGATCCCGGCGGGGCTCGACGGCCGGTATCTGAAGATGGGGGCCAACCCCGTGCGTCCTGCGTCCCGCGGCCACGAATGGTTTCTCGGCGACGGCATGGTCCACGGTCTCGCCATCAGCGCCGGTCGCGCCCGGTGGTATCGCAACCGCTGGATCGGCTCCCGAATCGCCGCCGCTGCCCTGGGGCGTCCCCCCGCCCCGGGACCGCGACGGGGGCGCAACGACACCGTCAACACGAACGTCGTCGACATCGGCGGCCGCATCTTCGCCGTGGTGGAGGCCGGCAGCTTCCCCGTCGAGCTGTCCGAGACCTTGGACACGCAGCACTATAACCCGTTCGACGGCACGCTCGCCGGGTCCTTCAGCGGTCACCCGCATCGCGACCCGCTCACCGGCGAGACGCACGCGATCGCTTACGACGGAGGCATCTGGGACCGCGTCCGCCACGTCGTCATCTCGCCCGCCGGCCGCGTCGTGCGCGACGTGGCGATCCCGGTCGAGCACGGCCCCTGCATCCACGATTGCGCGCTGACAATGCGCTTCGCCGTCGTGCTCGATCTCCCCCTCACCTTCTCGATGCGGGCCTTGCTCGCCGGCTACCGCCTCCCGTTCCGCTGGAATCCGTCCCACCGCGCCCGCGTGGGCTTGCTCCCTCGGCACGGCAACGCGGCCGACATCGTGTGGTGTGACGTGGAGCCATGCTACGTCTTCCACGTCGCCAACGCCTTCGACGAGGCGGAGGGCCGGGTCACCCTCGACGTGATCGCCTACCCGACGATGTTCGCTTCGGCCGGCGGCGGCTTCGATGCACCGGGCCGGTTCGAGCGCTGGACCGCGGACCCGTCGACCGGACGAGTCGACCGGCGGGTGGTCGATCCCACCCCGCAGGAGTTTCCCCGCATCGACGAGCGCCGGTTCGGGCAGCGCCATCGCTACGCCTACACGGTCTCGGTCCCACCCGACGGCGATCCGCAATTGACCGGCGCGACACGGCTCTACAAGCATGACGGCGAGACGGGAGAGCGCCGCGTGCACGAGTTCGGCGCCGGTCGTGTCCCCGGTGAGTTCGTGTTCGTGCCAGACGCTTCCGACGCGGGCGAGGACGCGGGGTGGCTCGTCGGGCTCGTCATCGACACGGCAAACGAGGCGACCGACTTCGTCATTCTCGATGCGCAGGCGTTCGAGGCACCGCCCGTTGCCACGGTGCGGCTGCCTCACCGGATTCCGCCGGGCTTCCACGGCAACTGGTTTCCGACACGGTGAGGCGTGATCGCGAGCGGACAGGAGGACGCCTTCGCCGGACGAAGGGGCTGCCGATCGACCGCCGCGTCCGACGCCGTCGGAACCTTGAACGATTGCGCCTCGAACGGCCGCGGGTCAGGGTCAGCGGACGCTGCCTGGAGCATCGGTCCGAAGAGGGGATGCCGGCTTGTCAGGGAAAGCCGATGCGGCGGGGAAACCAGGAGCGCCGTCCTGAATCGGAAATCCTGGACGGTTCTCCGGAAATTTCGAAGCGAGCGTACCGCTACGATTTCGTGGGACGATCGCGCAGCGAATTGATTGCGCGGAAAATACCAGAGCCACTTCCAGGGTCGCTCGATCCGTTCGAAATGTATGATGCTGCGCCGGAACACGAGCTGCCTGCTATGTTTTGTGCAGTGTGTATGTTTTGATTTGGATGTGTAAATGGTAAATAAAGATAGCCATTTGCTAAAAAAACTTGCGGAAGTGAAGCCGTAATTTCCTTCAAGAGACGGCTGTCCCCTGTAGTCGTGAGTTTCAAATGATATCGATGATTCGAGGCCGGATAAGATGAGAAACCTCGAGTCGGTGGATCATGGCTCTCGGCCGGTTAGACGGCGCTGACCTTGACAGTATATTTCAAATGCCGTGCTCGAAAAGCCGCAACTCAAACGAGCCCGATTGGTTTTCCGGTAGGGCAAGCTCGGCTTTCGGCGACGGCAGCCGCAGCATCGAATCCAACCGACTCGGCATGTCGTTCACGCGACGATGCGTGAAACGCTGGCGGGGTATGCCCCTCATGCAGTTTGAGATAAGAACGGTTCGACTTATGACCTGCATTATATCGCAGGCAGATCGGGTTGTGGCATGAGCGAGTTCAAGGTGTGCAGCTTCCTCATTCCGGTCTTCGGGTAGGCATGGTCATGGATGCTGCCCAACTGGCGCGTGCTGCGGCGGATGCGTACGCCGCAGAAGCCAAACCGCCGCTGACGGAGGAATTGGTCGCCAAGGTGCGTGGGGCTCTGTTGGCCGCCATCGACGCCGGGGCGGGCGCGCTCTCGGAGGCTGAACGGCTGGAGCGGTTGAACGCCGCGCTCGACGCGTTCGAGGTGGAACTTCGCGCTGTGGTCGGCCCCCGGATCGCGTCGCTCGACGAGACTTCGGCCACCGTCACGGTCCGGCACCGCTCGGAAGCCGGGCAACCGCTGCGCGCGTTCGGTGGCCAGTAGGCCCCTCGCCATCACCTCCGTTCGCCCCATTCAAGCTGGAACACAGGTCACGCCATGAGTGAGGATACGGGAACTGTCCGGCGCTTCGCGCATCCGGGCCGTGGCCGCAACGTCGCCCGCGCCGTGCCGAAGGGCCGTCAGGTCGATCCGCAGGCCAAGGTCGAGATCGAGGGGCTGCTCGGCACCCGCTCGCGCCAGCGCGACCTGCTGATCGAGCACCTGCATCTGGTGCAGGATACCTACGGCCAGATCAGCGCCGACCAGGTCCCGAACGTGCAGACGATGGGCCTGACCGCCCCCATCGTGCAGGCGCCCGGCGTGTTCAACGACTTCGACAAGGGCCGGAGTCGATGCGGGCGAAGTCCAGTAAATCGTCCACCAGACGCTCGAGGCGCTTGGAGCCCATCAGGATCTCACCCACGTATTCACGCTGCAAGGGCGAGAGCGGGCC
>SXGS01563464.1_pt1 | contig 12059 bp, 6 predicted proteins | sample 3174681 | NCBI WGS metagenome assembly SXGS01 (sample SAMN11356861, study PRJNA531348) | freshwater metagenome | isolation source: freshwater sample F1-80 | place: China: Fuxian Lake, Yuxi | collected 2017-12-25
CGTGTCAGCCGCGCACGAGTCGAGGAGACTCAGCGTGCAAGGGAGATCGCCCGCGAGCAAAAGGCGGCCGGCCGACGAACAACGCTCGTCACGATGGAACGCGACAATTTGTTCACGCTGTCGCTGGGCAATCTCCAGCCGGGTGACATCGCGGTGATGCGGTTGGCCTACTTCGAGACGCTGTCGCGCCTGCAAGAACTGACCTCGCTGCGGATTCCGTTTGCGCCGGGTGTGCGTTACATCCCGGGGCGTCCGCTGTTGCGGCGGTTGCGGGGCAAAGGGATTGTGGATGGCGGATGGATGGAAACTTCTGCCTTTGGATAACCGAAAGAAGGAAAGGAAGGCGGAGAGAAATCCTCGGCGAGGTTGGTCTTCTCGGCGATTCTAGTGGTGGCGGACCGAACCAACAACCGTCACGCTTGCGGGCGGCTTGTAAGGACGACGGTCACCGAGCAATCGCGCCGCTGCGGCGCCGGTAGCCACACTAGAAAAAAGAAACGGAGGCAGTCCGACCCGTTGAGACGCCGAATGTCCGAGGCAAAAAGAAATGAGGCTGCTGGGCGCTCCGATATCGGCGTTCTTATTCTGACTGTCATTCTGACTCCAAGCTTCGCGAAGTTACGCCTTAGTTCCGAAGTCTTGTTGGGATATTGTGTTGTGAAAAATGGCGGAGAGAGGGGGATTCGAACCCCCGATACGGTTTAACCCGTATAGCGGTTTAGCAAACCGCCGCTTTCGGCCACTCAGCCATCTCTCCGACGCACGCGCGAAGTAATCGCCTTTCGACCGCTTTCGCAAGGAAATTATCGGAACAGGCCGGGATTTGATGAGTTTTTCTATTCGCGCACGCCACGGATTGTCGTAGCTGTGTGGAATCTCTGTCCGCCGCCTCAGGCACTTTGTTCGAGGCGGAGAACGAAGGAACTGGACTCGTTCCTCGTCAAGTCTGGCGGGTGCTTCCGTCCAATGGCTGCAAGAAGGTGGTGGTTTACAGGGTGCCGCACGTTCCGGCAATCTCCTCGCACACAAAGCACCAACTTCAAATGACGCCTATGAAAACCATCGCATGCTGCCTCGGTCTGTTCGTTCAACTCGCATCAACCTTCACGGCGTCCGCCGCCGACCCAGCCATCGGGGTTGGTGCAAAAGCCGTCGCTGGTGCTGAGGTGATTGTCGATGGTACCCGCGAGATGCTGGATGAGAAGTGGGCGTATTGGCAGGGGCCGCGGTTTTCGTCATCGATGCCGATCAAGTGGAAGATCGTAGATGACCCGGTGGACAAGGGCACATGCTTGATGACGGACGACCCGGCGGCAGCGGGTGGCAAGTATGGCGCGGCGGACATTGTGACAAAGAAGGCTTATCGCGATTTTCGACTGCACATCGAGTTCTGCATAATGAACCCGCGCGGGAACAGCGGTGTGTATTTGCAGAACCGTTACGAGATTCAGATTCAGGAAGGGGATCGAACGAAGCACGGCCTTGGCGCGGTGATCAACGAAAGTGAATCGCCGTATCACGCCTTCAACGGCATGAGGAAATGGAACGCGTATGACATCGTGTTCCGCGCGGCGCGGTTCAAGGACGGCAAGCGTGTGGAGAAGGCTCTGGTGACAATGTATTTCAACGGGCAGAAAGTTCACACCAACTTCCCGATCAGTCAGGTGTGGGGCGGGGCGAACTCAGGCGTGGATGGCGGCAATGACGGCGGCAAGGGAATCACCGACACACCGCAGGGGTTGAAACTCCAAGCCGAGGGGCACGACGTCCGCTACCGCAATGCGTGGATCAAGGATATCGATCTGACGAAGGCGGACACGGACTTCTGACGCGCGGGATCGTGGTATCCCGCCCGGCTCAGACTTCCAGGATCTGCTGATAGACGGGCACTGTCACCTCTGCCTTGGGCTTCAATGTGCGGAGTGTTTCGGCCCAGGCGAGGCACTGCTGCTCTTCGCCGTGGATGACAGCAATCTTGCGGATGTTGCCCGTGAGGGCTTGGACGTAATGCATGAGTTCGTTCTTGTCCGCGTGCCCACTGAAGGCGTCGATGGCCGCGACGCGCGCGTGGACTTCGTAGGGTTCACCGAAGATGTTCACGGGCGATTTCCCGGCGAGCAACTGCGCGCCCAGCGTGTGTTCCGCGCAGTAGCCGATGAAGAGGATGAGGTTGTCCGCGCTCCCGATGTGGTTCTTCAAGTGATGCCGGATGCGCCCGGCCTCGGCCATGCCGGAGGCGCTGATGATGATTGCCGGGCCGGCGAGTTCGTTGAGCTTCCGCGAGTGATCGACCTCGCGGATGTAGGTGAGGTTCGCCATCGCGAAGGGGTTGGCCTTCTCGCGGAGGAATCGATAGACGTCCTCGTTGAAGCACTCGGGATGCAGGCGGTAGACTTCCGTCGCGTTCGTCGAGAGCGGTGAGTCGACATAGATGGGCACTGCCGCGCACTCGCCTTCGAGCGTACACTGGTTGAGTTCGTAAACGATCTGCTGGGTGCGGCCGACGGAGAACGACGGGATGATCACCTTGCCGCCGCGCCGGATCGTATCCATCACGATCTCGCGCAACTGCTGGCGCGCGTCGCTGCGGACGTTGTGGAGGCGGTTGCCGTAGGTGGCTTCCATCTGGAGGAAGTCCACGTTCTCGACCGGTGCAGGATCGCGCAGGATGGCATCGCCGCCGCGCCCGATGTCGCCGCTGAAGAGGTAGCGGAACTTGCGCGAACCCTCGCGGACATCAAGGACGACCTGGGCCGAACCGAGAATGTGCCCGGCATCGCGGAAGGTCACGGTCACGCCATCAGACACCTGCATCGGCCGGTCGTAACCAATCGTCACAAACTGCCGCACCGCCTTCTCCGCGTCCGTCGCGCTGTAGAGCGGCTCCACGGGCGGTAGCCCCTTCTCGGCGCGCTTCTTCGAGATGAACATCGCGTCGGCCTTCTGAATCTCGGCGGAGTCCTCCAGCATGATCGCCGCGAGATCGCGTGTGGCGAAGGTCGAGTAAATGTTCCCGGTGAAGCCGTTACGGACCAGGTTCGGCAGGTTGCCGCAATGATCGATGTGCGCGTGGCTCAGGAGCACACAGTCGATCTCCGAGGGCTTGAAGGGAAACTTCCGGTTGCGCTCGATCGATTCATCACGCCGGCCCTGGTACAGGCCGCATTCGAGCAGCAGTTTGCGCCCGTTGACTTCGAGGAGGTACATCGATCCCGTGGTCGTGCGCGTGGCGCCGTAGAAGTGGATTCGCATGGCCGCAGTGTGCCGGTGCTGGAGGTCGGCGCAACGGTTTTGTTCAATTGCGACGGCTGAATTCCGGCGACCGACAGCCGGCGCGCTCTGCGGCAAACCTACGGCGCGTCCATGTAACGGACGACGGGGCCGAACAAACCCGCGCGGCCGGCGACGCGGAAGCCGATGGAATCCGAGTCGTAATCCGTCGTGTCGAACTCGAAGTCATCCTTGCCGGAATAGTATTCGTTGTAGTTCCACGACCCGCCGCGAATCCGCCGATTGCGCAGCGGCGTGAATTCCGGCGTGTACTCCGTCCACTCCTGCACGTTCCCGCCCTGGTCGAGCGTCCCGTAGTAACTGTGCGCCACAAGATACGATCCGACGTCTGTGGCCGAGCGTCCGGTTTCGCAACAGGCGTTGATCGAGTTCGCACCGCCGGGCGGCGGTTCCGAGATCGGTACGTCGAGGCTGCGCGTCGGGAACGGCCAGTAGTCGCCGAACTCGCCGCCCGTTTCCAGCGGCTGATGATACGCGGCCTTGTACCATTCGTCGTCGCTTGGCAGCCAGAAGTTGGCGCCCGGATTGCGTAGAATGTTCTCGGCAGCGAGCGTCGCGGGCGTGAGGGTGTAGGCACCGTCTTCGGTTGTCGTGGCGTCCTGCGGGCCGGCCGGCTGGCCGTGGTGCAGCCAGTTGCAGAAGCGCAGCACGTCGTAGAAATCCACCAGCACCACGGGCCGGTGGCCGAAGCCCGGCTTCACCTCGTAGCGATGATCCCCGGCCATTCCTGTGCGAAAAATACCCGCCTGCGGATCGGTTGCCGAGTTGGTGTTGTAGAGCGAGAACCTGTCTTCCACGGCCACCGAGTTTAGGAATGCGGCGTACTGGTGATTGTTGATCTCGTGTCGGCCGATGCAGAAATCGTAATGCACTGCACCCTTACCGTTCGAGTCGGGAAGATTGCCCGCGTTCGTGACCGTTACGAACGGAATCGGAACGCGCCACAGTCGGACCATCTGACGCGCGGAAAGCGTCGCGGCCGTCACGTTGCTCAGGCTCCGGCCGTCGCCGTTCAGACGCGCGGCACGTAGCTCGCCTTCGATGTTCACATCCCCGCGGAACGCCTGCGTGCCATCGAGCCGCGCAATGTCCGGCGGCAACAGCGCGGGGGCCAGGGGGCCACTCAAGGTCGCCGCCTTGAGCGTGAAGAGGGCGTAAGGCGCGGGCCGCAACGGCTGTCGCGGTGCGAGCGTGGTGAAGTCCCCGGCGGCACCGGCCGGGCGCACGGCGATCTCCAGCCAGACGGACGCCGCATCAAGCGCGTCGAGCCCGAAGTCCAGTGCCACGGTGAAGACGCCGTTGCTCACGCCGGTGGCGGGGCGCGCGACCACGGGCGCGGCCGCCACGCCGCCATCCGCCTGATGATGCAGCGCGAAGGTGAGATCAAATACTCCCGTGGCTGGCCCGCTCGCGACGGAGAGGTGGCCCTGGTAGGTGAAGGCGCTCGCAGCCGGCGCGGCGGAAAGCATCTCGGGCCGCGTGTAAAGCATCATGCCTAGCGCAAACACCAGCACCACGACGCGCTCCGACTGACGACGGGTCGCAGTGGGGCCGAATGGTGAATGGCGGTTCGGGCGCGAGTGCATGATACGGCTCAGTGCGGGTTTATCGTCGGTTGCTGCCTGACCTTGATAGCTTCGATCGCGGGAATTCGCAAGCCGGGTGCGCCGATCACTTGCGGCTCAAGAACAAACAGGGCCGGCGCGTGATGCGCCAGCCCTGTCGAGTGGGGATCTGCGGCGGGGATGCCGGCGTTACTTCCGCTTGCCTTTCTTCACTGGCTTACGAACGGCCTTCTTCGCCTTCGCGGGCTTGCGGATAACAGCCTTCGCCTTGGCTTTGGCCTTCGCGACTTTTCGTGCCGGTTTGCCGGCGGCCTTCGCTTTGACTGTCTTCTTTTTCGGGGCGGCCTTGGCGGCAACTTTCTTCTTCGCCGGAGCTTTCTTGGCGACGGCCTTCTTCTTCGCAGCAGGCTTCTTGGTGAGGATGTTCGCAGCCACCTTGGCTTTTGCAACGGGCTTCGCGGCTGGGGTGGCAGCTTCGTTCCAACCGTGAGCGTCGCGGACGCTGATCATCGCCCCGAGGATGTCGTTCCAGGTTTGCTGGTTCATCATCACGTCGTTCGGGAACATGCAGCCGTCCCAGCAGATGTGGCGCGCGGCCTTGGTGAGCTTTCCCTTCTCGTCACGTAGCCAGAAGCCGGCGTGGTGGGCAATGTCGAGTTTGCCGTTGGCATCGTTGACCTGGCAGTGGCGGCCGGTCTTGTCGTGCGAACCGGTGCCGTGAACCGTGGCGTCGTTCTGCGCGACGTGGAAATCGATGGTCCACGGACGCAGTGCGGAAGTGAGTTCTCGCAAGGCTTCGTCGAGCTGGTCCGGTTGCCAGTCGAAATTGTCGGGCACCAGGCGATCGTCCGGCTCGGCGTTGTAGCCGAGGGTGTAGAGGAGCGTGTGCGCCATGTCAGCCTGGAAGCCGACGGTCTTCGGGCGGTCGGTGAGTTCGAGGAGCTTCACCATCTCGCGCCAACTGTGCATTCCGCCCCAGCAGATTTCGCCCTCGGCCGCGAGGCGTTCGCCGAAGCTCTCAGCAACTTCCGCAGCCTCGCGGAAGGTTTGAGCGATGAGCTTGGTGCTGTTATTCGGATCCTTGGACCATTCGCCAACACCCGTGGCGGAATCGATGCGGACGATGCCGTACGGACGGACGCCGAGCTTGCGCAGGCGCGAGGCGATGCGGCAGCCCTTGCGGACCTGCTCGACGAATTTCTTGCGGTCCTCGGCGCTGCCCATCGCGGAGCCGCCGCCCGTTGGCGGCCAGACGGGCGCGACGACGGAGCCGACGACGAACCCGCGCGAGGCGATCTTTTCGGCGACGCGCTTCAAGTCGTCATCGGAGATATCGATGCTGATGTGCGGGTCGAAGAGGAAGATGTCCACGCCATCGAACTTGATGCCGTTGACCTCGGCCTTGGCCGTGAGATCGAGCATGGTGTCGAGGTCGATTGGCGGCTCGGAGTCAGGGCCTTTGCCCACGAGGCCGGGCCACATGGCGTTGTGAAGTTTGGGGAAGAGATTGCTCATGCGATGTCCTTTCAGTCCGTTCGATTCAGGTGTTGCGGGTCAAAATGTTCGTGGTGTCGCGTCGCTTTCCGCGCCCCGGTTTGGTGCAAGTGTTCTCGCGTTTGACCCGGGGAGCAGCGCCGACATCTCTGCCGAAAACGCCGGGGCAGGGCAAGAATCTTTTGGCCAAATGGGCAGGATGAGCACAATTCCCAGCGGGTAGCCGGGAGATCCGTCCCCCCCGTCCCGCGCGGCATTCAACGCCTTGGGCGAGTTCAGCGCGTGAGTCGGTAGAAATTCTGGGGCGCAGCGGGCGAGACAGGTACGGGACTGCCGCCGGGAAGCGTACTCCAGTTCGTCGGCGCGAGACTGGGGGTCTGTTGCAGACGGTAGGCGGGATCCCGCCAGTAGAGCGCGGCGGCGTTCCCGAAGCGGCCGATCTCGATGCGCACCGCGCCAGAGAACGGCTGCGCGATGAGTTCGAAGTCGAAGCTCAGGTCCGACGACGTGACATCGCCCTGATGAATCTCGACGGCGACGACGTTAAGGCCGGGTTGCAACGCGCTGGCCGGAAGCGTCGCGGAGTCGATGGTGTTTTCGCCGTTGCTGGTTGCGAAGTTCGTGTAACTGATCGATCCCGACTGCGGGAGATTGGGGCTGCGATAGACCTCAGTGCCGTTGATATGAACGACTCCGGCATCGTCGCGGCGCAGGCGCATCGTCAGCCCGGAGTATTGCGCGGGGTTCGCCACGGTGAACGTGTGTCGGAAGTAGGTTGTGACCTGACGGTTGCTGGACACGAGCGTGTTCTGATCGTTCTCACCGAAGCCGAGTTCAGCCGGACCGGAGCGCCACGCAGAATCGTCGTAGTTCAAGGCGCGCCACGTCGCGTCGGGAGCGGAAGCCGTGTCGCGGAAGCGCCAGACGGAGCCGAGTGTCACCAGCGGCGTAGTTTGCAGCGGTGTGAAGACCTGGAACCAAAGTTCGCTCGCTCCGGTGAGGTCGGCGTTCCGCGGATCGCTCAGTGCGACGCGCGCGACTCCGTCGAGGTTCACCGGGGTGGGAATGTAGTGGCGCATCTCGCCGGGGCGGAAGAGCAGGGTGCCGCTCTGCGAGCCGCCGCTGCTGGTCTGAATCTGGTAGTCCACCGAGACGGCGTTCGTGGAGAACTTGCTCAGGAGCACGGGAATGCCGTCCGGGAAATTGGTCAGCGCTGTCTGGCCGGCGCGCACTGCAAGCGCCACACCGACCCGACCGGCTGCGCCGAAATCCGCGAGGCGCGCGGCGTCCGTCGCGGGATTCCAGACGGAGTTGTTCGGGAAGTTCGTGTCGGCGCGCGTGAGGAAATTGTTGTTCGCGAAGAACCGGTCCGTCGAGTTCGTGAAGCCGCTGGAGCGCCAGTTGTAGCCGAACAAGTCGCGGTGGTTCTGGAGCAGGATGCTGTTGGTGACAGTGAGGCGGCCGTCGTAGTTGCCGATGCTCGGATAATTGTCGCCGTGACGCGCGCCGGATTTGTTCAACGCAAAGTAGCATCGGTCCACGCGGGCGGTGGGAGCGTTGTAGCCATCTTCGATGCCCTGGCCGCAGTTGAGGTAAACGGTGTCGCGGACAGTGATGTTCTTGTAGCCGGACAGCGAGTTACCTTCGTGGAACGTGGCCTCGAACCAGCAGGACTGGTAGTTGATGCGGGCGTGGTTGCCTGAGCTGTCGGTGCCGCCTGAGTCGATGCCGTCATCCTTCGTCCATCCGAAGAGCGTGTTGGTGAAAGCGTGGTTGCCCCCAATGATATAGAGGCCGTCGTTGTCGCCATCGACGAAGTTCGCCGTGTCATCCGGGCACTCGATGAACGCGCTGTCATTTACGGTGAAGGAAGCGCCGGTGTATTCGCCGCCGGTCGTGGCGCGCTGCATGAGGAATCGTGTGAAGGTGAACGTGCCGCCCCGGTAAGCATGTCCGAGCTGGCCCGCGAGGTATATGGCCGCAGAGTCGGTGAGTTGGATGCTCGGGTCATTGTCCACGAGAAAGAGGCATTGCTCGGAACGATGTCCCGCGCCGCCGTTCGGGTTCGCGCCGCTGGCCACGAAGATGACTCCCGTCCCGTCGATTGATCCGCTGCTGTTGCGCATAAAGAATCCGCCCCAAGGCTGGTTGCGTGAATTGGGCGTGAAGATGACTGGCTGCTCGACGCTGCCGTTGATGACGACTGCGCCGTCGTTGGTGATGTTGACGCCGGAGTTGAGCAGCACGACGGAACCGGCCCCGATGGTCAGCGAACTGCCGGCGGGAATCGCGATGTGGCCGGTGACGCGGATACGCGATTGCGCGGGCCAGACGGTGTTGCCATCGAGCGTTCCGGCGACGCCAGTCCAGGTCGTGCCCGACTCGATAGTGATCTGCTTGTTCGTCGAAATGACGCCGAGGGCTGGGGTGTAGTTCAATGCTCCCGGCGGCTGGTTCGAGCCGAGGAAACCTGATCCGACGCCGCGCCGGATCTGGATGGAATTCTGTCCTGCTGCGGCGAGCATTCCGTTCGCGCGGACAGCGTGGTTGCCGTTATCCACCGCCCAGGCAACGACCGGGATTTCATAGCCGGCGGGAAACGTGTGCGGCACCAGCAGGCGCAGTCGGGCACCGGTGAATTCTTCAGGTGAAGACTGAACCAAGGGCAGGGGAACGTGCGGTGGAAGACCCCATTCGCTGCCGTTGCGCGCGCTGGCGTTCACAAGGAACCGCACCATGCGCGTCACCACGTCGTCCGTGGCAATCTCGGTGCGGATGACGTAAAGCTCGTAGAAGTCGGGGCGCGTGATGGCGTTGAACACGCCCACAGGCACCGGCTGGGCATTCAAGTAGGCTTCGTAGGTGAAGCCCGCCTGCGTTTGCACGCGGTAGGAGGCGGTGTCGTTGTAGTTGGCCTTGTCGGCGACGCCGTCGATGGTGATCTGGGCGGCGAGTGAGAATGCGGAGACGACAAGCAGCGCGGTGATGGAAAGAGCGCGCCCGAACAACGATGGATACAGCATGGCCGGAAAGTAGCAGCAGTCGGGCGTTTTCCCCATCGAATTTTTGTAACAACTTGCTCCGAAATGGGTGCGATCAGTGCTGGCCGGCAACCCAGAAGTGCAACTGGTCGCGCTGCGGCCGGTAGCGCCGCGCAACAGCCATTCAAAGTGGGCATCCTGCCCTCCGTTCGGGCCGCCCGCTGAACGCGGGTTTGTCTTGTCGCAGCGCGACTAAGGCCCACCATCCCCGCCTTTTTCAATCACACCCCTCCCAAATCGCCGTGCTTCGCCGATGAATCTTTGCTGATACCTTTCGCCCTTAGCCGGCGTCTGAACCCGGCGTCAGGACATACTTTTTGCCCATGAAGACGAAGACCGATTCGAACTACCTCGCCGACCACTCGCCGTGTCCGGAAGATCTTTTTCAGACGCGGCGCCAGTTCCTGAACCGTTTCGGCATGGGCTTGGGCGCGCTCAGTCTGGCTACGATGCTCGGCGAGGGATTGGGAATCTCCGCCGAAGGTGCGGGCGCGCCTGATCTCTCAGGTCATCCGCTGACGCCCAAGAAGGCACCGCTTCCCGCGAAGGCGAAGCATGTTGTCCACATCTTCGCCCAGGGCGCGCCGTCGCAGGTGGACACGTGGGACCCGAAGCCGATGCTCACGCAGTTCGACGGCAAGACCATCGCTGGCGCGAAAGGTGTCGGCTACGCCTCGCCGTTCAAGTTCGCGAAATACGGAAAGGCGGGCGTCGAGGTCAGCGAAGTCTTCGCGAAGACAGCGCAGCATGCGGATGACCTCGCGGTCATCCGCTCGATGCACACGGACATCCCGTCCCACGATGTCGCGACGATCTTCATGAACACCGGCTCGCTGCGGCTCGCCAAACCGAGCCTTGGCGCGTGGACGCTCTACGGTCTCGGCACGGAGAACCAAAACATGCCGGGCTTCATCTCGCTGCGACCGGGCAATGTGCCCGTAGGCGGCGCGTCGAACTGGCAGGCGGCCTTTCTGCCGGGCATCTACCAGGGTACGAGCGTGAACACGAAATCGCCGAACGTGGAGCAGATGCTGGAGAACATTCGCAATCCGTTCCTCGGTCCGAAGGAGCAGCGGCACCAGCTCGATCTCGTCGCGAAGCTGAACGCGATGCACAGCCAGAATCTCCAGAAGGAAGCGCAGCTCGAAGCGCGCATCGAAGCCTTCGAGATGGCGTATCGGATGCAGATGGAGGCGACGGACGCATTCGACATCTCGAAGGAGCCACAGAGTGTTCGCGAGCTGTACGGCAACTCGCCACAAGGCCGGCAGCTTTTGATTGCGCGGCGGCTCATCGAACGCGGTGTCCGCTTCGTTCAGGTTTGGGCGGGCGGCTGGGATCATCATCAAGACTTGGAGGATCGCCTGCGCCAGAGCGCGTCGGAGATCGACGGGCCTTGCGCAGCGTTCCTCACGGATTTGAAGCAGCGCGGCCTGCTCGACAGCACGCTGGTGATGTGGGGCGGCGAGTTCGGGCGCAAGCCGGTGCGAGATCGCAACGGTAACGACAATCCGGGTCGCGACCACAACAACAAGGCGTTCAGCACCTGGCTCGCGGGCGGTGGCGTAAAAGGTGGGACGGTCTATGGCGCGACGGATGAGTTCGGCGCGGCGGCGGTAGAGAACAAGGTTCACGTCCACGACTTGCACGCGACGATTCTCAGCCTCCTGGGTTTCGACCATGAGAAGCTGACGTATCGATACAATGGACGAGATTTCCGACTGACGGATGTTTATGGAAGCGTGGTGAAGGGAGTGATCGCGTGAGCACGCTCTGGAGAATCTTGGCAGCGTCTTGGATTCTGAAGTTTGGAGTTTCGAGTCTGGCTGCCGCAGAGGCACCCAAGCTCACAACATCTCAAGCAGAGTTCTTCGAGAATAGTGTCCGCCCCGTAATCTCCAAGCATTGCTACAAGTGCCACAGCGCCGAGGCGACCAAGGTGAAGGGCGGTTTGTATCTCGATTCGCGCGACGGTGTCCTCAAGGGCGGCGACTCCGGTCCGGCGATCGTTCCCGGTGACCCGGAGAAGAGCCTGCTGGTGAAATCAATTCGCTACACCGATCCTGATCTGCAAATGCCGCCAAAGGGCGAGAAACTTTCAGAGGCGCAAGTCGCCGACCTCGTCGCGTGGGTGAAGATGGGCGCGCCCGATCCGCGCTTCGGCACGGTGCCAGCGAAGAAGTCCGACGCCAAGAGCCACTGGGCCTTTCAGCCAGTGAGGAAGCCGGAGGTTCCAGCGATCAGTAGGTCAGTGAACAGTAATCAGTCACGAACCTCCGAGCGCCCACTGAATACTGATTCTCCGGTTACTGATTACTCGAATCCCATCGACGCCTTCATCACCGATAAGCTCACCGAAAAGGGCATGACCCTCTCGCCATCGGCCGACAAGCGCACACTCATCCGCCGCGTTTACTTCGACCTCATCGGCCTCCCCCCGACGCCGGAAGATGTTCAGGCGTTCCTTGATGATGCGTCACCGGATGCGTTCGCCAAGGTGGTGGATCGTCTGCTCGCGATGCCGCAATACGGCGAACGCTGGGGCCGGCACTGGCTGGACGTCGCGCGTTACTCCGACACCAAGGGCGACATCAAACGGCTGCGCGACACGCCGCTGTATCCGTTCGCGTGGACGTATCGCGACTACGTCATCAAGTCCTTCAACGAC
>SXGS01152816.1_pt1 | contig 12058 bp, 9 predicted proteins | sample 3174681 | NCBI WGS metagenome assembly SXGS01 (sample SAMN11356861, study PRJNA531348) | freshwater metagenome | isolation source: freshwater sample F1-80 | place: China: Fuxian Lake, Yuxi | collected 2017-12-25
GCGCACTCTTTCGGAACAAGGATGCGTCACCTTCTCCGGTCAGCAAACAGCCGAACAACGAACCGTTGCAAGGCAACGGTTCCAGGAAGATCCCGAAGTCCGGTTCTTCCTGGGCCAGATCCAAACCGGGGGAGTCGGCATGCTCCGCCGGGATGCGGAGCGTTTGCAGACGCTCCGACATGTCTCTAGCCACCCTGTCGGGGAACGGGCCGGAGGGTTCGTCGGAGTTCTTTGACGGCATGCAAGAGCTGAGGGAACTCATGAGGCGCGGGTCGAGGGCGGCCGAACTCTTCCTTCACGATTTGCCAGTATCCGAAGTCCTCGATGTGCGACAGGTCGAAGAGCATCACGCCATGACTGTAATTGCGCGCAGCCTGCATGGCGTGACGGAAGGTCTCCGGCGCCCCCCGGTAGTCCAGAACGTAGAGACCGGCATAAACAAACGTCGAGTCTGCCGTTGCGCGCGCCGACGTCTCCGCGGCCGCCTGAACGGTGTAACTCTCGTCGAGCCCGGCGCCTCGGGCCTGCTCCCGCGTGGCCATCGGGTAATAGCAGCCGGTGCAAATCCAGTCGAGCAACCCGGCATAGCCGGCGGCGGGATAACCTGGGGTCATCCAGTCGAGGCCGGGCGAGTAGTCGTCCGCGCCCCAGTTCACGCCCACAGTGTAGTAGCTGTTGTACCACGAGCCCACGTAGGCGCCGAGCCGGGCGGCCGGCCTCCTGGCTCGGACCAACGTGGTGGCGAGCTCCAGCCAGGAGCGGATGTTGCGGGCACGCCACTCGAGCCAGGACTTGAAGGCAGGCCCGAACGTCATGGACCTGCACGGGCTCGGCTCGTACGAGAGGACGTCTGCCGGGAACTTCTCGAGCGGCTTGCCGAGGAACAGCTCGAACTGCTTTCTCGAGAAGTCGGAGAAGTCCGATTGCAGGCTCGAATACCGGAGCCGGTCGAACACGATGCCGTCGACCTCATAGCGGGAGGCGATCTCATCCACCACTTTCAGGGCATTCGATCGCGCATCGGGGCTCGCCGGGTTGACAAATCCGGCAATCACTTCGCCGGGAGCCTCGAGGATTGGGAGCATTCGATCGTTCGCCGCCCAGAACACCACGTCTCCCAGCAGGAGGTTTTGCTGCAGCCAGCGAGCGCCTTCTCCCTTGCCGATGAGTAGAGCGCCGTTGATGGGGACGCGCAGTGACGGGGGCTGAGCGCCGTTCCCGTCAAACAGCCCGTCCACTCGATCCGACACGAGCACCGCAGCCACTTCCCCGGGCTCCAGCGTACGGGCGCCGCGGTAGTTGGAGTCATAGGCCACCACCTGATCCGGATCGGGCGCCCGGTTGATCCCCATCGCCAGTTGACGTCGTTCTCCTTTCGCCGAGATCACGGTGCGCTGGACATCGTAAACCGTCGCCTGAAGGGTGCCGTTGTCGTAAAGGGGGCCCGAACGAACGAGTTTGTGTGCGGAAGAAAAGACGTTGATTGCGGCGTGGATCTTGAGACCGCGCCGATGCCCCTCATCAAGGCACACCTGCAGCAGGTCGTATCCCTCGGGGTACTTGAATCCGCGCCACTCCTTCAGTCGGGGAGCCTCACGCCCGTTGTAGAGAATGTGGCCACTGAGCGGCTTCACATCCACCACGACGGTGTTGATGCCGGCATTCCGGCAGCGCTCCATGACGCCGGCCACTCCGGCGCGAGTCGAGAGTCGCTCCAGATTGGCGGTGCCGTCGAGCCACATCACTCGACCTTCCACACCGGCACGGTTCAGCACGGCGCGAGACACGCCTTCTACGGCAGGCTGCTCCTCAGAGTCGACCGGAAGCGCGAGCAATCCGGCGGCAATCAGGGCAGCCGCGGCCCATCGAGTCACGAAAGGGGGCGGCGCCGGAAGCCCGGGCCGCCCCTCCCAACGGGAAGCCGTCACTTGAGGCCTTTCACCTTGAGGGCCTTCTCGATCGTCTCCTCGAGTTTGGCGCCGCGCAGATCATTCCCGGTGGCGAGAATCGTACCGGTGTCCCCATCCACGAGATAGGCTCTCGGGATGGAGTCCACCCCATACATCCTGGCGATCTCGGCATCCCAGTACTTTCCGTCGTAGACCTGGGCCCAGGGCATCTCATGCTGCTTAGTGAAACTGGCGAGCTTCTCCGCCGCGTTCTCCCGGTCCAGGCTGATGCCGAGCACCTCAAAGCCCGCCTCGTGAAACTTCTTGTAGGCTGCCGTGAGATGGGGGAGCTCCTTGATGCAGGGTCCGCACCAGGTTGCCCAGAAGTCGAGCAGCACGATCTTCCCCTTGTAAGTCGACGGGAAGCTGATCTTCTTGCCGTCGGTGGACGGCCGTTCAAACGCCAGCGCCGGCTTGCCGACCTCGATCCTCGGGGGAATGGCGATCTCGGCCACTTCTTTGGAAGACTTCACGACGGACAGGCTGGCGCCGGACGCGGACAGACCGGAAATCTCGTAGGTCGTCCCGCCGAGGTTGAACGGCTTTCGGACGTCGAAGCCTTCATATCGGCTGTCGAAGCTGCCATCCTCGTTGCGGTCGATCAGGAGCGTGACCCCAGAGGAGGGTCCCGCCGGGTTCCCGCGGAAGTCGCCTCGCGCCGAACGGTCCCAAAGCAGGGTGGAATAGCTCTTGCCGCCGATTTCGACCTTACCCTCCCGGGCGAAGTCCGTGTAGAACAGCAGCAGATTCCTGTATGCCGCTCGTCCGGGATCGGTGGGATCGAACTTGTACATCTGCAGCCGAAGCGTTTCGGTGCCGCCGTCAAATTTGACGGCGAAATCCACGCTACCCTGGCGACGGATGAGCTTGAGTCCGTTCGCTCCGGCATATTCGACGGGCTTCCATTCCGGCCTGGCGTCGTCCGAAAAGTCCCCGTTCCCGTTGGAGTCGGCGTAGAGCACGGGCATGGCGCCCTCGGGGTCGTCGAAGAGCAGGTTGAAGCGGTTCGCCTTATCCAGGGGTCCCAGCGACACCACGCCGTAGAGCGGCGACTTCAAGCCTTCCGGCAGCACCCGCGCCCCTTCGGGCTTTTCGGAGGTTAGCTGCAGCCGTACCGGTACGTATCCCCCGACCCTTCGGGTCGCGCCGGAAGAAATGAGTTTCAGGGGTGCGCCGTCGGCGAAGGCGGAACTCAACAGGGGCAGGGCGCAGCAGGCAGCGCTCAGGCACAGCGTGCCGGTGATGATACGTTTCAAGAGTATTCTCTCTTTCTACCGATCCAAGCCGCGCCCACCCGTCGACAGGCCAACGCGGGAGTCCTCTCCAACACGACCACGATGCGTCTCTGCGCCCGGCAAGTCCGAGCGTTGCGCTTGCTTTTCGAACTCGACTTCGGCGACAGACTACGGAGGGGACCCGGAGCCCAGCCGAGCAGCGAGGTCTAACAGGCAACCATGCCGCACCCCATTCGTGGTTACCACGGCATGGGACACTCCCAACTGCGCCACTACCTGATGCAGGATCATGGCTCCTCCGAGAATCACATCCGCCCGTTCCACTTCGAGGCCGGGTACCCGACGCTTGAACTTTAACGGGAGGGAGCGAAAGAGTTCAACCAATTCCGCAACGACGGTGTGCCGAAGCAGCGATCCGTGGATCGCCGGAGATGAAATCAGTCCCCCTGAGCGGGCCACGCTGCAAAGGTTATACGTCGTGCCCCCCGAAAGGAGCACCACGCTTCCCGGCTTCACGGCATCCACGGAGAAGAGCGCGTTCTGGATAGCGGTGTCGGCATCCATCAGCTCGGCGACAGTTGGGGGATCCGTCTTCAGGCATTGCTCCGTGAGTCGAACTGCCCCCAGCGGGAAGCTGGCCCGACGCTTCACCCGCCTGCATGAGCCCTCAACAATCTCCGTGCTGCCGCCTCCGATGTCCACTACGATGCGGAGATCATCACTGGCGGGGAGCGAACGGTCATAGACATTGCCGAGGTAGGCGAGTTCCGCTTCTCGCTCGCCGGCAATGACCTCGATCTCAACCCCGGTCTCCCGAAGCACTTCGGTCAGGAACTGCGCGGCGTTCGGAGCTTCCCGGAGCACTGAGGTTCCGACCGCCGCCATCACCTCGGCGCCTGCCGAGGCTGCCCGATCGGCATACTGGGCGATCATGCCACGAGTGCGATCCATGGCATTCCGGGTGAGCTGGCCGGTCTGGAAGAAATGCTCCCCCAAGCGGGTGATCGCGCCACGCTCGGCTACGGGGGTGAGGCGTCCGCCCTCGTCCACATCCGCCACTATCAGGAGAACGGAGTTGCTGCCGACATCGATCGAGGCGTAGCGTCCCGGTCGGAGCACCGGCGACCCGGGTCTGCCTGCTCCATCGGCTGCCGAGGGTTCTGAGTCCCGCGCGGAAAACATCCTCAATTCTTCATCCCCGTTACGGTGATGCCCTGAATAAAGGTCTTCTGGGTGAGGAAGAACAGTAGGATCACCGGCGCCACCACCAGGGTCGAAGCGGCCATCAGGAGCGGCCACTGAGTGCCGCCATGCTGGCTCTGGTAGGCCTGAAGGCCATATGCCAGGGTATAGGTCTTCTGGTCGGTCAGGTAAATCAGGGGTCCCAGGAAGTCGTTCCAAACATGCATGAAGTGGAACAACGCCACCACGGCCAGCGCCGGACGGGAGAGGGGCAGGATGATCTCTCGGAAGATGCGCATCTCGGAGCAGCCATCGATTCGGGCCGCATCAGAGAGCTCGAAAGGCAGCGACATGAAGAACTGCCGTAACAGGAAGATGTTGAACGCGCCCCCGAAGAACGCCGGCACCCACAGCGGCTTCGGCGTGCCCACCCAACCCAGGGTCTTGAAGATCACGTAAACCGGCACCATCAGCACGGGAAAGGGAATCATCATCGTCGCGAGCGTCAGTGTGAAGAAGACATCGCGCCCCACCCACTGGATCCGAGAGAATCCATAAGCAACCAGTGAATTCGAAAGCACCACGCCGATGACGGAGAGGATGCCGATATACAGCGTGTTTCGTCCGTAGCGAAGGAAGGGAATGTACCCGAGGATGTCCGCCTTGTAGGTGATCGCCTTCCAGTAATTCTCCCACCGCCACACGGGTGGGATGCGGACCAGGTCCGAGGCGACCGTGAGACGATCCTTCTTGCCGCCGGGAATATCGACATCAATGACCGTTTCGGCGCCGCCTTGCGAAACCAGAGCCACGAGCTTTTCTTCTCTCGCTCCGGGTTCCATGTAGTACGCGGCGGGATACGTCGCGCCATCCTGTCCCACCATCTTTTCGGGATAGGGGACCAGGCTGGGCCGCGCGTCCTTGGTCTGACTCACCGGCTTCACCGAGGTGGAGACCATCCAGATGAGTGGGAACAGAAACAGGGCGCTGCCGAGGGTCAGCAGCAGGTAGATGACGGCCCTTGCCGCCGTGGACTTCGCTGTCATGTCGTCTAGCCGCCGTAATGCACGTGACGCTCGGAGAGCTTCTTGGCCAGCATCGTGAGCGCGAAGACGATGGCGAACAGGACCCAGGCCATAGCGGACGCGTAACCCATCCTCAGATAGAGAAAGGCGTTGTCGAAGAGATTGACCGCCAGGAAGTAGGCGGAGCGGGCCGGCTGCCCGCCTGGCGCCATCACGAACGGGATAGCGAAGAAGTTAAAGGTCCCGATGATCGCCATGATGCCGTTGAAAAGAATGACCGGACTCACCATGGGGATCGTGACGTTCACAATCTTGTGGAGCCAGTTGGCGCCGTCGAGGTCTGCGGCTTCGTACAGGTGCTGCGGAACATCTTGCAGTCCCGCCAGGTAGATGACCATGGAGTGGCCGGTGCCCCAGAGGCTCATGAAGATGAGTGCGGGCTTCACCCAGGCGGGGTCGGAGAGCCAACTGGGAGGCGTCACTCCGAGGCCCAGGCTTCGGAACATCTGCGTGAGCGTGTAATTCAGCACGCCGTCCTTGCCGTTGAAGATCCACATCCACAGGATCGCGAGTGCGACAGATGGAACCAGCGACGGCAGGAAGAAGATGGTGCGAAACACCGCCATTCCGCGAACGCCGGTGTTGAGGAGCAGAGCGATACTGAACGCGGTGGCGATGCCGAACGGGATGGCGCCGATGGCGTAAAGGATGGTGTTGCTCAGGGACTTGAGGAACACATCGTCGGCCGCCAGTTCACGATAGTTGTCGAGCCCGACGAACGTCGGCGCCTGAAGCACCGAGAAGTCGCTGAGGCTGTAGTAGAGCGACATCCCGATCGGCCAGGCGAGAAACACCAGGAACCCGATGATCCACGGGCTGGTGAACGCGAGCCCGATCTTCAGATCTCGCCATTGGGCCCGGGTCAGTCCTCTCCGGCGAACGATCGGGCCACTCATCGGCTTGCCAGCCCCTGGGCTCGACGCGTCAGGCCGCGCCGGTATCGGGCGAGCTTCGGCTGAATCCGCTTTTCGACGTAGGTCAGTGCGACCTCGGGATCCATCCCATTGGTCCAGATGTTCTCAAACGAACTCTTCAACTCGTCCTGCCATTCCTTCCAGATCCCGACCTTGGGCGGAGAGAAGGTGCGGCCGTGGGCTGCCAGATCGTAGAAGAGCCGGATTCGTTTGTTTCGATGTTCTCGGTAGAACTTCTCGGAAACCTGGGAGAGGGGGGAGTGCTTCCACTGCGCCGTGCACAGCATCTCCATCCCTTCCTGCGACTGAACGAACTTGATGAATTCCCATGCCTCCTCGGGGTGCTTGGCTCCCGTGGGAATGGCGAGCACGTCGAGCCCGACGGGCGTCGAGTCCTTCAAGTCGGGTCGGTCGGCAGGGTAGGGAAACGGCGCACACTCCCAGTCCATCCCCGGGTTATTGTTGTTGATGTAATTCGCCATCCAGACGCCCTGCAGCACCATCGCGACCTGTCCGGCCAGGAAGGCATTCTGGGGTGAGCTGAAGTTGCCGAAGCCGGACTGAAAGACCTGGAGATCTTTGCTGCCGAGTCGGTCCGCGTAGCCCTTCACCCACTTGAAGGCCCGAATGTTTTCGGGAGTCGCCATCGTGGCATTCTCCCCCGAGTCGAGCAGGCTGCCCCCGAAGAAGTAGCCCCAGCCCCAGTTCCACCAACCGGGCTCGGCGGGTAGGAAGCCGGACTGTGTGATCTTGCCGCCTTCCCGTTTGGTCAACTTCTCCGCCATCTCATCGAGTTCTTCGATGGTGATGGGCGCGTGGTTGGGATCGAGGCCGGCGTCGGCGAACTTCTTTCGGTTCCAATGGAGCGCCACGGATGCGGGCGTCGTCGGCATCGCGTAAGTGCTGCCCTGGTGCCGGCAGAGATCCCAATAGCAGGCGAGGTAGTCTTCGGGCCCCACCCCGTCGCGAGCGCATCGCTCGTCGAGATTCTGGATCGCGCCGTAATCGGCATAGACCGAGACGTTGTTGTCCCAGATCCCGGCGACATCCGGTGGATTGCCGCCGGCCGTCGAGAGCAGCATCTTCTGGTCGACCTGACTGACGGCCAGCATGTCGACGTGGATTCGGCTCTGCCGTGCATTGAAGGTGTCAACCACCTTTCGCATCGCCTCTTCCTCGAAGCCGGTCCACTTCTCCCAGTAGCGGATGTGGACCTTTTGATCGGCCGGCGCCGGATCCGGTTTGAAGATGAACCAGAAGGCGATCGCGAAGGCGATGGCCCCACCGAGGAGAACGAAGGGTCGAAACGCTGACACGATTTGTCGGTCCTACTCTGGACGGATTAACGCGGTTGGAGCGCCTGCTGGAGCACCGGAAGCAAGTCTCTCGCCGGAACGCCCACCGCACGAATGGACAGGCCGGTCGCTTCCGCCAACTCGTCGATGGCGAACGGATTATTGGGATCCGTCATGGCCACCATCAGGACATTTCCCGATCGAGCCACGGGCAAGCAGCCGTGCTTCCTCATCAAGTTGGGTGGAACGAGCAAGATTGCCTGCGGATCAATGGGCCTGCCCTGCAGCGTTAACGTGGCGGGGGCTGGTCCGGCAGGGTTGGGGGCAGTTAACTCGGGATAGCGAAGCTCGGGATGGGGCCTCCGTTCCCACCGGGTTCCGCTCACGACCATGACCATGACTTCTGCCGTGTGGGCCACCCGATTTCCCGAGAGTACCCGACCGGCAAAGACCTCACCCCGTTTGGCGGTAACGAGCGTCAACTCCGAATTCCCGGCGACGACCGCGCCCGACGCTCCGACGATCTGTGCGGGGCCACTCTTCTCGGCGAGGAACGGCGTGGCGGGCCATGCCATATTTGCGGGAAGCTCCAGCCGGATTTGCTCCAGCGTGCCGGAGCCGGACAGGAACACACCGGACTCGATTCCCCCGGCGGCAACCGCCGCCTGCACGGCGTCGGCCACGTCGTCGCCTGCGTCCAGCCGGATCGCCAGAATCTCGCGTCCGATGGCGCCGCGCAGAATCTGCATCAGGGGGCCTCCGTCCCGGCTCTGCGAGCGGCGGCCAGCAGCGCAAACTCGACGCTGTCGGCGAGGGCCTGCCACGACGCCTCGATGATGTTGGTCGAAACGCCGATGGTGCTCCACGTCGCCACGCCGTCGGTGCTTTCCACGAGCACCCGGACCTTTGCCGCGGTGGCGTCCTTCGCATCGACGACGCGAACTTTGTAGTCCGTCAACCGCACGCGCTCCAACTGTGGATAGAACGGTACGAGAGCCGCCCGAAGCGCCCTGTCGAGCGCATGTACGGGACCATCCCCCTCGGCGGCGACGTGGATGGGCTGGTCGTTCACCACGATCTTCAAAATCGCTTCCGTAATCGGCTCATCGTCGTGTCGCCGCTTGCTGGCAAAGATGCGGAAGCGCTCGAGCTCGAAGGGGCGCCGGCCTTCGCCCTTCTCGCGTCGAAGCAGGAGTTCGAAGGTCGCCTCGGCGCCCTCGAAAACATAGCCGTCCGCTTCCAGCCGAGCGATGTTCTCCACGATTCGCCGGGTGGCCGGATCCTTCTTGCCGAGATCCACTCCCAACTCCGACGCCTTCAGGACGATGGTGCTCCCGCCCGAGAGTTCGGAGACGAGGACGCGACGGTCGTTCCCGATCGAAGTCGGATCAATGTGCTCGCAGGTGCGCGGATTCTTGCGCACCGCGTCGGCGTGGGTGCCCGCCTTGTGCGCGAACGCCGTTTTGCCGACAAAGGGGCGGCGATCGTTGGGTGGCAGATTGGCGATTTCGTCGACGAAGGCGGAGAGCTCCGAGAGGCGCATCAACTGCTCATCGGAAATGCACTCCTTGTCCATCTTCAGCCGCAGGTTGGCGATGATCGAGATCAGATTGCAGTTTCCGGTTCTCTCGCCGAAGCCGTTGATGGTGCCCTGCACCTGGGTCGCGCCGCCCCGCACGCCCGCAAGCGCGGCGGCGACTCCCAGCTCGCTGTCGTTGTGCGTGTGAATGCCGATCCGGATGGGAAACTCCGATGAAACGGCTGTGGTGATCGCCTCCACCTCCCACGGCATCGCGCCGCCGTTGGTGTCGCAGAGAATCAACCGCTGAGCGCCTCCGGCCGCGGCCGCGGTGAGCGTGGCGCGCGCGTAGCCCGGATCCGTCTTGTAACCGTCGAAGAAGTGCTCCGCATCGTAAAACACATCCAGCCCGCGCGATCTCAGGAACTGCACGGTGTCGTGGATCATTTCCAGATTCTCGTCGTCGGTGACGCCGAGAACTTCTCGCACATGGAGCTGCCAAGACTTGCCGAAGATGGTGACGACTGGGGCGCCGCTGTCGGCGAGCTCCAAAACCAGCGAGTCCTCGGCTGCCGGGAGCGATCGGCGTCGCGTGCAGCCGAAGGCGCAGAGCCGAGCATTCTTCAGATGGAGTTCTTCGCGAGCGGCCGCGAAGAACTGGATGTCCTTGGGATTGGAGCCCGGCCAGCCGCCCTCGATGAAGTGAACTCCCATCTCATCCAGGCGCCGCGCGATCCGAAGCTTGTCCCGTACCGAGAAGCTGATGCCTTCGCCCTGGCTGCCGTCCCGGAGCGTGGTGTCGTAGATCTCGATCATGGGGTTTCATCCCGGCGGACTCGACTCTCGATCTGCCGCCCCATTTCGGAGGTGCCCACCTGGGTCCCGCCCGCCCGCGCGAGGTCGGATGTCCGATATCCGGCGGCCAGGGTCTCATCGACGGCCCGCTCAATGGCGGCGGCAGCATCGTTGAATCCGAAGGCGTAGCGAAGCATCATCGCGGCGGTGAGAATCGACGCGATTGGGTTTGCGATCTGCTTGCCGGTAATGTCCGGCGCGGAGCCATGTATCGGCTCGAAGAACGGGGTTGCGCTGCCGTCGCCGAGGCACGCGGAGGGGAGCATGCCCATCGAGCCGGCGAGCATACTCGCCTCATCGCTCAGGATGTCGCCAAAGGTGTTTTCGGTGAGGATGACATCGAACTCACCCGAATTTCGGATCATCTGCATCGCGGCGTTGTCGACGTACATATGGCTGAGAGCCACGTCCGGATATTCGTCTTTGCCGATGCGGATGACCACCTCGCGCCAGAGCTGAGAGCAGGCGAGGATGTTGGCTTTGTCCACCGAACAGACGCGATTCCGTCGCAGCCGGGCGGAGTCGAACGCCACGCGGGCGATCCGCTCGATCTCGGGGGTGGAGTACGTCATGGTGTCTACGGCGCGCTCGCCGCCTTCGCATGGCGTGCGGCCCTTGGGCAGGCCGTAATAGAGCCCGCCCGTGAGCTCGCGAATGATGAGGATGTCGATCCCGCCGGCGACGATTTCGGGGCGAAGCGGGCACGCCGAGGCCAGGTGCGGGCTCAGCACCGCCGGCCGCAGATTGGCGTAAAGACCCTTTCGCAGACCCAGCAGCGCCACCGGTTCCGGTCGCTCCCTCGGGGGCAAGCTCGAGTCGCGAGCGGGATCGCCCACGGCGCCGAAGAAGATGGCGTCGCTGTCGCGGCACAGGTTCACCGTCGCCTCGGGAAGCGCCGTCCCGGTGGCGTCAATCGCTGCCCAGCCAACCAGCCCATCTTGAATGTCGAAGCGGTGCCCGAAAATCTCTTCCACCCGGCGCAGAATCCGGACCCCCTCGGCAATCACTTCCACGCCAATTCCATCGCCTGGGAGTACCGCAATCTTCGAAGCTGTGCCGGACATGCAAGGATACCTTTCCGGGGACCCCTCTTCTGGGCGTCCCAACAGGGAAAGCAGCGGATGGGTTCGCCCCGATCCGCTGCCGTTCTCAGACTGGATTGTCGACCTAAAGGAAGCAGTCGGGGGCCGTCAAACGGTGTGGGCCGTAATCCGGGAACTCGCGCTGCGCCGCTCGCTGTAGTACAGGAGCTTGTTCAAAGCCTGGAGATATGCTCGCGCACTGGCGTGGATCACATCAAGGCTGGCATTGCGGCCGGTAAAGGTTTGTGTGCCCCGCCCGATGCGCACCGTCACCTCGGCGAGGGCATCGGTGCCGCCGGTCACGCCGCTCACCACGTACTCGATGAGGTGGTGCTCCACCGGGACCATCTTGTCGATGGTCCGGTAGACCGCATCCACAGCGCCGACTCCGGTTCCAACCTCGGTGTGGAGCTGGTCGTGATGGCGGAGCCGCACGGTCGCTGTCGGTACGCCGTCAAGGGTGCTCATCACCGCCAGCGACTCGAGGATGTACTCGGACGCCTCGCCGCCCTCGTCGTCGGCAATCAACGCCAGCAAGTCTTCGTCGTAGACGACTTTCTTCTTGTCGGCGACCTCGAGAAAACGCTGGTAGCCGCGCTGAAGCTCGTCGGCGCTGAGTTCACAGCCGAGCTCGGCCATGCGCTTCTGGAACGCGTGGCGGCCGCTTCGGGCGGTGAGCACGAGCTTGTTGCTGTCGAGACCCACGCTTTCCGGCGTCATGATCTCGTAGGTGATGACCTTCTTCAGGACACCGTCCTGATGGATCCCCGCGGCGTGCGCGAACGCATTCGCGCCCACGATCGCCTTGTTCGGAGGAACCGCGAACCCGGTGACCCGGCTCACGAGGCGGCTCGCCTTGTGGATCTCCTCGGTGGCCACGCCGAATTGAAAGCCGTAGAAGTCGCGACGGGTGCGGAGCGCCATCACGACCTCTTCGAGCGA
>SXGS01164861.1_pt1 | contig 12058 bp, 11 predicted proteins | sample 3174681 | NCBI WGS metagenome assembly SXGS01 (sample SAMN11356861, study PRJNA531348) | freshwater metagenome | isolation source: freshwater sample F1-80 | place: China: Fuxian Lake, Yuxi | collected 2017-12-25
ACCTTGCTGGCGGCGTTGAAAAAATCTTGGGGAGACAACGCTTTCCTGCTGCCATCGCGCTTCGGTGACTTGCGATTTACACGGGATTTCCAGACTCATTCCGACGGGAACAGGCTTCTAGCGGTCTTTGCGGAGATCTCGCAACTGCAGGACGTGAAGGCGGTCTTGCTCGATGAGTGGGACGCGAATCTTGATGGCGAGAATCTCACGGCAGTTAGCCTCGCGATTGACGAGCTCGCGCGCACGAAGCTTGTTTTGGAATCACGGCATCGCGGTACTTCAGCCGGGTAAAAGCGGTTGAAACTCCATGCGCGCTCATAGATCTTACATTAGAGGTTCGACTTCACATCAGGTAAGTGGTGCATCCCTAACGAAAGATTTCTCAAACCCCTCGACGCGCTTGATGACAGCCTCGCGCTGGTAGATGGTGCCCGTCGGTACCTACGGTCAGTCAGGGGCAGTGAATGTCGCAGAAGTCTCGATCAATTGAACTCACCGAAAATGATCCATTCGATTATTTTCCGCTGCGAGACGGGCTAAAGCCCTCGGGCGTGGGGCTCAAGAGGTTGCCGGCTTACGGTGATCCACAGAAAGACAGCCGTTTTCAGTTTGACTCGCTCTTTCATCGGTACCGAGCATCGAAAATCCGGGCACGCAATGAGCGTCTCTCGAAGTACTACCAAAACTCTCGGAAGGTTGATCCGCAGCCCGTAATCGCGAGTCTCGTCGACGAGTTGACTGCTATTTACCCGGGTTACTTCTCGTTCGACGGAAGTCTATTGAAGTGCTTCTTGACGGGGAACGAGATTCGCCTCGACGACCGTTACCGGCTTTTGGAGCAGAAGACGGATCTCGCGATTCCCTACGTCGATGCCTTCGACGCGATCGCGATGCAGGTTTCGGAGGATTTGATTCTTCACTCCGTTGACGGAAATCGGGATTATTCTTCGATCGTTCATCTTTTCCACCCGAACGGATGGTCGGCAGAGTCCGCGATCGAGCAGAGTTTCGCGTCTCTCCACGGAGGTGTACCGCGGATGAACAAGATCGTTCCGAACATGACACAGATGGTGCAGAGCCTGATCAAAGCACCGCACGTACTCGAGCGGATCGCTGCGATTAGCTTTCGGACCGACACGATTTTGAATCGCCATCCCGATCTACCGGATGCGCAGAGGCACCGACCCTTCGATCGAATTCTCAATCCAAATTTGTTTATGCGCCTCGAGCGACAGACGGTGACGGGATTCCCGCAGCTTGCATCGTTCTTGTTCACCATTAAAACGTATTTCATTGATTGCAATCAGGTGGGTCGAGACGACTTCAAGCATGCCTGCATTCGTGCCGTTTTCGAGGGGAATCAGCCGCACGCATTCTCTTACAAGTTCATCAACGAGAACCGCGCGCAAGTTTTGGCGTGGCTCGATGGACTTTCGACCGGTCCGAAGACTACCGGGGGTTTCGATCCCTATCGGCTACAAGATTCTTACTGAACCTCACTGAGAGGAGCGATTGAAGTGTGAGGGCGTCAGTTGAAATTGACGCTAATCTTCGACCATCTCCTCTTCAAGTGCGAATTCCGAATCGTCTCCGTGATGAACGACGTTGAGTCCGGCTTCCTCACCGCGGAGAATTCCTACGACATCTGCGATTCGATCGAGAGCGGTGAGTTTAAAGACACTTGCGCTAAGAAGTGAATTGGCTTCGAGCGCCTCAATTTGAACCACCATCATCACCCGTGGTCGCGTTTTGCGCGCTCTAAGATTTAGTCAGTCCGTCTTCTTTCCGAGAAATCATGGAGATGAAGGCACTTCTGATCCCTCTATTAGCGGTCTTCGTAATTTGTCTAGCCGGTCTGGCTCGCGCGAATGTCGCAGCAGATGGGAATCTGACTTACCAAAGGCTCGGTCCGGTGACGGCGAGCGTAAGCTTCGACGTCCATTCCACGAAAATGATCGTCAAACTTCGCAACCTCAAGCCTCTCACGGCTGGGTACCTCAATGAAATCGTTCCTTATCACAAGGGCTTTCTGTTTCACTCGGCCACCGAAGCTGTTTACGCAGAAGGTTTTTCGCCGGATGAACTCGAACGTGAAGTGCGTGAATCAAAGTTCTCGAAGCGCAGTTTCGTTCTTTCGCTTCTGGTTCCGCGTGCACTGGCGGCAGACGAGAAATGTATCGTCAAGAGTAACGAGATCGAGACTTTCTCGCGCATCAATCATGGACTGAAGCTCGCAGACCTTACAAAGATGATCGGGAAATGCGATTTCTCGATTTCGAAGATCATCGAGCGCCAGGTGAATACAGCGACTGAGATCGGTGCCACGATCAAAGGCGCCTTCACCGGCGAACTCTGGAATAAGATTTCAGAAACGATCAAGGTCACGCGTGAAATGATCCCGGCGATTTACGATAAATTGGTAGTGCCTTTAGGCGAGCTACTAGCCACGGTACCAGCTCTCGCGCAGGCGCTCGTCTGTGAGTTCGCCGAAAACAAAGTTGGTCAAATTGCAATGACGGTCTTCGCGGGCGGATTAGGTCTGCCTGCGGCATTGGCAAAGACGAGCGCCGAGATCGCCGAGCTCTTAAAGAAAGTCTCGGTGCTAAGCAAGAGTACCAAAGCTTTGCGCATGGTTCAGGAGCTCCAAAAGCATGGAAGACTCGATGAAAAAACGGTCGAAAGAATTTTCAGACTGGAGAATGACGTTCCCAGCTCCCACAAAGCGCTCAACGTAAAATTTCGCACGGATGAGAACATGCTCAAGCACTTTGAGAAGCACAAAGACGAGCTGGGCTTTCGCACCCCTGAGGAATATCAAGCCGGCGCACAGAAGTTGGTCAAAAAAAACGGGGACACGAACACGGTCGTCTACCCGCTGCCGAACGGCGACTTCAATAAGGTCGATCTCGCAACAGGCGAGATGGTTGTCACAAACAAATACGGGAACATCATCACGTATTTCAAACTCGGCTGCAAAGCTGAGCACGAAAAGCTTCTGTTCATGCTCTACTCAAAAGAAGCAAGTCAGATGGGAATTTGCCGCGATCACTGATGAAGCTCGAACGAAGTTGCTTCGTATTGAGACACTGTCCGATAAAGTCCACGCCGCTAGCCGCCGATAAGTAGCTTATGCGGACAGCCTTTTTTCTATTTTGCTTCATCGCTCTCGGACCGCGGGTCGCCGCGGCTGAGCCGCTGGATAATCTCGCGTTCTTTGCTCGTTGTTACGCGCATCTGACGGGTGTCGCTCTTCCATACGATCATGCTTTGCGACCGGGATTGATGAGCGGATCGGTAAATCCACATACGGCTTGTAAACAACTTCTGGATAAAGCGGATCTACCTTCCGGAACTTACTCGGTCACCGATCCAGAAGGCCTGTTAGTTCTACGAAATCTCTACGAAATGCATCGCACGTGGTTCCCAACACAAACGATCGACCAGATTCAGGCGTTCGATCCTATTTACCAATACGCGGCTTGGGATGTTCTCGATGGAACCGAAGCTGCCCTGACGATGACTTTCAATGCCTTGACAGGGGACAGATACGAAAACGTCCTGCGGTACAATAGCGGCTTTATCGCTTTACGTACCGAGAACGCCGACGTGAAGGCCCGTATTTGGGATCGTTTTGCGGTTTCCAACAGTACGATCATTCGTCGCACTCGTGGAGGCCCCGAGTGGGACAAAGCTTACGTCAGCTTCACTAAAGGAGCTTACCTTTTTTCGAACCCGGATACCTCGGACATCGTCGATTATCCCCCGATCCAAGTGGGAGACCTCACGGGGATCAAGCCGCAGAATCAAAGTATCAACGTCGTCAATTTCGTACCTGGGTTCACGACGACCTTTCAGGAGAACGCACGTGCAACTCCGAACGTAAAAGTCGATTACAACTTTTTTGAATCCTCAGGTGGTGGAATTCTAGGTTTGCAATCTTACGTACTGACGAACTTCGGCCACGAACGCGGTTTAAAAATGAACGGGGCCGATAAACTTCCGCGTCGCTGGATCAAGAGTGCGCTCGAGAGCTTTTTGTGCGCTGATCTGCCGATTCTGCGAGAGTCCGACATGCTGCCAGATTTTTTGGTGACGTCGACGGCTTCCAATATTCCGCCTTTTCGAAATTCAAATACTTGTCTGCAGTGCCACGCAACGATGGACCAAGCAGCTACCCTTGGCGGCAATTTTTTCGTTGCGATCACCGACTTCAACCGGCCACCTGGCACTTTGGGGCGCGGAGGGACTGTCGGCGTCCTCAGTGGTTACATGCTGGGAAAATTCACGCCTACAACCTCCACGGCATACTCTTGGTCATCGACACCGGTAGCGAACTTTCATTTGAGAAATCCCACAGGTCGCCTCTACTTCCGCAGCATGACCGGACAGTTGATTAACCAACCAGTCAACTCAATCGCGGAGATGGGAACAGCGCTGTCATCGACCCCGGATTTTTATAACTGCGCGGCTAAGCGGTATTTGCATTATTTCACCGGTCTTTCTGTTCCGCTTTATGATCGCGGCGATCCGCGAAGGGCGGCCGCGATGCAAGCGATCACGCCGGAAGAAGTGCAACTTCGCCTTTTGGTGGAAAAGTTGGGAGCCAAGTTGCGAGATCATCAATCGCTTAAGTCAACGTTGAAAGAGATCATCGACTTGCCGATTTATCGTGATCGGAAGTTTGAGATCTCGGGAGCTGGCACGTGAAAAAGCTCATGAACCGACGTGATCTTTTGAAGCTAATGTCGATCTCGGGTGCCGGTGCCTCGACCCCGATGGATTTTCTGTTTGCGAATATCGTTTCACAATTTCTCTATCAAGCTCAGGCCGAGGCAGCCGGCACTTTGACTTCGCGTAATTACGTTAATGCGAATTTATTTGGTGGCCCAATCCGTATTCAATTCGACCACTGGCTGCGGACAAATGCAGACGATCCGCCAATGGCTTTTAATGGGCTAGCCGGAACCGCATTCACGTACAACAGTTCTGGACAAGCCACGGGCATGGAGTACCGAACCTATAACTATCGGGGCTATCAGGTTCCGCACTTGTTCTCGACCTTTTCATCAGCTGATCAAGATGCTTTTCTCGATCAATTTCTCGTGGTTCGGGGCTACGGTTCGGGAATGGACGGACATCCGTTCAATAACGCGATCCAAACGCTTTCGCTTGCGGGCGCACCTTCGATTTCCGGTTTGTTCATGGACAAATCCGACAAATCTTTTCAAGGCGTGCAGTTCCCGAATCGCATCGGTGGATTCGCCTCCCAAAAGTCGTTGAGCTTGAACAAACTCGGTTCGACAGGCAACCCACTGAACACGCTCCTGCAACCGATCATCAAAAAAGCTTCGCAAAATTATTCGCGCGACTTACGCGATCGTTACAGCTCGACAATCTCGGCGATGCGCGCGCAGCTCCGAAACATTGCGGCTGATTCCAAAGCAGGCACGATCGCTAGCCAAACGATGAGCGACGCCTACAGCATGTTCACTCGCGGAGCCCCCGATATTACTTCGTGGTGGACGATGAATGTAGCCTCCTACACTTCGGTGATGGAAGCGGCGATGCGCGAGTCAGCGATTCCTGGCATTACGGCAAGGCACGATAACTCGGGCGCGATTTCGGTCGTGTCCGACGGTTCGTCGAAGTACCGTCTGTCCGGTTTAAAAGGAGATTGGACATTTGCCGTCGGCGTCGACCTTGCGCAGTGTCGGGCGAACATGACACTCGCCAATTTCGCAGAAGGCTTAGCGCTGGCAGAGTACGTCCTGACCAACAACCTTAGCACCGTAGCGGAAATTGACATCGGATCCTTCGACGGCGTTTGGCAGACACCAACCGCAGGAGCCGCGCAGTCGATTCCGCAGAACAAAGATCAGCACACGACCGGCGCGTACCCGATCGTGCTCTACCAGAGTCTCGTTTTCCGCGGCGTGATCGCGGCACTTTTGCGTTTCAAGACTCAATTGCAGGTGGCCGGAAAATGGGACCAAACGATCGTTCAAATCACAGGTGATTTCGGTCGTACTCTTCGTGCCACTGAAGACGGGTCTGATCACGGTTTCAACCAAATGGTCAGCTCGATCTTCTCGGGCGTCATCAAAGGCGGGCCCTACGTCGTCGGGAACATCTCGACGAAGGGTCAAAACAATTTGAACGTCACTCAAGGCTACGGCGTGCCGATCCCCGGGTATAACCAAAAGGGGATTCCTTCGCCGATCGCACTGACTTCGACCGTGTACGGACTCACCGATGTCGACCGAAACCCTTGGCAAAACTTGGCGGCTCCGCTTGTGACACTCAACACAGACGGGACGCTCCTTCTTCCATATGGAAAAGGAAAGTTGGTGTCAGGTGCTTAGTTTTCAAAAGTTGGTTCTCATTTTTTGTTTACTCACGCAGGCAAGTTGCGGCCTGACGGGCCTCGATGGTTTACTGAAGTCCAATGCGAACAGTGGTGGGAGTCAGACGGAACCATCGAAGCAGCCACCACCGTCATACGGTCACCCCGAGCTTCCGGCGCCCTCCTCAAAGCTTGCGCTTGAAAAAAGCGGGAACCTCGCGGGAAAAACTTTCGTAACCTCCGTTCTCATCGGGGTTTTTCGCTCGAGCACTTATTATGCCGTCTCTAGCGGACAAAATCGTTTGGATACCGCGGTGGAGAAGTGGGTAGGTTTTCACTCTGAGCTTTTCGGAACGGGTTGTAACCCATGGTCGAGCTACACTTTCGCCGACTGCGGCAGTCTAGGGATGGATTCGGCAGGAGCTGCAAACACTCCTTACGCACTTGCGTCCTCGGCTCTGCGGCAGCTCAATAAATCGCGTGCGTGCGAAGACGTTCTCGACATCTACCAATTTCCCACTCATATGTCCGTCTTCGCCGCCGCCGAGAAAATTGGTGGCCTTGCGAATGCCACGACTTTGAATGAGTTGAACGACACAATCATTACGAAAATGCATGCGCTTTTTTTCCGATCACGCGCAATCAAGCCGGAGGAGCTGACGATTTATCGCAATTTCAATACGCAGATGAAAAACGATAGCCCCGTCGTTCCACTCGTTGATCGCTATCGCGCGCTTCTGCTCGTCATGTGCGAGGATCCGGAGTGGGAAGTTTTATGAGAATCTTCGCACTAGGTTGCTTTCTTGGGCTACTCGCGTGCCAGCTTGATCCGCAAACCTACGGTGGCACGACTTCCGGTAGTACGGCCAGTCACGCGCAAACGGCTTCCACTTTGATCGCATCGGGCGCAAATCTTCTCCAGATTGATAGCTCAACATCGGTTGTTTATGGATCTTCGCCCGCCATCGCGAAGCTGACGAACCTCGCGGCAACGCGGACGGCGTTCACTTCGCCGACGGATCTCACACCTGATAACGCGACGCTTGGCCAGTCAGTAGGGGGCTGGATTAAGATAGCTCCTTCGACGAATGGACTTTTCTTCAGCTCGCCTCTTAGCAATGTCATCGAGACTTCGAGTTTTGCGATCGTAGCGGTTCTCAAGCCGACTTCTCGCGGGGAAATCTTTCGATCTCATCCGAGCGACATGCAAAACCAGGCCTTCGATCTCAGTGTTGACGGACAGTACGTGAGAGGACGATTCTGGAACTCACCCTCGGATTATTACGAATCGAAGACGGCTTTGCCCAGTGGGGATGCGATGATCGTCGCCGCAAGTTTCAGTGGCGACGCAACTCAGATTTCGCTTTCGGTGAACGGAAGCTTAGAGAAGACGGTTGTCAGTACCGGATCGACTTCTCCTCCGAATCAAGTGAACCGTCTCTTCTCTTTAGGGCCGACATTGGCGAGTTCTTCTATCGAAATAAAAGAACTTTACGTATTTTCGCGTTCCCTTGCGAACAACGAGATTGGAGCGATGGTTTACGTCATGGGGCAAAAACATGGCATACCTGTGACGCTCTCGCCGGATCTAAAGGCTCCGAGTGACGGTGTCGTGAGCGATCCCAATTTTGCTCCCGCCCAATCGATCATCGCGCAAAAGTGTGCCTCCTGCCATTCGTCGTGGGGAAATGCGCGAGCGACGTATTACGTGAGCAATGGTTTAGTTGCGAAAAATTCGGCGCTCACGTCGAAGCTTTATTTCAGATTGACGGGATCGAGCGGCGGCAGCGGACCAAAGAACATGCCTCAAAGCGCCCCAGGTCTCACGAGCGCCGAGCTTTCCACGATCCAAAAGTGGATTGACGAGATGCCCTAACGTCGAAAATTCCACTGAATGCGAAACGACCAAAGCGTGTGATCGTTACCGAGACTCGCGAGGGTTTGCACCAAACTCAACTGCGGCCAGACATCTACACGGAGCGTGACTTGCGGACCAATCTGAAGAGCGCTCTTCAGCGACACTCTCAGTGACGAATCTGCAGGAGTCCAGTCGCCGTTTCGGTACAGGAGAATAGCTCCTGCGCCAAGGGTGAGCATGCGGTGAATCGAGTAGGACGCATACGGTTGCGCAAAGGCACCGAGCCAGCTTCGATTCTTTCCGTCCTCGAAAGTCAGGTCTCCAGAGTAAAGACCGGCCGTGGCTTTTCCCGTTGCCAGTCCCAGTCCGCTGCCAAAAACCCATCGACGCCATCGGAGAGAACCGTCAATTCCTAAAAGCAATCCGTTGTAATTGACGGTTCCTGCGTCTTCGATGCCGTCTTGCGTGAGCTTGATGGGCTCGCTCCAATTCAGATCGCCGAGCGCGAGGCTCCACTTCGATCTTGCAGGGCGCACCTTCGACCTTTGCGCTTGAGCGTCGAAGGAAATGAACAAGAAAATAAGGAGCAACAGTTTATAGCGAAGCATGGACTTGCGCCTGCACGGCCCATGTGTCGGCGTTCGCTTCGACGGGCGAGAAAATTTTTGTTTGGACGATGCCTAAACGGGCTTCGAGTCGTTGCCATGGGAAGGTGAGAAGTCCGAATGACCACCTCGTCGCGCGTACGCCGTCGGCGCTAAGTTTGGTTTGATATCCCTCGACCGTGGTGAGGATGTTGTAACCTCGCGCGAGATTGAACATGCCTTCTATCAGCCCGTAGCCGCTGGTTTCGGTCGAGCCTGCCGTGAGAGGTTCGTCTTGCTTTAAGCCAACCTCGAACATGAGGCTCGAGCCGTGGAATTTTTGAAGACCGAGACGGTCGTGAATCGCGAACCTGCGCGATTTCACGAAAGAGGTCGCGAAGTCGATGTACGAAACTCCTAGCCGATGCTTTTCCGCGATTTCGTTTTCAACCAATAGACTAAATCCTTTTTGTCTATCCTCTTCGATCCGGTGATAGTTTCCCACGAAGAGATGTCCGGCGATCTCCCATTTGGCATTCGTCCATTGCGTGACGATCCCATGCACCTGGTCGTTCTGACCGAGGCCGAGCCGGCTTCGGTTGTAAGCGGTGTGATCGGCCGTGCGAATTCCGAAGACTTTATCGACAAGTCCGAGAGTGAAGGAAAAATTAGAAACAAACGACCGAAAGAAATAGTCTCTTGGAAACCAGAGTGAGTCGTCGTTGCCATTCTTGTAGAAGACTCTTTTCTCGCCGAGTAGGCCGACTGTTGCAGAGGCTACGTGTTGCGCTGCCGAGTCTAGGTGAACGACTAAATTGAGATCTTGCTGCATATTCACCCACTTCGTCGCTCCGCTGGGAGGCCTGGGCGAAACTTGAAACCAAAGTCCGCGATATTTGAGTGAAGGTTTGAAGCGAGATTCAGCGCCAACACCTGGAATAAAAGTCGAATTTTCGGCAAGCGTTTCGTCACTCACGCTCGCAGGAATCAGCGCACGGGACGCAATTTCTTGCGCAAAGAGAGCGCGACCGTAGTCGGTGAGGGGGCCATTGCCTTGCGGATTGTAGTGGCAAGTGGCGCAACTAGTATAGCCGTAGCCAACAAAGCCCGGATAGGCTGACGCATGCGGCGCAATAGCGAGCACGAGTAGAGCAAAGAAGCGATGGCGAATGTTCAGCATTCATCTAGCGTAATGGGAGAATCTCGCTTTCGTCACGGTGAATCACCGAAAGAACAGGTTGGACCAACGACCAGGAAGCGCCGATCAAAAGCGCTTGTTCTCCACGATTGACGGTGAGATACAACCTGCCAACCGGGAGGTTCGAATGAAAGCGATCATCTTCATGTTTACAATTGCACTTGCAACGATGGCTCACGCAGGAAGCGAAGTTAAGCTCGGTACAATGACAGGTAAGTGGTGCGGATCGGATGCCAAAATTCAACTCACCAAACATGATCCGGCAACGGGCTTCTTTCATGGCACAATTCGAATCATTCAAACAGGCCAGGTTGATAAATTTCGCGTTCGACAACTTAATGACATGAGTTTGCGTTTAGTGCGCTTTCTGTCAGGCTACCACCATGGCCAAACTCAATATGCAACGACGGCCCCTCCTCAGCGCTATTGTCCACACGCTCGCTGCTACAACTGGTGGCCTGGTGACACGCGTGGCGGCGTTGGTTGTACACACGCGACTGCCGAGATAATTCTGCAGCAGCCATACTGAACGGACAGAGAAAATGAGCGACTTCAAAAACAGGTTAGTTTGGTCCGACGATCCAAAGGACAAGTCGAAAGTTGAAGATCGAAAAGGGCGTGAGGCGCCAAAATCTGAAGATACCGATGAGTTTGTCCAGTCGAAGAAGTGGACCGCCGTTTTCCGTATCGAAACGGGGAGCCGCGGCGGCAAGACCGTAACCGTGATCGATCGATTGCCTCGACAAGGAAAGTTTCTGAAGGCCCTCGAAAAGGAACTCAAAGCGAAATGCGGATCCGGAGGAACGCACATCCTCGGTGATGAGTACGGTCGCATCGAAATTCAAGGCGACAAGCGAAAAGAGATCAAGGACGTTTTTGAAAAGAAGGGTTTTGCCTACAAGGGAATGTGAGAACGCCTGAGACTGAGATGCTCCGGAACTTGTCTACCTATGGGTTTACAAGGTCCGGAGCGAGTGCTGACCAGCGAAGCTAGTCAATTATCGTGGAACCGGTGTGAGCCAGTAGCTCGAGTCCGTCGCAGAGTTGTAGTACAGCGGATTACTATTGTTTTGCTGCGTGAAGCGTTCGCGACAGTAAGGAATCTGCGCCGGGTTGTTTGCGTACATCCAGTCAAAGCGCCAAAAGTAATCGCAGGCCTCATACATGATCTGTGAACATTGCGCGAGTGTGGGCGCCGCGAACGTTGCTTTGTAGTTCGCAACAAACTGCGCCGCAATGTTTTGCAACGACGTGGCTTGAGTCGGCGTGACCTCCGGAGGCGCCGCGGCGCCAACGGGTGATCGATTATAAACAATCGCGTACACGATGAGCGCGTTGTAGTAAGCCGCGACAGGGGTCACGTGAACATCATCGGTGAAGAGCCGAGAAAGCGTTTGATCACGACTTGATCCCGTAATTCCCGCAACGTTGCCGTTTGTGGCTTGGCGGACGAGTTCAGCCAATGCCGTCGCGGTAGGAATTTCGCGAATCCGGTCGCTTCGTCCTTCGGCAGCCAAGCTATGATTGACACGAGTGACCGCACAACTCCAGGCCTGTTGTGCTCTGCCTTCATAGGTGAACCACTCGGAAAGTTTCTCTCGTTTGTGCGATAACCAAGGGTGATAGAAGTAAGTCTGACCGTTCGGGCTGCCTTCTCGAAAGAGCTCGTGATAGTGGCGTAGGTGCTTCGCCGTGTGTTCGCCGGAAATGGCGTTCACAAGATCGTGGCGTTCCGTGACGACTAGAGTGTCGTATCTGTCTCCGCCCAACGTCTGGGGATTCCGGAGTTCATTGATGATGTTGAGTCCCGTGCTCCAATCTCGATTGTAACCAGTAAGATACCCTTGGTATTGATTCGATCCTTCGGGACTGTTTCCTCGTGTCCGCACTCGGATACTCGAGCCGCCAACCACCTGGTTATTGTATTTTGCAGAACCACCGAAGCTCGCCGCGATGTTCACGATATTCGGTCCCATCGGATAATCGAGCAAGCTGTGGCCGCTAAAGAAGATTCGAGCATCTCTCCGCGCACCTCCTGGAGGAGGAGTAGGCGTCGGCGTGGGGGCCGGAGTTGG